>Ga0318498_10000117_pt1 | contig 20800 bp, 15 predicted proteins | sample GRESIP109b1f24_FD_203488 | JGI IMG/M metagenome (GOLD analysis project Ga0318498, IMG submission 203488) | Tropical soil microbial communities from Luquillo Experimental Forest, Puerto Rico - GRE.SIPMG.109b1f24 | ecosystem: Environmental > Terrestrial > Soil > Tropical forest > Bulk soil... | reverse complement strand
GCCGACGAACCCGCCGGCGCCGACGACCGGAGCGTGGACGCGGTCGCGTGCCCGGCCCACGTCGCCGCCCGTCGAGAGCCCCCACTCCTGCCGACGCCCGAACCAGCCGGTCCGGACGAGCCAGGCCCGGAGCTCGGCGCCGACGAGGATCTTCTCCTCGCCCGAGAGCCGGTCACGCGCCAGGCCGCGGAGCGTGCCGTTCCCGCCCAGCCCCTCGCCGTAGGTGATCCCCTCGTACTGCGAGCGCTCGTAGAACGGCACGTCGCCGAGCTTGAGGTCGTAGAGGCCGCGGACGGCGAGCAGCGTGTCGGCCGAGAGCGGGAAGTACGCGCGGATCCCGACGTCGGCACCGGCGAGCTGGTGCGAGGCGAGCGCGGAGACCGGCGGCGACGCGAACAGCGACACGTCCGCGAGGACGCCACGGCGCGGGGAAGAGGGCCGGTCGCGCGCGTCGTACACGAGCCCGACGTGCGCGAGCGACGAGGGCCCGCCCTCGATGCCCGGCGGTGACGCGGCGCGGAGCGCCTCGCCCGGATCCGCCACGGAGATGTGGGTGTAGCGGTAGCGCACCCACCAACCGAGCGGGCCGGCCAGGTCGCCGCGCAGGATGAGCGACAGCCACGGGCCGGAGCTCCGCCAGCGGAACGGTGGAGGCGGGTTCCCGGACCCCGGGGCGACCGGGATGCCTCCCAGCGCGGCGCCCTCGCCCCAGTACGGCGCCTCGGGATCGACCCAGACCTTCGCCTGCATGAAGGTCCGCAGCGAGGTATTCCACAGCCGGAGGAGCTCGGCTTTCGCCTCGAGGCCGCGCGGGCCGTGCGTCGACCAGCCAAACCCCAGCACGCCCCAGTTGCCGCGCTGGCCCTCGCGGTCGAGCTGGTAGAGGTAGGCCGCGCCGCCGAGCTGGAGGCCGATGTCGCTCCCGTAGGTGACGAGGGGGATGGCCGTCCACTGGACGACCGGCTGGCGCGGACCGGCCGGTGGCACCGGCGGCGTCGGGGTCGGGCTCGTGGGTTCGGTGCGAGTCGGGGTCGGCGCCGCGGTCGAGTCGGAGGCCGCGGCCGAGATCGCGGTCGCGGTCGGATTCGAGGTCGAGTTCGAGGTCGGAGTCGCGCCGAGCGGCGCGGCCAGCCAGAGCGCGAGCGCTACCGTGAGCACTGCGCCGGCGCCTCGCTACGCGCCCTGCCGGATCTCCCACCACGGCAGCACGGCTGGCCTCGGCTCGCGTGCTCGGGGGCGAACGCCCTGGGCGGCGAGCAGATCGAGCACGGCCGCCACCGCCGGCTCCAGCGCCGGACGGACGCGGTCGGAGAGGCCCCCGTTGAGCTCGACACTCTCGGGCTCGGCCCCCAGCACCGACACCAAGCTCGGTGCGCCCCCCGTGAACTCGAGCGTGAGGACGAGATTGCGCAGCGACGGCTCGTAGGGGCTGTTGCGGAGCGCTGGCTCGCGGTTCGGCAGGTCGCGGTCCATCACCTCGGCGCGGGCGAGCCGGTGAAGCGTGCCGGGCGGCGCCTTGCGGTGGACGCTCGAGATCACCACCAGCGACTCCACCCCCCGCACGAACGGCGTCAGGTCGACACCCTGCGTTCCAATCTCCGCGACCTGGACGTCGTCCGGCCAGTCGTACCAGCCCTCGAGGAGGTTCGCGACGTACGGGCCGAAGCCGTCGTCCCCCATGAGGACGTTCCCGAGGCCGATGATCGCGATGCGTGCCATGGAGCTCGTCCGAGACGTGGAAGGGTAGGGCGGCGACACTCCGCCGCCCGTGGGGCCCCGTCACTCTGCCTGCGGGCCCCCAGCATTTCCACACCTTGTCGTGAAAAATCGTTCCGCGCCGACACCGTCCGGCGGTGCGGGCATCCTGGGCGCAGCCGCGCGAGCATGCGATGGCTCGATACTCCCGGTCGCAGCCATCCGAAGTGGATCAGCATCGCCCCACGGGCAGGCGACCCTTCGCGGTCGCCCCGAGCGGTTCCGGGACGGCGCGCCCGCCTCCGGGCGGGCGCGCTGCCTGGTGTTCAGGCTCACCCGCCGTCGGCGCTGCCCGCGTCCGCCTTGCCAGCGTCGGCAGCCGCCGTCGGCGCGGGCGAGCCGGTGGTCGCAAACCACACGCCGTTCCCCGCGACGAAGATGACCGGCGCCAGGCAAGGCGCCGGGAGCGTGATCTTGGCCCGGATCTCCGCATTGCCGGTCGGCGTCGCATTCACGGCCGGCGTGGTCACGTTCGTCTGCACCGGCGCGCCGCCGTCGCTGGTGGTCATGCAGCTCACGATCACCGTGAACGTCGGGCTCGGGTTCGTGCCCTGCTGAGCCGTGGGAACGAGCGGATCATGAGCCAGGACGAGCCCGCTCACGAAGACCTCGAGTTCGCCATCGGCGCGAAGCGTGCCGTCGGCGTGATCGAGCGCCCAGGGCAGCCCGCCGCCGTTGACGCCACGAATCGGGTTGGAGGTGCCGACGTATGGGCCGGTCACCGGGGTCATCGTGTGGAAGTCGAGTAGCGTGCCCTGTGGCCCGGCATCGGTCCCTGCGTCCACGCCACCGTCGGTTTGCGCACGTGTCAGCATCCCCAGCGCGACGATCGTCAGCGCGGTGGCCGCCAGCATGAGCCCTCTCGCCAGGCCTCTCCCCTTCTCGGACATGATGCACCCCCATGAAGAATTGGCTTGAGTGTGATCACGCCGGGTCTCGATGGCGAGCAGCGCTGCGTTGAAGGCAAAACGAAGGGGTGAGGGCGCGAGCCCTCACCCCACGAACTACCGGACGCGTCGTTTACCGACGCTTAGGGCACATTCACCAGCCGTGGTGCTCAAAGCACCTTCACGCGGGCGATCTCCTGCCCCTCGCCATCCACCGTGTGGATCGCGCAGGCGAGGCACGGGTCGAACGAGTGGACGGTGCGGAGCGCCTCGAGCGGCTTCTTGGGATCGGCGATCGGATTGCCCACCAGCGACTTCTCGTAGGGGCCGAGGTCCCTATCGTCCTTGGCGCGGGGGCCCGCGTTCCAGGTCGAGGGAACGACCGCCTGGTAGTTGGCGAGCTTGCCGTCCTTGATGACCGTCCAGTGCGACAGCGTCCCGCGCGGCGCCTCGTGGAAGCCAACGCCCTGGTACTCGCCCTTGGCCAGCTTCGGCATCGGGTCGTTGAAGATGGTCGTGTCGCCCTTGCCGATGTTCTCGACGAGCAGCTTCCAGTGCTTGAGGGCGAGCTCGCTCATGACCGCCGCGCGGATGGCGCGGGCGGCGATGCGACCGACGGTCGACTCGAGGACGGCCGGGGTGAGCTTCGCCTTCGCCACGGCGCCCGCCGTGTTGAGCATCGCGGTCGCGTACTTCGTGGTGAGCGGGTCGCCGACCTTGAGCGCGAACATGACCTGCGCCAGCGGGCCGACCTGCATCGGCTTGCCGTTGAACCGCGGCGCCTTGACCCAGGTGTACTTCTCGGGGGCGGGCGTCTCGGCCTTCCAGTCACCGGTGTAGTGGGGCTTCGTCTCGCCCTTCCACGGGTGGAGCGGCGAGCCCGCGTCGGCGTAGTAGGCGTACTTCGAGGACTCGGTAACGCCGTCGCGGAAGTAGGCGTCGCCGAACGCGGTGATCGGCTTCGCCTGGCCGTCGATGATCGTGCCGCCGGGCATGTCGAACTTCGTGCCCTTGGTGTCGAGCGGCAGCTCCGGCACCGACAGGTAGTCGGTGATGCCGGCGCCGTACTTGGTCCACTCGGCGTACAGGCCGCCCACGGCCGCCACGTCGGGGAAGTAGGCCTGCTGCACGAACGCGGTGACGTCGTCGAGCAGGTCCTTCACCTTGTACAGCTTCTCCATGTTGAGCGTGGCCGGGTTGTCGAGGTTGATGGCGTTGGCCACGCCGCCCACGGCGAGGTTCTGGATGTTCGGCGTCTTCGACCCGAGGATCGCGACGGCCTGCAGCGCCTTGCGCTGGTAGTCGAGCGCCTGCAGGTAGTGCGCGACGGCGAGCAGGTTCACCTCCGGCGGCAGCTTCATCGCCGGGTGGCCCCAGTAGCCGTTCTGGAAGATGCCGAGCTGGCCGCCCGCGACGAACCCGGCCAGCTTCTCCTTCACCGCCGTGAGCTCCTTCGTGGAGTTCCGCGTCCACGGCGAGATCGACTCGGCGAGGCGCGACGCCGCCGCCGGATCAGCCTTGAGCGCGCTCGTCACGTCCACCCAGTCCAGCGCGGACAGGTGGTAGAAGTGCACGATGTGATCGTGCAGCGCGTGGGCGAGCACGATCATGTTGCGGATGTACTGCGCGTTGAGCGGCACCTCCAGCCCGAGCGCGTTCTCGACCGAGCGCACCGACGCCATGGCGTGGACGGTGGTGCACACGCCGCAGATGCGCTGGGCGAAGATCCACGCCTCGCGCGGGTCGCGGCCCTGCAGGATCGTCTCGATGCCGCGCCACATCGTGCCCGACGACCAGGCGTTCTTGACCTTGTTCCCCTCCACCTCGAGGTCGATGCGGAGGTGGCCCTCGATGCGGGTGACGGGGTCGATGGTGACTCTCTGGCTCATTTATGCACCTCTATCGACCGGCAGCGGCCTGAACTCGACCCGCGCCGACGTGGGAGTGATCGCGGGCGTCCTCGACGACCACGACCGGGAAAAGCCTCGCGACGAACAGGAAGACTGCGACGCCGATCGCCGCCATCCCGACGGTGACCGTCGTCTCGCCGAGCGATGGGAAGTACTCGAAGCCGTCGCCGCCGTTGAAGGCGGTGAGGTAGGCGTCGACGCGCCAGAGCGCGCCGGCGAGCACCGAGAGCAGCGCCGCGCCGAAGGTGAGGCCGCGGTTCCGCTGCACCTTCTTCGAGAAGAACATGAACGCCGGGACGAGGAAGAGCGCCGTCTCGAGCACGAAGAAGAAGAGGTGGAAGTCGAAGACGCCCAGGTACTGGAGCTTCCCGTGGACGGCGAGGTCGATCAGGCGGACCACCACGAACAGGAACAGCAGCCCGCCGTTCACCTTGGAGAGGTCGGCGAACAGCCGCTGATCGGCCTGCGCCTTCCAGGTGTACTTGAGGATGTTCGTGAGCAGGACCACCGCGCCGTATCCCATCGACAGGCAGGAGATGAGCGCCAGCGTCGGGAGCAGCGCCGTGTGCCAGAGCGGGTACAGCTTCGGCCCGGCGATGAGCATGAGGCCGCCGAGCGAGCTCTGGTGCATGGTGGGGAGGATCATCGCCGCGGCGATGAAGAAGGGCATGGCCTTCTCCAGCGCCGGGCCCCACTTCTTCCCGATCTTCGACCAGAACGGATACTTGCTGTCCGCGGCGCCCTCGAGCACGGACGGGAGCACCTCGATCCAGAGCACCATCACGTAGGTCATCACGCAGGCGGCGACCTCGAGCAGGACCGAGCCGAGGTTCCACACGCCGGGCAGGAACAGCCAGTAGACGTTCCAGTACCGGCCGAGCGCGATGATGATGGAGCTGCCGGCCAGCGAGTAGGCGATGGCGCCGAGCAGCACCGCGGGCCGGACGAGCGGGTGGTACTTGCCCTTGTTGAGGAGGTAGCAGAGCAGGCCGGTCGAGTAGGCACCGGCGCCGATGCCAGTGAAGACGACGACGTTGACCGGCTCCCAGATGCCCCAGGCGTAGCCGTCGGACATGGCGCTGACGGGGCCGACGCCGGCGTAGAACCGGTACGCCATGACCAGCACCGCCAGCACGAAGAGACCCAGGCAGATCTTCATCAGCGGGTCGAACAGGTTCCCGCGGATGGCCCTCGGATGATCGTGGCCGCTCATCTACTTGCCCTCCTCATGGTGCTCGGCCTCTTCCTTCTTCTTGTTCCGGCGCACCACGAACGCGGCTGCCGCGTAGAGCGCGATCGGCGTGATGCCGTTCAGGTACGGCATGTGCGAGACGTGCTCGGAGAAGTACGCCTGCGACTCCTCGGGTAGCTCGGGCAGGCCGAGCTGCTTGAACTCGACCCCCTTCGCGGCGAGGTAGAGCACCTGCGTGCCGCCGCCCTCCTGCTCACCGTAGACGTGGCCGTTGTACTTCTGCGGCTCCGCCGCCAGCCGGCGCTTCGCCTCCGCGAGGAGCTCGGAGCGCTTGCCGTAGACGACCGCCTCGCGGGGGCACGCCTCGCAGCAGGCGGGGTTCGCCACGGCGAGCGGGCCGGCCTTCTTCGGGTTGGCCCGGTGCCGGCACAGCTCGCACTTCACGATGAGCGGGAACGCCGCCGTCCACTCGAACTTCGGCACGAGGTACGGGCACGCCAGCTGGCAGTAGCGGCAGCCGACGCAGGTGCCCTTGTCGTAGAGCACGATGCCGCTGCCCTTCTTCTCGCCCTCGTGGTGGCGGGTGCCCTCGCCCTCCTTGTGGAGCGCGCCCATCATGCAGACCGACACGCAGGACGGGTCGACGCAGTGCATGCACTGCTGCTTCATGAAGGCGGTCTGGCCGCCTTCGGCCGTGAGCACCTTGATGACGTTCTTGGTGTTGCCGTTCAGGTCGTTCGGCTGGTCGTAGAGGCCGTCCGCGCTGCGGTCGTAAGGGAGGCTGTTCGCCTCCTTACACTTCGTCATGCAGGCGCGGCAGCCGATGCAGAGGGTCGAGTCGTACAGCATGCCGACCGCTTCCGCCTCGACCTCCTTCTTCTCGCGGGCTTCGGCCCGGCCGACGACAGCGGTCGCGGCGCCGGCCGCCACCGCCCCCTTCAGCAGGCTTCGACGGGAGATCCGCATCGTCGCTACTCCTTCCCCTGCTCGTTCTTCTCGGAGTCGGACGCCATCTTCTTCGAGGCGACGTAGCCGGCGCCGACGAGCCCGCCGACGACGAGCCCCGCCACGCCGACCGCGGCCGGCGTCACGACGCTGTGGTCCGGGCGGATGGGCAGGTAGACGCCGGGCGCGGTCGGGCGCTCGACGTCGACGGTGGCATGGAGCGGCATGCGGAAGCCGAGCTTCTGTTCGGTGCAGCCGTAGCAGGGCGAGCCGATGCCGATGGGCCAGGCGCCGGGGGTCTCGACGAAGTGGTTGAGCGAGCAGTTGGCGTGCGTCGCCGGACCCTTGCAGCCGAGCTTGTAGAGGCAGTAGCCGGCCTTGTGGCCGTCGTCGCCGTACTTCTGCGCGAACCGGCCGGCGTCGAAGTGCGGCCGGCGCGGGCAGTCCTCGTGGATGGTCCGGGCGTAGGCGAACTTCGGGCGGCCCAGGTCGTCGAGCGCCGGCAGCGTCCCGAACGTCGCGAACTGGAGCACCGTGCCGAGGAGGTTGTACGGGTTCGCCGGGCAGCCGGGGATGTTCACCACCGGCTTGTCGGTGACGATCTTGTTCACGCCGACCGCGCCGGTCGGGTTCGGATCGGCCGAGGGGATGCCGCCCCACGACGCGCAGGAGCCGATCGAGACGATCGCCCCCGCCTTGGCGGAGACCTTCTTCAGCGTCTCGAGGGCGGTCTTGCCGCCCACGCGGCAGTAGATCCCGTCCTCCTTCGTCGGGATGGCGCCCTCGACGACGAGGACGTACTTCCCGGCGTTCCTCTCCATCGACTCCTCGAGCGACTTCTCCGCCTGGTACCCCGAAGGCACCATGAGCGTCTCGTGGTAGTCGAGCGAGATGAGGCCGAGGATGAGCTCGGCGACGTCAGGCGCGCTCGTCCGGAGCAGCGACTCCGAGCAGCCGGTGCACTCCTGAAAATGCAGCCAGATGACGGGAGGCTTCGCGCTCGAGGCGGCCTTCTCCGCCATCTTCTCGCCGGCCCAGGCCGGCAGGCCGACCGCGCCGGCGGCCAGGGTGGCCACCTTCAGGAAGTCTCGGCGCGAAACGCCCTTGGTTCCCAGCTCGCTCATTGAGGTTCTCCGTGTGGCCCGCTCGGTCGGCCCGGCCGACGCTGAGCGAGCGGGTTACGAGTCATGCGCCCCCCGATGGGGGCGGAGCACAAGGTGTGCCGATCTATTCCCGCCGGCAGGTGGAGCAAATTCAGACGCTTGCGTGTTATCCTGCCGATCGAGCTGGCAGCGGGCTTTCCACTTTGGATGGACGGGTGGAAGCTCGGCTCAGCTTCGCGGCCAGGGGGCAGCAGGCTGAGGCTGCCCCGCGCGAGCGGCGAACCTCGGACGAGGAGGTAGGTGCTTGGAAGCAGCCTCACCGCTCATCCCTGTGGCTCCCGGCCGGAACGCCGGCGCTCCCATTCGCTCCCAGGCCGTGCTGGTGGTCGACGACGAGGTGCGCTCGCTCGAGACGCTCACGCGGACGCTGGAGGAGGAGTTCACGGTCTTCGTCGCCACCAGCGCCGAGGAGGCGCTGGCGATCCTCCGGCGCGAGTTCGTCACGATCATCCTGTGCGACCAGCGGATGCCGGGGCTGTCGGGGGTGGCGTTCCTGAAGAAGGTGCGGTCGGAGTGGCCGGATCCGATCCGCATCGTCATCTCCGGTTACACCGATGCCGAGGACATCATCGCGGGCGTCAACGAGGCCGGGATCTGGCAGTACCTCCTCAAGCCGTGGCACCCCGAGCAGCTCCTGCTCACGCTCCGCGGCGCGGTCGAGGTGTACCGGCTGCAGCAGGAGCACCAGCGGCTCTCGCTCGAGCTGCGCGCCGCGCCCAGCGTGCTGAAGCAGCAGGTGGAGGCGAAGCGAGCCCAGGCGCGGCAGCGCTTCGCGTCCGACGCCATCGTCCGCGCGCCCGAAAGCCCGCTCAACCGCGTCTGCGAGCTGGCGGAGCGCATCGCGCCGCACGATCTGTCGGTGCTCATCACCGGCGAGTCGGGGACCGGGAAGGAGCTGATCGCGCGGGCCATCCACTACGGCGGCGGCCGCGGCGCGCGGCCGTTCGTGGTGGAGAACTGCGGGGCCCTCCCGGACGAGCTGCTCGAGTCGGAGCTGTTCGGCCACAAGCGCGGCGCGTTCACGGGCGCCTACGAGGACCGCATCGGCCTCTTCCAGCAGGCCGACGGGGGGACGATCTTCCTCGACGAGATCGGCGACACGTCTCCGGCCTTCCAGGTGAAGCTGCTGCGGGTGCTGCAGGAGGGCGAGATCCGGCCGGTGGGGAGCTCCCGCACCTTGTCGGTCGACGTGCGCGTCATCGCCGCCACGAACCGCGACCTCGACGACGACGTCCGGACCGGCCGCTTCCGGGAGGACCTCTATTACCGCATCGCAACGGTGACGCTGCCGCTGCCCGCGCTCCGCGACCGGCCGATGGACATCGAGCCGCTCGCGGAGGCCATCCTCGAGCGCGGCCGCAGCCAGCTCGGGAGGCGGGTGGAGGGGTTCACGCCCGAGGCGATGGCCTGCCTGAAGCGTTACCGCTGGCCCGGGAACGGCCGCGAGCTGCAGAACGAGGTCCAGCGCATGCTGGCGCTGGCCGACGACCCGTGGCTGGGCGCGGAGCTGCTCTCGCCGCGCGTGCTGCACGCCGCCCCCGAGGGACAGGAGCGCGCCCTCGCGCTGCTCACCGATCTGGACGGGACGCTCAAGGAGCGGATGGAGCAGCTCGAGGTCCGCATCCTGCGCGAGACGCTCACCCGCCACCGCTGGAACAAGACGCGCGCGGCGCAGGAGCTGGGGCTGTCGCGCGTCGGGCTGCGCTCGAAGCTGGCCCGCTACGAGCTGGAGCGGGGTTGATCATGGTGAGCGAGCCCTCTCCCGCCGCCCGGCTGAACGTGCTGTGGCTGCAGTCGGGCGGGTGCGGCGGGTGCAGCATGTCGCTCCTCGGCTCGAGGACGGGCGACCTCCTCCGGACGCTCGCCGACGCCGGCGTGGACCTGCTCTGGCACCCGACCCTGTCCGAGCAGACCGGGGCCGACGCGGTCGAGGTGTGGCGCGCCTGCGCCGAGGGGCGGACGCGCCTCGACGTGCTCTGCCTCGAGGGCGCGGTGCTGCGCGGGCCCGCCGGGACCGGGCGCTTCCACATGGCGGCCGGGACGGGCGAGCCGATGGCGACGTGGGTCAGCCGCCTGGCGGCGCGCGCCCGCCGGGTGGTCGCCATCGGCACCTGCGCTACCTACGGCGGGATGACCTCCGGCGGCGCCAACCCCAGCGATGCTTGCGGACTGCAGTACGACGGCGACACGCCTGGCGGCCTGCTCGGGGCGGAGTGGCGCGATCCCGATGGGCTGCCGGTCGTCAACGTCGCCGGCTGTCCTCCCCATCCCGACTGGATGGTCGAGACGCTGGTGGCGCTCGGGCTGGGAACCTTCGGCGCCAGCGACCTCGATCCGCTCGGCCGGCCGAGGTCCTACGCGGACCAGCTCGTGCACCACGGCTGCCCGCGCAACGAGTACTACGAGTTCAAGGCGAGCGCGCACAAGCCGTCGGACCTCGGCTGCCTCATGGAGAACATGGGCTGCAAGGCCACCCAGGCTCACGGGGACTGCAACACGCGCACGTGGAACGGCTCGGGGTCGTGCCTGCGCGGCGGCTTCGCCTGCATCGACTGCACCGCGCCGGGGTTCGAGGAGCCGGGGCACCCCTTCGCCGAGACCCCGAAGCTCGCCGGGATCCCCATCGCGCTGCCCATCGACATGCCGAAGGCCTGGTTCGTGGCGCTGGCGGCGCTCTCCAAGTCGGCAACCCCGCGGCGGGTGCGCGAGAACGCCGTCGCGGATCACGAGCGGGTGCCGCCCGGCATCCGCAACTCGGGGCGGAAGTGAAGCGGATCGTCGTCGGACCCTTCAACCGCGTCGAGGGCGACCTCGAGGTCACGCTCGACGTCGAGGGCGGGGTCGTCCGCTCGGCGCGGGTGTGCTCGCCGATGTACCGCGGCTTCGAGCAGATCCTGATCGGCAAGAAGGCGCTCGACGCGTTGACCATCGTGCCGCGCGTGTGCGGCATCTGCTCGGTGGCGCAGTCCGCGGCGGCGGCGCGCGCGCTCGCCTCCGCCATGCAGCTGCGCGCGCCCGAGAACGGGCGGCTCGCCTCGGATCTGGTGCGGGCGACCGAGAGCGCGGCCGACCACCTGACGCACTTCTACCTCTTCTTCATGCCCGACTTCGCGCGCGAGGCGTACGCGCGCCGCTCCTGGTTCGCCCCCGTCCAGGCGCGCTTCCAGGCGATGCGGGGCAGCGCGGCGGCCGAAGCCCTGGATGCGCGGGCGCGGCTCCTCGACGTCATGGGCCTCCTGGCGGGGAAGTGGCCGCACACGCTCGCGCTGCAGCCGGGCGGCACCTCGCGCGCGGTGCACCGGCACGAGAAGATCCAGCTGCTGCTGGCGCTGCGGGCCTTCCGCGCCTTCCTGGAGGGGAAGCTGTTCGGGGACGCGCTGGAGCGGGTGGCGGCGATCGACGACGCCGCGGCGCTGGCGGCGTGGCGCGACGAGCGCCCGGCGAGCGCGAGCGACTTCCGCGCCTTCCTCGCGGTGGCGGAGGACCTCGCGCTCGAGCGGTTCGGGCGAGCCCACGACGTGTTCCTCAGCTTCGGTGCCTACGGGCCCGAGGGGGCGCCGTGGCTGGCGCCGGGCGTGTTCGACGGAGCGCTCCGGCCCCTCGAGCCCGCGACCATCCGCGAGGACGTGAGCCACGCCTGGCTCGCCGACGAGGGGTCGCGGCACCCGTCGCGCGGGGTGACGCGCCCGGCGCCGGACAAGGCGGACGCGTACACGTGGTGCAAGGCGCCCCGGCTCGACGGGCGGGTGGTCGAGGTCGGCGCGCTGGCGCGCCAGGTGGTCGACGGGCACCCGCTGGCGCGCGACCTCGTCGCCCGCGGCGGCGGGAACGTGCTCTCGCGCGTCACCGGGCGGCTGCTCGAGCTGGCGCGGATGGTGCCGCAGATGGAGCGCTGGGTGACCGCGCTCGCGCCGGGCGAGCCGTTCTGCGTCACCGGGGGGCTGCCCGAGGACGCGATGGGGATGGGCCTCGTCGAGGCGGCCCGCGGCGGCCTCGGGCACTGGATCGAGGTGCGAGGCGGACGCATCCAGGGGTACCAGATCATCGCGCCGACCACCTGGAACTTCTCGCCGCGCGACGCCGAGGGCCGGCCCGGGCCGCTCGAGCAGGCGCTCACCGGCCTGCCGTCGGGCGACGACGAGTCGGCCGTGCTCGTCCAGCACGTGGTGCGCTCGTTCGATCCCTGCATGGTCTGCACGGTGCACTGATGACGCTACGGGTGCCGATGGGCGACGCGCTGCACTGGAGCCAGGTGCCGGAGGGCGTCGGCGAGGGCGTCTGGATCCAGGTCATCCAGAAGATGGAGGAGGTCTACAACGACCTGCTCCAGTACGAGGTCGCGCTCGAGGAGAAGAACTCCGCCCTGGAGGCGTCGCAGCGCTTCATCGAGAGCGTCCTCGGGTCGATGTCCGACATCCTGCTCGTCTCCGGGCGCGACGGCACCATCGAGGACGTGAACCACTCGCTCGTGAAGCTCACCGGGCGCACGGAGCAGGCGCTGCGCGGCCGGCCCGTCGTCGAGCTCTTCGCGGACGATGCGTCGCGCGAGCAGGCGGCGCGGATCCTGGTGCGGCCCGGCGGGGAGCCGGTGCACGACCTCGAGCTGCAGCTGCGCGCCGCGGACGGCAGCGCCATGGCCGTCTCGCTCAACGGGACCCCGCGCCACGGCCCCACCGGCAAGGTCCTGGGGATGGTGGTGACGGGGCGCCCGGTGGGCGAGCTGCGGCGCGCGTACGACGGGCTGCGCGAGGCGCACGACAAGCTGAAGCGGGCGCAGCAGCAGCTCGTCCACGCCGAGAAGATGGCCTCCCTCGGGCGGCTCGTCGCCGGCGTGGCGCACGAGCTCAACAACCCGATCAGCTTCGTGCTCGGAAACGTCTACTCGCTCCAGCGGTACACGACGAGGCTGGCGCGCTACCTCGCCGCGGTCCACGGCGGCGCGTCGGTCGAGGAGCTCGGCGCGCTCCGCTCGGAGCTGCGCATCGACCGGATCATCGAGGATCTGAAGCCGCTCATCGACGGGACCGTCGAGGGGGCCGAGCGCACCCGCACCATCGTCGACGGGCTGAAGCAATTCTCCGCCGTGGACCGCGAGGATCGGCGCCGCTTCGACCTCGTCGAGGTGGTGCGCCGGGCGGTGCACTGGGTGGGGAAGGGCGTGAAGAGCGGGTTCGAGGTCGACCTGAAGTTGCCCCCCTCGCTCCTGCTGGACGGGTCGCCGGGCCAGGTGCAGCAGGTGGTGATGAACCTGGTGCAGAACGCGCAGCACGCGACCGCCGCGCTGTCGAACCCGCGGCTCGAGCTCGCGTGCAGCGTGGAGGAGGGCCAGGCCGTGCTCCGCTTCGCCGACCACGGGCCCGGCATCGCCCCGGAGAACCTGAAGCGCATCTTCGACCCGTTCTTCACCACGAAGCCGGTCGGGAAGGGGACCGGGCTCGGCCTGGCGATCAGCTACGGGATCGTCGAGCGCCACGGCGGGACCCTCACCGCGGCCAATCACCCGGAGGGCGGCGCCCTCTTCACGCTGCGCCTGCCGCTCGCCGGGGCGGGCGGCGCGGGCACGGAGTAAACGAGGTTAACACGCGAGGGACGCGGGGCGGGTACCCGCCCGCCCCTACGACGCCACGGCGGCGGAAGCGAGAACCCTCGTCAGAGCACCTTCACCCGCCCCAGCTCGTTTCCGTCCCCGTCCACCGTGTGGATGGCGCAGGCGAGGCACGGATCGAACGAGTGGACGGTCCGGAGCGCCTCGAGCGGCTTCTTCGGATCGGCGACGGGGTTGCCGACGAGCGACGCCTCGTACGGGCCGGGGCGATCGGCGTGGTCCCGAGGGCCCGCGTTCCAGGTGGAGGGGACCACGGCCTGGTAGTTCGCGATCTTCCCGTCGCGGAGCACGCACCAGTGGGAGAGCGTCCCGCGCGGCGCCTCGTGGAAGCCGACGCCGCGATACTCGCCCTTGGCCAGCTTCGGCATGGGGTCGTTGAAGATGGTCGTATCGCCCTTGCCGACGTTCTCGACGAGGAGCCGCCAGTGCTTCAGGGCGAGCTCGCTCATGACGCAGGCGCGGATGCAGCGGGCCGCGATGCGCCCGAGGGTGGATTCGAGGATGGCCGGGCCGAGCTTCGCCCCGGCCACGCGACCGGCGACGTCGAGCAGTCGAGTGGCGTACTTCGCCGTCAGGGGGTCGCCCGCCTTCAGCGCGCACAGCACCTGCGCCAGCGGCCCCACTTGCATGGGCCGGTCCTCGAAGCGCGGAGCCTTGACCCAGGAGTACTTCTCCGGCGCCGGGGTGCCGGCGCTCCAGCGGGGGCTCTCCCCCGGCCGCGTCTCGCCCTGCCACGGGTGCAGCGGGCCGCCCGCGTCGGCGTAGTAGGCGTGCCGCGTGCTCTCGGTCACACCCTTCGCGAAGTAGGGGTCGTCGAAGCGGGTGATGGGGTGGTACGCGCCGGCGACGAGCGTGCCGCCCGGCATGTCGAACGCGGTGCCCTTCGTGTCGAGCGGCAGCTCCGGGACGGCCAGGTAATTCGTCACGCCGGCGCCGTACCTCGCCCACTCGGCGTACAGGCCGCCCACTGCCGCCACGTCGGGGAAGTAGACCTGCTGGACGAAGGCGGCCACCTCCTCGAGCAGGTCCTTCACCGCGTACAGCTTCTGCATGTTGAGCGTGGCCGGGTTGTCGAGGTTGATGGCGTTGGCCACGCCGCCCACGGCGAGGTTCTGGATGTTGGGCGTCTTCGAGCCGAGGATGGCCACGACCTGCAGCGCCTTGCGCTGGTAGTCGAGCGCCTGCAGATAGTGCGCGACGGCGAGCAGGTTCACCTCCGGCGGAAGCTTCATCGCCGGGTGGCCCCAGTAGCCGTTCTGGAAGATGCCGAGCTGGCCGCCCGCGACGAAGCCGGCCAGCTTCTCCTTCACCGCCGCGAGCTCCTTGGTGGAGTTCCTCGTCCACGGCGAGAGCGACTCGGCGAGGCGCGAGGCCGCCGCCGGATCCGCCTTGAGGGCGCTCGTCACGTCCACCCAGTCGAGCGCGCACAGGTGGTAGAAGTGCACGACGTGATCGTGCAGGGCGTGGGCGAGCACGATGATGTTGCGGATGTACTGCGCGTTGAGCGGCACCTCCAGCCCGAGCGCGTTCTCGACCGAGCGCACCGACGCGATGGCGTGGACGGTGGTGCACACTCCGCAGATGCGCTGGGTGAAGATCCACGCCTCGCGCGGGTCGCGGCCCTGCAGGATGAGCTCGATGCCGCGCCACATGGTGCCGCTCGACCAGGCGTTGCGCACGCGCCCGCCGTCCACCTCCAGGTCGATGCGGAGGTGGCCCTCGATGCGCGTGACCGGATCGATCGTGACTCGCTGGCTCATGGAGGCTCCAGGGGTATCAGGACGCTTCACGCGCCGCGGGCGCAGGGGCGGCCGGCCTGCGGGCGGCGGGCAGGATCGGGAACTTTTTCACGAAGAAGACGAACACCGTCGTCTCGACCGAGAGGATGGCGAACGTGACGAGCAGCTCGCCCACGGACGGGAAGTAGCGCCAGCCGTTCCCGGGGTCGAAGGCGGTCAGGTACACGTCGACGCGGTAGAGGCCCCCGGCCGCCGCGAGCACCGCGGCGGAGCGCACCAACGCTCCGGGCCGGGCGCCGTGGCGCCGTCTCCACAGGAGCACCGCCGCGGCGCCAGCCAGCCCGATCTCGACCCAGAAGAGCACGGCGTGACGGTCGAGCGCGAAGGCCAGCGGGAGGCGTCCGCGCAGCGCGACGTCGAGGAGCCGCACCACCGCCAGGAGCGCCGCGATCGCAGCCATGAGGCCGGTCAGGTCGGCGAGGAGCGATGTCTCGAGCTGCCGCCGGAAGGCGTGGGCCGAGAGGCCCGCCTCGACCATCACCGCCGCGTAGCCCATCCCGACGCAGCTGAGCAGGAACAGGAGCGGCAGGAGCGGGGTGTGCCACAGCGGGTGGAGCTTGGTCGTGGCCACCAGGAACAGCGACCCGAGCGTCGACTGGTGCATCATGGGGAGGACGAGGCCCAGCGCGAGGACGACCGGCAGCGCCTTCTCGAGTCCCGACAGCGCGGCGCTCGCCAGCACCCGCAGCGGTCCGGGGCGACCGTCGCGGTACGTCTCGAGCACGGGTGGGGCGGCCTCGATCCACAGCACCGCGGTGTAGGCCATCACGCACAGCGCGACCTCGAGCAGACCGGAGTTCCAGTTCCATCCGAAGCGACCGCCCGAGACGAGGGGAGCGACCGGGACGCGCCACAGGTTCCAGTAGCGGCCCACGTCGAAGACGATGGCGGTGGCGCCGGCCGTGTAGCCGAGCGCGCTGGTGAGGAGCGCCGGGCGGACGAGCGGGTGGAAGCGCCCGCGGTTCAGCACGTAGACGAGGAGCGCCACCGCGAAGCCGCCGCTGCCGAGCGCGGTGCCGACCACCACGTCGATCGCAATCCAAATGCCCCAGGGATAGCCGTCGTTCATGGCCGTGACGGCGCCCAGCCCCAGGGCGAAGCGAGCGATCCCGGCCGCCGTCCCGAGCGCCCACACCACCAGCAGGACCTTGAAGAGCGGCGTGAGGAACTTCCCGCCGACGGGCTCCGCGCGTGCGGTGGCCATGGTCACGCCTCCCCATTCTCGCGCCCGCGACGGCGCGCGACCACGGCGAGCGCCGAGGCGAACAGCACCACCGGCGCCGCCATCCCGTAGTAGATGCCGTGCTGCACCGACTCCGAGAGCGCCGGCACGCCCTCTCGCCCCAGCTCGGGGAGGCCCAGCCGGTCGAAGGGGACGCCGCGGGCCGTCAGGTAGAGCACCTGCGTGCCGCCGCCGTCCTCCTCGCCGTAGATCCGCGGCTCGTAACGCTCGGGGCTCTCGGCCAGCCGCCGCCGCGCGTCGGCGAGCAGCCCGGCGCGCGTGCCGTACACGACCGCCGCGCGCGGGCACGCCTCGCAGCAGGCCGGATTGGCGACGGCTAGCGCTCCGCTCCGCTGCCGGTCCGCGCGGTGGCGGCACAGCTCGCACTTGACGATCTGGGGCAACGCCCGATCCCACGTGAACTTCGGGACGTTGAAGGGGCAGGCCACCTGGCAGTAGCGGCAGCCCACGCAGCCGTCCTTGTCGTAGGCGACGATGCCGGTGATCGCGTCCTTGTGGAGCGCGCCGATCATGCACACCGAGGTGCAGGCGGGATCGACGCAGTGCATGCACTGCGCCTTCGAGAACGAGGTCCGGTCGCCGAATGTGGCCAGCCGGATGACGTTCTTGGTCGTGCCGCTCAGGTCGGTGGGCTGGTCATACAGTCCGTCCGCGCTGCGGTCGTAGGGGAGGTCGTTCGCCTCCTTGCACCGGGTGACGCAGGCGCGGCAGCCGATGCAGCGGGTCGCGTCGTACAGCATCGCGACCGCCCCGGCGGGTGGCGATCGGGGCGCGCGCGCCTCCGCCCGCCCGGCGGAGGCCGCGGCGCCCGCCGCGGCCAGGCCCTTCAGGACGGCGCGGCGGGAGATCTTCACGGCCGGTCCTCCTCGCGCTCGTCCTCCGCGTGCCGCGCGTCGAGCTTGCGGGTGGCCGCGTATCCCGCGCCAGCGAGGACCCCCACCGCCGCTCCGGCCAGGCCGGTGGCGAGCGGCGAAACGACGCCGCGCCGGGCGGTGAGCGGCGGGTAGGTCGCGGGGGCGGTCGGGCGCTCCACGTCGACCGTGTCGTGGAGCGGCATGCGGAAGGCGAGCTTCTGCTCGGTGCAGCCGAAGCAGGGGTGGCCGACGCCGATCGGCCAGGCGCCCGGGGTCTCGACGAAGTGATTCAGCGAGCAGTTGGCGTGCGTCGCCGGGCCCTTGCAGCCGAGCTTGTAGAGGCAATGGCCGGCGCGGTGCCCCTCGTCCCCGAACTTCTGGGCGAAGCGGCCGGCGTCGAAGTGAGGCCGGCGCGGGCAGTCCTCGTGGATGGTTCGGGCGTAGGCGAACCTGGGCCGGCCCAGGTCGTCGAGGGCCGGGAGCGTGCCGAACGTCGCGAACTGCAGGACCGTGCCGAGCAGGTTGTAGGGGTTCGCCGGGCAGCCGGGCAGCGTCACCACCGCGCGCTCCATCCCGACGGCGCGCAGCGCCTCGCGCACCCCGACCGCGCCCGTGGGGTTGGGATCGGCGGAGGGGATGCCGCCCCAGGAGGCGCAGGAGCCGATGGCCACGATGGCGGCGGCGCCCTTCGCGGCCTCGAGGGTGGTCTCGAGGGCCGTCTTGCCGCCGACCCGGCAGTACGCGGCCAGCGCGGCGTCGGCCTCGCGCGTGACGCGTTCCCCCTGGAGCGTCTTCATGGGGATGGCGCCCTCGACGACCAGCACGTACTTGCCGCGGTTGCGCGCCATGGCGGAGGCGAGCGTGTCCTCCGCCTGCTGCCCGGCGGAGGCCATCAGCGTCTCGTGGTAGTCGAGCGAGACGAGCGACAGGATGAGCTCCGCCACGCCCGGGGCGCTGGTGCGCAGCAGCGACTCGGTGCAGCCGGTGCACTCCTGCCAGTGGAGCCAGATGACGGACGGCTTCGCGCTCGAAGCCGCCTTGGCCGCCATCTTCTCGCCGGCCCAGGCCGGCAGCCCCACCGCGCCCGCGGCGAGCGTGCAGACCTTGAGGAAATCCCGCCGCGATACGCCCCGTGCCTCGAGCTCGCCCATGTCCTTCTCCCAGCGAAGGTCTGGCAACTACATCGAGTTTTCGCGTCCACGAATCGTGTCGCAATGTTTGCGGCAAATTGGCCGCAAAAAACGACGATCTTCGCATTACAAGCACGTTTTGCGCCGATCTGGTGACAGATTGTCGCACCGCTCAACTCCACTTCAGTAAGTCGTGCGGCCAATCGCTTTGAATCACGCGAGATATTTTGGTTCGCTCACAGTCACACATGTGCGCGCAAGGCCCGAAAGCGTGCGTCCGAACGCCGCGGACCCACGTCCCGAGTTGCGCATGATTTGCGGAGTCGAATTCGACGCGATCAGCGTGCGTAGGACTGGAGCGCCGCCGAGACCGCCGCTCCGGACTCGACCGGGCGACCGGACCGGGACAGCGCCTGCTCGAGCGCTGCGAGCACGGCCAGGACGTTTTCCTGCCGGGACGACTCGCCCATGAGGCCGATGCGCCAGATCTTGCCGACGAGCGGGCCGAGCCCGCCGCCGATCTCGATCCCGTTCTCGACCAGGAGCGCCTTCCGGATGGGCGCCTCCTCCACCCCCTGCGGAGTCTGGACGCAGTTGAGGCTCGGGAGCCGGTGGCCCTCGGCCGCGTTCGGGGTGCAGCCGAGCTCGCCGAGGCCGGCCATGAGCGCGGCGGAGTGGCGGCGGTGGCGGGCGAAGCACGCCTCGAGCCCCTCCTCGAGCACGATCCTGAGCGCTTCACGGAGCGCGTAGATCATGCTGATGGGCGCGGTGTGGTGATAGGCGCGCTTACCCTCCGACCAGTAGTCCGCGATCATCGAGACGTCGAGGTACCAGCTCTGCGCCTTCTGCTTGCGGGCCCGCACGGCCTCGAGGGCGCGCGCCGAGAACGTGAGCGGCGCCAGGCCCGGTGGGCAGGAGAGGCACTTCTGGGTCCCCGAGTAGCAGACGTCGATCCCGTTCCGGTCCACCTCGACCGGCACGCCGCCGAGCGACGTGACCGCGTCCACGACCAGCAGCGCGCCGTGCGCGTGGCACAGGTCGCCGAGCTCCGCCAGCGGTTGCTGTGCACCGGTCGAGGTCTCGGCGTGCACGATCGCCACCGCCTTGACCTTGCCCTCCTTGCGCAGCGCCTCCTCGATGCGCTCGAGTGGAAAGACCTGCCCCCACGGCGCGTCGAGCTTCACGAGCTGGCCGCCACAGCGGCCGACGATCTCCGCCATGCGCCCGCCGAAGACGCCGGCGACGCACACGATCACCTTGTCGCCCGGCTCGATCACGTTCACGAGCGCGGCCTCCATGCCCGCCGAGCCGGTGCCGGAGATGGCGATGGTGAAGCGGTTCTCGGTCTGGAAGACGGCCCGCAGCATGCCCTGCACCTCGTTCATGATGACGAGGAACTCGGGGTCGAGGTGGCCGAGCAGCGGCGTCGACATGGCGCGCAGGACGCGCGGGTGGACCATGCTCGGTCCGGGGCCGAGGAGCAGGCGCGTGGAGGGCTTGAGCTCGGGGGCGATCGACGTCATGTGGATCTCCGGGGGTCTCGTGGGGGACGTGGAGACGCATCCTACAGACAAGCGAGGGCTCGACACACATCCCGGAGCGGGACACCCTGGCGACCGCGACCGCGACCGCGACCGCGACCGCGACGCGACGCGATCGCGACCGTGAGGACGAAGACCCGCGACGACGACGACCGGAAGCGACCTCGACCTTGTCCCTGACCTGATCCCGACGTGGCGACGAAACCACCCGCGACCGACGACTCCCGCGCGACGCGCGCCGTCCTGCTCATCGCTGGCGTCGGCCTCGCCGCACGGGCCGTGCTGGCCGCGCTTGCGCCGATCACCACCGACGAGGCGTACTACGTCGACTGGGCGCGCCACCTCGCGCCGGGGTACCTCGATCACCCGCCGCTCGTGGCGTGGCTCGTCGTCGGTCCGCTGCGGCTCCTCGGGCGCCACGAGCTCGCGGTGCGCTTCCCGTCCCTGCTCCTGCAAGTCGGGACGACGCTGCTCGCCGCCTCGCTCGCGCGCGCCTGGGCCGGAGCGCGCGCGGCGGTGCTCGCGGCGGCGCTGCTGCAGGTCGCGCCCGTGTTCTCGGTCGGCGCGGTGCTCGCGACCCCTGACGCGCCGCTCGCGTTCGCGTGGGTCGGAACGCTGTGGGCGGTCGACCGGGCGCTCCGGCGCGACCGCCGCCTGTTCCTCCTCGCCGGGGCTTTCCTCGGGATGGCGGCGCTCGCGAAGCTCACCGCCGGGCTGCTCGCGGCGGGCGTGCTGGTCGCGCTCCTCGCGACCTCCGACGGGCGCCGCGCGCTCGC
>Ga0318498_10000115_pt1 | contig 20888 bp, 20 predicted proteins | sample GRESIP109b1f24_FD_203488 | JGI IMG/M metagenome (GOLD analysis project Ga0318498, IMG submission 203488) | Tropical soil microbial communities from Luquillo Experimental Forest, Puerto Rico - GRE.SIPMG.109b1f24 | ecosystem: Environmental > Terrestrial > Soil > Tropical forest > Bulk soil... | reverse complement strand
GGAATCCGGCCACCGCCTCCTTGACCGGGCCGGGACGGGTGCCCATCTCCAGCGCCGCGCCGACGAAGAAGCACCCGCCGGGGAAGGTGCGGCGCTGCAGGTGCTCGAAGAACGCCTCACACACCGCCGCGAGCTGGGCCAGGCCGGGAGGAGCCGCCAGGGCGGGCTGCACGACTTCCGCGACGAAGATCCGGCCCGCTTCCTCTACGGTCGCCAGCTGGAGCTCCTGCTTGGAGCCGAAGTGCGCGTACAGGCCGCTCTTGCTCATGCCGATCGCCGCGGCCAGATTGCCGATCGACAGGCCCTCCAGCCCGTCGACGGTGGCCAGGGACGCGGCGGCGCGCAGGATCGCGCCGCGGGTGCGTTCCCCGTCCGCGCGCGAGCGCCGCGGTGCCCGAGGAGCACCGGGCGAGGGCTGTTCAACGGTGTCCGTCATCGTCATTGACAAGATAGCACGACCGGTCGTACTTTCATCTTAGTACGAACGATCGTGCTAACTAGCCCAGCGAAGTCCCGGCGGCCAGGCCGGGCTAGGGGCATCACACCCGAGGGGGCAGCGATGGCTGGCAAGGCAGTGATCAGTCTCACCACCGGCCTGGAAGACGCCGAGAAGGTGACCGTGGCGTTCCTGGTCGCGGTCGGCGCGGCCGAATCCGGGCGGCCGACCCTGATGTTCCAGACCAAGGAAGCCGTACGGCTCGCGCTCAACGGGGTGGCGACCGGCGTCTCCTGCGACGGCTGCCCCGCCCTGCCGGACCTGCTGGCCCGGTACGAGAAAGCGGGCGGGCGGTACATGGTCTGCCCGATCTGCTTCAACTCCAAGCAGCTCGACAAGGGCGACCTGCTCCCCAACGCCGAGCTCGCGGGCACCGTCCAGATGTGGGAATGGATCGGCGACGGGGCGACCACCTTCAGCTACTGACGCCGGATCGCGGTGACCGGCTGCCTCGGCGGCGGCCCGGCCGGCCGTGACGGCGCCGGCGGCAAGACCTGCGGCAGCCAGCCGAGCCAGCGGCCGGCTCGCCGCAGAGCCCTACGTCCCGTTTCCCCGGGACCTCCGGCTGCAGCCCCGGATCGGGCTTGCGCAGGCCGGCGGGCTACCCGCGGCGCGCAGCGTACGCGCCCGCGTCCGCGACCGGGGTGGCCTCGGCCGCGGCGAGCTTGAGGAACGCGGCGGCCAGCTCGAAGGTCTCCCCGACGCTGTGGCCCGCCAGCTGCGCCTCGTACGCCCGGTACCTGGTCATCTCCCAGGCCTGCCGGGGCGACGGAAGGAACGCAAGCTCCGGCTCCGGCACCGACTTCCACGTCGAGGCCCTGATACGGCCCTCACTGCCGCCGGACCGGGCTTCCGCGGGCTGGATGAAGTCAGCCGGATCGAGGTACTGGCCCATCCGGTTCCGCACGAAGCGCAGCCCGGCCAGGGTTTCCTCGATCATCCGGCGGTCCGTGGGAGGCCAGCCGGTCAGCAGGCCGTCGTAGGTGTCCGGGTGATAGCGCACCAGCGTGGCATCGACGATGGTGACCCACCAGACCGCCTCGCTCACCACCGCGAAAAGGCGCGCCCGGTCTCGGGCCGTGACCCGCAGCAGCCGTCCGGTCGCGTCACGCATCGCGCTCATGGACCAGTCGAGCGCGCTGGCCCCGGCCGCGTGATCGCTGGTGTTCTCGCGGTTCCATGCCACCCGGCAGCGAGCCGAGCAGAACCGGGCATGCTCACGGCGCGGCGCGTAGACAGAGCCGCACTGCTCGCAATTCCTGGTATCAGCCATTGCGGTCATGTTACGCGTAACGCGCGCGCCGGTCACAATTACGGGCGCGGCACGGTCCGGGCCACCGCTGGTTCCCGGCGCACGCGGCCGCCCGGCTGCTTGCCGTTTCCCTCCCTATGGTCAGATGACAGATGCCGGCTCCGGGCGGCGGCCGGCCATCGGCGCCAGGCTGCGCCCGGCCATCGCGCAACACAGCCGGAGAACCGCTGGACACGACCAAGGGAGATGGAGCGATGACCCAAGACAGCACCCCGAGCGAGCCTGGCGTCGTCACCAAGGTGAGCCCGCGTTCGGTGGCCGATACCGTCTCGCGGCTGACGGAACTGTGCGCGGCGAAGGGGCTGAAGGTTTTCGACGTGATCGACCAGAGGGCCGCGGCCCGCGAGGTCGGGCTCGACCTGCGGGAAACCACGCTGGTGCTGTTCGGCAGCCCCGCCGCAGGCACGCCGGTCATGGTGGCCGCGCCGCTGTCCGCGCTCGACCTGCCGCTCAAGGTGCTGATCTGGGCCGGCGACCGGCAGACGAACGTGACGTACTACGCGCCGGACGCGCTCGCCGCCCGCCACCACCTCGGCCCGGACCTGACGGCCAGGCTGGCCGGCATCGACCCGCTCACCGACGCGCTCATCGCCCCGTAGCCCCGGCGGCGGGCTGCGGCGCCGGAACCGGCGCTGGCGGCGGCGCGTCCAGGCCGCAGTGGAACTGGCTGACCGGCTCGGCGGCGGGCGCCGCGGCCCGGCGCGGGTTGCGGATGGTGAGCACGGCCAGGACACCGGCCAGCAGGCACAGCGCCCCCGAGATGAACGACGCGGTGCGGAAGCCCGCCGAGAACTCCTCGGGATGCAGGTACGACGAGCCGGTGAGGCCGGCCGCCGCCGGGAGGACGGCCACGGCGATCAGCCCGGCGGCCCGGGCCACGTCGTTGTTGACCGCCGAGGCCATCCCGGCGTTCTCGGCCGGGGCGGCGGCCAGCACGGTCGAGGTCAGCGGGGCCACGTTGATGGCCAGGCCGAACCCGAAGACCAGGACCGCGGGCAGCACCTCGGTGACGTAGTTCCCCGAGGGGCCGGCCGAGGGGCCGATCCGGGCGAACAGGAAGAACCCGACCCCGATCACCAGGGGACCGACGCTCATCTGCAGCCGGGGCCCGATCCGTGCGGCCAGGGCCCCGGAGCGGGCGGACAGCAGGAGCATAATGACCGTCACCGGAAGCAGAGCGACGCCTGCTTCCAGCGGGGTGTACCCGGACACCTGCTCCAGCTGGAGGGGCAGCAGGAACAAGATCCCGCCCAGCGCGCCGTAGACGACAAAGGTCAGCACGTTCGCGGCGGTGAACTGGAGCGACGAGAACAGGCTCAGCGGCAGCAAGGGCTCGGGCGCGCGCCGTTCCCAGAGGATGAACGCCGCGAGCAGCACCACGCCGGCGATCAGCGCGATGAGCGAGCCTGGGTTGGTCCAGCCGACCGCCGACCCGTTGATGAGCCCGTAGGTAAGCCCGATCAGGCCGAGCGTGACCAGCACTGCCCCGGGGTAATCGAGCGTCCCGGTCTCCTGCGGGTCGACCGACTCGGGGACGTGCCGCAAGCTCACGGCCACGACCAGGATCGCCAGCGGCAGGTTGATGTAGAAGATCAGCCGCCAGGACGCCGCGGAGATCAGCCATCCGCCGAGGAACGGGCCGATAGCGGTGCCCACGCCGCTCAGACCCGACCACGCCCCGATGGCCTTGCTGCGGTCATCGGGCCGGAACGACGCCTCAATGATCGCGAGGCTGCCGGGCGTCAGCAGCGCGGCGCCGATGCCCTGCACGGCCCGCGCCGCGATCAGGACCGGCGCGTTCGGGGCGATTCCGCACAGGACCGAGGCCAGGGCGAACCACACCACGCCGATCAGGAAGATCTTCTTGCGCCCGTACCGGTCGCCCAGGGATCCGGCGAGCAGCAGCAGGCCGGCCAGCGTGAGCGTGTACGCGGTGACCACCCACTGCAGGGTGGACAGGCTGGCGTGGAAGTCCTTGCCGATGGCCGGCAGCGCGATGCCCACGACGGTGGCGTCGATCGAGGCCATCGCCGATCCGAGCACGGTGGCCAGCAGGACCCAGCGGCCCCTGGCGCTGGCGTAGCTGAGCTCGTCCTGAGCGGGTGCCGCCGGCGACGCGGTACTCACTGTCGTTCCTTTCCGATCATGAAAAGAACGGTCCTGGTCTGGCGTGGCCAGCCCGCGCAGCCCGCTGCCTTGACCCCTGCCCGCGGCCTGCCGCGCGAGACTACAGACAGTTCATCAGGACACGCCAGCCAGGGGAAGAGGACTCGCCAGCCCGGAATCTTGCCCACGTCCGGCGCGCGCCCGTGCCGGACGGCGTCGGACATCATGGAGGGCACCGGGATAGCTCAGGAGCACGCGGGAGGCTGAATGACTGGTCCGGGCGCCGGGCTGATCGTGCGCGATGTCACCGTGCGGGCGGTCGTGGTGCCGCTGCGGCGGCCGCTGGCCACGCGGGTGGGAGACTTCCCCCGCTGGCCCCTGGTGCTCATCGACGTCAGCACCGAGCAGGGCATTATCGGCCGCAGCTACCTCGCCCCCTACCTGAACCGCGCGGCCGGCGCGCTGCTTCCGGTGCTGCGTGATCTGGGCGCCGGGCTGCGCGGCCGGCCCGCCGCCCCGGCCGCGGCCTACGAGCAGGCCCGCGGCTGGTTCAGCCTGGCCGGGTACCAGGGCCTGGCCCTGGCCGCGGTGGCCGGGCTGGACGGCGCCCTGTGGGACGCGCTGGCCCAGGCGTCCGGGATGCCCCTGGCCCGGCTGCTCGGCGGCACCCTGGAGCCGGTGCCCGCCTACAACAGCAACGGGCTGGGGCTCATCCCGCCCGCCGCCGCCGGCGACGAGGCGCTGGAACTGCTCGCGGAAGGCGGGTTCACCGCCCTGAAGGTACGGGTCGGCCGGGCCCTGGCCGCCGATGACCTGGCCGCGGTGCGCCGGGTCCGGGAAGCGGTCGGTGACGGGATCACCCTGGTCGCCGACTACAACCAGGGGCTGGACCTGGGCGAGGCGCTGCAGCGGTGCCGCGCCCTGGACGGGGAGGGCCTGGCCTGGATCGAGGAGCCGATGCGCTACGACGACCTGAACGGCCACGCCCGTCTCGCCCGCGACATCGGCACGCCGGTCATGCTCGGGGAGAACTTCTACGGCCCGCGGGCCATGCAGGAGGCCGTCCAGGCCGAGGCCTGCGACCTGGTCATGCCGGACCTGATGCGGATCGGCGGGGTGACCGGCTGGCTGCAGGCCGCAGCGATCGCGGACGTGGCCGGCCTGCCGATGTCCTCCCACCTGTACCCGGAGGTCTCCGGCCACCTGCTGCGCGTCACGCCGACCCGGCACTGGCTGGAGTGGCAGGACTGGGCCCACCCGGTGCTGGCGCGGCCGTTCGAGGTCCGCTCCGGCCAGCTGCACCTGCCCGACGTCCCCGGCAACGGCCTGGAGTGGGACGAGGACGCCGTCGCGCACTACGCGGCGCAGCCCTGACTTAGCCGGCCAGGTGGCGGGTGAACCAGTCGCGGGCGCAGCCGCTGGCGGCCTCGAAGCCCTTCACGTAGGCGTCGAAGTGGCCGTCGGGCAGGATCACCATCTCCTTGGGCTGGCGCGCGGTCTCGAAGGCCGCGATGGCGAGCTCCGCCGGCACCAGGTGGTCGCCGACGGCCACCACCAGCAGCAGCGGCGTCGGGCTGATGTACGGCAGGTAAGTGCCCGGCTCGTACTCGGTGAACATCTCGACGCTGCGCAGCGTCACCTCGTTGCGCCAGGCGGGGGCGCGGGTGTTGCCGGTCTCGCTGAACCACTCCCACGAGTCCGCGGTCGGCAGCGCCGACGGCGCCAGCGGGTCGGGGTCGACCACCGGGACCATGACCGGCGCCTCGCCGCGGAACCGGGCGAGCCGGTCGGCGTCGAACATATCCCGGAATCCCGCGATGAAGTCGGCCCGGACCAGCGCGCGCAGGTTGTCGTGCCCGCTGATCAGCGGCACCTGGCTGACCACCGCCCTGACCCGGCGGTCGATCGCCGCGACCACCATGACGTGGCCGCCGGAGTAGCTGCTGCCCCAGACCCCGATCCGTTGCGGGTTCACCTCCGGGAGCGTGCTGGCGTAGGTGATGGCGTGCCGGTAGTCGCGGACCTGCGCCCACGGGTCGATCTCCTGGCGGGGCTCGCCATCGCTGGCGCCGAAGCAGCGGTTGTCGAACACCAGGGCGTTCAGCCCGGCGGCGGCGAACGCCTCGGCGAAGCTGTCCAGGTACATCTCCTTGACCGCGGAGAACCCGTGCGCCATGACCACGGTCGCCGCGGGCGCGCTGCCCTCCGCCGTGTAGAACCAGCCGCGCAAGGTGACGCCTTCCGCGTCGAACTCGATATCGCGCCGTGCCATCCCTGCCACCTCCCGATCCGGTCGCCCCAGCCCCGGGGCGTACCGGGGGACATACCCGAGACGTATCGGGGACACGCGCCCAGTTCAGTGCGCGGTCCAGCCGCCGTCGACGGGCAGGACCGCGCCGGTGAGGTAGCTGCCCTGCGGATCGGTGAGCAGCAGCGCGGCGCCGGCCAGCTCGGCCGGGTCGGCCCAGCGGCCGAGCTGGACTTCAGCGGACAGGATGCGCCGCACCGCCGGGTCGTCGTCCACGCCGGCGTTGAGCGAGGTGCGGAACGGCCCGGGGGCCAGCGCGTTGACCGTTATCCCGGTCCCGGCCAGTTCCACGGCCAGGCTGCGGGTGAGCTGGACCACGGCGCCCTTGCTCGCCGCGTACCCGGATCGCGCCGCGGCGCCGACCAGGCCCAGCGCGCTGGCCAGGGTGAGGATGCGGCCGTATCCGGCCGCGCGCATCGGCGCCGCGGCGGCGCGGCAGGCCAGCCAGGTCCCCACCACGTTGACGTCCAGGCAGGCGCGGAGCGTAGCCACGTCGAGCTGTTCCAGGGTGCCGCGGGCCTGTACCCCGGCGCTGGTCACCAGCACGTCGAGGCGGCCACGGGAGGCCATGACCGCATCGACCAGGTCCGCGACGGCGCGCTCGTCGGTGACGTCGCAGGCCCGGCCCGTCACGCTGCGCCCGGTCTCGGCGGACAGCCGCGCCGCAGCGCGCTGGCAGCGCTCGGCCGACCGGCTGGCCAGCACCACGCCGGAGCCCGCCCGGGCCAGCGCCCGGGCGATGGCCAGGCCGAGCCCGGCCGACCCGCCGGTGACCAGCGCCACCTGCCCGGCTCGTGACTGCGGCGGCCGCGCTGCCGCGGCCGCCGCAGCCTGGTCAGCCTCCCCTGGCTGGCTCTCCACTCACGCATGATCGCAGGATCCGGGGCGCTGCTGACTTGGAGATGAGCGCACGGTACTTGGCGATCCGTGCCCCACGTCCGCCCGCGGGCGGCCGGCGCGGTCAGCCGGCCTCGCGCCACAAGTCGGTGATCGCCACTCCGACGTCGGCGAGCATCCGCCGCAGCAGCGGCAGGCAGAGCCCGATGACGTTGCCGGGGTCGCCGTCGATGCCCTCGACGAACGGCGCCCCCCGCCCGTCGATGCTGAACGCGCCGGCCAGGGTCATCGGCTCGCCGCTGGCGACGTACGCGGCGACCTCGGCGTCGCTGGGCCTGCCGAAGTGCACCACGGTGGCGGCCACATCGCGGACCCGGCGGCCGCGGGCGGCGTCGACGAGGCAGTGCCCGGTATACAGCGTGCCCTGCCGCCCGGACAGCCGCCGCCACATGTCGACCGCGTGGCGCGCCGACGCGGGCTTGCCGAAGGCTTCCCCGTCCAGGTCCAGCATCGAATCGCAGCCCAGCACCAGCGCGGCGGGGCGCCGGGCGGCCACGGCCGCGGCCTTGCGCTCGGCGAGCACCCTGACCAGGGCGGCCGTGTCCAGGCCCGCATCGGCGGTCTCGTCCACCCCGCTGACCACGACCTCGGGATCCATCCCGGCGGCCTGCAGCAGGCGCAGCCGGCCGGCCGACCCCGACGCCAGGATCAGAACGGTCCCGGCGCGTCGCGTCACGCGGTCAGGGTAACCCGGCGCCGAGGCCGCGGTCCCGCGCCGCCCCGGCCGCGTGGTCGTCGGACAGCACCGACGCGGTGAACGCGTCGGCGGGCAGGAACGCCTCCAGCTTCAGCTCGGACAGGGTGACGTCCACGGCCGTGGCAAAACTCATGATCGTCGTTATCAGGCTCAGCTCGCCCCGGGGCGAGCTGAACCGGAGCGGGACGGCGAAGCCCAGGTGGCCGGGTTGCGGCCGGGCGGCCGGGACGTACCCGCTGAGCTCGGCGTGCAGGGCGGCGAGCCGGTCGTCCGGGTTGCGGGCCAGTTCCGCGGCGATCCCGTCGAGGACGTGCCGGGCCCACTCGGCGAAGTTGGCGATCCGCGGCGCCATGCCCTCGGGGTGCAGCGCCAGGCGGAAGGCATTGGCGGGCGGCTCCAGCAGCCACCGGGCGCAGCCGTCCAGCAGGATGCGCTGCGCCGTGTTGGCGGCGACCAGGTCGCCGTGCCGGTCCACGATGATCGCCGGATAGGGCAGGTGCCCGGTGAGGATGTGCTCCAGCGCGTCCCGGGCCGGCGCCAGCGCGCGGCCGTCCAGCGGGGTCTGCGGGTAGGCGGGCGCGTACCCGGCCGTCAGCAGCAGCTCGTTGCGCTCCCGGAGCGGGAGCCCCAGCGATTCGGTGAGCCGGATCACCATCTCCCGGCCCGGGGCCGACCGGCCGCTCTCGATGAAGCTGACGTGCCGCTGAGTCGTGCCGGCCCGCAGGGCCAGCTCGAGCTGGCTGACCCGGCGGCTGGCGCGCCGCTCGCGGAGCATCTGCGCGAAGTCCACGCTGTCAAGTAAAAGCGCCCCGGGTGACAGCGCGCGATTCCCTGCCGGGAATTGCCGCCGCTCACCGCGGCCCGCACGATGGCGGCATGGCTAACACCGATGATGATGTCCAGCTCGGGGTGCTGCTCCCGATCGGCCAGGCCCAGTGGGGCGAGGGGACGGACCCGCGCGAGCTGGTCGACTTCGCGGTCCGGGCCGAAGGCCTGGGCTACTCCTCGTTGTGGGTGAACGACTTCCTGCTGACCCCGCGGATCGAGGCGCTCACCATGCTCGCGGCCGTGGCCCCGGTGACCAGCCAGGTTCTGCTCGGCACGGCGGCGCTGCTGCCGGTACTCCGCCGGCCGGTGCAGGCGGCCCAGACCCTCGCCTCCATCGACCTGCTCTCCGCGGGGCGGCTCGTGCTCACGGTCGGCGCGGCGTTCCCCGGCCGCTTCGGCCTCCCGCAGCACGAGCTGTCCGGGGTTCCGTGGGAGCGCAGGTTCACCCGCCTGGACGAGACCGTCGCCTTGTGGCGGCAGTTGTGGACCGATCCCGGCACCGCCTCGTTCCACGGGGACCTGCTGCACTTCGACGGGCTCCCGCCGATGACCGCGCCGCGGCGGCCGGGCGGCCCGCCGATCTGGCTGGGCGGCGGCGGGCCCTCGGCGCTGCGCCGGGCCGGCCGCCGCTACGACGGGTGGATGCCTTACCCGCCCGAGCCCGCCGACTACCGGCGAGGGCTGGCCACGGTGCGCCAGGCAGCCCGCGAGGCCGGGCGCCCCGTCGCCGACATCACCCCGGCCCTGTTCGTGTCGGCCGCGGTGACGGACTCGGCGGCGAGCGGGCGGCGGCTGCTGGAGGAGTTCAGCCAGGCCAGTTACGGGATGCCGCTGGCCCAGCTGGAGACCATCCAGGCGCTCGCGGCCGGGCCGCCCGAGTATGTGGCGGAGCGGCTGCGCGGTTACGTGGCCGCCGGCGCCCGCCACCTGGCCTGCCGGATCGCCACCACCAGCCTGGCCGCCCAGCGCGAGCAGCTGGACCAGGTCATCAAGCTCAGGCCGCTGCTGGCGGGGGCGTAGCCGCCGGGACCCGCGCCGACCCGTTATGGATTCCGTTCCGTACAATCCGGCGCGGTGTCACTGCGGCACGATGGCCACGGAGGTGAGGCACAGATGACATCCGTCGATCCCGTCCCCGAGCATCTGCACACGGTGACGCCGCGGCTGGTGGTCCGCGGCGGGGCCGAGGCCATCGATTTCTACCGCGCCGCCTTCGGCGCCGAGGAAGTCGGGGAGCGGTTCACCGGGCCGGGCGGCGAGGTGATCCACGCGGAGGTACGCATCGGCGACTCCATCGTGATGATCACCGACGCCGGGGACAACGGCGGGCCGGCCCAGGCGCCTTCACCGGCCGGCGGGGCCGTCACCGCGATCATGGCCACCTACTGGCCGGATGTGGACGCCGCGTGGGAGCGCGCGGTGGCCGCGGGCGCCGAGGTCATCTTCCCGCTGGCGGACCAGTTCTACGGCGAGCGCGGCGGGCGGCTGCGCGACCCGTTCGGCCAGCAGTGGATGCTCAGCCAGCGCATCGAGCACGTCTCCGGCGAGGAGATGGCCCGCCGGGCCGCCCGGCTTTTCGGCTCCCCGGGCTGACCGGCGTCAGCTCTGGGCGTCGAGCACCAGCTTGCCGCGCACGGTGCGCCGCCTGATCCGCTCGAACGCGTCGTTGACCTGTGCCAGCGGTATGGCCGCGTCGATCGGCACGGTCATCCGGCCCGCGGCCGCGGCCGGCAGCGCCTGCCGTATCGCGGCGGTGAGGTCCTCGTCGGAGGCCAGCAGGCCCGCGTAGCTGCGGATCGTGATGCTCTTGCGGTACAGCGTGCGCAGCGGCACCAGGCCCTCGGGCCCCGCGGACGCGCCGTACAGGACCAGGCGGCCGTAGGGCTGCAAGACCTCAACGGCGGCCCCGGTGAACTCGCCGCCAAGCCCGTCGAACACCACGGTCGGCCGCAGGTCGGACAGGGCCTCGGCCAGGCCGGCGGCGTCGGTGACGACCACGTAGTCGGCGCCGTGCGCCTTGAGCCAGTCGTGGTTCTCGGCCTCGCCGGTCTGCCCGACCACGGCGGCGCCGATGCCGTGCGCCAGGGACACGACGATGCTGCCGACGCCGCCCTTGGCCCCGAGGACCAGCACCGTGTCGTCCGCGCTGACCTGGGCCACCTCGGTGACCGTCCGCCACGCGGTCACCCCGGCGATGCCCATCGCCGCGGCCGCGCGCAGGTCGACGCCGTCGGGTACGTCGATGAGCGCGCCGCGCGGGACGATCGCGGCGGTGGCCCACAGGCCGTCGCGGATCGTGCCGAGCCCGTAGCCGCGGACCATGACCCGGCGGCCCTCCACGATCCCGGCTCCCTCGGTGCCGAGGGTCCGCGGCACCGGAGCGTCCGGGGCGACCAGCCCCTGCGCGCCGTACATGTCCACGGGGTTCACGCCGGAGTAGGCGACCTCCAAGATGGCTTCCTGCTCACCAGGCTCGCCGAGCTCAAGCTCCTCCACCTGGAGCGGCTGGCCGTGCTGGACCAGCCGGGCCGCGGTAACGCGCATGATGAACTCTTTTCCTTCGCAGATTTCAGGCCAAGGGTACGTGGGCAATTAGGGCGAACGACAAGGGTTCACGGAAACCCTGAGGCGGGCGCGGGCCGGCCGCCGGGATACCGGCGGGTCAGCCGAACAGGTCGACGACCGCCTCGGGGCCGGCGTCGCCGCGGAGCAGCGCGCGGCCCGCGGCTTCCAGGTGCGCGCGCCAGTGGCGCTGCGCGCCCTCGGCATCCCTGGCGTCGAGCAGGAGGACCAGCTTGCGGCAGGACTTGACCGTCTTGCGGAGATCCTCCCTGCCGCCGGGGCGGTCGAAGGTCCGCAGCACCGCCGTGCGCAGGTGCGTGGCCATGATCTCGCGCAGCACCGCGGCCTGGACGGCCAGCGTCTGGTTTCCGGCCCGCTCCAGGATCAGCTCACCGAACCGCTGCGTGGCCCGCAGCCAGGCCTCGGCGCCGGCGGGCGGCCCGCCGCTGTCCGCCAGGGCCGCCAGGTCGGCGACGCAGCCGGTCAGGTCGTCGAGGTCGGCCCTGGTCCGGCGCGGCGCCAGCAGGCCCGCGGCGGCCGGCTCGATGACCATCCGGGCCTGCTGCACGTCCGCGATCGTGGTGCGGGTCACCTGCAGCAGCAGGCCGACGTACCGGGCGGCCACCGCGACGTCCGGCGCCACCACGCGCGCGCCGCCCCGCGAGCCGCGCCGGACGTTGATCAGCGACTCGGTCTCCAGGATCCGGAACGCCTCCCGCAGCGTCGGCCGGGACACGCCGAACGCCTCCATCAGCGCGCCCTCGGACGGCAGGATCTGGCCCGTGGCCAGCTCCCCCCGGACGATCTGGCCGCGCAGGTGCGACGCGATGAGCTCGGCCGTTTTCGGGGCCCGCACGCGCTGGCCGACGGGACCGCGCACCGGGACCGCCACGTTCACGACGGCCGGCCCAGGCGCAGCGGCACGTCGGCCAGGCGGGCGGCCTCCGTGGCCAGTTCCCCGATCGTCCACCGGCCGTCCTTGACCACCGCATCAACGATCGCGAACGGCTGGAACAGGTGGATCCCGCCGCCCGCGACGTAGAAGATCCGGCCCTTGATCGGGCAGTCCGCGGTGGCCAGGTAGCCGACGAACGGCGACACGTTGGCCGGATCCATGGCGTCGAAGCCCTCGGCCGGGGGGCGCAGGAAATCCTCGGGAATGCCGGGAGTGGCCATGGTCAGCCTGGTCCGGGCGGCCGGGGCGATCGCGTTGACCTTGACCCCGTACCGGTCAAGCTCGCGCTGCGCGATGATTGTCAGCGACGTGATGCCGGTTTTCGCGGCGCCGTAGTTGGCCTGCCCGGGGTTGTTGAACAGGCCGGAGGTCGACGTCGTATTGATCATCGACGGCCGCAGGTCCTGGCCGGCCTTGGACTGCCCGCGCCAGTACCTGGCCGCCGCGCGGGCCGGCATGAAGTGCCCCCGCAGGTGCACCCGGATCACGTCGTCCCACTCGCCGTCGGTCATGTTGACGATCGTGCGGTCGCGCAGGATCCCGGCGTTGTTCACCAGCACGTGCAGCGCGCCGAACTCGTCGATGGCCCGCTGGATCACCCGCTGCGCGCCGTCGGCGCTGGTGACGTCGTCGGTGCTGGCGACCGCCTCGCCGCCCGCGGCGCAGATCTCGTCGGCGACCTGGCGGGCCGGCCCGGAGTCGCTGCCCGCCCCGTCCGGGCCGCCGCCGAGGTCGTTGACGACGACCTTCGCGCCCTCGGCCGCGAACAGCAGCGCGTGCTCGCGGCCGAGGCCGCGCCCGGCGCCGGTGATGACCGCGACGCGGCCGTCGAGTGCTCCCATGGCCGATCCCTTTCGGGCGAGCAGTAGTTAACTAATTTATCCAATCAGCCTGTGATATCAATGGCCCATGCCTGGCCCAGCCGAACGCGTCGGTCCCGGACTGCTCGACCTGCTCACCCTGGAACGCGTCGAGACCAACCTGTTCCTGACCACCGTGGTGCACGACGGCGACGGCCCGGCCGGCCTGTACGGCGGGCAGGTCGCGGCGCAGGCGCTGCGCGCCGCGGCGGCGACCGTGGACTCCGGGCGGCACCCGCACTCCCTGCACGGCTACTTCCTGAGCCGGGGCGACGCGTCACGGCAGGTGCTGCTGACCGTGTACCGCGACCGTGACGGCCGCTCCTACTCCAACCGCCGGGTCATCGCGGTGCAGCAGGGGAAGGTCATCTTCAACATGGCCGCGTCGTTTCATATCACCGAGCCGGGCCCGGACTACCAGGCGCATTCGGCTCCCGACGTCACCGGGCCGGAGGGCCTGCCGGACCTGGAGCACCGGTTCACGCTGCACGGGGTGGACATCAGGGTGCCCGAGCAGCCCCGGGCCGGCCAGCCGTGGCCCTCCCGGGTGTGGCTGCGGGCCCGCGACAGCCTGGCCGACGAGACCCTGCACGACTGCGCGCTGGCCTACGTCTCCGACATGTTCACCGGGCTGGCCGCGGTACCGGGCCTGCGCCAGGTCGGCCCGCCGACCAGCATCGACCACGCGGTCTGGTTCTACCGCCGGGTCGCGCTCGACGACTGGGTGCTGATGGACCTGCAGCCGGAGTCGATCGCGAGCGGCCGCGGGATGTACACGGGGCGGATCTTCGGCCGGGACGGCCGGCTGGCGGCCGGGATCGCGCAGGAATCGGTCTACCGGACCGTCTGATCCGGGCGGGCGAGGGGAGAGCGGGCGGGCCCGCGGGTATAACCGGCAAAACGCGCCGGCCGGCTAATAGAGGGTACTGTTCACTCATGTCGATCGCCATCACCGAGGATCACCGTACGCTCGCCCAGACCGTGTCCGACTTCCTGCGCGCCCGCGGCGCCCGGGAGGCGGCCCGGGCGCTGCTCGACGCGGAGACCGAACAGCTGCCCGCCTTCTGGGCGGAGCTCGGCAAGCTGGGCTGGCTCGGGCTGCACATCCCCGAGGAGTACGGCGGCTCGGGCTTCGGCCTGCCCGAGCTGGTGGTGGTGGCCGAGGAGTTCGGCCGGGCCGTGGCCCCCGGGCCGTTCGTGCCGTCGGTGATCGCCAGCGCGGTGCTCGCCGCGGCCGCCCCGCCCGACGTAGCGTCCCGCCTGCTGCCCGGGCTGGCCAGCGGCTCGGCGGTCGGCGCGGTGGCGCTCGGCGGTGACGTGACCGTCCACGACACGGTCGCGCACGGCTCCGCCGGGGTGGTGCTCGGCGGTCACCTGGCCGACGTGCTGATCGTCGCGGCCGGCCAGGACGCGCTGGTCATCGAGGTCGCCGAGGGCGGCGTCAAGGCCGAGGTCCCGGCCAACATCGACCCGGCCCGGCGGGCCGCCCGGCTGACCCTGACGGCGGCACCCGCCACGGTGCTGCCCGGCGGGCGGCGGGTGCTCACCGACCTGGCCCGGACGCTGCTGGCCGCCGAGGCGTCCGGCGTCGCCCGGGAGACCACCGAGCAGGCCGCCGAGTACGCCAAGGTGCGCGAGCAGTTCGGCCGGCCGATCGCCACCTTCCAGGCGGTGAAGCACCACTGCGCCAACATGCTGGTGGCCGCCGAGGTCGCGACGGCGGCCGTGTGGGACGCGGCCCGCGCGGCCGGGACAGCCGGCGACCAGTTCAGCTACACCGCCGCGATCGCGGCGACGCTCGCCGTGCCCGCGGCCGTGACGAACGCGCAGCTCAACATCCAGGTGCACGGCGGGATCGGCTTCACCTGGGAGCACGACGCCCACCTCTACCTTCGCCGGGCCGCGGCCATCGCGGCCCTGGTCGACGCCGAGGCGGCGGCCGAGGAGGTCACCGGCCTGGTCCGCCAGGGCGTCCGCCGGGCCGCCGCGATCGACCTCCCGCCCGAGGCCGAGCAGGTCCGCGCCTCGGTCCGGCCCGAGGTCGAGCGGCTGCGTGACCTCGACGGCGACGCGCGGCGGCGGGCCCTGATCGAATCCCGCCTGCTGATGCCGCACTGGCCGGAGCCGTGGGGCCGGGACGCGAGCGCGGTCGAGCAACTGGTCATCGAGCAGGAGTTCGCCGCGGCCGGGCTGAAGCGCCCGTCCTACGGGATTACCGGATGGGTGATCCTCACCCTGATCCAGCACGGCACGCCGGGCCAGGTCGAGCGCTGGGTGCCTGCCGCGCTGAACCAGGAAGTGATCTGGTGCCAGCTGTTCAGCGAGCCCGGGGCCGGCTCCGACGCGGCCGGCATCCGGACCAGGGGAACCCGGACCGAGGGGGGCTGGCTGGTCAACGGGCAGAAGGTGTGGACCAGCGGCGCGCACCTGGCCCGCTACGGCTTCGCCACCGTGCGCACGAACCCGGATGCGCCCAAGCACCAGGGCATCACCACGATGGTCATCGACATGAAGGCCAAGGGCGTCTCGGTCCGGCCGCTGAAGATGCCGACCGGCCACTCGGACTTCAACGAGGTCTTCTTCGACGACGTGTTCGTCCCCGACGAGGACGTGGTCGGGCCGGTCGACGGCGGCTGGACGGTGGCCCGGGCCACCCTCGGCAACGAGAGCGTGAGCATCGGCGGCGGGGCCGGCAACGCGATGTCCCTGCCGCCCGACGCGCTCATCGGGCCGCTGGACGCGCACCCGGAGCGGCTGCCCGGCGGGGAGGCGCGGGTCGGCCGGCATATCGCCAGCACCCAGGCCATGACCGCGCTGAACCTGCGCAGCGCGCACCGCGCGGTGGCGGGCGGCGGCCCCGGCCCGGAGGGCAACATCACCAAGCTGCTGCTGTCGGAGAACGGGCACGAGGCCGCGGCCATCCTGGCCGAGCTGGCCGGGCCCGACCTCGCGTTCCTCGACGGTCCGGGGGCCATCGCTGGGACGCTGGTGCTGCTGAACCGCTCCATGTCGATCGCGGGCGGGACGTCGGAGATCAAGCGCAACCAGATCGCCGAGCGGATCCTCGGCCTGCCCCGCGATCCTCTGATCCGCTGACCGGCGCTCGTTTTTCAGCCACATGCCCTGCTTGTTGGCGTCCTCCTGGCCCTGGACGGGGGCGAGGATTCCCGGTGGCTCATGCCGCCCAGGTGGTTCCCGCGGCTGCCGAGGCAGGCTGATGCGGGCATGATGCCGCGTGCCCCGCGGCGGGCGCAGGAACCAGCTCGCCGGTGGTGAGCAGCAGTCCCCGGGCCAGGATATTGAGTGCGGCGTTACGGTCGGCGTGGTCCTGATGGCCACAGCACACGCAGGCGAAGACCGCTTGGCTATCACGGTTCGCCGCATCAGTGTGGCCGCAGGCATGACACTGCTGCGAGGTAAAGCGCGGGTCGGCAAAGACGACGATGACGCCGGACGCCTGGCCTTTGTCGGTGATCCGCTGGCCGAGTAGCCCCCAGGCCGAGGCGAGGATGCCGCGGCTGAGCCTGGCCTTGGCCCGAGCCTGATTGGGCAGGAAGCTGCCCGGCTGGCCAGGATCGGGTTTGGAGGCGGGCTTGCGGGTCATGCCCGCGACGTTGAGTTTCTCCAGGACGAGGACGTCGTTGTCGCGGACCAGGCAGGTGCTGATCTTCTCCGCCCAGTCCTTACGTCGGTCAGCAACCCGCGCAGAAATCAGCGCCATGGCCTGACAGGTGCGCTCACGACGGCGGGAGCCCTTCGGCTGGCGGGCCAGGCGGCGTTGCAGGGCCAGATACCGAGCCGCCTGGCGATCGGAGATCCGCGGCGCCCGGTAGTGCTGGCCGCCTGAGGTCACCAGTGCAGTGCGTACGCCGCGGTCGACCCCAGCCATAGCGCCGTTGCGCTGGCGCACAACTGAGGGCTGCGGAGCCGGGAAGGACACGTGCCAGCGTCCGGCCCGATCGCACGTAATCCGCGCAGTGCCTAGCTTGACCGGCAGCGGCCGGGTCCACCGGAACCGGACCCATCCGCACTTGGGGACGTAGACCTCGCCCCAGCGTCGGTTGACGTGCCGGGCCCGCGAAGCGGCGATGGCGAAGCCCTGGGTGCCGCGGCTGTTGCGGTAGCCCGGCCTGCCCACTGGGCTCGCTGGGTCGAAGAACGCAGCCAAGGCCCGGTCGAAGTCCCGCAGCGCCTGCTGCTGCACCGAGGAGGAGCCCGCGCCCAGCCAGGGCTCAGCATGGCGAGCCTGGGTTAGCTGACGGTACCGCTCCGCCGATGACGGCGCGCTGCCCCGCCCCGGCCACCACCAGGATTGCTGCTCGACGGCCAAGTTCCACACCCGGCGGGCATGAGCGCAGTGCTCGCGCAGCGTCGGCTGCTGTTCTGGTGCCGGATAAAGCCGATTACGGATTGCCATAGCATGCTCAGGCTAACCATGGCCTCTGACAAACTATGGCTATCCCCGCTACGAGGCGGCAGATGTGCAGACGTGTCGCTCTGGGTCATCTAGCAGGACATTGAGTAGCAAACACCAGCTCAGCCTGCAGAGCCTTAAGAACAAGGCTTGCGCCTGGCTTTAGGTCAGTTCCCAGCCCGCAGGTCACCAACGATCTGCGCGGTGACCTCGGGGTCGAGGTCGTAGGGCGTGTAGAGCGTCATCCGGGTCATCACGTCGCCGTACCGGCGCAGCAGCTGGTCCGCCACGGCGCCGGGCTCGGCCACGACTGCGAACGCGCGCAGGACGTCTTCATCGATGACCGTGCCCATGTCCTTCCACCGGCCCTGCAGCGAGAGCCGGTGCAGCTCGTCGGAGAGCTCGCCCCAGCCGTGCAGCTCCAATACGCCCCGGTAGGCCGGGGTGGAGCCGTAGAAGGCGATCTGCTCGCGGACGCCGCGGATGGCGTCTTCGAGTTCGGGCTCGGTGCGGCCGGTGGCGACGAACGGCGTGCCGGATATCTCGTACCCGGCCAGGTCGCCGCCGGGTCGGCCGCGGGCCAGCGCGGGCACGGTCACTTCGCGCAGGTACCGCTCGGTGGTGAAGCCGTGACACAAGAACCCGTCGGCCACCTCGCCGGCCACCGCGGTCATGTGGTCGCCGACCCCGGCCAGCAGCACCTTGGGCGCGCCGTGCGGGTTCGGCCCCGGGTTGAAGAACGGCGTCATCAGGGTGTGCGTGTAGAAGTCGCCGCGGAAGTCCAGCTTGGTGCCGTCGTACCAGCAGCCCCAGATGGCCCGCAGGGCCAGGATGTACTCGCGCATCCGCGGCGCCGGATGCGACCAGGGCATGCTGAAGCGTCGCGTTATGTGCGCCCTGATCTGCGAGCCGAGGCCGAGCAGCAGCCGCCCGCGGGAGAGCAGTTGCAGGTCATTCGCCTGGGCGGCCAGCGACATCGGGCTGCGCGCGAACGCCACCACGATCGCGGTGCCCAGCTCGATGGTGTCGGTGGCCACTGCCGCCAGCCCGAGCGACAGGAACGGGTCGTGCTTGGTCTCGCTGGTCCACACGCCCGCGTAGCCCGCCTGCTGCGCCGCGACCGCGGCCTGTCTGGTGTCGACGGGCACCGCGGGCGACAGCCCGGTGTCGATCTTCATGCTGTGTTTCCCGCTCGCTTGCGGAGCGCTCTTAGGCCCCGTCTTCCCTCGTCGCTCACTCGCAAGCTCCCTCGCTCCTCAGTCCAGACGGCGCCGCGCCCTCCAGCTCGCTCATCGCTCGCCGGAAACCCACCGGCTCGCTCATCTTCTCTCCCCCGCGATCTGCGCGCGGTTGCGCGCCATGACCTCGATCCGGCGCTGCTCGAGCCCGGCCCAGTCCGGGACATGCCGGGCCGCGATCTCCCGTTCGGCGGCCAGCGCCGGCCCCAGCGTGGTCCGGGCTCCGGTGTCGTACATCTGCTTCAGCCCCCGCACGGTGTCCGGCGGCACCTCGGCGATGGCCCGGGCGCAGTCCATGACCCGCGGCAGCAGCTGGTCATGCGGGACGACCTCGGTCACCAGGCCGATGCGCTCCGCGGACGCCGCGTCGATCACCTGGCCGGTCATCGACATCCGGCGCGCCCAGGCGCCGCCCACGACGCGCGGGAGCCGGGCGGTCATCCCGCCGCGGGGCAGCAGGCCGACCCGGGCGTGGGTGTCGGCGAAGATGGCCCGGTCGGACGCGATGAGGAAGTCGCAGCCCAGGGCCAGTTCCAGCCCGCCGGTGAACGTCGCGCCGTTGACCGCGCCGATGACCGGCTTCGATACCAGGCCGACCTGGGCGATGCAGTCGGCCGTGCCCGCGCGGCGGAAGTAGTCCTCCCCGGCCCGGGCCGCCTCCTTGAGGTCGATGCCCGCGCAGAACGCCGGGTCCGCCCCGGTCAGCACGAGCACCCGCACGTCCTCGTGCGCGTCGGCGGCGACCAGGGCCGCATACAGCGCCTCGACCAGCGGGCCGCTCAGCGCGTTCCGGGCCTCGGGCCGGTTGAGCGTCAGCACCCGGACGCCGTCGGCGTCTTCCTGCCGCAGGACTTCGGTCACGCTGCCCCCTCAGCTCGCCGGTCGGCGCTTATTTACCCGCCGGTCGGCGCTTCCTCACCCAGGGATCAGCGCTTCTCCGCCCCGGCGATCAGCTGCTTCTTAAGCTTGAAGGCTACTAATCCCTCCCCGGCCTGAAAGCCGGGGTTTCCTCCGGAGGTTCGTATGAAGCCTGCCGCATCCCCGCCCGGTGACGTCGCGGCGCTGCGGCAGCAGGTGCGGGAGCTGACCGGCCGGTGGCGCGCGGAGGGCCGGTATGTCCCGCGCAACGATAGCTGGCTGCGCGGATTCGACCTCGACTTCAGCCGGGAGCTGGCGTCGCTCGGGCTGATCGGGCTTACCTGGCCGGTCTCCTGCGGCGGGGGCGGGCTGCCGAACGTGGCGCGCCTGGCGGTCACCGAGGAACTGCTACGCGCGGGCGCGCCCGTGGCCGCGCACTGGATCGGCGACCGCCAGATCGGGCCGTCGGTCCTGCGGCACGGCAGCCCGCGGCTGCAGGCGGAGATCCTGCCCGGGATCATCTCCGCGGATTTCGTGTTCTGCCTGGGCATGAGCGAGCCGGAAGCCGGCTCGGACCTCGCGTCGGTACGCACGTTCGCCGCCAGGCAAGCCGGGGGCTGGCGGGTACGCGGCCGCAAGATCTGGACCAGTCACGCCCACCGCGCCACCCACGCCTACCTGCTCGCGCGGACCGAGCGGGTAGCCGACCGGCACCATGGCCTGACCGAGTTCATCGTCGACATGGGCTCGCCGGGGATCTCGGTCTCGCCGATCGTGGACCTCACCGGGGAGCATCACTTCAACGAGGTCGTCTTCGACGACGTGCTCGTGCCGGAGCACCGGGTTCTCGGACAGGTGGGCCAGGGCTGGCGGCAGGTCGTCGAGCAGCTGTCCTTCGAACGTGGGGGGCCCGAGCGGTTCCTGTCGAGCCACGCCCTGCTGACCGACCTGCTGGCCGAGGCGAAGGGCGGTGCCGTGGACGTCCGGGCTGAGCTCGGCGAGCTCACCGCGCGGCTGGCCACGTTGCGCCGGATTGCCTGGCAGGTGGCTACGCGCCTGGACGCGGGCGAGGCGCCGGTCACCGAGGCGGCCACGCTGAAGTACCTCGGCAACGCGTTCGAGGTCGACGTCATCGAGGTGGCCCGGCGGGCCTTCGGCGCGGGCCGGGGCAGCCCGGCCTTCCGCGAGGCCCTGCTCGCCTCCCCCGGCTTCTCCCTCCGCGGCGGCGCCGCGGAGGTGATGCTCTCCCTCATGGCCAGGCAGGAGGCTACCCGGTGAGCGCCGGCGGCCACAGCCCGGTGAGCACCGGCGACCAGAGCCTGCCTGGCGCCGGTGACGAGCTTCGCGAGCTCATCGC
>Ga0318498_10000113_pt1 | contig 21023 bp, 29 predicted proteins | sample GRESIP109b1f24_FD_203488 | JGI IMG/M metagenome (GOLD analysis project Ga0318498, IMG submission 203488) | Tropical soil microbial communities from Luquillo Experimental Forest, Puerto Rico - GRE.SIPMG.109b1f24 | ecosystem: Environmental > Terrestrial > Soil > Tropical forest > Bulk soil... | reverse complement strand
GGTATGGCACCGCAGCGCGGAACAGGCCCGCCAGGGCCGGGGTGAGGGTTTTGACGAACCCGGCGATCTGCCGGAAGATCCCGGTCAGGCTCGTCAGGAACGACGGTGCCCCCGTCCCGGGGATGGGGCGCCCGCTGGGGCCAATGGCGGCAGGGCCGGGCCGGGTCAGCGCGCCGGAGAACACGGCGGTGAGGGTCCCGGTCAGTCCATGGAACGCGCCAGCGACGCCCAGCGGGCCCGCATTCGCCTGCCGGAACGCGGCGATCTGATCCCGGATCTGCTCCCGCTGCTTGCCGGTGGCACCCTTCAGCGCCGTTTGCAGCGCCCGCAATTGCGTCTGAGCCGACTGCCCCAGCGCCACGCCACCGAACGCGGCACCGCCACCGATGAGGGTGCCGAGGCCCAGCGGGATGGCCCCCGGGGCGAGCAGGGCGCCCAGCAAGGCGCCGAGGCCGATCCCAACTCCTGCCCCCGCCGGGCCGAGTGCCGCCAGTAGCCCGCCGCCGCCCTGAGCCGTCGCACCGCCGGCGCCTGCAGCACCGCTGGCCAGGCTGAGCCCGCCACCGCCTCCGAACAGGCCGAGCAGGCCACCGGCCGCGCGGGAGAACAGGCCGCGCCGCTGCGTCATCCGCGACAGTTGCGTGTCCAGCCGCAGCAACTGGGCTTGTGCCCGGTCCACGCCCTCCAATGTCACCCGCGGGGTGGCGACCATGCGGCCGAGCCGGTCCAGTTGCAAGCGCATCGACGCCACCGACGCCAGGGCGGCCTTGTCCTGCGGGTCGATTTTCGGCGCTGCAACTTTCTTGCCGAGCTCGTCGAGTTTCGCCTTCACCTCATCCAGGTGGGCGACGGCGGCTTTGTCGTTCAGGTCCACGACGGGGGTGGCACGTGCCCTGTTCAGCTCATAGAGCTGCCGGGTCAGGCTGCCGACATCCCCCGATGCGTCCTTTGCCGCCCGGCCGGCTTTCAGCAGCCCCGGGGTGAGAGAGTCGCGGCCGAGGAGCAGGTCAGCCCTGATCTCTTCAGCCACGGTCCCTCAGCTTCTCTTCCAGGTAGTCAACGAGAGCCTCAAAGTCGGCCTGCTCAAGCAGCCCTATTTCCCACGGGCGGATGTGGAGGACTTCCGCGAAGACGCCGAGGTACCGGTGCCGGTCGTAGGTGAACGCCCCGGCGGGGGCGTCGTAGGGCCCGCGCCGTCCTCGCTGGTGTCATCCTCAATGCCCAGCCCGTCGAGGTCCACGTCCACGCCGCCGGACAGGATGTCCTCCAGCGGCACGTCGCGGCCGTTGCGCCGCCACACCAGCCAGATGAACCCCGCCAGGGCCCGCGCCGATCCGGCGGCCAAGTCGGTTTCGTAGTCCACGTACCGGCATTTCAGCCCGGCCTCAATCGCCAGGGCCTCCGACAGTGGCTTACGGGCAGGGTCCCAGCTGAACACCTCACCGTTGATGGTCACTTTCGCCACGCGCTGCCTCCTATTTGGCGGCGTAGATCTTGTCCCGGACCCGGGCCACCGCGGCCACGATTTGATCCCGCACCTGCGGGCCTGACTGCTCCACGGGCCGGTCGAAAAATCCCGGCCGCATTCCCTTCGTCTGCGTCCGCCACGTCCACGACCGCCGCGGCGTTCCGGATACGGCGAACACGGGGTGGGTGATGATCCCCGCGTTGCGCTGGTTCACCTTGCGCCCGCGGCCTCTTGAGAACAGGGCCGTCGGGGCACTTCCCACAAGTTCCACGCCGGGTTCGCCAGTGGTGCGCTTGGACACCCGCACCCGCAAGTCACCAGCCAGCACCCGGGCGTACCGGTCCGGCATGAAAGCCGCCAGGTGATCGACCCTTTGGATCTCTCGCGCCAAAGGCTTCGCCGCGTCGTCGAACGCCTTGTAAAGCTCCTTCCGCAGCCCCGTCTCCCCGGCATCCTTGAGCGCGGCGGCGAGGGCGGCGAACTCCACGGCGGCGTCAGCCACTGGTGCCTCCCGGTTACGATGCGTGCATGAGAACCATCGGGGGAATCGTGGCAGCTGTGCTGCTGCTCGCCGCGTGCGGGGGCACCAGCAGCACAGCCAGCGTGACCGCATGTAAGCACGCGATGCGCGCCGAGTTCGCCGCAGCGGCATCCACCGGCGCCAAGGGCACCGAGCCCGCCGCGTGCAAGGGCCTGCCGGCGAAGACGCTGCAGCGACTGGCCGAGGAGATCCTCGGCAGCCAATTCGGTTAGACGATCCCGCCGAGTGCAGGGTTATATTGCCAGATGCGTGAGGCTGCATTCCAGGTCGAGGACATGTTCACCCCACCGGCGATGGCACCGTCGATGCTGTAGTCCGGCAGGATCGTCCCGAAATGGTACACGTTCGGGGAGTTCTGAATGTCGGGATACAGGTACATGTTCCGGGACAGGCCATCCGTGGACGCCGTGTAGGTCTGCGCGGTGGCGTCGTCCCAGAACCCGGAGAACTGCCCGGACGAGTCCGGCAGCCCGGCGACATAGATGAGGTTGCCGTCGCCGAACGCTGTCACGTCCTGCTTGTTGACGACCTTCGACAGCGACCAGGTCGCCTGGAACGCGCACGACGACGCCGCCGCCCCGTTGGTCACCGAGATGTACACCGCGCCGTTGCGCCCATGATGCCGGACCACGTTTGTCTCCTAGTTGTCGAGCATTGCCAGGAGCTTCCTGGCGTGGCTGATGAACGTGCGGCCCTCAACCGCCGCCCTGGCTTTCCCCGCCGCCTCTTCCGCGTCGCCCGGGTGCGCGAGCGCCCACCGGATCAGCTCCCCCGCTTCCTCCGGGCTGGTGAACGCGGGGAGCATGGGAAACAGCTCATCCGATTCGGGGCGCGGGTCGCGGGCGAACCACAGGCCGCACGCGGCCATTTCGATCTCCCGCGGCCCGCAGGCCCACCCTTCCCCGAGGTGGGCGTCTTCTGCTTCCCTGCGATACAAATTGAGGCCGGTGCGGGACTGCCGGTAGATGTCCGCCGTCTCCGTGTTGTCCACGCAGCCCTCGGGGTTGGGGTCGGCGTACTGGCGCAGCGGGGAGTCCTCCGGAAGGTCCAGCCACGGCCCCGCCAGCCGCACGTCCAGGCCGGACAGGTGCATCTGCTCGAAGAACCGCACCCGGGAGGGGAACCCGGTGCCGATGAACGAGAAGTCCCACAGCTTCGCCGCGCCCGGCGCCGGGTAATGCACCTGCTCCCGGTACGCGTGCGGCATGTACTCCGCCGGGCCCAGCTCCCGGTAGGCGTCAAGGTTGACCGGATCGTTGACCAGGTTCAGGTCGGCGTGCGCCGCCCGCACCAACTGTTCATCATCTTGATACGGCGATTCTGAATGCAGCAGAACCACTTTGTGGCCCCGGCCGCGCATCTCGTCGAAGATCTGCGGCGGATAAAAGAACGCCGAGATAAGCAGGACTACATGCGGCCATATGCGCCACAACGGCTTATAGATGCCATCAGTGGCCAGGCCGATCGCCTGCTCCCGGGACACTGCCTTGCGAAATGCGTCGCGCCCGAACGAGTCCTCGCCCACTTTGAGCATGGTGCTGTCGTAGAACAGCAGGCGATCATCGAGGTTGTACGTGTACACGTCCTCGCCGAGCGCGCGGAGCGCTTCTACCCAGCCCGTATGCATGTCAGCGACGGAAAAGCTCGGGCCAGGATGCCCGACTAGCCAGCGCATCAGGTGCCGACGTTAAGGATGAGCGAGCACGCGAGGTAGTCCACGCCGTTCCAGTTCATCAGCCCGTACCCGGTGGCCTCGATCACCGCGCAGTACGACACCTGGCCGCCCAAAGTGGGGTCCTTCTGGATCGCCGCGTGCACGGACAGGGCGCCGACGGGGGACAGGTAGGCGTCCATGGCATCCTGCCCGGACGCTGAGTCGCCCTCGGAGACGAGGATGACCGCCCGCAGGGTGTAGTCGGTTTCGCCGTCCATGGTGACCGCGTACCGGATCAGGCTGCCGGTCTGCGGGGCGACCACGGCCATCGGCGGGTTCACCGCGCCGAACCGGTTCGCCGTCGCGCGCAGCCCAATCGACGAGGTGAGGTACGTGGCGATCGCCTGCCGCACGGTGGGAAAGTCGGGCTGGGGCATTTAGACGCCGATCCTTTGCCCGTTGATGTACCGGTGCAGCAGCCACATCACCTGCGGGTTCGACTGCACCCGCACCACCCCGAACTCCCCGAACCCGGCGACGCCGAACGGGGCGTCTTTGATCCTGAAGATCTGCGCGCCGGCGATGATTGCGGCGTTTTTCACGTTCAGCGGCACCGCTGGCCAGCCGAACACGCCGGTGACCTGGATGCGGTCGAGGTGGGACCACATCCAGGTGAACGGGAACAGCTTCCCTCCGGTGATGACCTGCGCGGCGGTGTAGGGCCACTGCTCGCCCTTCGCCGCTGCGTTGTACTTGCCGGGGGCGACTTCGAGGGCGTAGTCGGTGCCCTGGGTCCAGGTTTCCTCGAAGACGCCGTCGCCGTCCCGGTCCACCTTCAGCGACGTGACGGAGACGAGGTCGTCGAGGGACTGCCGGGAGATCGACTCCGGGATGTACGTCCTGGTGTCGGTGCCGCGCCAGAAGTACCGGCCGGTGATCTCGTCGATCGCGCGGGACGCCCCCGCGGCGGCCAGGCCCAGCTCGAAGTCATCGGAGGTGTCGGTGATGCCGAGCCGCGATTTCAGTTCTTCGACGGTGCAGTAGTTCTGGCCCAGCGCGACCGTGACAACGGTCCAGGTGCCGGCGACCGCGTCGGAGGCGGTGCCGGTGCCTTCCCACAGGTAGGTCCAGACGCCGGCGACGGTGCACGCGACGTTCGCTGTGTAGGTGCCGGCAGAGACGTGCGTCACGCTGGGCGCGGACGTCGCGCCAGTGGGGTCGGTGACGGTGAGTGTCACCGTGGACGGGTCGGTGGGGACACCGCTGACCTTGAAAATGTTCTGGAGGGTGGCGAACTCGTTCGCGTCCTGGTAGAAGACGGTCGCGGACACCTAGTCCTCCATCCACTCCGGGTGCGCCAGCGTCCACGCCACGGTGCGGGCGAGAGATTCGGGGAACGGCACCGGCGGCTTCCACCCCAGCGCAGTGATCTTGGACCCGTTCAGCCCGTAGTGCGGGTCATGGCCCGGGCGAGTGGCGTGGTAGTCCTCCAGCTGGTACCGCAGCGGTTTGCCGGTGAGGTCGGCGGTCATCTGGGCGAGCTGCAGGTTGCTGATCCTGTCCGGGCCGACGATGTTGAACCGGTCGGGGCGGCCGGCTTTCGTCATCCCGTAGTGGTAATCCAGGTCAAAGTGCGCGGGGAACATCGCCGGCGGCAGGTTCCGCAGGATGTACAGCATGGCGTCGGCGAGATTGCGGGCGTGCAGGTAATGCCTGGTGCCGATGTTCCCGGGGCGCCCGTGCACAGTGACTTTCTGCCCGCGGTGAATGCGCCGGATGAGCATCGGCAGGTACTTCTGCGGGTCCTGGCGCTCGCCGATGAGGTTCATGCAGTTGACCAGGGTCACCGGTACCCCGTAGGTGCGCCAGTACGCGATGGCGATGGCTTCCTGCGCGGCCTTGGACGCGGAGTACGGGTTGGACGGCAGGATGGGCGCCCATTCGGGGTGCGCCTGCCCGGCCACCGTGGGCCCGTACACCTCGTCCGTGGACACCCAGATCAGGTGCGCGGGGGCGGCTTCCCGGGCGTATTCCAGCACGGACAGGGCGATGTCGGTGTTGTTGCGGGTGAAGGCCACGGGGTCGGCGATGGAGTCGTCCACGTGCGACAGGGACGCGACGGCGAGGACGTAGTCGACGGGGCCGATCTTGTCCCGCAGCTGAGACGCGACGGGGGCGGCGAGGTCGTGCATGACCACGCGGGTGCGCTGCCGCCACTCCGGCGCCCCGTGCTCCAGCACCTGGCGGATGCGGTCCGTCTTCCCTTTGTGGCGGAAGGAGTCGGTGGCGGTGATCTCCCAGTCGCTCTCGTGGAGGAGGTGCTCGAGGACGTGGTGGCCGATGAACCCGCCGGCGCCGGTGAGCAGGACGCGCTTAGTCATGTGACTCCCGGGGAAGAGGTGGCGAGGGCGGCGACGGACGTGGTGCCGTCACGCGGGTCGGACACCCCCGCGGCGGAAGTGTCCGGGGCGGCGGCCGACGGGGTGCTGCGCGCCACCTGGAAGGGCGGTGCGGTGAACGGCGGCGGCGGCAGCGGCTGCTGCAGGTGCCGGAACTGCCGCAGCCACGTGCGGCCGGGGAGCACCTGCATGAGCGGCGGCGCGCCGGTGGTGACGACGCTGGCGTCCAGCGCGGTGCCGGTGCCGGCGGCGGGGGCGGCGCCGATGGCGATCGACGGGGCCGGGTTCTGCCCGGTGCCGGTCGCCGCAGCGGTGCCGCCGTTGGTGGCGAGGGAGCTCGTGGCGCCCAGCGCCGCCGCGGTGGCGGCAGGGAGGCCCGCGTTCGGGGCGACTGACGCGATGTCCGCGCCGGTGTCCTGCCCGAGCGCGGTGCCGGTGGCCTGGGCGAGGCCGCCGGAGACGTTTGTGGCGGGCGCGGGGGCGGTGAACGCCGCGGGCTGCTGCGGGTGCTGGAAGTACTTCCGCCACACCGCGCCCGGGTAGGCGGCGTTCTGCGGGAGCACCACCTGGGCGCTGGCGCCCAGCGCCGCCCCGGTGGCGGCTGGCAGCCCGGCGTTCGGGGACACCATGGCGATGTCCGCGCCGGTGTCCTGCCCGAGCGCGGTGCCGGTCGCGGCTGGCAGCCCCGCGCCGGGGGCGACCGACGCGATGTCCGCGCCCGTGTCCTGGCCCAGGGCCGTCCCCGTGGCCGCCGGGAGGCCCGCGTTCGGGGACACCATGGCGATGTCCGCGCCGGTGTCCTGCCCGAGCGCGGTGCCGGTGGCCGTGGCGAGGCCGGCGGAGACGCTGATCCCGGTGACTGCGGGTGCTGGAAGTACCGGCGCCACGTCTTTCCCGGCAGCGCGGGCTGCGCGGTGAACGGCGCCGGCGGCGCTGGCGGCCCCTGCAGCACCAGGACCCAGTCGGCGTTCCCGGCGCTGTTATTCCCCAGCGGCGTGCTGTTGTAGGTGCCGCCTGTCGCCGTGGCCGTGGTGGCGGCGGTGACCGGGTCCACCCAGGTGGCGGTGTACCCGGGGGCCAGCAGCGCCTGGTTGATCGTGATCGTGAAGAACTGGCCGCAGTAGATGACGGCCAGCGACCCGTCGGGGGTGATGCTGCCCGCGACGTAGTTGTCCGAGTCGCCGTATTTGGCGGGGTTGAACCCGGGGGCGTCGTTAGTGGTTTTCGTGCCGCGGCCGGAGGTGATGAACACGTTTCCCGTGTCGGGGATCAGCGTGTGCCACCCGGCCAGGCTAGTGAAGTACGTGGTGATGACACCGCACGTGGACGTGACGAACGTGCCGTTCGGGTCGGTGGTGACGGCGGCGAGGGCACCGTTCTGCCACTGCCACACCAGGCCGTTGTTGGTGGACCCGGACGTGTCGTTGAACCCGCGGGCACCGGACGCGAGCGCCCACCACGTGAACCGGCGGATGGTGTAGTCGGCGATGTTCTGGGTGCTGGAGTTGTCCCCGTACCAGACACCGTCGCCCCACACGACCGGCTGCCGGCCGGGCACCGGCAGCTCGGTGTAGGACTTCTCCACCCCGTTGTAGGACGGGTCGTAGGTGTACACCCAGTTGTAGTTCGCGCTGGCCTCACCGAAGCCGCCGGGGAGGTAGACCGCGGTGGTGTCGAACTCGATGTGGGAGTTCGTTTCCGGCAGCTGCTCCACGCTGACGTGCCGCGTGTCGCCGGCGTCGGTGATGCCCGACAGCATCTGCGTGAAGAACGTGTCCTGGCCGCCGGAGCCGTCGTCGCCGAAGAAGAAGAACACGTTCGGGTACGACGCCCGCGGGTACCGGGCGACGATCAGGGCGCCGAACGTGTACGCCTGCGCCGTGGACAGGTTGAACCAGATGTTCGGCGACCCGGTGAAGTCGTACTGCATCCCCAGGTTCAGGTAACAGGAGATGCCGTTTTTCAGCGCCGACGTGAACAGGTAGTCGATCCGCTGCCAGAACGGGTCGTTCAGGGTGATCGTCTCAGACCCGGTGGTGATCTTCCCCGGGGTGCCGTTGACGACGATCGGGTAGATGCCGTCCCACGTGCGGCCACCGGACAGGGCGGTGGAATCGACGTGGTTGTCGGACCATGCGGTGCCGAACCAGGCGGTCATTCCCTGGGTGCCGCGGGCGGACATGTACCCGTCCATGTCGGCTTGCCAGTTGCCCGAGTTCCACCGGCCCGCGTTCCACGGCAGCGCCCACGCCTGCTCCAGCCGCAAGATGCGCGGGTTCCCGAACTGGTCGGCGAAATACCCGGCCGGGGTGCCCGGGTGGGCGATCCGCGCGATGAACGGCGGTGACGTGGGGTTCGCGGTTGCGGTGGCCGTGGCGAGGCCGGCGGTTGCCCACGCTAGTGGCGGCGGCCCGGACAGTTGCTGCTGCTGCGGCCACTGGAAGTGCTTGCGCCACGTGCGGCCCGGGTTGAAGGTGGGTGCCGCCGGCGCCGACACCGTCACCACAGCAGGGCTGAGCGCGGTGGCGGTGGCCGTGGCGGTTGCCGGGGACGCGGTGACCATCACCGGCCCGGGCGGCTGCTGGCCGATGAACCCGGGGCGGCGGAACCGCTGCAGCCACGTCCGCCCCGGGATGGCCGCCGGCACCGGCACCGGCGGCGGCGGGGATGCGCGCACTTCGACGCCGACGGCGCCCCAGGCGTCGCTGGTGATGGTGTCGGTCAGGGTGACGCTGCCGCCGGCGGCGATCGTCGCGCCGGACAGGTTCGACGCACCGGACGCGGCGCTGACCTCGTCGTCGAACTGCTTGGTGCCGGAGGTGTAGGTGACGGCGGCGTTGGTGCCGTGCGCTTCGACGCTGACGGCCATGTTGCCGCTAGTGGTGCCGCCGACGGTGACGGTGGCGCTGGCCGAGTTGCCGGAGTTGGTGACAGCGGCACCGAACGCGGTGGCGCCGGTGAAGGAGATGCTGTTCCCGATCGCCTCGTCGGTCGGGTTCGCGGTTGTTTTGATCAGGACGGTGTTGGCGCCGCTGGCCTGCCCGGTGATCCCGTAGAGGAACACGGTGCCGTTGCCGGCGGCGTTGTTCGTCTGGATCGACCCGAGCAGCGTCATGGCGTTGCCGCCATACGTTGCCTGGCTGATCGTCGGGGCGGCGCCGGTGCTGCCCCACGTGAACCCGACGATGACGGTGCCGCCGCCGGTGCCGGCGGTGTGCGTCCAGGTCAGGAACGGTGTCGTGGACGGGGTGGTGGTGGAGAAACCGGTGGAGGAGCCTACGGCGTCAAAGGCGACAGCCACCCCGGGTCACCTCACCGTCGCGGGGGCGGGGACAGAAGGATGGCCTCCCCGTGCGCTAGTTCAGGCCGAAGATCATGTAGTTCGTCAGGGTCAGCGTCGGCGAGCCGGTCGTCGCCGACCACCACCCGAACAGGTCAAGGTAGTAGGCGTTGGTGTTGGTGATCGTCACCCCGGTCTGCGGGGCGCCGATCATCGTCACCCCGGCGGCGCTGGTGGCGCCGTTGGAGGCGAACGTGGGCGCCGCGGCGTTGTTGCCGGGGCCCCAGAACACGTGCCCGACCGCGTTCAGTTTCGAGTTCGCGCCGGTGCCGAGCGCGGAGCACGTGACGAGCAGCTCGAACTCCCAGCAGCCGTTGGTGATCGATACGACGGGGGTGATCGCACCGGTTTGCGCCATCACGGTGAGCTGCGTGCCGGCGGTGGTGTCCAGGTACCAGGCGAGGGTGATCGTGTCGGCCGTGCTGCCGAGGGTGAAGTTGCCGCCGCCTTTGATCAGCAGGCTCTTCCCGAGGCCGGTGCCGGACTGCTGCGTGAAATACGCCGCGGGCAGCTGGTAGGGCAGCAGTGTCGTCGAGTTCGCCGACAGGATCGACGTTGTCGCTGTCGCGGTTACCGCCGGCGCCGACCCAGGCATCGCGTAAAGCAGCTCGCACTGCGTGCCGGTGTAGAAACTCATGTACGGAACCTTCCTGGGAGTGTTGTGCCATGCGGATATTGCTCGGCTATACCGATGAGGGCCTGCACCCGGACACCGCCGCGCGGATGGCCGCGGTGCCGGGGGTGGAGATGGTGGACGTCTCCGCCGACGACTTCGCCTACTGGCGTGCCCTGGAGGAACGGTGGACCGGGGACTGCGACCTGCTGGTCGTCGAGCAGGACATGGTCATCCACGATCAGGTGATCCCGCAGCTGGAGGCGTGCCCCGGCGACTGGTGCACGTTCGGTTACCCGATTTTCAACTCGGCGCAGCGGCTCATCCAGGGCCTCGGCTGCACCCGGTTCTCCGCCGCGCTGCAGCGGAAAGTCCCCGCCGCCGAGTTCGCCGCCGACGGGGCGCTGCGGCACATCACCGAACCGGGCCTGTCCGGGGTGCCGTGGCAGTTCCTCGACCTGGTCATCGCCGAGCGGCTGCGCGTCGGGCACGGGCTGCGGCCGTGTGTCCATGCCCCCGATGTGGAGCACCGCCACGATTACAGCGGCCCCCCGGCGCTGCCGGGGGCGCGCGGGCTGCGGCATCCAGGCGAAGACACCGGCGACCCCGCTGACAGTCCTCTCGCCGTCTACCACCGGGAAGTGCCCGTCGTGCACAAACCGCGGCAGCCGCCGGCGATCCAGGTGTACGGGGCGGCGCTGACCCCGGTGCGCTCACCCGATGACGCGGCGCGGCTCGCGAACGCGCTGAGCCAGCGGTACCTGCATCCGGACGGCAGCCCGCGGGATCTTCCGGCGCAGATCGACGCCGGCCGCCCGGCGGCGCTGCGGTTCGCCACGGACAAGGTCGCCCAGGGGTACCTGCCCGCGTACCTGGGCATCGCCGCCGCCGTCGGCACCTCCGGGCGGGTGTGCGAGGCCGGCGTGTGGACAGGTGAATCGCTGCGCATGTGGCAGGCGCTGTTCCCCGGCGGCATCGTCGCCGGCGTGGACATCGACGGCACCGCGCTGTGGCCGCATGAGACGGTGAAGATCGTCGCCGCCCAGGACGACCCGGGGCTGCCCGCCGCGCTGGCCGGCGTCTCCCCCGGCGGGTGGGACATCATCGTTGACGACGCATCCCACCGCGGGGACCTGACGCGCCGCACCTGGGAACTGCTGTGGCCGCTGGTGGTGCCCGGCGGGTGGTATGTGGTGGAGGACTGGTTCGTCGGCTTCGGGAACCATCCATTGTTCCCCGGCGACCATTCGATGCTGCGCACCGCCGAGTCGTTCCTGCAACTGCTGGCCGCGCCGGGCGGCGAGGTGGAGTCGGTGACCTACCGGTACGGGATGATCATCCTGCGCAAAGTCAGGTGATCGTGAACTGCAAGATCCCCGACCCCGACCAGACAACGGTGAACGTCCCGGCGGTCACGGACTGCGACCCGCCGAAGTAGTTCCAGCAGAACGCGTTCTTCGCCGCGAGAGTGTTGTCGTACACCAGGCACCCGAACACCGCCGTCAGCGTCGCGTTGTTTCCCGACGCCGTGTTCGCCGCGCCGATCTGCGCCGTCCCGGACCCGAAAGTGTTCGTCTTGCTGGCAAGCGCCACCCCGCCAGCGGCCCACTGCCCGGCCTGGGATATCTCGTTACCCGCCCACGTGCCCGCCGCGTACGCGTTGTTAGCGAACGTGTCGTTCTTGTTCGGCGTCACCGAGTTGTTGTACAGGGCAACGTTGACCGTGTCGCCGGTGTAGGTGAGCGCCGCGGCGGGGGCGAAGAAGTTGCTCACCATCGCGGCGGAAATGTTCGACGTTGCCCAGGCCATCGATCAGCCTTCCTGTTGAGCGGACGCGGCGGCGGGAAAAACGGCACAGTCCTGGCCATCGTCACGGGTAGTTACAACTGACATCACGGGACGCCCGTCCTGGTCGGTGCGCAGCCCCAGCTCGCCGGCCGCGTAGTCTTCCCGGTCCCGCGCCTCGACCTTGCACCGGGTTCCCGCTTCCACGTAGGGGGCGAGGATTCCCCGCAGCCCCGGGCACTCGTGGAACGGCAACTGCGCCCCCGTGCCAGCGGTGACATGCGTGGCAGGGCAGTTCGGGCATTCCCACCGCGTCTGCGCCCGGAGGAGGGGAATCAACCGTTCATCCTTTCCCCGGCTTGTCGCCGAGGTACAGGTGGTACCGCTTGGTGATCGTTTCTTTCGCCGGCGGGTCCGGGTGGTGCCGGTGGCACACCACGAACGGGGTGCCGTCCACCGGGAGGTGCCCGACGCGCCAGCACCCGGGCTGGTGGCAGTTGTGCTTCCTGGCGGTCACGTACGCGTTCAGGCCCAGGCTGCCGCCGACGACCAGCACCCCGAACAGCCCCGAGTAGAACAGGTAGAACGCGCTGTTGCCGGAGTCGGTGCCGAGCCAGTGATGCCACACTCAGCCGTTTGCCGTCCGCTGGGTTTTCCGGGACTTCGGCGGGACGCGTTCTTCCACGCCGGTGTCCTTCACCGCGACCGGGACCGCGCTGCCCTGCGCGCACAGCCCGGCGCCTTCCTCGTCGGGGACGTCGAAGTCCTCGCCGACGCGCGGCCACGGCCGGCCGTCGTACCGGCCGCCGGACCGGTGCTCGGTCATGCGGATCTTCATCTCACCATCAGCCCCTCGTAGGCGTCCGCCCACAGCTTCCAGCCCTGCTCGATCGTCCAGGCCCGCGCCTGCTCTTTCGCCTTCGCGCCCATTGACCGGCGCAGCCCCTCGTCGCCGGCGAGTTCTTCGAGGTATTTCAGCCATTCGTGGTCCTGCCGGACCAGGAACCCGGTCACCCCGTGCAACACGAACCGGTTGTACGGTTCGGCGTCGGAGGCGATCACCGGGATGCCCCGCGCCGCGTACTCCAGCGCTTTGATGTGGGACTTGGACCGGTTGAACACGTTCAGCTGCAACGGTGCCAGGCCGATGTCCCAGTCGATCGCCGTGTAAAACGCTTCCGGGGCGTCGGTGACGTGCACCCACGGCACGTACCCGCACCGCTCGTGCCGGACGGCGTTCCGGTAGTCGGCGCCGATCATCACCGCGTCCCACCCGGGGTGCCGGTTCAGGAACTCCCGCACCGGGCGGCCGATCAGGCGGATGTCGGTGCCGTGGGACGCGCCGCCGTGCCATCCGACCGCGGGCCGTTCCCCCGCCGGGGCGGGGAGGTCCAAAACCCACCCGGGGATGTGGTTGGGCAGGACGGCCACGTTCGCCGCGTACTCCCGCATCACCTCCGCCAGCGGTTCCGTGCTGACGGTTACCAGGTCGGCGGTTTGCGCGGCGTGGACGACCGCGTCGCGGACCTCGGGGCGGGAGAACTGCTGCCATGACGCGAAGTTCACCGGCTCGATGCTGAACATGTCGTCATCGAGCTCGTACACCAGTTTCGACCGCAGCGCCTGCCGCCGCCACACCCCCAGCCCGGCGTGGTTGTCCCACTTTTGCGCGACGATCACGTCGTGGCCGGCCATCGCCTGCCTGGTGGCGCCCTTGCCGCCGTCCCGTTTGCTCGAGGAGACGGCGGTTGTCTCGTACCCGTGTTTCGCCAGTTCGGCGAACGGGAGGATCACCCGGTACCAGGCGCACCCGGAGCCGCCGTCGTGGCCGCCGAAGATCCGCATCAGATGTCCGCCGACGAGTGGTGCCAGTGGACGGTGATCTCGGGCACGAACTCCCACCGGGCCCCGGCAGCGACCCACCGGGCGATCAGGTCCCAGTCGGCGTCGCCGCCCCACCGCCAGTTCGCCGTGCGCAGCAGTTCCGCCTTGTGCACCAGGGCGTTGCCGTCGATGCGCCCGTGCGCGGGGGTGCCGTCGCCGATCACGTCCCACGGCTTCCCGTCCAGGTGCCGGCGCATCTGCGTATACGCGAAGTCCGCGCCGCCGGCGAGGGCTTTCGCGCAGGTGCCCAGGTGGTCCGGGAGGTATTCGACGTCGGAGTCGAGGTAGGCGATGTGCTCACCCGCGGCCAGGTACGTGCCGGCCAGCGCGGCGGACACCGCCCGGGAACCCCGCGCGCCGCGGGCACCCGGGGAACCGGGAGGCTGCCCTGCGGTGTCACCGCCGAGGAAGGAGTGCCAGTTCCGCCCCAGCTCGGCGAACACCCGCAGCCCCGCGGGCCCGTAACCCAGGTTCCGCAGCCGGCCGCGCAGCTGCGGGTCCGGGCCGTCCGCGACGATGACATGCTGCCAGTCCACGTGCACCTGGCCGTCGAGGGACGCGATGGCCCGGCGCAGGTCCGGCCACTGCCGGTACGTGGGGGTGATAACGGAGATCACGGGGCCAGCTTGTCGCAGCGCATCACGTCGATCACGTGCCCGTTCCTGGCGATGGTGCCAGTGACCTGGTACCCGATGCGGCGGCAGATCTTCTGCTGCCCCGCGTTGTCCTGCCGCACCTCCGCGTGCATGGGCACCCCGCGGGCGTGGGCACGGCGGACGTTCTCAATGGTGACCGCCTCCCCGAAACCCTCACCGCGCCGGTCCGCTTTCACCCCGGTGGACGACCAGGCGCGGCCCTCCTCGTCCCAGATGAGCAGCCCGTACGCGACCGGCTCGTCGTCGAACATGAGGAAGCCCTCCACCTTCCCGGTGGCGATCTTCTGCTCGTAGAACGCCCGCTGCTGCCCCGGGGTGATCTGCGCGGTGTCCCGGGTCATCCACTCGGCGCACTCGTTCCGCAAAACCCGCAGCACTTCGGCGGCTTCCAGGCCGTCGATGACACCGAACGTGATCATCGCTTCTCCGCGAACTCGGTCACCGCGCCCGCGACCGCGCGCCGGTCGGCCTCGGTGAGGGCCCAGTGGACGGGGATGCAGCATTCCCGCTCGAAGAACTCGTCCACGCCGGGCAGCGGCCCGGCGGCGTACTCCCGGAAACAGGTGAGGCGGTTGAGCCGCCCGTGCACCCGCGACACCTGAATGCCCGCGGCGCGCATGAAGGCCTGGAACGCGGCCCGCTGGCCCCCGTCGCGCCACAGCAGCGTGTACAGCCACCACGCGCCCTCCGAGTACCGCCGCGCCGGCGCGGCCTGCACAAGGCCGCACAGCGCGTCGTCGTAGAACGCGGCGTTGCCCCGGTGCGCGGCCAGGATGCCCGGCAGGTGGCGCAGCTGGGCGAGGCCGATCGTCGCGGCGACGTCGTTCATGTGGAACTTGTAACCCCAGTCGCCGATGTCGGCGGCGACGCGGGCGTCGGCCTGCTCGGCGTCCCGGTCGATGCCGTACCAGCGCAGCAGTTTCCCCCGCCGGTAGTTTCCCGCGTCCCGGGTGGTGAGGATGCCGCCGTCGATGGTGGTGATGTGCTTGATCGCCTGCAGGGAGAAGCAGGTGAAGTCCGCCGCCGGTGACCCGACGGGTTCACCGGCCCACTGGGCGCCGAGGGCGTGCGCGGCATCGACGATCACCGGGATGCCGTGCCGGGCACCCAGGTCCATGAGGGCGGTCATGTCGCACGGCTGCCCGCCCCAGTGCACCGCTAGCACCGCCCGCGTGTCCGGGGCCAGTTTCCGTTCGGCGTCCAGCGGGTCGATGTTCCCCGTCGCGGGGTCGATGTCCGCCCACACCGGCCGCGCGCCCTCCGCGAGGACCGGCAGCACGGTGGCCGCGCAGGTCATCGGCGTGGTGACCACGCTGCCGCCGCGGGCACCGGCGAGGCGCAGCGCCAGTTGCAGCGCCGACGTGCCCGAGTTCACGGCGAGGACGTTCCGGTTCCCTGCCACCGGCGCCAGGGCCGCCTCGAACTCTTCGACCTTCGGGCCCTGCCCCACCTGCCCGCTGTACAGGACATCCCGCAGCGCGGGCAGGAGTTCCTCCTCCGGGGGCATGTGCACCCGGAACAGGGGGATCAGGTTTGCTGCCAAGGGCCGCCGCCGGGGTCGCCGTAGTCCGTGCGGAACAGGGCTTCCGACCCGCCGGGGACGTCGTCGGCGACTTTCGCCCAGCCGCCGGCATCGCCGGACCCGTCGGAGGTGTCATACGGCTGCCAGTCACGCCCCGGGGGGCTGACGATCGGGTCCGGTGCGTCAGGCACTGGGGGTCCCCTTCCACGACACCGGCGACGGCGAATACGAGGTGTCGATGCGCCGCGGCGGGGAGCCGACCGCCACATCCTCCATCGGCCCCACCGCCGGGTCCGCCGCCTCTTTCGCGGTGGGCATCGGGTCCACCGGCACCGACCCCGGCGCCGACATCGCGTTCTCGTTCGAGCTGGTGGTGTTCCCGCCGGACATCGACGACACCCACAACGACGTCTTCGCCAGGGGCAGCCCGGACAGGTCCTGCATTACGGCTGCACCGCCCGGCCGCCGCGCAGCACCCGGCCGCCCCCGGCGCCGGTGCCGTCGGGCATGTTCCCCGCGATACCGGGCAGCTGCGGGCCGCCGCCGTACGACCCGTCGATCGCCTGCGTCCAGTCGTTATGACCGGAAATGTTGTCCTGCACGGTGTCGGTCTTGTTCGTCCCCGAGATCGCCGACCCCGGCCGCGTGTACGTGATCGTGTCAGCGCCGCCCGGCAGGTTCTGCGCGCCCATGCTGCCGGGGGAGCCGGTGTCCGCGGTCTGCGCCGGGGTCAGCCCGGAGATCCCCTCGTAGTTCTGCCCGTCCTCCAGCGTCGGGTCGGGCTGGTTCGCCGCGCCGGGGCCGCCGGGGGCACCGGTGCCCTGCGGGAGCGCGACGCCGAACAGGGAATCCGCGTAGTTCCCCGGTTCCAGCGTCGGGTCCAGGCCGGCGATCTTCACGCCGGTCGCGGCCTGCGGCGGCGACTGGCTCTCGTCGCTACCGCCACCATCGGGCGTCTGATGCGGAGGCAGGTTCGCCATCGGGTTATCCCTTCCACTGGAACAGGGTTAGCTTGCCTGGCGCGCGCCCCGCGCACCCATGAACCCGGGGCGCGCGCCAGCGTTGGGGGTCAGCCGCCCTTGAACGCCTTGACCGCCGTGGTATCGACGAGGGTTCCGTCGCCGCGGAGCAGGCAGCGGAAGCTGATCAGGTCCGTGTCGAACTTGAAGTCGTCGGACCGCTCGAACCGTATCCCGCCCACCAATCGGACGAAGAACTGGGCGAAGTCGCCGAAGAACAGGGAGAAGTTCCCGGTGGCGACCGACTGGACGTACGGGTCGGCCACCAAGGGCTTTCCCAGGAGCAGGTCCGGCGACCCGAGGACCGTGGACGGTTCCCACACCGGCCGCCCGACCGTGTCGGTGAGCTTCCGCAAAACAGCCACTGTTTTGTCCGCGCACATCCAATAGCACGACCTGGACTGGCGGTACGGGGCGATCACCGAGTACTCCATGTCCACCAGGTTCGCGTACGTGGGGCCGCCGGTGACCCAGTTGACCCCGGTCGGGCCGGTGGCGGTCGTCGGGCCCGTCACGCCCGGGCTGGCGGAGGTGGCGAACGTCAGCCCGGAGGGGACGGTGCTGCCCGCGCCGAGGATCAGGTCCGACCCGAACGCGTTCCCCACCGCGCGGCCGGCCTGCATCGCCAGGTAACCCAGCAGGTCCACGGAGTTGTCGTCGATCAGCTCGCGTGCCACGTAGATGGTGCGGCCGTACTTGTACGCCGACAGGGTCGTCTGCGCGAACGTCGGGTCACCCGAGGTGATCTGCGCGCCCTGGCCAAATACCGCACCGGACACGTGCGCGGTCGCCTTCGGGATCTGCAGCGTCTCGCCGCCGCTGGTGTTCAGCACTGTCGGCCCGGCCTGCATGATGCCCGACACTTCGATCAGGTAGGCGATCAGGCGGTCGTAGAAGTCCGTCGGGACCACGCCGGTGCCGGTGCCGGAGTTCGACAGCAGGGTACGGACTTCTTCCATGCCGAACGTGCCGCCCTGGTGCTTCACCTCCAGCGACCGGGCTGCGCCCTGCGCGCCGCGGATCAGCGCGCGGATCTCCGCGTTGATGTCCCGCCCGTCGGAATCCGCCGGGTGGGAGTACCCGTCGGTGCCGCGGCGGTACTCGGCGGGGCGGCGGCCGATCGCGTCGAACGCCTTGTCCGTGTCGGACTGGCGCCGTTCCGCGGTCAGGACGCCCTCGAGCTGCCCGTCGACGCGGTCCATCTCCTCCATGAGCCGCTCCCACGTCCCCTGCTCCTCCGGGGTCATGTCACGGTTCTCGGTGGCCGCGTCCTCCACGTACTTGCGGGCCTCGGCCCACAACGACTGCCTGCGGTCCTGCAGGCGCTTCGCAACCTCGCTTGCCACGGCGGCTGCTCCCTTCCAAGGGGTGGGTGAATGGTTGCCGTGCGCGGCCTCGGTTGCGTTGCCTGAAACCGCTATTCAGTTGTCCTGCGGGGAAGTCAGTCCAGCGGGGGGCCGAACCGCTTCTCCATCAGCTTCATCATCGCCGCCGCGCCGGTGACCTTCGGCTGGTACGACGGCCGGTCGGTGCGGGCGAAGAACCGGCGCAGCTCATCCGCCGCGGCCATCGACCGGACCTCCTCCAGCGGCGCGGACATCGCCGCCGCCAGCGACCGCAGCCCCGCGGTCGCGTCCGGGTACGCCGGGTCCAGCACCGGCGCCACGTCCACCAGCTCCACATCGTGCAAGACCCGCATCGGGTAGTTCTGGTCCGTCGTGGACCACTCGTCGCCGCCGGCCGCGCAGCGGAACGCGAACGAGGAGAACCGGATGTCACGGCGCTCCACCAGCTCCAGGATGTCCGCGCGGGACTGCGGCGGCAGCACCGAGTAGTCCAGGCCGACCCCGTCGGTGGACAGCTGCAGGTACCCGCTGGCGGACGTGCCCAGGACCATGTTCGGGTCGTGGTTGTACCGGCAGACGACGTTCGGCCAGCTGTCCGCCCGGGACCGGTTGAACGCCCCGGTGCCCACCTTCTCCACGAACCCGCCGAGGTTGCGGGACAGCACGTCGAACACCGCCCCGTACCCGCCGATCCGCTGCCCGTCCGCCGCCGTGCGGACCTCGATCACGCCGGGGGTGAACCGCCGCTCCGTCTCCCCGCCGTGCGACCGGCCGCCGTTGTCACTGGCCACGTCCGCGCCGAGTTTCTTCATCGCGGCCCGGATGCGGTCCTTCACCTCGGACAGGGTGACACCGTTCATCGGGTACTGCGAGGCGTTCTTCGGCATGTTGATGTACGCCCACGCCGCCCGGATGTGCTCTTCGGTGTCGATGGGGTACTTGCCGTTCTTGGGGTCGGCATAGGTGACGTTGCCGTACGGCTTCTTGCTGCTGCTGCTGTCAGCCATGCCCGTTTCCGTTTCCTTGGTTTACCGGCTGCTTACCGTTAGGGGACGCCTGCCCGTTGCTCGCGGCCGGGGCCTGCGTCGTGGGGTAGATCGGCGGCGGCGGCTGCGCCACCTGCGCCTCCTTCGCCAGGGTGAGCGCCTGCTCCCTGGCCAGCGTGTCCGCCGGGCTTTCGGTGACAAGGTTCTCGAACGACTTCGGGATCTCCTTGATCCCCCGCGCCATCGCCACCAGCACCTGCAACGGCAACGGGTCATCCCCGACCGCGCTGCTCACCAGCGGCAGGCCCTCCGCCCGGGCCACGTCGTTCTGCGTCATCACCCCGACATCCCGCGCCGTCCGGTACACGTTCCACCGCGTCTCCGGCGTCATCCGCAACCTGGCGTCCCGGTTGAACTGCATGTACTGCGACGCCGGCAGGTACTCCGCCAGCGCCTCCTCCAGCCGCACCAGCCACGGGTCCAGGGAATCCTGGATGAAACCGATCTGCTCCGATTCCACGTTCGAGTACCGCATGTCACCCGTGGACGTCGCCCCGCCGACCTTGTGCGCGGGCACCCCGTAGATCGCCGCGATCTGCGTCGCGTTCATCTGCATCGCATTCAGGAACTGCGCCTCATCCGGCGGCACCACGATCGGCGTGTACTCCCAGTCCCGGCCCAGCACCAGCGGCTCCCGGTTGCGCTGCACCGCCACCAGCTTCCGCCGGATCACGTTCGACTGCTCTTCCTCCACCTCATATTCGGCGTTCTTGAACACCCCCGGCGGCGCACCGCCGGACTTGTACCACCCCGCGCCGTACGCCAGGGCGTCCATGCCGGACTCGATCAGCATCTGGAAGTGGCGGATCACCGACACCCCCCGCGTCTGCCCGGGGACCGTGAACGCCCGCACCAGCAGCAACTGCTCCCGCGGCACCGTCTTCCCGGCGTAGTAGAACCGGGTCTTCGCCGGGTTGAACGGGGAAGAGTCCTGCACCGCCATCAGCTCCGGCGGCAGCCATTCGACAGTGGTCGGGAATCCATACCCGTCGGTTTGGGTGATCAGCCCGAACGCCGTCCCGTCCAGCGCCGCCGACGAAACGTACTGGTACTTCCAGTCGAACTTGTTCAGGAACGCCGACGGCTTCGACAGCAACTGCCCCAGGGGCATCTTCACCTGCTGGTCACCGGCGTCGCGGAACTGCTCCCACGGCAACTGCGCCACGCCCTCAGCCAGCACCCGCACACACGAATACACCGGCTGCAACCGCAGCGCGCCGTCGATGCCGCCCGCACTGTACTGACGCGACGGGTGCAGCGGGCCGCCCACATCAAACCTTACGTACGGGTCATCCCACGGGCGCCACGGCACCCCGCCGATCGCCCGCGACTCCGCCCGCTCCGCGTTCACCCGGTCAAGAACACCCACAACGTCACGCACCCAGGCGCTTGGCCGCGTCGCGCCAGTGATCCCGCTCCGCCGTCAGGCTCGTGATCTGCCGGCCCCGCGACGGGCCGTGCTCGGCCTCCCACCCCACCCGCACCGCCGTCCACGACCACGCGAACGCCAGCCACAACACGGCGAACGCCCGCGACGTCACCCACCCCAGCCCGAACAGGACCGCGGCGATCAAGGTGAGGACCGCGCGGCCGAACTTGACCTGCTTAGCCTGCTCGGTGATCTCATCAACCGGCACCCGGTCCAGCACTGCGGTCATCCAACGCTCCTCAGCAGGTCATACGGTGCCAGCCGCCCGCGGCCGAACTTGTTGAACCCCCACAGCGCCAGCGACACGCTCACGATCGGGCC
>Ga0318498_10000105_pt1 | contig 21599 bp, 24 predicted proteins | sample GRESIP109b1f24_FD_203488 | JGI IMG/M metagenome (GOLD analysis project Ga0318498, IMG submission 203488) | Tropical soil microbial communities from Luquillo Experimental Forest, Puerto Rico - GRE.SIPMG.109b1f24 | ecosystem: Environmental > Terrestrial > Soil > Tropical forest > Bulk soil... | reverse complement strand
GCGCTGCACGTCGGCTACATGGACACCGACATGGTCCGCCGCATCGAGGCGCCCAAGGCCGACCCGGCCGACATCGCCCGCATCGCCCTCGACGGCATCGAAGCCGACACCTACGAGATCATCGCCGACGAACCGGCCAGGGCTGTCCTGGCCCGCCTATCCGGCGGCGTCGCCGCGCTATACCCGCAGCTCCCGTAGCGGCCACTCCCGGCACACATTGTCGGCTGACGTTGCTGAACATCTTGTCGGTGCTGTCCTGGCTGAGCATCCCCCGGTCCGGCGCCTACTGCGCCGCCAAGTCGGCGGAATGGTCGCTGACCAACGCCCTGCGCCTGGAGCTGGGGCCACAGGGCACCCGGGTGACCGCGCTGCACGTCGGCTACATGGACACCGACATGATCCGTCACTTCGACATCCCCAAGTCCGACCCGGCCGCCATCGCCAAGCTGGCCATTGACGGCATCGCGGCCGGCGACGCCGAGATCATCGCCGACGAGACCAGCAGGCGCGTCCTGGCCGGGCTGTCCGCCGGAGTCGCCGGCCTGTACCCCCAGGCCGCCTGACCTGCATCCACTTTGACAGCTACACCCGTAGAGCAACGATGACCCAGCCGACTACCCACATGGTTCCCGTTCCAGGCGGACGCGTTAGCGTGACCGACCACGGCGGCCCCGGCGAGCCCGTGGTCTTGCTGCACGGCTTCCCCGACGACTCCCGTATCTACGACAAGCTGATGCCGCACCTGGAAGACCGGCGGCCGGTCACGCTGGACTTCCTCGGTTACGGGCGTTCCGATCGTGTCGCGAGCGCGCCCATGCCGGCCGGTCAGCGTGTCGCCGAGGTCACCGCGGTCATGGATGCCCTGGGCCTGCACGATGTCATTCTTGTTGGTCACGATGCCGGCGGCCCCGTTGCGCTGGACTGTGCCCTGGCCCATCCGGCGTCCGTCCGCCGTGTCGTCCTCATGAACTGTTTCTACGGCCGGACCCCGCACTTTCGTGTGCCGGAAATGATCCGCTTGCTCGCCGACCCGGCCCTCACACCGCTGGCCGACGCGATGGTCGCCGATCCGCGCCTGCGAGGCTGGCTGCTGGAACACACCGCGCGTCAGTTCGGGACCGAGGGCGGGCCCGGCAGCCTGCGGGTGGTGTCGGTCCTCCCGCAGTTCTTTGGCGACGATCACCAGCCTGACGCGCTGACCGCGATCCGGCAGTGGACGGCCGACCTGTTCCCGGACCTGGATCGTCAGGACGCCCGGATCGCCGCCGGCCAGCTTGCCGGCCTCGACGTGCCTGTGCGGTTGATCTTCGGCGGCCGGGACCGGTACCTCAGCCCGGATCTAGCCCGCGACCTCGCCGCTCTGGTCGGCTCCGACGACCTGCATGTTGTGGACGGCGCCTCACACTGGCCGCAGTGGGATCAACCCCGGCAGGTCGCGGAGTTGCTCGACGGCTGACGTCCTGGAGATGACCAACCCCGTGAGAACGAACGCACGGCCTGACTCACGCGAACGTCCGCTCCTGTGCGTTGCCCAGCCACCGCGAGTGACCGCGCTGGGATCCCGCGGACGGAGCGAGGCGCGCCTAACGATTCTTAGCGGCTTCAGCGTTGGCGCGCTGGAGGAGCCGAGACGCTCCGATCGTCCAGATCTGGCACGCCTCTCGCTCCTGCACCTGAAGTCCCGCGGAACCGCCCGCGCTCGTGATCTATACCGCCCGCATGAGCGACTCCCCGGTGCTCGTTCTCGCCGCGAACCTAACGCACGCAGGAGTCGAAATCGCGGACCGTTGGCCTTGACCCTCCCGCCACGTTAGGGATGCATGCCGGTGTCATGTTCAATCGAGACCCAGCTGCCGTTCACCCGCCCGGCAGGCGCGGATGAGATCTGAGCGGGCAGCCGGGCGCCGCCTCAGCCCGGGAGGTCCTCCGGGCGCTTGGCGGCCAGCTTGCCGTGCAGCACGCCCGTGGCCTGGCCGACCTCGATGAGGTATCCGTCCGGGTCCCGCATGTAGCAGCGGATCTCCGCCCCGCGGTCGATGGGCGGCGTCACGAACTCCGCCCCCTTCGACTTCCACTCCTCGTAGCAGGCCTGAATGTCGGCGACCCGCAGGTTCAGGAAGATCGAGGTGGTGTCGCCGGGCTCGTAGTCGACCACTGTGATGCCTGGCTTGTCGGGGGTCGGCGGGCCGCCGGGGTTCATGAGGATCCACGAATTGGCCAGCTTGACGATGCACGGGTTCTCCTCCAGGACCACGGTGCCGCCCAGCACGCGCGAGTAGAAGTCCCGGGACCGCGCGACCTTGCGGACGGTGATGAACATGGTCATCACGATGCCCTCGGTGGGCGCGGGAAGGTTGGCGTAGTCAATGTAGGGCGCGGGTTCTGCCATCGGTGCTCCACTCCAGCGTCATTTGCGGGCCAGCGTCATCGGAGGACGGCGTCACCGGATGTCAAGGTGCGCCCCGGGGCGGCGCGCCATGCTCATACCCGCCCCGTCACGGCTGCTAACGCGGTCGCCGCGTCGCGTTGAGGGGCGAGGCGCGTCGTAGTCGTACTCGCCGCGCGCCGGCGGCCCGGTGGCTGCTAGAGGCGGACGACCGCTGTGCCGACCTCGGACAGCGCCTCCACCGTGCGCGGACTGAGAAAGAGCTGGGCGCCGATCTCCGGGTTCGTCTGCCCGCCGGTGGCCAGGCGGGCGACCTGCACCTCCTGCGGGGTCAGCTCGTCGAGCGTCTGGATTGTGCGCTTGCGTACTGTCTCGCCGGTGGCCAGCAGCTCGCGGCGTGCGCGCTCGGCGAACGCCTCCATGCCCTGCCCGCGAGCATCGCGTGAGCGATTCGTAGCTGCTCGCGGGCGTCGATGCGGCGGTTCTCGCGCCGCAGCCATTCGCCGTACAGGAGGTGCGCGCGGGCGAGCGTCGCGCGGGTCTTGATGTGCGACAGCCGTTCGATCGCCTCCCGGTAGCGCCGCTCGGCCGTGGCTCCCACGTCGGCCACGGAACCATTTCCCGGCGGGTGTTCACGGACAACAGCCCGTCCTGACGCCCTGCGCGGTCACCTGTCCAGCGCACCCAGCCGCCCTAGGAGCAGCCGCCGTGGGGCCGGTCTGGCCACTTGCGTACGTGTACGCAAGTAGGCGTATGCTGAGCGTATGGCGCAGCGGGCCGACGTCGCAGGGCCGTCTTCCCGGGGGCCAGACGCCAGGCAGGCAGCGGGCCGGGCGTCCTGGGGGACGATCTCGCGTGAAGACATCATCCTGGCCGCGGTCAAGGTCGTCACGGCCGGCGGTTATGAGCAGATGACGATCCGTAGCCTGGCCGGAGAGCTGGGCGTCGCGCCGATGTCGCTCTACCGCCATATCCGCAACAAGGACGACCTCCTTGATGAGGTGATCGACCGGCTCCTCGCCGCGACCTGGCGCCCGGCAGCCGCCGTGGACGACTGGCAGGCATGGGTGATCGAGGCCGCGGCCAGGCTGCGGGACTTCCTCGTCACCCAGCCCGCGGCGCTGCACGTCTACCTCAGGCACCCGGTCGTGTCCCCCGCGGCGATCGAGCGCATGGACGCAATGATGGACGTCCTGCGGCGGACCGGAGCCGATGAACAGACCGCCCGGCGTGCTTACGGGGCCGTGCACACGTACACCATCGGCTTCGCGGCGCTCGAAGCCTCCCGGGCCCGGGGCAGCCCCGGTGACAGGAACGGCGGCGACCTCGCCCGGGAGCTTGCCGCGTACACCACGGCCGGGCAGTTCCTGGCCGGCCTGCGGTACCTGCTCGAGGGAATCGGCACGCACACCGGAACAGGCCTGGCACCGGGCAGTGACCCGGGAGGGCAGCCGTGATGAGGCAGTACAGGTTCACGGCCCTGGTCATGCTCGACCCGGCGGCGGGTGAATATGCCGTGCGATACGGCCGGGGCGGAACGCGGGCCTGCTGCCTTGTGGAGCCCAGCTACCACACGTATTTCCCCGCGGTGATCGAAGCAAAAGAGGAACAGCACCCGCGAGGTACACCGCATGCCTTGATAACCGCCGCACTGTCCGACAGCGAGGCCGGGGCGTTCTTCGCCCCAGGCCAGCGATTCACGATCTGGGCCGATGCGCTGGTCGGCCACACGATACAACCCGACGGACTAGTCGGACACGGGGTCATCTGTCAGTGCGTCTCACTGCCTGCGCCACGTACTCGCCGCGACAGGGCTTCCGGAAAAGGCGCAGCCGGTCTCGCCATGTCGGCCACACCCGGCCCCATGACCAGACGGTCCGGCACCGAAGGAGTCGCCACCGTCCGTTCGGCAAAATCAACGGCATCAGCCTGAACGGAGCGTTGCTTCGCCGCTCTCGCCACCCGGTCTCCCGGCCGGTTTCAAGCCAACGTGACGGCACGCTCGCGCACGTAGCGCACCCCCCGCAGCGACATCTTGGGCACGAGCCGGCCGATGGCGTCACTGGAGTAGACGCTGATCAGGACCTTGCCCGCAGATTTGGCACGAACCCCAGTGGACCGCCGCCGGGGGCGCCCGGTCAGTGGATATCGAGCCGGCGGAATGCGAGGATGGCCGCAGCGAGGGCGCAGAGGCCGGTCACGATCAGGACCGCGTAGTCGCCAGGGCTGACGCCGCCGCTGATCTGGCTGTTCCCGACCGACCAGTAGAACAGGGACGCGTACCGTCCCGGCCGGATCCAGGAGGCTACCGGCGCCAGCGAGCTGACGAGGTAGGAGGCGGCCGCTAGCGTCGTCCCGGCGCCGAGGGCGGTTCCCCGCCTGCCAGTCAGTGCCCCGGCGGCCATCGTGACCAGGCCGAAGTCCAGCGACATGAAGAGGATGGCGGCCGAGACGGACGCGATGCGGGTGACGGTGATGTCGAGCTGGAAAGACCGCCCGATGATCACGAGCACCGCGACCATGGCGGCCAGCAGGGCGGCCTGCGCGGCCATCGCGGCGGCTTTCTGCGCCACGATGGCGGTGCGGCGGACCGGAAGGACCGCGACCATGCCTAGCGTGCCGTCCTCGTCCTGGCCGGCCAGGCAGGCCGCGCCGTAGCTGATGGTCAGCAGCAGCATGATGAGCGGGAGGAAGTTGGCGTAGATGTTGGCGTTGAGCCAGCCGCCGGAGGTTGAGATGGGGCCGGATATCCCGAACAGCGCGGCGGCTGTCGAATCGCTCGCGATGAGCTTGTCCAGGGAGGTAGAGGTCTTGAACGCCGGATATATGGCGACCACGGCCAGCGTGTACACCGCCATGCCGAGGCAGTAGCCGATGAGGCTGCGGCGCCGGTTCGATATGTCGAGCCAGGTGATGTCAGGGTGCATGGGACGGCTCCGGCAGGCTGGGTTCGCGGTAGTAGGACAGGAAGAGCTCGTCCAGGCTGGCGCGGGCGGAGGTGAGGTCCACCGGGTCGTGGTCGGCGATGACCCGCAGCACCGGGCCGATCGCGCCGGTCACCTCAAGCTGGACGGTGCCGCCGTCGCAGGAGGTGACCGATACCCCGTCGATCCCGGCGAACAGAGAGGATGCGACGGGCTGGCGGAACCGTGCCTGCACGGTCTGGGGGGTGCTGGCGCGCAGGTGCTCGACGGTCTCGGTGGCGATGAGCCGGCCCTGCTTGATGATCGCGACCCGGTCGGCGAGGCGCTGCACCTCGTCGAGTTCGTGCGAGGACCAGAACACGGTTCTGCCCTCGGCTGTCACCTCGCGTACCAGCCGCCCGAACTCGCTGCGCATCAGCGGGTCCAGGCCCGAGGTCGGCTCGTCGAGCACCAGCAGTTCCGGGCGGCTCATGAACGCCAGCACCAGGCCGACCTTCTGCCGGTTGCCCTTGGACAGCTCCCGGGCGGGGCGGTCGAGCACCGCGCCGAGGCGCTCGGCGAGTTCCGCGGCCAGCGACAGGTCTCGCAGGCCTCGGGCCCTGGCGTACCAGGTGATGTGCTGGCGCCCGGTCATCCTCGGGTACAGCGCGAGCTCTCCGGGCAGGTAGCCGGTCCGCCGGTGGATCTCGACGCTGTCCCGGCCGCAGTCCAGTCCCAGGACCGTTGCGCTGCCGCCAGTCGGCCGCTGGAGGGCGAGCAGCATCCGGATGGTGGTGGTCTTCCCCGCTCCGTTCGGGCCGAGGAACGCGAACACCTGGCCGGGCTCGACTATCAGGTCCAGGCCGGTGACGGCACGGACCGGCCCGTAGGTCTTGCCCAGGCCGGAAGTTTTGATCGCGGCGGTCATCGGTTCCCGTCCTTCCCCGGCGGCCGCTGGTCGGATGCCGGCGTTCCCGGCACCGCGGGCATCGTGAAGATGCCGCTGGTGTAGACGTCCATGACCGCTGCCGTCCAGCTGGCGAGCCCGTCCCTGGTCAGCGGGTCGGTCCCGGTGACCCGGGCTATCTGGCGGCGGAGCAGCACCAGGGACAGGTCGTTGGCTAGCAGGAACGCGGTCCGGATCCGCTCGTCTTGAGCCGGGCGGACAACTCCCGCCTCCGCCAGCGACCGCATCCCCGCCACGGTCGCGTCGAAGAGCTTGGTGAACAGGGCGTCGGCCGCCTCGCCGCCGTCGAGCAGCAGGCGGCGCACATAGTCCACCATCGCCGGCTGGCTTTCCAGCCGGGCGGTGAACAGCTCCGCGAGCGACGCGCCGCCGCCCTCCTCCCCGGTCCGGGCGAGCTCGCCGAGCATCTCCTCGAAGAAGGCAGCAGCGCGGCGGTCCACGGCATCCTTCAGCCCGTCCTTCGACCCGTAGTGGTGCATGACCAGGCTCGGGGAGACCCCGGCCGCGGCGGCGATCTCGCGGACGGTCACCGCGGCGGTGCCGCGCTCCGCGAACAGCCGCATGGCCGCCTCGCGGATGACCGCCGCCGCCTTCAGGTCATCAGTTGCTGAACGCACATTCAGTATGCTGAACGTTTGTGCGGCATCTGTCAAGGCTGGCCCGGCTACCTGCAAGGTTGGGTGGCCGCGTCCGGAGCGGCCTTGGCTTCGCCGGATGGCATCCCTTCCGGAGGGGATCTGCTGTGCTGGCCTGGCCGCGACCAGAACGGCATCGGCGATGAGGGCGACGGACAGGATCGGCTTAGCGTGCTCGACATGCAGGCCGCCGGCCGCGTTCAGCGCCGGCAGCTCCTCGGGCGCCTCGGCATGCCGCGCTGGCCCATGCGGTCAGGGGCCGGGATGGCCGGGCCGGACATGCGTCGGCCGCCACCAAGGTCGCGCCGGGTGCCATGACGCGCCCGATCTCCGCGAGCCCCGCCGCCCTGTCGCGCCAGTGGGACAGTGACAGCGTCACGACGACCAGGTCGAACATGAAAGAGACCGCAGTGGCAACTGACCTCACCGGCAAGACCGCGCTCATCACGAGTGCCGGGCACGGCATCGGCCGCGCTGTCACGCTCGGACTGGCCGAGGCCGGCGCCGACCTGATCCTGCTCGCCCGCTCCACAGGACAGCTAGCCGAGGCAGAGACCATGCTGCTCGCGCTCGGCGCCCCGGCCGAGCAGATCCGCATCCTGCCCGCTGACCTTGGGGATGAAGAAGAACGCACTCGCGCCGCAGCGGCCGCGCTGGCACCCGGCCGCGTCGACATCTTGATCAACAACACCGCCACCGTCGAACCGCTCGTCGCCACCGTCACCGTCCCGGCCGCGGAGCTGCGCCGGCGTTCGAGGTCAACGTTGTCGCGGCCGCCGGGCTGACCGCCGCCGTCCTCCCCGGCATGCTGGACGCCGGCTGGGGTCGCATCGTCAACGTATCCAGCGCGATCATCGCCCACCGCAGCCCTGATCGCCCGCTTGAGCGGAGACGACACTGGAGCCGTTTGGGACGTCGGCGCCGCCCCCGTCCCGTCATGAGCCGATAACCATCCTGCCGTTAGGACGACCGATGGGCCCGGCCACTCGCCAGCCGTCACCCGGGCTCCCGCCACATGAAGCTCGCCATCCGCGAACTGGCGGCCTCGCTCACGCTGGCTGCGGAACCCTGGCGACGGCAGGCACGCGGGTCTCCCCGGATGCTGTTATGCGGCGTTGCGGCCGCCGTCGACGTCGAGGACAGCGCCGTGGACGAAGCTGGCCTCGCCGCCTGCGAGGTAGCTGATGGCGGAGGCGATCTCGTCCGGGTCGGCCGGGCGGCCGGCCGGGGCGAGGGAGGCGAGCTGGTTCAGCAGGTCGCCCATCGGCTCGGTGCCCTCGGTCCGGGTCGGCCCGGGGCTGACCGCGTTGACCCGTACCCCGCTCGGGCCGAACTCGGCGGCCCAGGCCTTGGTGAGCAGGGTCAGCGCCGCCTTGCTCGACCCGTACAGGGCCATGCCTGCCACTCCGAAGTGGGCGACCATGGTCAGCACGTTGATGATCGCTCCCTCGCCGCGGGCCGTCATGGCGGGCGCGAGCTCGCCGACCAGGATGAAGGGCGCCTTGACGTTGACGGCGTAGACCGCGTCGATGTCCTCGTCGCTGGCGTCCTGAGTGGGTCCGAACGGGAAGATGCCGGCGTTGTTGACGAGGATGTCGACGTGCCCGCCGCCGAGTTCGGCGGCCCGGCGGGCGAGCGCCCGCACCGAGTCGCCGTCCGACAGGTCCGCGGCGGCGAAGTCGGCTTTCCCGCCGGCGGCGCGGATCGTCGCGACGACCGCGTCGCCGCGGGCGGCGTCACGCCCGCTGACCAGGACGTGCGCGCCGCGCCGGGCCAGCAGGACGGCGGCGGCCCGCCCGATGCCGCTGGTCGCGCCGGTCACCAGCGCGGTGGTTCCGGCGAGGTCGGTGGATGTCATGTCGGTCCTTCCATGATGAACTGGGTTGCCTGATCCACGATGACGGGGAAAAACTGGGTTGTCCAATCCAGTTCTGCGGTAAACTCCTGACATGGCAGCGAATGAGGCCGGAGCGCCAGACGGGCGGCCGCTGACCCGCCGGGGGCGCGAGACCCGGCAGCGTATCGTCGTGGCGGCGGCGGAGCTGATGTTCGAGAACGGCGTGGCGGAAACCACGCTGGAGGACATCAGGGCGGCCGCCGGGGTGAGCGGATCGCAGGTGTACCACTACTTCGAGGACAAGCAGGCCCTGGTGCGCGCGGTCATCGACTACCAGGCCGGCGCCGTGCTGGACACCCAGGGCGCGCACCTGGACCGGCTGGACACTATGCCCGGGCTGCGCGCGTGGCGCGACTTCCTGGTCGGCCACCAGCGCCGACTCGGGTGCCGGGGCGGCTGCCCGGTCGGTGCCCTGGGCGCCGAGGTGGCCGAGACCGACGCCGCCGCCCGGCTGGCGGCGGCCAGGGGGCTGCGCCGCTGGGAAGGGCGGATCCGCGACGGGTTCCGGGCCATGCACGCCCGCGGCGGCCTCCCCGCCGCCACCGACCCCGACGACCTCGCCCTCGCGACGCTCGCCGCCCTGCAAGGCGGCCTGCTGCTAACCCAGATCCAGCGCGATGCCAGGCCCCTCGAAGTCGCGCTCGACGCGATGCTCGACCACATCCAGGCCCTGACCGAGGCAACATAGCCGGACAGCCCCGGCCTTCCGAACAGGCCGAGGAAGCCGGTGACGGTGGATACGAAAGGTAATTTCCGGCGCGCGGCGTAAGATCCACCAGGCGCCGCTCGCCAACCGATACGCGGTAGAGCCAGGCTTGGAGCAGCGATGACAGAGGCGGGGCAGACTGTCGCAGTTCCCGCGGACCGTCCCGCGTGATGCCGCCTGCTAGCGCGGCGGAGAATTCGGGAGGCGTGATGACAGGGCGCGAGGTACTGGCATTCGACCTGTACGGGACGCTGGTGGACCCGATCGCCATCGCCAGCGAGCTCGGTCAGGTTCTCGGCGACTCTGACGGCCGCGAGGCAGCCAGGCTCTGGCGGCTGAAGCAGCTGGAATACTCGTTCCGGCTCACGGCGATGAGCTGTTATGAGGACTTCCGCTGGGTGACGTCACGCGCGCTCGACTTCGCCCTCGCCTCCGTCGGGGTGCACCTGCCGGATGGGCAGGCCCACCGGCTCGTGGAACTCTATGACCACCTGCAGCCGTTCCCCGACGCTGTCCCCGCGCTGCGGGCGCTGACAGGCCTGGGATATAAGCTCGCAGTGCTCTCCAACGGGACCCCTGCCATGATCAGGAACTGCCTCGATAACAGCGGCCTAGGGGACTTCTTCGGTCAGCTGATCAGCGTCGATGAGGTCCGTGTGTTCAAGCCGTCGCCCGAGGTGTACCGGCACGCGGCCGGGCGGCTGTCCCTGCCGATAGGACAGCTCCGGCTCGTCACCAGCAACGCGTTCGACTGTGTCGGAGCCAGCGCCGCTGGGATGCGCACGGCCTGGGTGAACCGCTCTGCCGCTCCATTCGACACGATCGGCGCGCAGCCAGATCTCACCGTGCCTGCCCTCGACCGCCTGCCTGCGGCGCTGGCGGGCTGACGGCACGAAGGTAGGCACTGCTCCGGCCCGCCGATGTCATTGCGTTGGGTAACGGGGCAGGATACGCATGGTCCGGCCAGGCATCAGGCGCGGATGGGGGCGTGCTGACGTCCCAGGTGGCCCGGGTAAGCGAGCAGCGTCCCGGCGGAATGTTCCAGGGTGATCGGCCAGGACGGCTGACGGCTTACCTGCCTCATCATGAGCCCGGGCCACCAGACGGACCATCCTTATTGCGGCTATCGTGCCTGCGGTTGCTGGCCTGCTGCTGACCGTGGTAGGCCGGGTGGTCTCCTTCATGCTGACAGGCGTCGGCTTGCCCGCTGGAGGCTAACTTGCCGGTGGCAGAACCGCAGTGGACCGGTGGACGATGAGCGCCCTTGCGCCGGTCAGTGCTGGTCGTCGCTAAGCCGGGCGGCTTCCAGGTCCAGGCTGCGCTGCAGCAGCTGTCGGGTCGCCTGGCCGATGGTGCCGTCGTCGTACAGGTGGGCCAGCTCGGCGTTCTCGGCGGCGTTCAGGTCGCGGCGCAGGTCCCGGTCTGTCAGCCCGTCCGGTTCCGGGGGCCGGTGCCCGTCGATGCGGGTGCGGGCGTGCCCGATCCTGGCTTGCAGGCTGGCGCGGGCCCGGTCGATCACGTCATCGGCGGCGCACTGGCTGGCGGCCAACTCGTCCAGCCGAGCCAGGGCGGCCTCGGCTAGCCGAAGCCGGGCCATGGTCTCCTCATGACGTGCGGCCGCGGGCCGGGCGATCCCGGCCAGGCGGACCAGCGGCTCGAGGGTGAGCCCTTGCACCACGAGCGAGATCACGATCACCGCGGTGGCGAGCACCAGAACCAGGTCGCGCCGCGGCAGCGGGGTACCGTCCGCCGCGGTCAGCGGGATGGACAGCGCCGCGGTCAGCGGGACGACCCCGCGGGTGCACGCCCAGGACACCACGGCGGGCACCGGCCATGACGGGCGCCGGGTACCGCTTCGCCGCTGGGTGACCGCCGACGGGGGGAACACCCACAAGATCCGCGTGACGATGAGCGTTCCGGCCACGGCGAGCGCCTCCGCCGGCCAGGCCTGCGTATGAGACAGGTCACGGATCAGGGACGGGAGTTGCAGGCCGATCAGGCTGAACACGACGCTTTCCAGCAGGAAGATGACCGTCTGGTAGACCGAGTGCAGCTGCAGCCTGGTCTGGGCGGTGGTGATCCGCTCCCGCCGCGCGCCGGTAGCCAGCCCGGTGACGATGACCGTCATGACTGGAGAGACGTGCAGCACCCCACCGAGCACATACGCCGCGTAGGGGGTGATGAGCGCGATGACGGTTTCCAGCACCGGGTCGGTGACGCGCCGGCGCAGGCGGATGACGCCGCCGGCGATCACCGCTCCGGTGACCGCGCCGCCGGCCGCCACGGCCGCGAACTGCCCGGCGCCGTGCAGCAGCACGCCGCTGAAGCCGGTCCTGGCGATTGATCCCGAGACCGCGAAGGAGACCGCGATCTGGAACAGCACCAGGCTGGTCGCGTCGTTGAACAGGCTCTCGGCTTGTACCAGCGCCTGCACCTTCGGCGGCAGCGACAGCCGCCGGCCAAGCGCGCTGACCGCCACCGGGTCGGTGCTGGCCAGCACCGCTCCGAGTACGAACGCCATGCTCGCCGGGATACCGGCCACCGCCCACGCCGTGGCTGCGACCGCAGCCGCCGATGCCAGCACCAGGCCCACCGCCAGGACGGCAACCGGCCGCCACACCGCCCGCAGGTCGCGCCACGATAGTTCCTCGCTGGCCGCGTACAGCAACGGCGGCAGCACCACCAGGCTCACGACATCAGGTGATACACGGACTGCCGGGACGCCTGGCAGCAGGCCCACCACCAGCCCGGCGATGACCAGCAGGGAAGGGGCCGGGACACGAAGCCGGCCGGCGAAGGCCGCGACAACGGTGCCAAGCACGACCAGGAACAAGAGGTCTCGATACCGCGCATGCCGCTGACCTTGCCTGCTCGATCCGCCAGATGAGTGCCGACCAGACTTCCCGGCGCGCCGCTGACAGCCTATCCGTGTACCTTTCAGGGCCGTGGCGGCTTCCTCCCGCGGAGAACCGGGAGAAGCGAGGGGGCCTGCCCACCGGATGTTCGGGCGGCGGGCCAGGATCGGGTCCGGCACCTGGCGGTGGCGCACTGACCGGCGGCGCAGTACGGTCCACGATGTTGCGCGCCCGCACCACGGTCGCGACACGGGCGGCATGGACTCACGCAAGACGCAACTATCCTGACCGCCTCGGTGCTGCTCCCGGCGATCACCGTCGGCCAGATCGTGACGATCATGGCGGCCTGTGCGGCGGCATCACTGGTGACCGGCGCCGTCTTGGTGGTGCGGCGCCAGCCCGAACTGCCGGTCGAGGACCCCGAGTTAGTCGGCCGGGACAACTGGCGGGTGCCGCCCGCTGAACACGCTGGCCGCCCCGGTCATCTCCGCCGCGCCCGCAAGGCGGGCCTGACCGCGCCGCGGGCGTACTGATAATCGGATGATCCCGGTCATCGTTGAGATCGCCCAGGTGGCTCTCGGCCACCGACACCAGCGGGCCGTGTGACGGGCACGCGGCCCATACACATGTCAGGGCCGCTGGCGCTGGAGGACCGCCGCGCCGGCAATAGCCGTCGTGCTGACGACCGCGATGGCGGACACGAAGGCGTACTGGGTGACGGTGGCGAAGATCTGGTCGGGGATGCCCAGGACGACCGAAAGCGCTACCGCGTAGCAGCTGGCCGCGGCGGTCAGCACCCACCGGGCGGTCAGCAGCGCGCAGCACGGGCCGGCGGCCAGCAAGCCGATCAGGACCAGGCGCGGCCCGCTGGCCGCGTCGCAGGCCGCGATCACCGAGCACAGGACGAGGGTGAACGTCCACAGGCGGCCGATACTCCAGCCGGGTAGCACTGACTCCCTTGTCCACAGGCCCCGCGACCCGGCCGTCCCGGCTCCCCTGGCCGGGCAGGTGAGCACCACGGCACCCGCAACCGCCGTGACGGCAGCCGGGGCCACGGCGGCCACCGGGTCGACGGCATGCTCGCCTGCCGTGACAGTCAGTGCGACCGTGAACGCCAGGTAGCCGCCGATGATCACCGAGCCGGGCAGCCGGCTCAGGCCACGGCCGCGGTAGGCCAGCGCGAGCGCCAGCACGGTCAGGCCCCCGTACCAGGCGGCGACCAGCACGTCCTGACCGCTGGGAGAGCCGAGCCCGATCAGGCTGGCGGGGATCAGCAAACCCGCGGTCACGTTGATCGCGTTGCTGTTCAGGGCGGTGCTCAGCACCGCAGCGCCGCGGCCGCGGCGGGCGAGATAGACGGCGCTGACCGCGTTGGGCAAGCTGGTGACGACCGCCAGGACCACGGCGCCGGTGATGATGTCGGGGACCGAGTACCGGCGTCCCAGCGTGGTCGCAGCCCGTTCCATGATGATGCTCGCTGCGACCACGGTGACCAGCGCCGCCGCGGCGGCAGCCCCGTCCGGCCAGGTGCCAATGCGCGGCCGGACCGCCTCGCTCAGCTCGGTCTCCTCCTCGTGCACCGCCTCGACCAGCCAGCCGGTCCAGCCGCGCGGGAGCCGCAGCCGCTCCATCCGGGACCGGCGCATGCCCAGCAGCGCCGCGTACGGGACCAGGGCCAGGCCGGCCAGGGCCAGCCCGGCCGTGGGCGGCAGCACGCCGGTGACGGTCAGCAGGCAGGCGGCGGCGACCCACACGCCCGGTATCCCGCCGAGCAGCACCACCCGGCGGTGGAAGGCGACCCGTCCCGCCACGACAGCGGCCAGCCCGAGCAGCGCCGCCAGGTTGAACACGTTCGAGCCGGTCACCACCCCGGCCCCGACGCTTTCCTGGCCTCGCGCCAGCGCGGTGACCGCGGAGGTGATCTCCGGGGCGTCGGCGGCCAGCGCCGCGACCAGGCCCAGCCATGCCTCGGAGAACCCGGCGCGCTCGGCCAGCCGCTCCAGCCGGGAGACCAGCAGCCAGCTCGCGGCCAGGCTGACCACCACGGCGCCCGCGAACAGCAGTACCGGAACGCCCGCCGTCACAGTCCAGCGCCGGCCCTACTGGCGGCTGGCCAGCTGACCGCCGCCCAGTGCGGCGGCAGCCTGATCGGCGAGGGCAACCGCTACCAGCCGCTGCTCCAGGGTCAGCTGCACCCGGGGACCGGGGGTGAGCAGGAACCGTCCCTGCAGCAGGCCACCCGCCTCGGCCAGCAGCTCGGTGTCGGTGCCGGGCGGCAGGCCCTCCCGCCCGGCGTCCCAGACAAGGCCTCGCGTCACCACCTGGCCGGTCCGCAGCAGCCGCGGCGGGCGGCCGATCCCCGCGGCACCGTCCTGGAAGCGGCACCCCGACAGCGACAGCAGGCTGGTCAGCTGCCCGCACACCTCGTCGATAACCGCCTGCGGCGAGCTGCCCGCGAACACGGCCCGGGCAGCGGCGTTGATCCCGTCCAGGTAGCCCGCCCGGCGGGCGGCCGCCGCCTGCTGACGGCGCCGCCATACCGCGATCTCGGTCACCGCAACGGCAACGGCCAGCACCAGCACGGTTGTCTCGATGTCGGCGGCCCGGGTGATGGTGAACCGCTCATACGGCACCGTGAGGAAGAAGTCGAACCACACGGCCGCCGAGACCGCTGCCAGCACCCCGGCCAGCCGGTACCCGGCCGCCGCGACCGCGACCACGACCAGGACGAGTGCCAGTGCCGCGTCGGTGTTGGGCAGGCTGACCCGGAACGGGATGAGGACCGCGGTAAGCGCCAGCGGCGCGGCCAGCCCCGCCAGCCCAGCCAGATGATCGCCGCTGGCCTTGCGTGCCACGGTCAGCCCCGCTCGCGCCACAGCTTGAACGTCGCGACGATCATCGCTGCCAGGGCCGGGACGAAGAACAAGCCGGTGTGAGTGACCTGGCCGATGATGCCGGCCAGCAGGACCACCACGGCCAGCGGCGCGGCGAGCCAGGACACCGGGGCAGGGGCGAACGCGGCCACCAGGGCCAGCGGCACGGGTACGACCGCCAGCAACAACGCCGCCCAAGTAGCCGGAATCGGGTCCGCGCCGACCAGTGCGGCAATCGTGATCAGCTGCGGCGATGGAAAGCAGCAACGCAGCCCGCCGCCACGGCCAGCTCCTCGCGAACGACACGACGTCCCGCGGATCAGCGGGAGCCCCGGCAGGCGCGCGGTATGTTAGCGGCGCCGCCACGGACGTGGCGCGGGATATGCGGCTGGGAAACGAGGCCGGGATGGTCATCAGCGCGCTCCGCAAACCTAGAACGAACGTTTACTGCGCCGACCAGGCTTCCCGGCTCACCTGACATCGAGCGTAGACCACGGCCGTATCCCTGCCAACCACCGTTGCAGGCCCGGTCTTGCGGATAGAGGATGCTGGGTCACAAAGGCAGCCAGGGTTCGCGATCTTGAATGCCAAGACTCCCGTCCCGCCTTTGCGTCTTGCTGCAGACTTCTTCAGCTGCCTTATCGCCCTGTTCCGTTCCTGATCTTGATTGTCCGGTTTGTCACCCTTGATCCATGGTCCTTAGCTGCGTCACATCCATGCACCATGCGATGACCATGGTCAGTTCCGCTGCCTCCGGCCCGCGGCGGTAGGGGCCCGGTTGGCGGTTGTCGCGACCCTGACCAAGGGCTATGACCTGGACTACATCTGGCGGCAGGTCGACCGCGGCCCGGCCAAAGACGCGGCCGGGTATTACATCCAGGCCAGCGAGGACGGCGGCGAGCCGCCCGGCCGCTGGTGGGGCCCGGGCGCCAAAGCACTCGGCCTGGAGCCGGGCCAGGTGGTCGAGCGGGAACCGTATGACCTGCTGTTCGGTGAGCGCAAGGCCCCGGACGGTATCCCGCTGGGCAGGCCGCCGGCCGATGGCCGGAAAGCCGCAGACACCTACGCCCGGCTGCTGGCCGCCGAGCCGCACGCCACCGCCGAGCGCAAGCGCGAGTTGCGGCTGGAGGCCACCCGGCAGGCGCGGCAGAGCCCGCTGTATTTCGACCTGACCCTGTCGCTATCGAAGTCGGTCTCGATCTTCCATGCCTCCCTCGGCGAGAATGCCCGGCTAGCCCGGCAGGCGGGCGACGAGGCGGGGGACCGGTACTGGTCCGGCCTGCTCGCTGAGATGGACGCGATGATCTGGCAGGCCGTCCGGGCGGGCTTCGCCTATTTCCAGCGGGAGGCCGGGTACACGCGCACCGGATCGCATAACTCTCGGGTGCACGGCCGGGAGACCGGCCAATGGCACGAGGCGGATCTGGCGGTGGCGCACTGGCTGCAGCACACCTCGCGGGATGGGGACATGCAGCTGCACGTCCACTCCCAGATCGCGCACGTCGCCCGGACCGGCACCGACAGGAAATGGCGGGCCCCGGACTCCCTCGGTTACAACGAGCACGCCGGCGCGGTCGCCGCGATCGTGGCCCAGCACGTGGAGGAGGCGCTGACCCGCCGGTTCGGTGTCGAGTGGGTGGCGCGCGATGACGGCACGGGTTCGAGATCGCGGGCATCTCCGGGCAGCTGATGCGGCTGTTCTCCTCGCGCCGGGAGTCCATCACCGCCGACCTGCGCGCCCGCGCGGCGCGGTTCGAGCAAAGGTACGGCCGCGCGCCGTCGCAACGGGAGCTGGCGCAACTCGCGCAGGCGTCGAACTACGCCACCCGCGCGGCCAAGGGCGGCGCGCTGGACTTCGCGCACTTGCACGCGGGGTGGGCGGACAAGCTCGCACGCACCCTCGGCGTGCCGCTGGCGTCGGTCGCGCCGTCGGTGTGGCACGCCGACGCAGGGCGCACGAATACATCGCCGCGCGGCCGGGAGTCGAGCGGCCCGGTCCTGAGCCAGCTTGACCTGAGCCGCGCGGCGCAGAAGGCGGTGGCGCTGGCGCAGCGGGAAAAGAGCACCTGGACCCGCGCCGACTTGATCAAGTACCTGGGCCGCGTGCTCCCGAGGTCCGGCCCGGAGCCACGCGCGGTCGCCGCGCTGCTCGAGGGTCTGGCTGACCGGGCGCTGCGGTCGGAGTTCGAGCCGGTGCTGTGCCTGGAAGCACCCGAGGCCGTCGAGGCGCCGCGCGGCCTGGTGCGCGCCGACGGACGCAGCATCTACCAGCGGCACGGGGGAGTGCGGTATGCCACCCGCAGGCAGCTGGCCATGGAAGAGCGCATGCTCGCCCAGGCCCGCGCCGGTGGCGCGCCGCGGCTGACCCGCGCCACGGCTGCGCGGGCGCTCGGCGCGGAACCCGAGCGGCTCGAGCGCGCGCTGATGGCGCGCATGGGCCACGACAGCACCCGGGCCGCGTCCATCTACCTGCACTCATCCGCCGAACGTCAGCGGACCACAGCCGACCAGGTGGGCGAGAACGCCAGGACGGCACTCGGCAAGCGATCGGGCACGCAGCGGGCACGCCGCCCTGCCAAGGGGTCGTGACTCACTATCTACTGGGGATGAAAACCGCCTCTACGCTGCGTAGATATTGTGCGCGCCCGGCAGGATTCGAACCCGCGACCCGCTGCTTAGAAGGCAGCTGCTCTATCCGACTGAGCTACGGGCGCCCGGTGACCATTGTCCATGGTAAAGATCACACGTTGGCCACACGCAGGTCGCATTCGGTGGCGCCGCGTTTAACTGGCCGTAGCGGATCGAGTCCGGATCCGCGAGAAGATTCAGCTCAATACTACCGAACGGACCAGCCTTACTCCGCCCCGCCACCCCTCCTCTCGTCCGGGACGCGCGACCCTCCGCTAGCTGTTCCGCGACGGCCCGCTCCCACAGCCCGCCGCGATAGGGTTTCACGTATGCCCGACAAGGTTCTGTACACCGCTGAAGCCGTGTCTTCTGGCGACGGTCGCAACGGCCACGTAACCTCGTCTGACCAGCGTCTTGACCTGGACATGGCCATGCCGCCCGAGCTTGGCGGCAGCGGCGCGGGGACGAACCCGGAGCAGTTGTTCGCGGCGGCGTACGCGGCCTGCTTCCACAGCGCGCTGCGATTGGTCGCGGGCCGCGAGCACACCGGGCTCCGCGATTCCACGGTGACCGCCCAGGTGGGCATCGGTCCGGAGGGCGAGGCGTTCGGCCTGGTCGTCACGCTAGTCATCCACGTGCCCGGCATGGAGCGGGAAAAGGTCCGCGAGTTCGCGGACGCGGCGCACCAGGTGTGCCCGTATTCCCGGGCGACCCGCGGCAACATCAGCGTGGAGCTGCGCGTCCTGTGAGACCTGCGTAACAGTTTCTCCGCCACCCACCGGACAGCCGCCTCGCCTCAAACCAAGGAGGTGGCCCGCGCACGCACATGCTCGCCGGCTGCCGATTATCCCGAACGGACCCGGCTGACTCTCCGCCCCCCGCTTGCGCCCCGTGCGCTGAGGGAACGATCGTCTGCGAGCGCCCGCACCCGAGACACCGGAGGTCACATGAGCGATATCGACCTGGACGCGATCGCCGCCGGACGCGCCCGGCTGCAAGCCGAGTACATCACGCCGGGCCGGCCGGCCACCACCGCGCGCGGCATCCACCACACCGCGCTGCTCAGCTCGGACGTCGAGCGGACCATCAAGTTCTACCAGGGCATCCTGGAGTTCCCGCTGACCGAGATCTTCGAGAACCGCGACTACAAAGGGTCCAACCACTTCTTCTTCGACGTGGGGAACGGCAACCTGCTCGCGTTCTTCGACTTCCCCGGCCTGGACCTCGGCCCGTACGCCGAAGTCCTCGGCGGCCTGCATCACATCGCCATCTCGGTCACCAAGGAGAAGTGGGAGTACCTGCGCGACAGGCTCGCCGCGGCGGGGGTTCCCTACCAGGAGGAGAGCGGGACGTCGGTGTACTTCCGCGACCCGGACGGCGTGCGCCTGGAACTGCTCGCCGACCCGCTCGGCGAGATGTACGGCACCAAGGTGCTCTGACTGCCCCTGACGACTGCCTCTAACTAGCCGACGGGGACGGACTCGGCGGGGGCGGCGGTGGTGGCGGGACCGACTGCTTTTCCGCGGCGGCGAACAGGTTCCGCAGCGCGGTCCCGAAGTACGCGCTGTACGACGCCCACTCGTAGTCGCCGCCCTCTTGGTAGCCCCCGATGACGCCGAACACCGTGCCGGTCCCGGTCTTGCCGTTGTAGCCGATGATCCACGGGCCGCCGCTGGTCCCGGTCCAGAACCCGTGGCAGTAGAACTCCATCTGCCCGGTGCGAAACTTGAAGCTCTTCGTCAGGCACCGGATCGGCTGGTTTTCGGTGTCGTTGTAGCCGACGACCTCGATGGTCTCCCGGTACCAGCGCGTCCAGGCGACCGTCAGGCCGCCGGTGCGGGCCTGGATCTTGGGGCCGCCCGCCGGGCCCACGGCGAGGAACGCGAAGTCCAGGTCGGGGTTGTGGCCCTTGTGCCAGCCGGCCGCGACGGTGATCGTCCGGACGGGCCAGGCGCCGTACGGTGACTGGCCCTTGTGGTACTCGGGCACGTACTCGATGTTGCTCGCGAAGCCGTTCTGGTCGACGCAGTGCGCGGCCGTGATGATGAGGTCGCCGGCCGTGGACTTCACCGTGGCGGCGGTGCAAAAGTGCGTCTTAGACCCGGTGGTGCCGAACAGCGCCCCCGTGGTGGGCACCCCGCTGAAGTGAACCGCGGTCGGGATGCCCTTGGGCGGCTTAGCGCCCGCCCGGGCCCGCGGCGCCTGCGGAATCGCCACGGCGGCCTGCGCCGCCGCCATCCGCGCCGGCGTCCAGAACGCCAGCGCGGCACGCTGTGCCGCGGCGCTGACCTGGTAGGTGACCACGCCCCCCGGCCCGCTCCCGGCGCCCTGTGCGCGTGCCGGGGACGCCCCGGTCGCCGTCACCGCGGTCACGGCGACGCCGGCTGTCACGGCGGCGGCAGCCGCGAGCAGTTGCCAGACCCGGCGCGGCGCGCGATGCCTGCCTGCCCTACCACCCGCGCGCGCCCTCCGAACCCTGCTGCCCCAGGACACCCGCACTCCCCATAGTGTTCCTTGATGTGTATATGCGTGAATCCAATCACGCTCCCACGGTTCCGGGCAGGCAACGCCGCGAATTGTCCGCGAGGTCTCCTGATTTGATTGCAGTTTCCCGTGCCCTGACACAGGAAACTGCAATCAAAGCCTGGCGAGGCCCGGTGATGCGCGTACGAGCCCCGTCGCCGTCAGGGTGGTCACGCGGTAGCGGCCGCCGTGCCTGATGAGTCGGCTGGGACCGCGCCCCCCAGTGCCTCCTGGCGTCGTACCGCCGGACGTCCCAGGACGAGCCACCCGACGAACGCGATCACCAGCGCCACGATCACCCCGAGGTTGGCGGACGCCCAGATCCCCGACTTCCCGCCGAGCCCGAACGGTCCCAGCAGGTACCCCTGCCACGACAGCCACGACGCGAAGCTGTTGACGACCAGCCCGAAGCCCACCACGCTCCCCGCCACCATCAGCAGCACCGGCGCCCACCGGATCCCGCCGTACCGCCCGGACGACGTGAACAACTCGGCCTCCGCGTAAGGCTTCCGCCGCAAGGCGATGTCCGCGAGCATCACGCCGCACCACGCCGAGATCGGCACCCCGAGCGTGATCAGGAACCCTTCGAACGGCCCGATGAAGTTCGACGAGAAGAACACCACGTAGATCGTGCCGGCCACCATGAGGACGCCGTCGATGAGCGCCGCGGACCACCGCGGGATCCGTACCCCGGCGGCGAGCATGGTCAGCCCCGACGAGTAGATGTCCAGCACCGCGCCGCCGACCAGTCCGAGCACCGCGACGATCACGAACGGGACGAGGTACCAGGTCGGCAGCAGCGTGGACAGCGCGCCGATCGGGTCCGCGGAGATGGCCGACGACAGCGACGTGGACGACCCCGCGAGCAGCAGCCCGAACCCGAGCAGGAACACCGGTGCCACCGACGAGCCGAACGTCGTCCACCACACCACGCCGGCCCCAGACGACGACCGGGGCAGGTACCGCGAGTAGTCCGCGCCCGTGTTCACCCAGCCGAGGCCGAACCCGGTGGCCACCAGCACGGTCGCCCCGATGAACGCCTCAACAGACCCCGAGTGCAGCCCCGACACCGTGGACCAGTGGATCTTGTCCGCGACCAGGATGAAGTAGACGACGGTCAGGATTCCCGTCACCACGGTGATGATCGTCTGCAGCCGCATGATCGTGTCGAAGCCGAGCGCCGCGCTGCCGACGATGAGCGTGGTGATCACGATGAACGCGATGAC
>Ga0318498_10000081_pt1 | contig 23291 bp, 16 predicted proteins | sample GRESIP109b1f24_FD_203488 | JGI IMG/M metagenome (GOLD analysis project Ga0318498, IMG submission 203488) | Tropical soil microbial communities from Luquillo Experimental Forest, Puerto Rico - GRE.SIPMG.109b1f24 | ecosystem: Environmental > Terrestrial > Soil > Tropical forest > Bulk soil... | reverse complement strand
GAGTTCCCCGAGCCGCCGGAGGCGTTCGCGGTCGTCCCCGGCCGCCCCGAGCAGATGCGCTGGAAGACGCTCCTCTCCCAGCTCAAGGTGCGGCGCCACCTGGGCCTCCCCGTGAAGCAGTTCGAGCTCGAGCGGTACAACCGGATCGCCTACCCGTTCGCCGGCGTCCCGGGCGCGCTGCTCGCGCTCGCCCTCGCGCTCCGCCCGTCCCGCAAGGGGCACATCTCCGCGGCGCTCCTCGAGTCCGTCGGCGTGACGCTCCTGTTCTGGGCCACGCAGGGCGTGACGTGGGCGCTCGGCAACTCCGGGCGCGTCGTGCCGTGGGTGGCCGCCTGGGCGCCGGACGTGCTGTTCCTGGCGGCGGGGGTGCTCGCGGTGCGGCGGACGCGTTAGGCCCGCTCGCGACGGTGCCTCGGCGCAGCGGGTACCAGCTCGCGGTACACGCGCAGCGTCGCCTCCGCCGTCGCCTCCCAGCGGAACCGCCGCGCGCGCTCGCGCCCCGCCGCGGCGCGCGCCTCCGCGCCGGCGCGGTCGTCGAGGACCGCGCGGATCGCCGCTGCGAACGTGTCGGGCGCGAGCGGGTCGGCGTAGCGGACGGCGTCCCCGCCGACCTCGCGGAGCGCCGCGATGTCGCTCACGACGCACGGCGCGCCGGCGGCCATCGCCTCCGCGAGCGGGAGGCCGAAGCCCTCGTAGAGCGACGGCATCACGAAGCAGGACGCGCCCGCGTAGAGCGTGCGGAGCTCGCCCTCGGACACCGGGCCGGCGAGCCGCACGAGCGGCGCGAGATCGCCGACCGGGAGCCCCTGCCCCCAGCCCTGTCGCCCGGCGATGACGAGCCGGAGGTCGCGCCCCTCGCGCCGCAGCGCACGGAGCACGTCGAGCAGGATGCCCATGTTCTTGCGCGGCTCGATGGTGCCGACGGCGAGGAGGTACGGGTCGCGCGGCCCGTCCGGCGCGCGCGCGTCGAAGAAGTGCGGCTCGACGCCGTTCGGAGTCACGTGCACGCGCTCGCGGGGGAGCCCGACGGCGCGGACGAGGTCGTCGCGCGAGGCGTCCGACACCGTGAAGACCGCCGCCGCGCGTGAGAGCGCCTGCCGGTAGAGCGGACCGTAGTAGACGCGCATCCCGAGGCTCGCCGAGTCAGGATGGAGCCAGGGGGTTGCGTCGTGGACGGTCATCGCGGACCGGCCGCGCCAGAGCACCGGCGTGGGGAAGGCGAGGGTGTGGAGGAGATCGACGCGCGCACGCGCCGCGGCGAACGGGAGCCACGCCTGGTCGACCGCGACGCGGTAGGTGAGCGGCGCGACGTGGGTCTCGAGGTCGAGGTCCGCGAGCGCCGGCGGGGCGTCGGGGCGGGCGAAGAGGACGAGCTCGGAGGGGGCGAGGCGCCCCAGCTCGCGGATGAGCGACAGCGCGTAGCGCTCGACGCCCGTCAGGCGGTCGGGGCGAAGCAGGGTGGCGTCGATGCCGATGCGCAAGCGAGATGATCGCCCGGGTGTCGTTTCGTCGGGCGCCGGGCGCGGATTGTCGCCTGGGCAGCCCGCGAAGCCAAGCGCGCATCCGCCGTGCCCCTCGGCGCGCAGACACGTGCGGGCGCTCGGACGAGCGAGTACGCTGGGTCCCTTCGGAGGGGAACATGACGATCGACACCATCGGCGCCTTGAAGGACGCCCTGCGCAGCCGCGCGAAGTCCACGCTGCTTCACGTTCCTCCGTTTGCGCGGGTGCTGAGGGAGCGGGACGCGCTGCGAGAAGAGGTGGCGCAGCTTCGCGCCATGTCGCCCGGGACGCCCAGAGACGACGCGCGCCAGTTCGTACCGCCCGGGCACTACTATTCGCCCATCCCGTCGCTCCGCGAGGTCCGCGGGAACGAGGCGCGGATCTTCGGGGTGCCGCCGAGGACGCTCCCAGGGATAGAGCTGCGAGAGCGGGAGCAGGTCGCGCTGCTGAAGAGCTTCGAGCCCTTCTACGAGGCCCAGCCGTTCGCCTCGGAGCGCGCGCCGTCGCGCCGCTACTTCTTCGACAACCCCGCATACTCCTATTCGGACGCGCTCTTCCTTCACTTCATGATCCGCCACGCCCGTCCTCGTCGGATCGTCGAGGTGGGGTCCGGATACTCCTCGTGCGTGATGCTGGACACGAACGAGCTGTTCTTCGACGGTGCGATCGCCTGCGCCTTCGTGGAGCCGTTTCCGGAGCTCCTGCGGTCTCTTCTTCGTCCCGGGGACGAGGCGGGCATCGACCTGTTCCGGTGCGGCGTCCAGTCCGTCCCGTTGGCGGAGTTCGAGCGCCTCGAGCGGAACGACATCCTCTTCATCGATTCGACGCACGTCGCGAAGATCGGAAGCGACGTGAACTTCTTGTTCTTCGAGATCCTGCCGCGGCTCGCCCCGGGCGTGTACGTGCACTTCCACGACATCTTCTACCCGTTCGAGTATCCGCGAGAATGGGTGCTCGAGGGCCGCGCGTGGTCGGAGGCGTACCTGCTCCGAGCGTTGCTGACGCTGAGCGGCTCGTTCGACATCGTGATGTTCAACACGTTCCTCGAGCACTTCCATCGCGAGTACTTCGAGGAACGAATGCCGCTGTGCCTCAGGAACCCGGGAGGGAGCATCTGGCTCCGGCGTCGTTCCTAGATCGGAGACGCACGCCGCGCGAGATCGTGTCGCTGCGTTTCGTTGCTGCCCGGGACTCCCTGGAATAGGCTCGGCCGCTTGGAGCACTGGAGCTTCGCCGACCGCGTCTGGCGCGCCTGGGATCGCTTCAGCTGGGCCATCCAAAAGCGCGGCGTGACTGGCGTCGCGCGGAAGGTCTGGCGAAAGCTCCGCGGCGAGGTGCTACGGCGCCCATCCCCCTGGGACGGAGAGGACCTCGACGCACAGTACCAGAGGTGGATCGCCCGCCACGAGCGGGGCGGACGTTCTCGACCGACCGCCGACTCGGTTGGCGTCGACACCTGCATCTCGCTGCTCTGCCCTGTGGGCACCCACGACATCGGGCCGCTCTCGGCGACCATCGCCTCCGTTCGCGCGCAACGCCACCGCCGCTGGCAGCTCGTCGTCGCGCACGCCGGCGCCGCCGCGCCGAGTGAGCCGACGGGCGACCCGCGCGTCGAGAGGATCGCGCCCTGCCCGGACCGAGCGTCCGCGCTCTCCGCGGCCCTCGCCGCCGCGACCGGCGACGCGGTTGCGATCGTCGAGCCAGGGGCGATCCTGGCTCCGAGGGCGCTGGAGGCGATCGCATCCTCGCTCGCCCTCGGGCCAGAGATCGACCTCGTGTACACGGACGAGGACGTGCTGCGCGGAGGGCAGCGTGTCGCGCCGGCGCTGAAGATCGGCTGGTCTCCCGACCTCGTTCGCTCGACAGACCACGTCGGCGGTCTGTGCGTGGTCCGGACCGCTGTCGCCCGGGAAGGAGGAGGTATCCGCCCGGGGTTCGAAGGTGCCGAGGCGTACGACCTCCTGCTGCGGTGCATCCATCGGATTCGTCACGCGCGCCACGTGCCGGAGGTGCTCTACCACCGGACGCCGTACAGGGCACCGACCGCGGCGCAGCTCCGCGCTGCGGCCGATCACGCCGCCTCGCTCGGCGCAGCGGTCGAGGAGACGGCGCCGGGCCGGTTCCGCGTGCGGTATCCCGTCCGCGGCTCGCCTCGCGTATCCGTGATCGTCCCGACGCGGGATCGCGTCGAGCTCTTGCGCACGTGCGTGACGAGCTTGCTCGAGCGGACCACGTACCGGAACATCGAGCTGCTCGTCGTGGACAACGAGAGCCGCGACCCCGCAACCCGCGCGTACCTGGAATCCCTCGCGGCGCCGTGCCGGGTGCTCTCCTGGAGGCAGCAGTTCAACTGGTCCGCGATCAACAACGCCGCTGCTCGAGAGGCCTCCGGGGACTACCTGCTGTTCCTGAACAACGACGTCGAGCTCATCGCACCCGGGTCGATCGAGGCGATGCTCGAGCACGCGCAGCGCGCCGAGGTCGGGGCGGTCGGAGCGAAGCTGCTCTACCCGGATCGCACCGTTCAGCACGCCGGCGTCGTGATCGGCATCGGTGGGTTTGCCGATCACGCGTTCCGCCATCTGCCCGCCGATGCGCCCGGGTACGGTTCACTCGCCGCGGTCGTCCGCGACTGCAGCGCCGTGACGGGCGCGTGCCTCATGACGCGACGCGGTCCATTCGAGGAGGTCGGAGGTTTCGACGAGCGCTTGCGCGTCGCCTTCAACGACGTCGACTTCTGCCTGCGTCTTCGGGAACGCGGGCTGCTGATCGTCTGGACCCCGCACGCGCTGCTGTTCCATCACGAATCCGCCACGCGCGGCGCGATGCACCCGCGCGCGGAATATCTGCACATGCGCCGGCGCTGGAGATCCGTGATCGTGCGCGGAGACCCGTATTACAACGCCGGGCTCACGCTCGACCGGGAAGACTTCTCGCTCGATCTGTGAAGGACGAGCCCGGCCGGGTTCGCGAGGACTCCTCGTCCGACGCCTCACGCTGGCGCGGCGGCGTGGGCCGGCTTGCGGCTGATGAGGATCTCGACGTACTCGGCGCGGATCCCGTGCGACAGGTCGTCGATGTGCACGATCGTGGTCGTCAGCCCCGAGGCGGCGTAGATGTGATCGCAGATGTCGAATCCCCAGTGGCGCGTGACGAGTGCGCCGCTCCCGTCGACGGGGTTCCCGTGATACTCGGGCGGAAGGTGGTGCACGACCGCGCCCGTCGCGTCCCGGTCTGCGGCGATGCGCGACGGCCTCTCCTTCGAGACGAGCGGCACGGAGAACACGTGGGCGCCCCCCGGCCGAAGCACGCGGGCAATCTCGGCGAAGGCGCGCGGCGGGTCCAGGAGGTGCTCCACGACGTCCTGAGTCACGAACAGATCGAACGCGCCGTCCGGGAACGTGAGCTTCTCGAGGTTCTCGTTCCGAAAGCTCTTCCCGGTGGGAACCGTCCCGAGCGGTGCATCAGGGTAGTACTGGCTCGCCGAGTACCCGGCGCACCGCCGGGCGAGCTTGACGCTGGCGCCGCGGACCACTGGCGACGATTCGTGAATGGCGAGTCGCTCCCATGCGGGGAAGAAGCGCTCGATGGAGAGCATCAGCGCGCGCTCCCGTGGGATCGACCCGCATTGCGAGCACAGGTAGTGGTCACGCAGCCAAGTGTCGCGCGCGACGAACCGAACGCGGGAATCGCACGTCGGACAGTGTCCGGCGTTCTCGAGAACGGTCCGACGGCGAGGGACGAGGGCGCGCAGGAGCGGACCAGGCATGCGGAAGCAGGATAGCGCTCGCGCTCGGGGCGCGCACGATGCGTTGTAGCCAGGAGGGACGTATGCTATCGGGTCCACCTCCCCGAGCGCGCGACATGGACGACCGACCCACAGCGCCTCGCGCCGTTCCGTCGCGTTACGAGCGCGAGATCACCGCCGCGGGCGAGGACTCGCTCTCGCGCATCGCGCGCCGGATCTCACCCGGCGAGGTCGTGCTCGATCTCGGGACGGGGCCGGGCGCCCTCGGTCGTTGGCTGTCGGCGCGAGGCTGCATCGTGGACGGCGTGGAGAGGGATCCGTCCGACGCGGCCTCGGCTCGGTCCCACTATCGGACGCTCCACCAGCTCGACCTCGAGATCGACGACCTCGTCGCGGTGGCCGGCGAAACACGCTACGACGCCGTCGTCGCCGCCGACGTGCTCGAGCACTTGCGCGACCCAGGGCGCATCCTCGACGCTGCCGTCCGACTCCTCCGTCCGCACGGCCGCATTCTCGTCTCCGTTCCCAACGTCGCTTACGCAGGGTTGATCGCGACGATCGTGCGCGGAGACTTTCCGTACGGGCCCCTCGGCCTGCTCGACGACACGCATCTGCGCTTCTTCACGCGGCGGAGCCTCGTCCGGTTCCTCTCGGAGCACGGGCTCGGCGTCACCGCGGTCGAGGTCGTGTCGCGCCCCTTGCACCAGTCGGAGTTCCGTGACGAGCACGTCGACGAGCTGCCGCCCGCGCTGGCGACGGCGATCCTGACGCTGCCCGACGCGCTCACGTACCAGCTCGTCGCGGAGGCGGCGCCGGGCGTTGCCTCCGCGCCGGACGTCGCGGAGGCTGCTGCCGCGCATCTCACGTTCGGGGTGAAGGCGTACTGGCGCGCCGAGGGCGAGGCGTTCGGTGAGGATCGATCCGCCGTCGCCTCCGGGGAGATCGGCCGCGCCGACCAGACCATCGCCCTTCCCGTCCCCGCGCTCTCGCGTACGCCCGTCGAGCTTCGCCTCGACGTGGCGGACCGCCGTGGATTCCTGCGCGTCCACGGGATCCGCCTGCGAACCGCGGCCGGCGCGATTCGCTGGGCGTGGGCCGGCGACGCCCTGTCGCTCGGTGCTGCCCCGTCGCACGCGGGGCTCACGGAGCTGTCGGTCGATGGCGACCGATGGTGGCTCTCGTCGGAGGTCGACCCCTGGCTCGTGCTCCCGATTCCGGCCGACGCGCTCTCGGTGGCGGGCGGTGGAGCGATCGAGATCGACCTCGACTGGCCCGTGTCCCCGGACGCCTTCGCGCTGACGCGCGCCGTCGTCGCGAGGGATCGGGCGTGGGCCGCTGCGCGCGCCGCGTTCGGGGTACGGATCTCCGCGCTCGAGGGCCAGATCGGCGCGCTCGAGGGGGAGATCGCTGCGCTCGCGCGCGACGTGAGCGACCGGGATCGCCGCCTCGCCGAGGCGGCAGCTGCGGCGGCGGCCAAGGAGCAGGCGCTGTGGGCCGAGATCGTGCGGCTGGAGCGGTGGACGCGTCGGCCGCTCCGCGCCATCCGCCGAGGCCTCGCGCCGCGCGCGTTCGTTCTCACGACGACGCCTCGCGCTCAGGCGTCCCTCGCGCCCGGGGGCTGGGAGAGCGTCGGGCCGGCGCCGCGGTTCGCGCTGGCTCATGGCACGAACCGCTTTCCCGGAGGGTGGGTCGAGGTGGATCTCGCCTGCGACGTGGAGGACGACCGTCCGGTCGTCCCGCGGCTCCTCGCGCGAAGCGCGACCTCCAGCGCCGAGATCCAGGTGGTCCTGCCGCCCGTCGCGCAAGGGCGTTCGCAGGGCGTCGTGAAGCTTCCGGAGCACATCTCGGAGCTCTCGCTCGTGCCGGTGGATCGCCCGGCCCGCTTCCGGCTCGGCCCGCTGCACGTCCGCGAGCTCCCTCGCGCGCTCGCGGCTGCGAAGCTGGTCGCGCCCCACGTCGGCGGTCAGGGGAAGAACCCGGCACGCGCCCTCGCCGCGATGCGGGAAGCCTTGGGCGTGTACCGGGCGCGGGGCTGGTCGGGCCTGAAGCGCCACCTTCGCGACGCGACCGCTCCCCGCCTCGTTGCCCCGACGCGCAAGCTGGCCAAGGTCGCCGGCCCGCGCGTCGCCGTCCTCACGCTCCGGTTGTCCAAGGGATACGGGGTCGACGTCGTCGTCGCACGGCAGATCGAGTACCTCTGCGCGCGCGGGTACGACGTGACGGCGATCGTCGTCGAGGCCGACGGGCATCACGACGCGTCCCTCGCCCCGTATGTCGAGAGCGGACAGCTCCGGGTGATCTCGATCGGCTCGCCGGAGGAGGCCGCACGAGAGGTGGTTCGCCAGGGGGCCGTGATCGCCATCGCGGAGACCCCACCGTTCTTCGACGCGCTGTCGCTCGTTCCGGACTCGGTCGTCCGCGTCATGTTCGATCACGGCGAGCCCCCGGCCGAGCTGTTCGCGGACGCAGAAGTGCGCCGCGGCATCGCCGCGCGCAAGGTGGAGATCTCTCGCAGCGTCGACCTGTCGATCGCCATCTCGCGCTTCATCCAGCGGGACTCCGGACTCCACGACGCGCAGGTCTGCTTCAACGGAAACGATCATCTGCTGCGACGGCGCGCGAACCTCGCCCATCTCGTGGGCAAGTTCCGACGGAGGCACGGCCTCGGCGACGCGTTCGTCGTCCTGAACGTGACGCGCTTCCTCGCGGACGAGCGCCGGTACAAGGGAGCCGAGGACTACGCGGCGGTGAGGGAGGCCCTCGCGCGCCTCCGTCCGGATCTCGCCACGAGGGTCCGCTTCGTGCTCGCGGGGCGCAGCGAAGAGGCGGACCGCGCGTGGGCGGCCGCCGCGGGGCTCGTCGCGGTCTCGAACCCGAGCGACGACGAGCTCGTCGCGGGATACCTCGACAGCGATCTGTATCTGACGACGTCGCGCTGGGAGGGATGCAATCTCGGCCTCGCGCAGGCGCTTTCGCTGGGAGTGCCCGCGCTCGCGTCCGCGCGCGGCGCTCATCCGGAGTTCCCGATCCGGACGAGCGACGATCCCGAGACGCTCGCGCGCTGGGTCATCGAGCAGGTCGACCGCGCCTCGGGTGAGGTGCGTCTTCCGCTGCAGCGGCTGCGGCGGGCGACCGTGTACCCGTGGCGCGACGCGGCGCATCGGCTGGAGGGGCTCGTCGCCGATGCCGTCGCTCGTCGAGCTCCTGCGCGTCCGGAGCTTCCACCTCCGCTCGTGCTCGCGCGCGAGGAGGCGGCGCCGGAGCTCAGCATCCTGATCCTCAGCAAGGACCGGCCGGACCTCATCGTCCCGTGCCTGAAGTCGATCGAGGAAAGGGTCGATGTCCCCTACGAGGTCCTCGTGGGTGACACGGGGACCACGGATGCCGAGACGCTGCGCTTTTACGAAACGACGCGACACCAGATCCACTATCTCGGTCACTACAACTTCAGCGGCGGCAACAACGTCCTCGCCGCGCGCGCCCGTGGGCGCTACCTCCTCTTCTTGAACAACGACACGGCGCTCATCCAGAGCTCCTTCCGCGCCGCCATCGACTTCCTCGCAGCCCACCCGCGCGTCGGTTGCCTCGGGGGGTACCTGCTCTACGCGGACCGAACGCTCCAGCATGCCGGCGTTCGCATCTGCACGCGCCCGCCGCCGTACCACGGGATCCCGGAGCACCTCGATCGACTGCGCCCGTATGACACGTACCCTGGCCGTGCTGCGCCGCGCGAGGTCGTCGCGGTGACCGGCGCGATGATGCTCGTCGAGACGGCGACGTTCGCGCGCGCGGGCGGGTTCGACGAGGTCTACATCGAGGAGGCGCAGGACATCGACCTCTGCCTCAGGCTGCGGCGCGAGGGACGCGCGTCGATCGTCCACCCGGCGCTCGCCGCGTACCACTACGAGAACTCGACACGAACGGTGAAGGAGTCTCCGATCGACCGGGCCGAGTTCCTGCGTCGCTTCGGGGCGCTCATCGAAGGCGAGCTGCTCGAGTGGCAGGACCGCAACGGGCTCGCCGAACCGCGGGAGGGGACATGAGGGCGAGCGCCCTGATGACGGAGCCCGAGGGTGCCGCCAAACCGCGCCGCGCCGATCGTCGAGCCGCCGCGTTCGTCGCGACCGCCACCGCGGTGCTCGCGATCCGGCTGGCGCTCGACGCACGACGCTACGCGGTCAACGTCCTCTACTGGGACCAGTGGGACTTCTGGAATCCGCTGTTCCGCGGCGCAGGGGCCTGGGAAGTGTTCCGATGGGAGCACACGCCGCATCGGCAGGGCGTCGGCGGGCTCCTCATCGCGGCGGTCGCGCGCGCCTCTGGCTGGGACGTCCGCGCGGAGACCGCGGTCGCGATCGCGCTCGTCACGCTCGCCGCGGTCACGGCGCTGCTCATCGCGCGTCGATTGAGGGGCCACTGGGTCGCGCGCGACGCCGTCATCCCGCTCCTCGTGCTCACGTTCTCGCAGTGGGAGCTCTTCGCGGGGACCCCCAACCTCGCGCACGGGCCGGTGCCGCTCCTGCTCATCATGCTGTTCGCGCTCGGCGCCGGCGAGGCGCGGTCGCGCGTGCGCCTCGCGATCCTGGTGATCGCGGGGGTCGCGTGCATCGAGACCGGGTTCGGCGTCCTCCTCGCTGCCGTGGCGATTCCACTGCTCGCGGCAGCGCTCTGGGGCGCCGTGCGCGATCGCCGGGACGTCGTGATCCACGCAGCGGCGCTCGCCGCGTGCGGCGGCGCCGTCGCCCTCTACTTCCACGGCTACGTGTTCGCTGCGGCGGTCGAGTGCTTCCGGTTTCCAGACCCGCACCCGTTGCGCTATCTCGAGTTCGTGAGCCGCTACTTCCTGCGGCCCTTCGAGCTGCAGGCGCTCACGCGCATCGCCCCGACCGCCGGCGCGGTGGCCGGACTCGCGCTCACGGTCGCGTGTGCCGGGCTCGCGGCGTGGGGCGCGATCGGCACCGCGGCGACGGCCGGCCGCTCTCGCCTTCACGCGACCGTGTTCGTGCTCGCCGGCTTCTCGCTCACCTTCGCGGCGAACGCCGCGGTCGGTCGGGTGTGCCTCGGCCCGGAAGCGGCCGACGCGTCGCGCTACATCCCTTACCAGCTCCCGTGGCTCCTCGCGCTCTACCTCGCGCTCGAGCGCCTCCCTGCGCGCAGCTTGCGCGTCGGCGGTCTCGCGGCGCTGGTCGCCCTCGCGGTCTTCAAGGAGACGCCGCGGCGTCAGTGCCTGAACCACGATCTCGCGGCGTGGTTCGCGAACGGAAAGCGCGCGTGGGCCGAGTGCTACCGCGCGACCGGAGACGTTCCCCGGTGCCAGAAGCCGTTCCCGATCTATCCGGAGCCTCGCTACACGGACATGGACGCGAAGCTCGCCTTCCTCCGTGAGCGGCGGCTGAACCTGTTCAAGCCCTGATCGATCGTCAGCCGAGCTCTTCCGCCTCGCGGCGCGCACCCGCTGCGCGCGCGATCCGGCGGCGCTTCACACGATGGTAAGCGTTCAGGACCGCGTCCGAGGCGAGTGCGCGGAGCAGATAGAGCTCCGCGCCGGACGTGGGCCGGCGGAGGAGGTGGTACTTGAGCCCCTCGAGGGCGAGCCGAGCCGCTGACGTATCGACGCGAGCGATGGCTTCGACGACCGGAGCCTTCGCCGGGTCCATCGCCGGCAGGCGCATTCGCAGCACTCGAGCCAGCGCGGCGAGCCGGACCACGTCGTCGTGGTAGCCGCGCGCGTGCCGGTCGATGTCCCACCGCGCTGACTTGCGGAACCCCTCCGGCGCCCGCACCCACGACGCGAGCTCGGAGATGGACGGCAGGAGGCGCGCGGGGGGCGGAGCGTGGTGCCCGAGCACGTTCCCGCCGTGCTGCCGATAGGCGTGGAGCGGCTGATCGACGTAGGCGATCCGCCCCTTCGCGAGCGCCACGCAGGCGATCCAGTGATCGTGGTACGGGTTCCCGATCCGGCGCGGAAACGGGAGCACCTCGTGGAGCAAGCTCGCCCGGAAGATCGACGCCGCCCCAGTGACCGTGTTCACGAACAGCAGCGAGGCGAGGTCCGTGTAATTGTTGCGCCGGGTCGTCCAGTACGTGGGGGCGACGCTCTTCCCGTCGCGCGTGATGATCTCCACGTCGGAGTAGACGAGCTCGACGCCCGGCTCGAACGCGGCGATGCCCATCGCGAGCTTCCGCGGGAACCAGACGTCGTCCTGGTCGCACAGCGCGACCAGCTCCGCCTCGGGAGGCACGCGCGCGAGACAGCGCTCGAAGTTCTCGTAGAACCCGAGGCGTGTCGGATTGCGGTAGACGCGGAATCGCGGATCGCGGGACGCGAGACGCTCGATCTCGCGGTGGACGCCGGCGGGCGACGCGTCGTCGTTCACGATGCAGACCCAGCGCCGATGCGTCTGACGAACGAGCGAGTCGAGCTGCGCCTCGAGGAGGTCGAGAGGCGGATCGTACGTGGCCAGGCAGATCGCGACGAGCGGACCCTCGTCGCCCGTCGTAGCTGGCGCGGGCGTGCGCTCGGCCTCGAGCGCGGGCACGAGCGAGATCGTTCCGAGGTCCACCTGCTCGACGTCGCCGGCTGCGAGGCGCGCGCGCAGAGACAGGCGCGCCTCCGTCGGCGCGGTGATCGATGGGATCGCCACGAGCACGAAGAACCCGCTCGCGACGGCGCGGGCGGCCTCGTTCGGAGGCACCGCAGTCAGCGCTTCCGGCCGGGCGAGGTGCATGTGCGCGACGTCGTGCGCGCGGTCGTCGAGCACCAGCGTGATCGCGACGACGTCCTCTCGGGGATGGTGGCACCGCCCGGTCACGCGCAGGATCTGCCCGATCCCGACCGGCACCGGGCCTCGAAGGTCGTCGTCGATCGCGCAGCGCAAGCCACCAGGGCTGACGAAGGTGCGCTCGCGCGTGACGGAGCGTGGTGGCGCTGCGCGCGTGTACCGGGGCAGGCGCCGCGGAGTCCTCGGGCGCGCGCGGACGATCACACGGTTGGGCGCGAACGCGATCCCTGCGCCGTCCGCCGAGACGGTCACGATGGCGAGCCGGTACCTGCCCGGGAGAACTGCGTCGACGGACAGGGTCGCCTCGAACCCCGCGCGCGCTGCGAGCCGACGATCGGCGTCCGCGAGCGCCTGCTCCACGTCCGGACGCGGAGCGCGGGCGATCCGGACGTGGTAAGCGCGCCCACGCACGACGGACTGGAGGACGAGGAACGAGGAGGAGCCGGGCGCAGCCGGGTCCGTGCCCGGTGCCACGGCCCACCCCGCGACGGCGGCGCTCTGTCCGTGCGCGAAGTCCAGCGTCTCTTGCGCTGTCCCCCCGCACGCACGGTCGATGCGGACGCGTGCGCCTGGCGCTCGACGCAGGCTCGCGAAGCCCGGGGGGAGCCCGGCGGCGAGCTCTGCGGCGTTCGCGTCCGCCCGCGTGCTCCGGAGCGCCGTGCCCCGCCATTGCTCGACCTCGTGCCCGAGCGCGCGCGCCGTCGCGGCGAGCCACGCGTGTCCGTCGCGCTGATCCGGTTCGAGGTAGGCGCCCTCGCCCCACTCGTTCCAGGCGTTGATGAACACGAGCCGCTCCTCGGGAGGACGCTCCGAGCGCGTGCGCTCCGCGGTGGCCCGGAGCCACTCCTCGTAACGCTCCGGCGTCGCGCCGTGGAACACGTGCGCCCGCAGGCCGCGGCGGGGCGTGTTGTCCCAGGCCGTCATGACGCCCCGGAACCGTCGATACTCTGGTGGCTGGCGCGCTGTGGTCATGCGCGCGAGCTCGGCATAGTCGTAGAGGTGCCCGGTGAAGCGCGCGTCGACGCCGAGCGCTTCACCCTCGAGGAGTGGCGGGAGCGGCACGTGCGGCGGGAACTCGACCGCGGAGTCGAAGCCCAGCGCTGTCGGATCGGCCTGATTGAAGCTCTGTACGGCCGCGAGGTGCAGATCGCCGATGCCCTCGCGCTGCGCCACCTCACGCCACCGCGTCGTCGTCGCACGGGGATCCGGGATCAGGGTCGGACGATAGACGAGGAGCAATGCCGCGCCACGCACGCGGATGTACCGGGGGTCCCGCAGCGTCGGCAGGAGGTCGGCGATGAATCGCTCCTCCCAGCCCTCGGGGTAGGTCTGCCCGATGAGGAGCTCGTGCTCCGCACCATCCCACCGGCGGGTCCAGTTCTCGTTTGCCCAGCAGACGCAGAAGGGGAGGGACGGTCGCCCGGACGCCACGATCTGCTCGAACGGGCGCTGCAGCAGCCGGTGGCCGTCGAACCAGTAGTGGTACCAGCAGAAGCCGTGGATACCGTAGCGCGCCGCGAGCGCCGCTTGCTCCTCGCTGACCTCGGGGAGGCGCAGGTCGTAGAAGCCGAGGTCTGCCGGCAGCCGTGGCTGGTGGTGCCCAGGGTACAGCGGCGAGGCGCGCGTCACCCCGACCCACTCGGTAAATCCCTTTCCCCACCACGCGTCGTTCTCGGGGATGGGGTGGAACTGCGGCAGGAAGAAGGCGATGGCCTTGATATCGGGCATTTTCGCGCTGGGCGGACCGATCGAGCGGGCGCGAATCTAGACGGGGGAGTCAGGTGGGTCAACGCGTAGTCCAGGTCGTACGTCGACGCGCCTCGCTGCGTTGACACCCATGCGGGCGCGATCTAGAACCAGGGGCTTTTTTCCCAGAGGGCGGGGAGGTGGCATCACCATGAAAGGCGTCGTCCTCGCAGGCGGAACCGGCTCGCGTCTCTTCCCCCTAACGAAGGTCACGAACAAGCACCTCCTGCCCGTCGGCCGCGAGCCGATGATCTTCCACCCGATCCGGAAGCTCACGGACGCGGGCGTCGAGGAGATCCTGGTCGTCACCGGCCTCGATCACATGGGCGACGTCGTGAACCTCCTCGGCTCCGGGCGCGAGTTCGGCTGCCGGTTCACCTACAAGGTCCAGGACGAGGCGGGTGGGATCGCCCAAGCGCTCGGGCTCGCCGAGAACTTCGCGGGGAAGAGCCCGGTCTGCGTGCTCCTCGGCGACAACATCTTCGAGGACTCCATCCAGCCCTTCGTCGAGGGCTACGCGAAGCAGAAGAAGGGCGCGCGCATCGTGCTGAAGCAGGTGCCCGACCCGCAGCGCTACGGCGTCGCCGAGGTGCGCGGCGACAAGATCGTCGGCATCCTCGAGAAGCCGAAGGCGCCGAAGAGCGACCTCGCCGTGACGGGCATCTACTTCTACGACCCCGGCGTGTACGACGTGATCCGCACGCTCAAGCCGTCCGGGCGCGGCGAGCTCGAGATCACCGACGTCAACAACCACTATCTGCGCGAGAGGCAGCTCCGGTACGACGTCCTCGAGGGCTGGTGGACCGACGCGGGCACGTTCGAGTCGCTCCACTTCGCGAACGAGCTCATCTCGCACCCGCCAGCGCTGAAGCCGGTCAAGGCCGCCTCGCGCGGGCGGGGCAAGTGATGGCGAAGCCCATGACCCAGGGCGTCCAGGTCACCCCGAACCACATCCCGTACGACTGGGCGCGCGAGAACGGCTGAGCCGTCCTCCGCGACCGCGCCGAAATCCCATGAACGTCCTCGTCACCGGCGGCTGCGGGTTCATCGGCTCGAACCTGGTCCGCCACCTCCTCGCGCGCCGGCCGGGCTGGCGCGTCGTCAACCTCGACCGGCTCACCTACGCCGGGAACGGCGAGAACCTCGCCGACCTCGAGGGGCACCGCGCCTACCGCTTCGTCCAGGGCGACATCCGGAACGGCGAGCTCGTCGCGGACCTGCTCAAGACCGAGCGGATCGACGCGGTGATGCACCTCGCGGCGGAGAGCCACGTCGACCGCTCGATCCTGACGCCGGCCGTCTTCGTCGAGACCAACGTCGCCGGCACGCAGGTGCTGCTCGAGGCGGCGCGGGCGCGCGGCGTGTCGCGCTTCCTGCACGTCTCGACCGACGAGGTGTACGGCTCGCTCGGACCGACGGGCCGGTTCACGGAGGAGACGCCGCTCGCGCCGTCGTCGCCGTACTCGGCCTCGAAGGCGGCCTCCGACCTGCTCGCCCTCGCCTACGCCCACACGTTCGGCCTGCCGATCGTCGTGACGCGCTGCTCGAACAACTACGGACCGTACCAGTTTCCGGAGAAGCTCATCCCGCTCATGATCGCGAACGCGCTCCGCGATCTGCCGCTGCCGGTCTACGGCGACGGGAAGAACGTGCGCGACTGGATCCACGTCGAGGACCACTGCGCCGGGCTCGTCGCCGCGCTCGAGCGCGGGACCCCGGGCCACGTGTACAACCTCGGCGCCGCGACCGAGAAGGCCAACGTCGACGTCGTCCACGCGATCCTCGAGCTCGTCGGCAAGCCCCAGACGCTCGTGCAGTACGTGAAGGATCGGCCCGGGCACGACCGGCGGTACGCGATCGAGCCGGCGAAGGCGAAGCGCGACCTCGGCTGGACCGCGACGCGCAGCTTCGACGAGGCGCTCGCTGCGACGGTCGCCTGGTACCGCGAGAACCGCGGCTGGTGGGAGCGGATCATCTCCGGCGAGTACCTGCGCTACTACGAGAAGCAGTACGGGGCGCGATGAGGGTCGCCGTCACCGGAGCGAACGGGCTGGTCGGCGTCGAGGCCGTCGCCCGACTCGCGCGGGTGCACGAGGTCCTCGCCATCGGTCGAGGCCCGTCCCGGCTCCCCCCCGTCGCCGCGACGTATGCCGACGCCGACCTCGGCGACGGGCGGTCGGTCGAGGCCGCGCTCCGGGACTTCCGCGCCGAGGCGATCCTCCACGCCGGCGCGATGACCGACGTCGACGGCTGCGAGCGGGATCCCGAGGGCGCCTGGCGCGTGAACGTGGGCGGCAGCGAGCAGGTGGCGCGCGCCTGCCGTGCGCTCGCGGCGCGCCTCGTCGCGGTCTCGACCGACTACGTCTTCGACGGCGAGCGCGGCCCGTACCGGGAGGACGACGTCCCGAACCCGCGCGGCGCGTACGCCCGGACGAAGCGGGTGGGGGAGGAGGCCGCGCTCCTGCTCGTCCCCGACTGCGCCGTCGCCCGCGTCGCGGTCGTCTACAGCGGCCGCCCCGGCGCGAAGCCCACGTTCGCGACGGGGATCGTCGAGAAGCTCTCGCGCGGCGAGCCGGTGAAGGCCTTCTCCGATCAGCTCGTCTCCACGACGCTCGCCGCGAACGCGGCGGAGATGCTGTGCGAGCTCCTCCTCGAGACGTCGTTTCGCGGTGTCCTCCACACCTCCGGCGCGACGGTGCTCGACAGGGTCGACTTCGCCCGGCGCGTCGCGGCGCGCTTCGGGCTCGCGGGTGAGATCGTCCCGGTGAAGACCGCGGACGTGAAGCTCCCCGCGCCCAGGCCGCTGCGGGGCGGGCTCGTGGTCGAGCGCGCGCAAGCGTTGCTGCGGGCGAAGCCGCTCGACGTCGACGCGCAGCTGGAGCGGTTCCACGCGGAGTGGGCGATGCGAGGGCGCGCATGACCGCCGGGCCGTCCGGTCTCTCGGACCTCGTGCGGCGGCGCGAGCTCGTGTTCCTGCTCGTGGGGCGCGACCTCAAGGTCCGCTACAAGCGGAGCGCCCTGGGGATGCTCTGGACGCTCGTGAATCCGCTGCTCCAGATGACGGTCTACTCGCTCGTCTTCTCGACGATCATGCGGGTCGGCGTCCCGCAGTTCCCGGTCTTCCTGCTCTCCGGGCTCTTGCCCTGGTCGCTCGTCTCGGTCTCGGCCACGTCGTCCGCGCACGCCCTGCTCGACAACCAGGGCCTCATCCGAAAGATCGCCGTCCCGCAGGCCGTCTACCCGCTATCCATCGTCGGCTCGAAGCTCGTCGACATGGTGCTCTCGCTCTTGCCGCTGGCGATCATCGCGGCCGTCCTGGGGCGTACGCCCGGCCCGAGCTGGCTCCTGGTCCTGCCGGCGATCGTCCTCGCCGCGAGCTTCGCGGCGGGGCTGTCCCTCTTCTTCAGCTCGGTGACGGTGTTCTTCCGAGACGTCCGGCACCTCATCGACATCCTGTTCCAGATCTGGTTCTACCTGACGCCGATCATCTATCCGTACGAGTACCTGGCGAAGCTCCCGCACCCCGCGATCCGGCGCCTGCTCTCGCTCAACCCGGCGACGCCGATCGTCCGCTGGTTCCAGCTCGTCCTCTACGAAGGGCGCGTCCCCGACCTGCGGACCGTGGTGGTCGCCACCCTGTCGGCCGCGGGGGCGCTCGCCCTCGGAGCCGCCGTGTTTCACCGGTTCGAGGACCGGCACATCCACTACTTCTAGCCATGGGCGGCGCGATCTCGTTCCAGGACGTCGGGATGTGCTTCCGGATGCACCGGGAGAAGGTCACGACGCTCAAGGAGGCGCTGCTCGGCCGGTTCCGTCACCTCAAGACGGCGGACGAGTTCTGGGCCGTGCGCGGCTTCACGGCGGAGATCCGCGCCGGCGAGTCGGTCGGCCTGATCGGCCACAACGGCAGCGGCAAGAGCACGCTCCTCAAGATGGCAGCGGGGGTGCTGAAGCCCACGCACGGCGCGCTGCGGGTCGAGGGGCGCGTCTCGCCGCTCATCGAGCTCGCCGCGGGCTTCGATCCGGATCTCACCGGCCGCGACAACGTCTTCCTGAACGGCGCGCTGCTCGGCTACACGCGGCGCGACATGGCGACGAAGCTCGACCGGATCATCGAGTTCTCGGAGCTGGGCGACTTCATCGACGTCCCGGTGAAGAACTACAGCTCGGGGATGTACGCGCGGCTCGGGTTCGCCATCGCGACCGACGTCGAGCCGGACATCCTCATGATCGACGAGGTGCTCGCGGTCGGCGACGAGCGGTTTCAGGCGAAGTGCATGGACCGGATCCGTGGGATCCGCGAGCGAGGCACGACCATCGTCTACGTCTCGCACGCGATGGACCAGGTGCAGGCGCTCTGCGGGCGGGTGATCGTGCTGCACCACGGCGTGCTCGCGTTCGACGGTCCGCCGGAGGCCGCCATCGCGACCTGCCGCGAGCTCCAGGGGTTCCACGCGCCCGTCGCGGGGACGCCGCGGGCCGTCTGAGCCGAGGCGTCAGCGCGCGCCGAGCCACGGCGCGAGCGCCCGCTTCCGCTCCATCCTCCGGATGAGCGCGTCGACCGCCAGCGCCAGCCCGTCCAGCGCGGCGCGGAGCTGCGCGCGGGCGTGGTCGGGCCGGCCGCGGACGAGCTGGAGCGGCGCCATGACGGCGGCGCGCAGCGCCGGCACGGTGAGCATCACCGGCAGCGCCCGCCAGAGCGGGAGGTGCGAGCCGACGAAGCGCAGGTGGTTCCGGGCGAGCAGGTACCGCTGCCGCGGCGAGCCTGCCCCGATCGAGCGCCCGAAGCCGTGCCGCGCGCGGGCCGCCGCGGTGTACATCGCGCCGACGCCCGCGCGGCGGGCGCGGAGCGAGAGGTCGGCGTCCTCGTAGTAGGCGAAGTAGGTCGGGTCGAGCAGGCCCACGCGGCGGAGCGCATCGGCACGGAGGAGCACCGCGCCGCCGGTGACGCCGAGCGCGGGGCCATCCGCGCGGTCGAGCGTCGCGAGGGATGCGCCGAAGTCGCGGTCGAACACGCGGCCGAGCGCGTCCATGACGAGGCCGGTCGAGTTCACCCGCGTCGGATCGTCGTCGAATACGAGGAGCCCGCCGAACAGCCCCGCGTCCGGGTGCGCGTCGGCGGCCGCGACGAGCCGCTCGACCCAATCAGGGGCGATCACCACGTCCGGGTTCACGAGCCCCACGAAGCGCGCTCCCCGTCCGAGCGCATGCCGGATCCCGACGTTGCTCGCCTCGGCGAACCCGGCGTTGCGCTCGAGTGGGACGAGGGTCACCGCCGGTGTGCGGGCGACCACATCGCGGGTGGTGTCCCGAGAGGCATTGTCGACGACGACGACGCGAACCGGTAAGGTCTGCCGTTCCAGCGCGCTCAGGCAGGTGGGGAGGAGCGCCTCGCAGTTCCAGCTGACGACGACGATCCATACGCCTGCATCGGGCGTGTCTGGGACGATCGGTGGCAACCGGGCGGACCGGTACCATTCGGCGAGCCGAAGGGTCAAGTTTCGCATCTTCCAACTCGCCGGTACGTGGAGCCGGGAGTACAGTGTGCACCGCACAGGGGGTGCAACCGGATGCTGAAGAAAAAGGCGCGCGCGGTCGCAGCCGGGCTGCGCACCGCCGATCTCGCCATCCTCGTCGCCGCCTTCCCGCTCGCCTACCTCATCCGGGACCGGATGGCGGGGGGGGACATCCCCGGGCTCTTTCCCTTCGCCCGGTACTGGCCCGTGCTCGTGCTCTCGATCTTCCTCTGGATCGGCGCGGCCCGGGTCACGCGCGTCTACGACGTCTACCGGATGCGGTCGGTCGTCACCGAGATCTTCCGCATCGGGCGCGCGATCACGCTGCTCGCCGTGGTCGTCTCCGCGGCGAGCTTCCTGGCGCGCCAGCGCGAGCTGTCGCGACTCCTGGTCGCCGTGTACTACGGCGTCGCCTTCGTCCTCCTCGCGGCGAACCGGGTGCTCATCCGCGGGGTGGCGCACGCGCTGCGTCGCCGTGGCTACAACACGCGCACGTTCGTCATCGTCGGGACCGGGGAGCTCGCCCGCACCCTGCGCGAGGGCTTCCTGTCGCACCGTACCTGGGGGTACCAGTTCCGCGGCTTCGTGCTGGACGGCGACGAGCGGGCGCCCGGCTCGGAGCCGGCGGGCCCGGTGCTCGGCGACGTCGCCGACCTCCCGCACATCCTCGAGCAGCACGTCATCGATCTCCTCGTCTTCGCCGTCGTGCCCTCGCGGGTGGCGGATCTGGAGGTGGCCGTCGCGGCCGCGGAGGAGCAGGGCGTCCCGGTGCGCATCGCGCTCGACCTCTTCCCCGAGCGGCGCAGCCTGCTCTCCATCGAGGAGGTGGACGGCGTCCCCGTCCTGGCCATCCCGTCCGGGCCGCACGACCTCCTGCCGCTTTTCGCGAAGCGCGCCATCGACGTCGTCGTCAGCGGACTCGCCCTCGTCGTGCTCTCGCCGTTGCTCGCGACCCTCGCGGCGCTCGTGAAGCTGGAGTCGCCGGGGCCGGCGCTGTTCAGGCAGGTGCGGATCGGGCTCAACGGGCGCCGCTTCAAGCTCTACAAGTTCCGCTCGATGCGCGACGGCGCGGAGGCCGAGCTCGACCGGCTCCTCCCGCACAACGAGGCCGACGGCCCGGTCTTCAAGATGCGGGCGGATCCGCGCGTGACGCGGGTCGGAGCGTTCCTGCGCCGCACCTCGCTCGACGAGCTGCCCCAGCTCTGGAACGTGCTCGTCGGTGAGATGAGCATCGTCGGACCGCGCCCGCCGCTCCCGCACGAGGTGAAGCGCTACGAGCGCTGGCAGCGTCGGCGCCTGTCGGTGAAGCCCGGGCTCACCTGCACCTGGCAGGTCTCCGGCCGTTCGGACATGACGTTCGATCGCTGGATGGAGCTCGACCTCGAGTACATCGACCGCTGGTCGCTCCGGAACGATCTGCGCATCATGCTGCGCACGATCCCCGCGGTGCTCCTCGGCCGCGGAGCGAGGTAGCGCCGGCCCGGGGGGGCGCGGCGACCGACCCCGCGCTATCCTCCGTCGCGTGCACCCAGAGCTTGCCCGCCGGATCGAGGCGGCCGCCGCCGTGCTCCGGCGGGGCGGGCTCGTCGCCTATCCGACGGAGACCTTCTACGGGCTCGGCGCGCTCGCCCGGGACCGCGCCGCGCTCGCGCGCCTCGCGCGGGCGAAGCTCCGCCCGGAGGGGAAGCCGCTGCCGCTCCTCGCGGCGGACCTCGCCCAGGTCGAGGAGGTCGCAGTCGTCACGCCCGAGGCCGCGCGCCTCGCCGCGCGCTTCTGGCCCGGGCCGCTCACGCTGGTCCTCGCGGCCGTCCCCGGCCTCGATGACGCGATCACCGCGGGCACCGCCACCGTGGCGATCCGCGTCCCGGGGAGCGACGTGGCCCGGGCGCTCGCCCGCGCAGCGGGCGGTGCGCTGGTGTCCACGTCCGCGAACGTCTCCGGCGAGCCGCCGCCGGCGGACGCCGCCGCGCTCTCGCCCGCCCTCGTCGCGCGGCTCGACCACGTCCTCGACGGCGGGAGGACGCCCGGCGGGCTCCCGAGCACGATCGTGTCCCTCGCCGCGGACGGGCCGCGCCTCGTGCGCGCCGGGGTGGTGCCGTTCGAGGTGGTCGTGACGTACCTGTGAACCCTCTCCGGCGCCTTGCACCCGCGCGGGCGCTGATCTAGCGTGCGCGCTCCATGGCGGAGATCGTGCCGTTCCGCGGTATCCGGTACGCCGCCGCGAAGGGGCGGGCGCTCGGGCACCTCCTCGCGCCGCCGTACGATCTGGTCTCGCAGGAGCAGCGGGACGAGCTCCTCCGGCGCAGCCCCCACAACGTCATTCATATCACGCTGGGTGAAGAGCGCCCGGGCGACCACCTGGGCGCGAACAAGTACACGCGCGCCGCGGAGTACTGGACCCACTGGCTGGCCGAGGGCGTGCTGCGCCGCGACGGGACGCCAGCGCTCTATCCGCTCGAGCAGAGCTTCTGGGCGCCCGACGGGCGTCACCTCAGGCGGCGCGGGTTCATGGCCGCGGTCCGGCTGCACGAGTTCGCGGAGGGGGTGATCGTCCCCCACGAGAAGACGCTCGTCGCGCCGAAGGCGGACCGGCTCGAGATCCTGCGCCACGTCCACGCGAACCTGTCGCCGCTCTTCGGCCTCTACCGCGACGAGGGCCAGGTCACCGCGCGGACGCTCGACGCCGCCACCGCGGCGGAGCCGATCGCCGAGACCGACACCGACGACGGCGTCCACCACCGCATGTGGCGGACCGAGGACCCGTCGCTCGTCTCGCGCCTCCAGGACCTCGTCGCGCGCCACCGGATCTTCATCGCCGACGGCCACCACCGGTACGAGACCGCGCTCGTGTACCGGCGCGAGCTCGACGCGGCGGACCCCGACCTCCCGAAGGACGGCGGCCACCACTACATCCTCATGTTCCTCTGCCCGATGAGCGATCCCGGGCTGTTCCTGTTCGCGACGCACCGGCTGCTCACGGGGCTCAAGGACTTCCGGCTCGATCGCTTCCTCGAGGCGCTGCCGCGCTACTTCGCGGTCGAGACGCTCCACGAGGACATCCGCCGGCCGGTGGGCCGCGCGTGGGCGGTCTCGAAGCTCGCCGAGCACGGGGGGAAGGCCTCGACGTTCCTCCTCGTCACCGCGGAGGACCAGAAGGCGCGGATCGTCACGCTGCGCGACGACGCGGACCTCTCCGAGGCCGAGCTGCCCGCGAGCGAGACGCTCCGCTCGCTCGACGTGACGGTCCTCCACTCGATCGTCTTCCAGCACATGCTCGGCCTCTCCTCGCGCGCGCAGGAGAACCAGGAGAACATCACCTACGTCCGCGACGCGGGCGAGGCGGTGAACCGCGTGCTGTCGGGCGAGCACCAGCTCGGCTTCCTGCTGAACCCGACGCCGATGTGGCAGGTCGAGGCGGTGGGGGACGCGGGGCTCACGATGCCGCAGAAGAGCACGCTCTTCTACCCGCGCCTCCAGAGCGGCCTCGTGATGCGCGAGGTGAACCCTCGCGAGCGGCCGTGACCCCGTTCCTCATGTCCCTCGCCCGGCCGCGTGTTCTTCATCGAACCCGCGAAAAGCGGTAGAAAGCCGCCATGCCCTTTCCTCAGGACCGCCCCCGCCGCATGCGTCGCACCGAGGCGCTCCGCGCCCTCGTGCGCGAGACGACCCTCGCCCCGGACGACCTCGTCTGGCCGCTGTTCGTGCGGCCGGGCAAGCAGGTCCGGAACCCGGTGAAGAGCATGCCGGGCGTGTTCCAGCTCTCGGTCGACGAGCTGCTCGCGGAGGCGCAGGCCGGGTACGACGCGGGCGTCCGCGCGGTCATCCTCTTCGGCATCCCGAGCCACAAGGACGCGACGGGCTCCGGCGCCTGGGACGAGAACGACGTGGTCCCTCAGGCGATCCGGGCGCTCAAGGAGAGGCTGCCGGGGCTCGTCGTGATGACCGACGTCTGCCTCTGCGAGTACACCGACCACGGCCACTGCGGCATGCTCAAGGC
>Ga0318498_10000067_pt1 | contig 24826 bp, 17 predicted proteins | sample GRESIP109b1f24_FD_203488 | JGI IMG/M metagenome (GOLD analysis project Ga0318498, IMG submission 203488) | Tropical soil microbial communities from Luquillo Experimental Forest, Puerto Rico - GRE.SIPMG.109b1f24 | ecosystem: Environmental > Terrestrial > Soil > Tropical forest > Bulk soil... | reverse complement strand
CGCTGGCCTGGTGGTGCTGCGCCCCGCGCCCCCCCACCACCTGAGGGACGCGTCCCCGGGGCCTAGCGCGCCAGGACGGACGCGCTCTGCTCGGCCGCCGCCGGCTGCGAGGTGACGGTGGGCCGCGGCTCGAGCCGCTCACCCTGAGCGAGCATCTTCAGCGAGAGCGTGAGGAGGCTCGAGATCAGCTCGCCCGATCCGGCGACGTCGAGCTTCCGGTAGATGCGCTTGCGCCGCGCCCGGATCGTCTCGGGCGAGACGCCCGCGGCAGCCGCGGAGTCCTTGCACGCGAAGCCCTGCGCCATGCGCAGCACCTCCGCGCGCTCCGCCGGGGTGAGAGTGGAGCCCTCCAGGTACTTCGCCGTGAAGGGAGCGAGGATCTCGACATCGATGTGGGGCATGGGACGCGTCCTTCTACAGTTCGGGCCCTGCTGGCCCGTTGGTGGTACGACCTTCCGGTGGATGGGTCACTTTCCCGCCACCTACTCGACCGCTTGCTGGCCGTGACGCCAACCTAGTCACGCCCCCTCCGGTTGCCACCTCACCGGTGCGAAACACCCCTACAGGTCGTACAACGACGTACCAACCCGTTTCAATCCCCGCTCTCGGGCGAGCACGTCCAGGTGCAACGTCGTCCAGTCCGCCAGGAACGTCCGCTCCTCGCCCTTTCCGGCGTAAGTCTTGAGGTATCCGCCACAGCTCTCGCAGGTGTCGAGGCGCAGGCGGGACTCTCCCTCCACCTCCAGGACCCGCAGACGATCGGGTGACTCGTTTCCGCAGAAGGGGCATCCGACCCGCCGGAAGACCCAAGAGGTACTGCAGCAGCCGCAGACGAGGTGCCTCCGGTGCCCTTCCTCGATGCTGGAGAGCTGCGCCATGAGCGGGGCGGCGCCGCAGGTCGGGCAGTCGCCGCGCAGCCATGGATCCTCTCCCCGCGCCGACGTGGCCGCCTCGCGCCAGGCCGCGTAGCCGCGCAGCGCCGGCGCGAGCGCCGTGCGCAGCGTCGACCAGCCCAGGAATCGCAGCAGCCCAGCGTGTGCCGCCGCGGGGCCCGAGCCGGCGGCGCCGCGCACGAACGCGACCGCCTCCGCGCGCGCCACCGGCGATGCTCTGAGGAGCGCCGCCAGCGCGGCGGCGTCCGAGCGCAGCTTCTCGGGCGCCTGGCCCTCGGCGACGCGCGCCACGACCTCCTCCAGCTGCTCGCCGGCGGGCGCGAGGTCGAGCGCGGCCGCGGGGCTGTGGAGGAGCGGCACGCCCGCCTCGTGATCGGGCGCGTACGCGTCGAGGCGTGCCGGCGCGAGCGAACGCGGCGGTACCGCCGCGACCGCCTCGTCGACGATGGCGTGGAAGCGCGCCAGGACCCTCAGGTAGGGGTGTGCCGCGATCCAGCTCAGCAGGGCTTCATCCATGTCGGTCCTTCCGTCGAGTTCGGGATCGGGGCCGCGCCGACCAGGAAAAGCGTCCGGGCCGCCACCGTTCCCTACGCGGGGAGGCGGGTGGCGGCCCGGAAAACGGCGCGGTGCAGGCTAGCGGTGGCTGGCGCCTTCCTCCTTCGGCAACACGGGCATGAGGCGCGCGCCGAGGCCGAAGAGGAAGATGGTGGCGGCGATGAGGCCGACCGAGATGCCCCACTCGAACACGCTCGGTGAGTAGGCCTGCGGCTCGTACGCCGGGGCGATGCCCTTCAGGTTCATCGCGAGCATCACCACGTTGACGCGGTTGAAGACGACGCCACCGCAGGAGAGCGCGGCGCCGAGGGCGAGCAGGCACGGGCTCCGGCGCGCCTTGTCACCCGCGAGCAGCGCGAGCGGCAGGAGACCACCGAGGACCAGCTCGGCCGCGAACAGCCCGGCCTTCGGCCCCGCGAAGGCGCTCCCGAGCTGGCCGCGGGCGGCGAGGTCGCCGAGGCGGAACGCCTCGAACACGAGCAGCGACCAGAAGGCCACCTTCCCCAGCGCCGCGAGCTGAGCGACGCGGAGCTCCCGCTTCCAGGCCTTCGCGATCCAGATCTCGACGAGGATCACGAGCGCCACGCCCGCGGCGATCGACGACAGGAAGAACGAGACCGGCATCGCCGGCGACCACCACTGGCGCGCGAGCTTGTCCGGCATGAGCAGGAACAGCGAGCCGAGCGAGCTCTGGTGCATGGTCGAGAGCGTGACCGCCGCGATGGCCAGCATGATCGGCTCGGGCTTCTGCCCGTCCTTCGTGCGGAAGGCCCAGGCCAGGAAGCCGAAGACGGCGAGCGCCGCCCCTGCGTACGCCACGTTGCGCGACAGCAGGTAGACGAACAGTCCGAGGGCGAAGACGACGTACAGGGGCGCGTACTTCTTCCAGGCCGCCAGCGCCTTCGTCATGCCCCACCGCTCGAACGGCACCGGCAGGAACTCGGCGAGGAGGACGGTCACGTACAGACCGACACACCAGGAGACCTCGAACATGGCCGAGTGTTCCGGCGCCTGCAGGCCCAGCTGGTAGAAGTGCCACGGCAGGCCGAGGTCGGCGAGCAGCGTCACCGTGACGAAGGAGTACGACAGCAGGCCCATGAGCACGGCCGACCTGCCGATGGAGTAGAGGTCCCTGCGCTGGAAGACGTAGATGAGGCCCGCCGTGGCGAACGCGCCCGCGGCGACCGCGATCCACACCAGGTCGAAGACGATCCAGAGCCCCCAGGCGTACGTGTCGGAGAGGTGAGTCGCGCCGCCGAGGCCGAGGGCGAACCGAGCCAGGAACGACACGCCGCCGAACGCCATGAGCGCCGCCAGCACGAGGTTGGCGGGCGTCCACAGCTCCTTCCGGAGCGGTTCGAACTCGGGGTGGTGGTCGTGCTTCGGAGCGCTCGCCTCCGCCTTCTCCACCTCGAGCTTGCGCTTCGACACCGCGTACGCGCCGCCCAGCGCGAGGCCGACGCCGAGGACCGCCGGCGGCACCGCGCCGAGGGCGACCTTCGACGGCGCCGGGTAGCTCCTCGTCCCGACGTCCGGGAACCCGAGCTCCGGGAACGGCACGGGCGAGAGGTACAGCATCCCCGTCCCGCCGGCCTCCTTCTCACCGTAGACGTGGTCGACGTACTTCCCCGGCGAGCCGGCCATCCGGGCGCGCGCCTCCCTCAGCAGCTCCTCCCGATCCCCGTACTGCAGCGCACCGGCCGGGCACTGCTTCACGCAGGCCGGGACGGCGTGGGCGGCGGCGAACCGCTTGCGATCCTCGTCGGAGAGCGCCTGCCCGTTGCGCTCCGCCGGGGGCGGCTGCGACAGCCGGTCGTGGCAGAGGGTGCACTTGCGGATCTTGGGCGCGAGCGAGTCCCACTCGGCGGTGGGCACGCCGAACGGGCAGGCCCACATGCAGTACCGGCAGCCGATGCACTTCGCGTCGTCGTAGACGACCGCGCCTTCCGCCGTCTTGTGCATGGCGGTGACGGGGCAGGCCGAGGCGCAGGCCGGCTCGTCGCAGTGCATGCACTGGCGCTTGGCGAACACGTACTTGAGGCCGCCGGGCGCCGCGGCGTCGTCGACCTCGTGCGACTGGACGACGGTGAAGGTGCTGGCGGAGAGCTTCCGCGGGTTCTGCAGCCCGAGCCCGGGCTGCAGCCGGGTCGTCTCGGCCGGCAGGTCGTTCCACTGCTTGCAGGTGACCTGGCACGAGCGGCACCCGATGCACTTCGTCATGTCGATGAGCGTGGCCTTGGACATGGTCGTATCCCTCGCGGTCGCTAGCGCGACGCGACGGCCTCCGCTCGCTCGGCGCGCACCACGTTCACGAGGCACGCCTTCGTCTCCTGCGTCCCTGCGCCCGGGTCGACGGCGTCGATGGTGAGGTAGTTCGTGCTGGGGCCGGTGCTGAGGCCCTTGAAGCCCCAGTTGTACGGCATCCAGACCACCGTCACCTCCTGACCGTTGATCTTCATGACCTGCATGCGCTTCGTGACGACGGCCTTCACCACCACCTCACCGCGGGCGGACGAGACCTTCGCCTTGTCGCCGGTCTCGAGGCCGGCCTTCCGCGCGAGCTGCTCCGGAATCTCCACGACCGGCTCGGGCGCGAGCTCGTTGAGCCAGGGCACGTTGCGGGTCGTGGACCCGGCGCACCAGTGCTCGGCCATGCTGGACGTCATGAGCACGTACGGGAAGTCCTTGGCCGTCCCGATGGGCTGCTTCGACTTCACCCGCGGATACTTCACGCACGGGTTGGTCTGCACCTTCGGGTGGAGGACGTTCGACACTGGGCTCTCGATCGGCTCGTACATCTCCGGGAACGGGCCGTCCTTAGGCACGTACGAGCTGTCGCGCGGCAGGTCCTCGGGCTTGGCGCCCGGGTCCTTGTACGGCGTGGCCATGAGGCGGGCCACGCCCTCGCCGTTCATGCGGAACGGCTTCTGGCCGTTCGGGGTGTCGGGGCCGTCGGTCGGGACCGGCACGTCGGGCGTGTCGTTCCCGGCCCACTTCTTCTGGGCCTCGTCCCACCAGATGACCGGCGTCGCGTTCGGCCACGGCTTGCCATTCGCGTCGCAGGAGGCCCGGTTGTAGAGGATCTTCATGTTGCCGGGCCAGGTCCAGGCGAAGCCGGGGTACGTCCCGAGCCCGCTCGGATGGTCCTTCCCGTCGCGCCGCTGGGTCAGGTTCTTCCCGCCCTTGAAGCAGCCGGCGTAGATCCACACGCCCGACGAGGTCGAGCCGTCGGCCTGCAGCTCGCCGATGCCGCCCACCATCTCGCCGGTCTTGAAGTTCTTTCCGTTGATCTCCTTGAGGACGGCCTCGGCGCGCGAGTCGGCCGGGTAGTCCCAGCTCGCCTTGAGGATGGGCTGGTCCTTGGGGTCGGTCGAGCCGCGGTACAGGTCGCGGACGCTGCGGAAGACCGTGTCGAAGATCTCGAGGTCGGTCTTCGCGTCACCGGGCGGCTTCACGCCGGCGTACCGCCACTGCACCAGGCGGCCGGAGCCCGTGATGGTGCCCTCCTTCTCCATGAAGTAGGCGGCGGGGAGCAGCAGCACCTCGGTCTGGATCGTCTTCGGGTCGACGCCGGGCCGCTCCCAGAAGGCGGCGGTCTCCGTCTCCCACAGCTCCTGGACGACCAACATGTCGAGCTTGGCGAGCGCATCCTGCACCACGGACAGGTTGGCGTTCGTGACCATCGGGTTCTGCCCGACGGTCCACAGGAGCTTGACGTTCCCGGCCAGCGCCGCCTCGAAGATGCCGTAGGACGTGTAGTCCTTCTTGGCGCTCTTCTTCGGGAGCAGGCCGAACGCGAAGTCGTTCTCGGCCGTCGCGTTCTGGCCGAACCAGGCCCTGAGCCCGTTGACGGTGAACTTGGCGCGGAAGGTGCCGTTGTTCTTGGTCCACGCCTCGAGCGTCGGCTCGTTGTGCACCGGGTAGTTGAGGTAGCCGAACATGTACCCGTGCAGCACGGACATGTCGCAGGCGCCCTGCACGTTGGGCTCGCCGCGCAGCGCGTTCACGCCGCCGCCCGCCTTGCCCATGTTGCCGAGGAGCATCTGCAGGATGCCGTAGCACCGGATGTTCTGGATGCCGACCGTGTGCTGCGTCATCCCCAGCGCGTACAGGATCGTGCCGGGCTTGTTGTTCGCCATGAGCTCGGCGATCTGCTTGATCTGCTCGGCGGGGACCCCGGAGATCTGCGAGCCGACCTCGAGCGTGTAGCGGCTGAAGTGCTGCTTCAGCTTGGCGAACACCGTGCGCGGGTCGTCGAGGCCCGACGCCTTCTGCGGCTTCTTCGTCTTCCTGTCGAGCGCATAGCCCCACGAGGCCATGTCGTACTTGTGCTGGTCCTCGTGGTAGCCGGTGAACAGGCCGTCCTCGAACCCGAACGCGTCATCCACCGTGAGGAGCGCGTTCGTGTGCAGCTTCACGTACTCCTCGTCATAGAGCCCGTGCTCGAGGATGTAGTTGATCATCGCCGAGAGGAAGGCGATGTCCGCGCCGGGTCGGATCCGCGCGTACACGTCCGCGATCGACGAGGTCCGGTTGAAGCGCGGGTCGACGTGAATGATCTTCGCGCCGCGGGCCTGCGCCTTCCGGATCCACTTCATCGCGATGACGTGGTTCTCGGCGGTGTTGCTGCCCTCGATCAGGAAGACCTTCGCGTGCTGGAGGTCCGCCCAGTGGTTCGTCATCGCGCCACGGCCGAACGAGGCCCCCAGACTGGGGACCGTGGGGCTGTGTCAAAGCCGCGCTTGGTGCTCCACGTACGACGTGCCGAAGAGACGCCCCATCTTGTTGAAGAGGTAGCACTCCTCGTTCGTGTTCTGGGCGCCGCCCAGGAGCCCGATGGCGTCGGTCCGGTTGACCGGGTACTCGACGTCGCCGTCCTTCTCCGTCGCGACCCAGCTCGCGTCCCGGACGGCCTTGATCTTCTTCGCCACCTTCGCGATGGCCTCGTCCCAGGAGATCTCCTGCCACCGGTCCGAGCCCGGGGCGCGGTAGAGCGGCTTCTTCACGCGGCGCTCGGAGACGTGCGTCGCGATCATCGCGCTGCCCTTCGCGCAGAGCGAACCCTGGTTGATGACGTGGTCGGGATCGCCTTCCAGGTTCACGAGCTCGCCGTCTCGGACCCGCCCGACCATGCCGCAGCCCACCGAGCAGAAGTTGCAGGCGGTCGTGTACTCCTTCACGTCGGCCAGCTTGAGCTTGCGCGCGGCGGCATGCGCCTCCGGCATGCTCACCAGCTCGCCGAGCGCGAGGCCTGCGCCGCCCCCGGCCGCCAGCTTCAACCAGCTCCTTCGGCTGAGACTCATCGCGTGTCCTTTCGGCCGCGTGGCGCGGCCCTGTTCGTCCACGGCGGCGCGAGCCCGCCCGCCGTGCCGAGCTCTTGACGCAGCGCAGGAGTTTCGAGAAAACCCGGACCCTGCGTACGGTAAACGCACGTTTTGCGAGGAAGCGTGCGATCCCCGCCCCCCTCGAGGGGCACTGCGGGAATCGGGCCAGGGCGCGGCGTAAATTTTTCGAGTCAGATCGGGCAGCTGCGAGGCGTATTCACTCTCAGCGACGCCTGGTCGGCGAAGAAGAACGCGCAATTGCTGCACGATATGTCACGAAGGCTGGGCGAAGCAGGTGCGCCGTGACCGGTACGCCCTGCGGACGTGACATGCATCGGCTACCGTACCTCGAGTGACGGGCGCGCTGAGGCTGGCGGTGGTCGGGCACGTGGAGCACGTGACCCTCGGGCGCATCCCCGCCCTCCCCCCATCGGGCGGCATCGCACACCTCGAGGCACCGCACTTCTTCCCGGGGGGCGGGGGCGGCGTCGCGCTGCTGCAGTTGGCGAAGAGCCCGGCGGAGGTGCACCTCTTCACCGCGCTCGGAGCCGACGAGGCCGGGCGCGAGGTCGAGGCCGCGCTGCAGGGCACCGGCGCCGTCCTCCACATGGCACGCCGCGCCGAGCCCCACACCCGCGACGTCGTCCTCGTCACGCCGGACGGCGAGCGCACCATCGTCGTCGTGGGCGAGCCGCTTCACCCGCGCGCCGACGATCCGCTGCCGTGGGCGCTGCTCGCCGCCTGCGACGCCGTCTACTTCACCGCGCAGGATCCGGAGGCGCTGCGGCGCTGCCGCGCCGCCCGGCGCCTCGTCGTGACCGCCCGCCGGCGCGAGGCGCTCGCGGCCTCGGGCGTCCGCGCGGACGTGGTGGTGGGGAGCGCCCTCGATCCGCGCGAGATGAGCGCGCTCGCCGATTACCCGGTCCCGCCCGGCGCGCTCGTCATGACGGAAGGCTCGGCGGGCGGACGCGTCGAGCGTACCGACGGGCTGGAGCGCTTCCCTCCTCCGCCGCGGGCGCACGTCACCGGTGCCGCCTACGGCGCGGGCGACAGCTTCGCCGGGGCGCTCACCTTCTACCTCGCGTGCGGGCTCTCTGTCTTCGACGCCTGCACGCGCGCCGGTCCGCACGGAGCCGCCGTGCTGGCGGGCCTCGATCCCCGCACGACGCAGCTTCCGCTGACGCTCACGACGCCGTGAGAGCCCCCCCCGCAGGGTGACTTTCAGCGACCCTTCGCGAACTCGCCCATGAAGGCGACCAGCTCGTCGATCCAGGCCGGTTCGACCGCGTTGTAGGTGGAGACGCGGATGCCGCCGACGGAGCGGTGGCCCTTGAGGCCGACCATGCCCCGCTTCTTGGCCTCCGCGACGAAACGCTCCTCGTCCTGCTCGCTCGGGAGCCTGAACACGACGTTCATCACCGACCGGCTCTCCTTCTCGACCGGGGACCGGTAGGCGGACGCGTTCTGGTCGATGGCGGCGTACAGCTTCTGCGCCTTCTGCCGGTTGCGCTGCTCCATCGCCGCGAGCCCGCCGAGCCCCTTCAGCCAGGCGAGGACGTTGCGGATCATGTAGATGCCGAACGTGGGGGGCGTGTTGTAGAGCGAGCGGTTCTCGGCCGGCGTGCGGAACTGGAAGATCTTGGGGATGTCCTTGCGGCCGCGAGCGACGAGCTCCTTCGAGACGATCACGACCACCACGCCCGACGGGCCGATGTTCTTCTGGGCGCCGGCGTAGACGAGCCCGAAGCGAGCCGCGTCGAACTTCCGCCACAGGAAGTCGCTCGACATGTCCGCGATCAGCGGGACGCCCCCCGTCTGGGGGAAGGGCCGACCTGGGTCGACCTCGTACTGCACGCCGTGGATGGTCTCGTTGGAGGTGATGTGCACGTACGCGGCCTCCGGGTCGACCTTCACCTCGGACGGGCTGGGGACGCGCGTGTAGCTCTTCTCCTTCCCCTCGCCGGCGCCGGTCGAGCAGGAGACGCGGACGGCACCGCCCAGCATGGCGGTGGCGAGCTTCGCCTCGGAGAACGCCTTCTCGCCCCAGGCGCCGCTCACGACGTACTCGGCGGTGCGGCCCTTCTCGACCAGGTTCATCGGGATCTGCGCGAAGAGCTGCGAGGCGCCACCCTGCACGAAGAGCACCTCGTGCGAGTCCGGGACGGCGAGCAGCTCGCGCAGGAGCGCGATGGCCTCGTCATGGACCTTCTCGTACTCCTTGCCGCGGTGGCTGTGCTCCATGACCGACATGCCGCTGCCGACGAAGTCGATGAGCTCGTCGCGGGCGCGCTCGAGCGCGGGGAGCGGGAGGGCGGCCGGGCCAGCGTTGAAGTTCTTGACGCGGTTCATGCAGGACCTCGACGTCGAAGTGGGTGCGTGAGTGTAGCCGGATCGGGAGCGGCCGGCCGCACGAAGCGTCGCACGTCGATGTCGCAGGGTCGTAGGGCGGGGGCTCGTCCCCGCCGCCGGTCGACCGCATCAGGGGATGAGCTCGAAATCCGCCCATTCGGCGCCGCTCTCGCTCCGCGTCTGGTCGCCGTCGGTCAAGACCGCGACGCCGACCAGGTCGGGCACCTGCACGTCGGGATCGCCTTCTGCGAAGTGGTCGCGGTACGCCTGGCGCACATCCACCCGCTCGGCCAGCCACGTCCCCGGCGCTCCCCCGCGCTCGAGCACGATCGTGTCGCGGGTGAGGAGGAGGGAGCGCTTGCGATCGCATGTGGCGCCGAGCGGCGACAGCGGGCTCCAGACGTACTTCAGGACATACCACTTGAGCCCGCGCTTGAACGCAACCAGCACCGACGCCGCCGAGTCGCCGCGGCCGGCCCGGCACTCGTCGCCACCCTCGGGGAAGGCCAGCACACGCCAGCGCCAGCGCAGGTACCGTGCTCGTTGCCGCAGCGCCTGGGGCACCTCGATGCCCATCGTGACCGTCTCCAGGCCGGGCCGGTAACGGCCCTGGAGTACGGGACCTTCTGGTGGATCGCTCAAGACGTGGTAATAGACGGCGGGACCTGAGCTGGGCCCCTCCACCGGGCGAAAGGCTCTCACATCCAGACGACCGGTCGGATGCGCTGGCTCCTCCGCCAGCGCGGACGTGGCGAACACCAGGGCCAGGAGGACGCCACGCGACGGGTTGGACCAGGTCACGAGTCGGTAGCATCCAGCCCGCAACGCGCGGGCGCAATGTAGTCGCATCGGGTCGCCCGCCCGATAAGATGAGGGTTGGACGAAGGGCGAGAGGGAGTTTCGAGCTTGAGCTCGCGCATTCTGGTAACTGGGGCGGCGGGTTTCATCGGCAGCCACGTCAGCGCCACCCTGCTCGCGCGCGGGGACGAGGTGGTCGGGCTCGACAGCTTCGACCCGTATTACTCCCCCGCGCGCAAGCGCGACAACGTCGACGAGCTCCGGAGCGGTCCGGGGGGCTCGCGGTTCACGCTCATCCAGGGTGACATCCGCGACCGCGCCCTGGTCGAGAGTCTGTTCGCGAAGGGGTTCGACGCCGTGGCGCACCTGGCCGGTCTCGCCGGTGTGCGCGCCTCGGTGGAGCGGCCGCACGACTACATCGACGTGAACGTCGGGGGCACGCTCAACCTGCTCGAGGCCGCGCGGCGCAGCCGCGCGAAGAACCTCGTCATGACCTCCACGTCGTCCGCGTACGGCAACGCCGAGCCGCCGTTCGTCGAGGACCACCCGGCCGATCGACCGCTGGCGCCGTACGCGGCGACGAAGCGCGCCGCCGAGATGCTCTGCCACAGCTACTTCCACGTGCACCGGCTCCCCACCACGGTGGTGCGCCTCTTCACCGCCTACGGCCCGCGCAACCGGCCCGACATGATGGCGTACAAGGTGCTCGACAGCATCTTCACGGGCCGCGAGATCCCCCTCTACGGCGGCGGCGAGATGGTGCGCGACTGGACGTACGTGGAGGACATCGCGCGCGGCATCGTCGCCGCTCTCGACCGCCCGCTCGGTTACGAGATCGTGAACCTCGGCCACGGCGAACCGATGGTGCTTCGTGAGTTCATCGGGGAGATCGAGGCCCTGGCCGGCAAGAAGGCCAACTTCATCCCGGCGGCTCGGCAGGAGTCCGACGCGATCGCCACCGCGGCCGACATCTCCAAGGCGCGCCGGCTTCTCGGCTTCGAGCCGCGCGTGTCGGTGCGCGAGGGCGTCCAGCGGCTCGTCCGCTGGTACGTGAAGCGGGTCGCGCATGAGGAGCAGCCGATCCGTGGGCTGGCGCGCGTCGGGCTGGCGCATGGCAAGTAGCGGCACCTCCGAGCTCACCCATCCCACCCAGCTCCGCGGCCGCACCCCACCCTGGGGCGCGGTGGGCTGGTTCGTGCTCGCGTCGCTGGTGCTGGCCGCGCTGGCGCTCCGTCTCTCCGGCCTCGCCGCGGAGGGCTTTGCGGACGACGAGGTCCACAAGTGGCTGGCGGCCGCGCGCTACCTGACGGGCGACTTCGGCGGCGACGACGTCGAGCACCCGATGCTCATGAAGTCTCTCGTCGCGCTGTCGCTGGCGGCGTTCCGCGGCGCCCTCGCGCCGGAGACGATCACGCGGCTCCCCAGCGCGGCGGCGGGCGCGCTGACGGTGCTGGCGGGGGCGTTCCTCGGGCGGCGCCTGTTCGGGCGCGCCGCCGGGCTGATGGCGGCGGGCCTCCTCGCGCTGGCCCCCACGGCCGTCGGGTACCAGCGCATCGCGAAGGAGGACACGCTCCTCGGCCTCTTCTTCACGCTGTGCCTGTGGTGCCTGGCCGAGGCGCGGGCCGCGGCGGACGACGGGCGGGGGCGCGAGCAGCGCCGGTTCGAGGCGTGGAGTGCGGCGTTCCTGGGCGCCGCCTTCGCCTCCAAGTACTTCGTCTTCTACTTCCTCATCCCCCTCCTCTGTTACGCCTGGCTGGAGCGGGTCTCGGCCTGGCGCGTCCCGCTGCGGCGCTGGGCGACGCTCGTCCTGCTCGCGCTGGCGGTCTTCCTGGTCCTCAACTGGGCGCCGCTCCTGCCCGGCACCGCCGACTACATGGTGCGCTACATCCGCGGCGACGCGGTCGGTGGCGACCGCGGGGTCTCGGAGAGCATCCTCTTCATGGGGAAGCTGTACGGGAACCTGGCGTTGCGAGGCGACGCCACGCCCTGGTGGTTTTTCGGCGCCTTCGCCGCGCTCAAGTTCGCGCCGGTCACGGCGCTGCTCGGCTTCGGCGGCCTCGCCCTCGCGCTCGTCCGGCGCGCCCCCGCGCACCGTGTCGTGCTCCCCTGGCTCGCCGTCTTCCTCGCCTTCTCGCTCATCGCGGGCGGGAAGTACGGCCGATTCTTCGTCTCCGCCATGCCGGCCTTCCTGCTGCTCGCGGCGCACGCCGCCGCCGAGCTGGCGCGGGGCGCCGCGGCAGGTCTCGCAGCGTGGCGCGGCGCCTCCCTCGCCCCGACCCGCCGATGGGCCACGGCGGCGGTCGCGGTGGCGCTGATCGCGCCGGAGGCCGAGGCGGCGGTGACGCACGCGCCCCACGACCGGCTCTACCTGTCGCCGCTCGCGGGCGGCGACCGGAACGTGACCTGGTTCCTGCCGCACTGCGATTATTTCGACGCCGGCGTGCGCGAGGCCGTGCAGTGGGTCGCCGCGAACGCCGAGCCCGGCGCGGAGGTCGCGTCGGAGGTGGACTGGACCGTCCGGCTCTACGCGGAGCGCGCCGGACGGACGGACCTCGCGAGCTCGCCGGTCCTCGCCGGCCGCGCCTGCCACTCCGGCCGCCCCTGTTACGTGCTCGTCCAGGCGGGTCGCCTCTACCGCCACAACGAGGTGGCGGTGGCGCGACTCCAGGCCCGAGATCCCGCCTTCGTGGCGCGCATCCGCGGGACGGACGCGGTGCGCGTGTACCGGCTCGCGCCGGGCGAGCCGCTGTTCCCCTCCGACGCCCAGCCGACGGTACGGCGGCCGTGAGCGGCTGGTCACCGAGGCGCCTCGCCCTCGGGTGCGTGGCGGGGATGGCCATCGCCACCGGCGGGAGCTGGTTACGCTTCGCGCTCCAACGCGACCTCCGCCTCGATACGCACGCCTGGGCCTTCGTCATCGGCACCCTCGTGGCCGGCTCGGGCCTCGCGCTCGCCGGCGCCTGCTCGCTGCGGCTGTCGGACCGCTCCGACGCGCTCTCGTGGCGCTCGCTCGGAGTCTGGACGGTGGCACTCCTCGGGGTCGCGCTGCCGTCGCTGGCGCTCACGTCGAGCGACGTCTTCACCAATCTGGCCTTCGGCGCGCTGTCGCTGAACGGCCAGAGCCCCTACTTGCACGCGCCCGCCGAGCTGGGCGGCCCGCTCGCGGCGCTCGTGCCGGCGCGCTGGGTGCACGATCCGACGCCGTATGGCCCGCTCTTCCACCCCGTCGTGGGGCTCGCGGCGTGGATCGGGGACAGCGCCGGCAGCCCGCTCTGGGCGAGCTTCTTCGCGTACAAGGCGCTCCTGGCGTGCGCGGTGGCCGCTGGCCTCACCCTGGCTGCGCGCCACCTGTGGCGGACACGCCCGTCCGAGGCGCGCTCGACCTTCGTCCTGCTCGCGCTCGGCCCCGTCCTGGGATGGGAGGTCGCGGCCCAGGGCCACAACGATGGCCTCCTCTTCCTCTCCGGAGTCGCGTTCGTGACGGCCGCGGCCGCCGGCCGGGACGCGCTCGCGGTGGCGGCGCTCGCGGCGGGCGTCGCGGTGAAGTACGCGATGGCCCCGCTGCTGGGGCTGTTCCTCGTCCTGCGGGGCCGCCGCTCCCCGGCGCGCGCGGCGCTGCTCGGCCTGCTCGCGCTGGGCGTGCTCGGAGCGGCGTTCGTCTGGGAGGGCCGCGGAGTGACGCTCCGGGCGGTGCTGCCGATGGTGGGGGGCGAGGCCGCCCGCCACGCCCATTCCCTGACCGACCTCGTCTGCCTCGCGCTCGACGCGCTCGCGCTGCCGGAGGCCTCCCGCCTCGCCTACCGAGTGCTCTCGGCGGGCTCGGGGCTGCTCGCGATCGCGCTGCTGGCGCGCGCCGCGCTCCGCGCCACGTCGCTCGAAGAGCTCGCCCGCGGATACCTCGTCTTCCTCTTCGGGCTGTTCCTCACCACGCCCTGGTTCCAGCCCTGGTACGCGAGCTGGACCCTGCCGCTGCTGCTGGTGGAGCGCGACGCGGCGTGGCGGCGCTTCGCGGCGACGTTCGCCGCCCTGGCGATGGCCTCGTGGGCGCTGCCGCTCGACCCCGTCACCAATGTGGCCCTCGACGTGTGGGCTCTGGTCCGCCTCTGGAAGCTGAGGGGGAGCACGACCGCGGCTGGCGCCCCGGGTGTTCCCCCGGACGGCGCGTGTTATCCTGCTCCGCCCGCGTCATGACCCACGTCGCACGCCCGACCCTTTCGATCGTCGTCCCCGTCTTCAACGAGGAGGCGGTGCTCGAGACGCTCCACCGCCGCATCGTCGCCGCGCTGCAGCGCTCGAGGGAGACCTTCGAGCTCGTGCTCGTCGACGACGGCAGCCGCGACGGCTCGTGGGAGAAGATGCGTCAGCTCGCCGCGCAGGATGCGCGGGTGACGCTGGTCCGGCTCTCCCGCAACTTCGGTCACCAGATCGCCGTCACGGCCGGAATCGACGCAGCGCTCGGCGAGGCCGTGGTGCTCATGGACGCCGATCTCCAGGACCCGCCGGAGGTCTTGCTGGAGATGATCGCGCGCTGGCGCGAGGGCTACGACGTGGTCTATGGCCGGCGCACCTGCCGCCGAGGCGAGACCTGGTTCAAGCGAGCCACGGCGGCTGCGTTCTACCGGATGCTCCGGCGGCTCACCTCCATCGACATCCCGGCCGACAGCGGCGACTTCAGGCTCATGAGCCGCCGGGTCGTCGAGGCGCTGAAGCAGCTGCGGGAGCGCAACCGGTTCGTGCGTGGGCTCGTGGCGTGGGTGGGCTACCGGCAGATCGCGGTCGAGTACGAGCGCGCCCCGCGCCTCGCCGGCGAGACGAAGTACCCGCTCCGCAAGATGGTGCGGTTCGCCGGCGACGCCATCGTCTCGTTCTCGTTCGCCCCGCTGCGCGCCGCGACCGCGCTCGGTTTGCTCGTCTCCGCCGCCTCGTTCAGCTACGCGGTCTACGCGGTGCTGGCCCGGATCTTCGACTGGAACGTCGTGCAGGGCTGGGCGTCGTTGATGGTGGCAATCCTCTTCCTGGGCGGCGTTCAGCTCGTCTGCCTCGGCGTCATCGGCGAGTACGTCGGCCGCGTCTACGACGAGGTCAAGGGGCGGCCCCTGTACCTCGGCGAGTTGCACAGGCCGGGCGAAGCGGCCCAGCAGGCGACGCCCGCCGACGAGGGCGCTCGCGATCGCGCCCTGGGCTGAGACCCCGGGCCGGCCTGACCACATCGGACGACACCGTCCGCCGACTTCGCGAAAGTCCCTCGTTCAAGTAGATTGCCGCTCCATGGTCGAGCCCACCCCGTCCCGACCGCTCTCCGAGCGCCTGCGCGACGGCCGCTCCATGGTGTTGTGGCTCACCGCCGCGGTGGTCATCCTGCGCGCGCCGGGCTTCGCGGCGGGCATCGCGAACCTCGACGAGTGCGACTTTGCCCTGTTCGGCCGCATGGTGCAGGCTGGCGCCGTCCCGTACCGCGGCGTCGCGGACATCAAGCCGCCGCTCACGTACCTCGCGTACCACGCCGCCGAGCGGCTGGCAGGCGGTCCGTCGTTCGCGGCGATCCACCTGCTCGGCGTGGCGTGCATCCTCGCGACGGCGCTCCTGCTCAGGGCCGCCGCTCGCGCGTGGACGGGGGATGAGCGGGCGGGCTGGGCCGCGGCGTGGCTCTCGGTGGCCGCCATCGTCTGCGAGTCGCCGGCGTCGAACGCCGAGATCCTGATGAACGTGCCGGTGGCCGCCGCGCTGCTCGCGGGCGTCCTCGCGGCGCAGCGCCCCTCGCTCGTTCTCGACCTCGCCTCCGGCGTGGCGCTCGGCCTCGCCTCCCTGGTCAAGCAGCAGGCGGGTATCGGCCTCCTCGCCTTCGGCCTCGCGCCGTTCGTGCCCTCGCCCTCCCGGGAGCGCCGGAGCGGCGTCGGCCGCGCGGTCCTCCGGGCCGTGGCCGTCGGCGCCGGCTTCGCCCTGCCCTGGGCGGCCGCGATCGCGATCGCGTCGCGCGGCGACCTGGCGGCCTTCTGGGACTGGGTCCTCGCGCGCAACCTGCACCAGGTCTCCGATGCGCGCGCTCACTCGGCGTGGCGCGCCCTGGGCAGCATCGGCCTGTGCGTCTCGAGCGCCGGGCTGGTGTGGTTCCTGGCCCTCCGGCGCGCCGCGCGCGCCCGGGACGAGGTCGGCGTACGGCTCACGCTGCTCCTCGCGCTCACCTGGATCCCCGTCAGCATCGGCGGGCGGTTCTACGAGCACTACTTCCTGCAGTTCGCGCCGCCGCTCGCGTTGCTGGCCGCGCCCGGGCTGGTCCACGTGCTCGCGCGCTGGACCGAGCTGGGCCGGGCGCGCCGGACGGCGGTGGCGCTGCTCGCGGCGCTGCCGTTCCTCGGCAGCGTCGGGTACGCCACGGCGCGCGTGCTCCGGCGCGACTTCCCGGGCCAGCAGCGCACCGCCTTGGCCATCGCGGCGTGGCTGGATCAGCACACCGCCCCGGGCGATCGCGTCTTCATGTGGGGCGACTACTCCGTGGTCTACTGCCTCGCCGATCGCCTTCCCGGGACGCGTTACATGCGGACCGCGCCCCACGTGGGCGACTTCGATCCGATGCAACTTCCACCGGGACAGCGATTCCGGTACCGGTCGGAGCGCGACATCGCGCTCACGCTCGAGGACCTGGAGGCGAACCGGCCGGCGATCGTGGTCGACACCTCCGCGGCAGACCTCCACGGCTGGTCTCGCTTCCCGCTCTCCGACGTTCCCGAGCTCGACCGGTACGTCCAGGAGCATTACGTGAAGATCGCGGATCCGGGCGGCGCGCGCGTCTATGCGCGACGCCCCACGGCGCTGGCGGGTACCATCTCGCCCTGACGACCTCAGGCGACGTCGCGCCAGCGCCCCCCGTCCTCATCGGCGAGGCGAGGCTCGGCGCTCGCCAGGTGTCGCTTCAGCGCGCGCAACCCCCACGCCATCCTGGCGGCGTCCACGCCGAAGCGCACGTGCGATGAGCCGGTGTCGGCCCAGTCGATGGCCTCCTCGGCCAGGCTCGCGCCGGCTCGATGGAGGGCGGCCAGCATCTCCACGTCCAGCAGCCACCCGCCCTCGCGCAAGGTGGCGAGGAGCGGTCGCAGCCGCTCGGCGCGGGCGAACTTGACGCCGCACTGGGTGTCGCTCAGCCCCAGCCCGAAGACGCCCTCGACGAGCAGCGCGAACATCCGGCCCTGGAGGTGGCGAAACAGGCTGCGCCGGACACGGCGGCCGGCCGTCCGCACGCGCGCCCCGCACAGCGCGTCGAACCGCGCGTCCGGCCTCAGCATGTCGACGAGCCGGATCAGCTCGACCGCGCACACCGAGCCGTCCGCGTCCACGAAGCCCAGCCAGCCCGCCTCCGGGTCGGCCTCCGCCCAGCCGCGACGGATGGCGGCGCCCTTCCCCTGGTTTCGCGATTGCGTGACCAGGCGCACCCGGTGCGGCGATCCGGCCTGGCGCAGCGTCTCCGCCGCCTCGGCGACCGCGGCGCCGTGCGCGCGCGCGTGCTCGGTGGCGCTGCCGTCGTCGACGACGATCAGCTCGAGGCGTGGCCTCGCCGTGGCGAGCGCGCGCCCCACCACGGCCCGCAGGAAGACTGGCAGGCGTTCGCCTTCGTCGTAGGCGGGGATGACGATGCTGACAGGTGTGTGCGGCAAGCGGGGATCGCTTCTAGCCCGTCGTTCGGGACCAGGTCAACGCGTCTCCGACGCAGGCGGTTCCCGACGCTCGGCCGCGCCGGGCCCGGCGTGCCGCGCCGTGCTCGCCCCGGCTCGGTCCGGCGATTTCTTCACAGGCCCTGAGCGATCCCCGCCGCCACCTCGCGTGGGCGCGACTCCCACCGCCGCTGCCAGAGCAGGAACGAGGCGAGGGTCCAGAGCGGCTTGCGGAGATCGACCGCGCCCGAGAGGTGCCGGTCGAGCAGCGCGCGGGCGGCCGGCGGATCGAGCACGCCGGAACGCTGCAGCGAGGACGGCGAGAACAAGTCCTCGAAGAGGGGGCGCAGCGGACCTCGGATCCAGGCCGCCACCGGGATCCCGAAGCCCTTCTTCGGGCGGTGCAGGATCGCGTCCGGGACGAGGCCGCGCAGCGCCGACTTGAGGAGCACCTTGGTCCGCCCCCGCGCGAGCTTGTAGCGAGCGGGCAGGCGCAGCGCGAGCTCCACCACCTCGGTGTCGAGGAACGGCGCCCGCACCTCGAGCGACGCCGCCATCGAGGCGCGATCCGCCTTCACCAGGATGTCGTCCGCGAGGTAGCGGGTGAGAAAGAACCGCAGCGCCTCGTCGACCGAGCCCGGGGTGACGCCCGCCTCCTGGGCGCGCGCCGCCTCGTCCAGCACCTCGCGCCAGGCGACCTCCGGCCGCGCCAGCGGCCGCAGCTCCGGCGCGAGCAGCCGCGCCAGCTCCGCCGGGACGAAGGAGCCGATCCAGGCCTGGTGCCACAGCGACGGCCCGGCGTCGAGCCCGCGGAGGAACTGCTTCACGCGGAAGTCGAGGCTCATGTTCCGCGACGAGGCGGGGAGGCGCGAGGCCAGCGCCTCGGCGGCGGCCAGCGCCGGCCGCGGCAGCCGCGCGGCGAGCGCCGCTGGCCCGTGGGCGAGGAAGGTGTCGTAGCCCGCGAACAGCTCGTCGCCCCCGTCCCCCGCCAGCGCCACGGTGACGTGGCGCCGCACGAAGCGGGAGAGGAGCAGCGTGGGCAGGATGCTCGGGTCGGCGAACGGCTCGTCGAGGATCTCGACCACCTCCGGCACGAGGTCGAGGCAGGCTCGGCCGGAGAGGATCTCCTCGCGGTGTTGCGAGCCGACGTGCCGCGCCGCGAGGCGCGCGAACGGCGACTCGTCGAACGAGCCCTCCTCGAAGCCAATGGCGAAGGTCGCGAGAGGCGACTGGTGGCGCGCCGCCAGCGCCGCCACCGCCGTCGAGTCGACGCCGCCGGACAGGAACACGCCCACCGGCACGTCCGCCACCAGCCGCCGCGCCACCGCGCGGTCCAGGCGGCGCAGCAGTTCCGCCTCGGCCTCGGGCCGCGACGGCGCCTCGCGGGCGGGGAGCGGCGCCGGCAGGTCCCAGTAACGGCGCAGCCGGAAACCCCCGCGCCGATCGAGCACCGCGAGGTGTCCGGCCGGCAGCTTGAAGATGCCGCGGTGGATGGTGCGCGGCGCCGGTACGTACTCGACGGCGAGGTAGCGCACCAGCGCCTCGGGATCGAGGTCGCGCGGGACGCCGCCGTGGGCGGCGAGCGCCTTGAGCTCCGACGCGAAGACCAGCCCGGTGACGCCCTCCTCCGCGCGCGCCGGATCGGGCGGCGCGCCGGCGAAGGCGCCGCCGCGGGCGAGCGCGTAGTGGAGCGGCTTCTTCCCCAGCCGATCGCGGGCCAGCAGGAGCTTCCCGGCGCGGGCGTCCCACAGCGCCAGCGCGAACATGCCGTCCACCCGCTCGATGAACGCCTCGCCCCACTGCAGATAGGCGCGCAGCACCACCTCGGTGTCGCTGCGGGTCGAGAAGGGGTGGCCGAGCCGGGTGAGCTCCTCGTGCAGTTCGGCGAAGCGGTAGGCCTCCCCGTTGAAGACGATGGCGCAGCCGTCGCGCACCATGGGCTGGCCGCCGCCCGTGAGATCGAGGATGGAGAGGCGGCGGTGTGCCAGCGCGGCCGGCCCCTCCTCGAAGAACCCCTCGGCGTCAGGGCCGCGATGGGCGAGCGCGCCCGCCATCCGCCGCAGGGCGTCCGCGTCCGGCGGGCGGTCGAACCGGATCTCCCCGGCGATGCCGCACATGTCAGCGCCGCTCCGGGCCGATCACGCGCCGCCCGCCTCTTCGCGGGCCCCCGCCTGCTCGCGCCTGCCGCCCAGCTCCTCGGCGATGAGGTAGGGCCGCTTGCCCTGCGACTCGTAGTAGGTGCGGATGACGAGCTCGGCCAGGAGGCCCATGAGCACGCACAAGATCCCCACCAGCGCGAAGGCGACCGCGAGGAGCGGCAAGGGCGTCTCGACGAAGTCCTTGGCGCCGGCGAGCTTGTATCCGAGCGCGACCATGAACGCGAGCAGCCCGCACGCCAGCGACGCGAGCCCGACGCCCCCGAAGACGTAGATGGGCCGGGTGATGAAGCTCGCCAGGAACTTCACGACCATCAGATCGAGCACGACCTTGAGCGTGCGGCCCAGGCCGTACTTCGACCGCCCCGCGTGGCGCGGGCGGTGGTTCACGACCAGCTCGGTCACGCGGGCGCCCTGCCAGCTCGCGTAGATGGGGATGAAGCGGTGCATCTCGCCGTAGAGGCGAACGCCGTCCAGCACCTCGCGCCGGTACGCCTTGAGCGAGCAGCCGTAGTCGTGCAGCCGCACCCCCGAGACCGCGCTGATGAGGCGGTTCGCGATCCGGGAGGGGAGCTTGCGGCCGAGCTCCCTGTCCTGGCGATGCTTGCGCCAGCCGGAGACGACGTCGTGGCCTCGCGCCAGCTCCGCCAGCAGCTTCCCGATGTCGGCGGGATCGTTCTGCAGGTCCCCGTCCATCGGGACGATCACCTCGCCGCGGGCGGCCTCGATGCCGGCCGACATGGCGGCCGTCTGCCCGAAGTTGCGCCGGAAGCGGATGACGCGCAGCGCCGGCTCGCGCTCGGCCGCTCGCGCGAGCGCCGCGAACGTGCCGTCGCGGCTCCCGTCGTCGACGCACACCACCTCGTACGTCCTGCCGAGCGTCCGCAGCGCCTGGAGCAGCTCCGCCAGCAGCGGCTCCACGTTGCCCTCCTCGTTGTAGAGGGGGATGACGACCGAGATCTCGGGGGGTGCTCCGAGCGCTCCCAGGCGCACGTCAGGGCGCATGCTTCACCTCCTGCGTCTGCAGGGCCGGCCGGGCGAGGGCGATGGCGGGGATCAGCATGAGGGCGGTCAGGATGCTGGTGAACTCCCCCAGCATGGCGTACCAGCCGAACGAGCGCAGCGCCCGGTTGATTGAGAAGAGGAGGGAGCCGTAGCCCACGATGGTGGTCCAGGAGCAGAGGATGACCGCCGGCCCCACCTCGACCAGCGACGGCAGGACGTTTCCGCGCGCGCGCTGGCGCGCGAGCACGTTCGCCCCGTAGTCGACCGCGATGCCGAAGGTGATCGGGTACACGACGAAGTTGAAGAAGTTCACCTTGAGGTCGATCGCCGCGGCCACGCCAGCCATGATGAGGACGCCCACCGTGAGCGTGGTCAGGATCTGCGCGCTGTGCGAGGCCGAGCGGAAGAACACCATCACGAGCAGGCAGATGCCGACGAAGGCGAACAGCGTCGTGCGCGGGCCCTCGCGCTCGATGTCGGCGAGCAGATCGGCGATGACGACCGTCTCCCCGGCGGCGTCGAAGCGCTGGCCTTCGACGGGCACGTTCCGCACGCCGGCCACGAAGTCGCGCAGGTTCGGATCGAGCTCCAGCTTCGCCTGAGGCTTGGCCCGCACGAAGGCGAGCCGCCCGATCGAGCCGTCGCGCTCGCGGAAGCGATCGACCAGCACCGGGGGAGCGTCGGCGGAGGTGACCGGGCGCTGCGCCGCGAGCTGCTCGCGGAGGGCGCGCGCCCGGTCCGCTTGCGCCGTCGGGAGCCGCGACAGCACGCGATCGGTGAGCCGCTCGCGGATGTCCGCGATGATGGCGAGCTTCTCCTCCTGTCGCGTCGGCACGACCGAGGTGATGGTCTCGCAGCCGTCGATGAGCTCGCGGAGCCGCGGGGTGGCCTGCATGCGCTGGCGGACCTGCGCGCAGTACTGCTCCGCTGCCTGGGGCGATGGGAGGAGCGCCACGACGCCCGTGATGGACTGCCCGAGCGCCGCGTTGGCGCGATCGTTGTCGCGCTTGAGCTCGGGGTTCCCCTTCACCTCGTTGCCGAGGTTGTCGAGGTTGCGCTCCATCGCGTCGGGGAGCCGCCACAGGAAGAGCGCCGTCGAGACGGCGGTGATGACCGCGAAGGTGGCGAGGATCGCGCGGGGGCGCGAGAAGAAGCGCTCCAGCAGCGCGAGCGCGCGGTCGTTCGCGGGCGGTCGCGCCTGCTGGCGGTCCGGCCGGATCCGCTCGAACACCACCAGGACGGCGGGCAGGAGGGCGAACGTGCTCCCCCAGCAGAGGATCATCCCGATGCCGCCGATGAAGCCGAAGTCGCGGAACCCTCGGTTGCTCGCGAGGAGCAGCGTCCCGAAGCAGACGCTGGTCCCGAGGGCGGCGAGGAGTGTGGAGCGCGCCGCCGCGTCGGCGCCCTCATGGAGCGCGGGCTCGAGCGCCACCCCCTGACGGCGTAGCTGCCCCACCCGCGCCAGATAGATGAGCCCGTAGTTGATGCCGTTGCCTGCCACGATCGAGCCGAGGAAGGCGGTCTGGGTATTGAGGTAGCCGATGCCGAGCCAGGTGAGCCCGAAGGTCACCGCGACGGCGACGGTGATGACCGTGCCGAGCGCCAGGACGGGCCGGAACTCGCGGAAGAAGAGCCAGATCGAGGCGAGCACCAGCACCATGACCAGCGCGAACGTCTCGAAGACGTTTCCGACGATCGCCTCGTACTCGGAGAGGAGGATCGGGAACGTGCCGGCGAACCCCACCCGCAGGTGCTCCCGGTCGAGCTCGGCCCGATGCCGCTCGGCGACCGATCGCATCCGGTCGAGCAGGACGCGCGCCTCGCCCACCCCGAGGCTGGTGCCGGTGGGCCGGACCACCACCGTGACGGAGCGGCCGTCGGGATGGACCATGTAGCCGTCGCGGTAGCGCGCGAAGCGCTGCTCGACCTGCTCGCGCGGGTCGAGCCTCGAGGGATCGAGCAGCGGGTGATTCACCTCGAGGGGCGGCCCGGCCGGCTCCTCCTCCTCGTCGAGGAGGTTCATGACGGGGTTCAGCTTCGCCTTCGCGAGGCCGAGCGCGCGCACGAGCTCGTCGCGCGCCTTCTCGAGATCCGCGGGCTCCGCGAAGAGCGGCCAGTGATCCGCGTACCACCCCTCGATGCGGAGCACGCTCGTCTGGACCGAGCGGACCACCTCCGGCCCGAGGTCGCGGTACTCCTGCCCGAGCCGCTCGGCCATCGCCTGGGCGTGCCTGAGATCGCCGCCCTCCAGGACCTCGACGTTGACGAGCACCGTCCCGTCGCCGCCGACGCGCTTCGCCAGCTCCTTCGCGTGCCGGACGCTCGGGAGCTTCGGCGGGAGCAGCTCCTCGAAGCTGGAGCGGATCTCGAGCCGCGCCGCGAGCGCGCCGGAGAGCACCGTCAGCGCCGCCGCGACGGCGAGGAAGCGGCCGAGGTGACGGAGCGAGGCCGTGGTGAGGCGGGAGATGAACGAGGGGAGCGAGCTCATGCGGGGTGGCCGAGACGCATACCAGAGATCCGCGCCTGCGTGCGACGGTCGCGGGGGGGCGGTGGGGGTGGGACTCAGGCCGCCGTCATGGTCCGACCACGCGCAACGGGTTCGTGAGCTATTAGGAGGTCGTCGCCGCGCGAGCAACCGCATTCGCGCGACCCTGCGTCCTGGTCCGCTGCCGATGGAGAGAACCGCCCTCGCGCCGCGGCGGGCGGGCTACCGCCGGAAGCCGGCCCCGCGCTACAAGGGCGGGATGGACCTGACCGAGTCCCTCCTCACGGCGCTCCGCGAACGCGGGGCGCGTCAGATCTTCGGCATCCCGGGTGACTTCGCGCTCCCGTTCTTCCGCATCGCCGAGCGCTCCGCGATCCTGCCGCTCCACACCCTCTCGCACGAGCCGGCCGTCGGGTTCGCCGCCGACGGCGCGGCGCGGGCCGGCCAGGGCCTCGGCGTGGCCGCCGTCACCTACGGCGCGGGCGCGCTCAACATGGTGAACGCGGTGGCGGCTGCTTACGCCGAGCGGTCTCCGGTCGTGGTCCTGTCGGGCGGACCGGGGAAGCGCGAGGCGGGATCGGGGCTCTTGCTCCACCACCAGGCGAAGACGCTCGACTCCCAGCTCGAGATCTATCGCGAGATCACCTGCGACCAGGTGCGGCTCGACGACGCGGCGCGCGCCCCGGCCGACGTCGCCCGGGTGCTCGACGCCTGCGTGCGGCAGAGCCGGCCGGTCTACGTCGAGCTCCCGCGCGACATGGTGGCCGCGCCCTGCGCCGCCGTCCCACCTCCCGCGCCGGCGACGCTCGACGAGGCGGCGCTCGACGCCTGCGCGGGCGAGGTGCTGGCGCGCCTCGCGGGCGCGCGCGCGCCGGTGCTCATGGCGGGCATCGAGGTCCGGCGCTTCGGGCTCGAGGAGAAGGTCGCGGAGCTGGCCCGCCGCCTCGCCATCCCGACCGTGACGAGCCTCATGGGACGGGGGCTGCTCGCCCACGCCGACGCGCCGCTGCTCGGGACGTACATGGGCGTGGCGGGCGATCCGCGCCTCACCGAGCTGGTGGAGACGTCGGACGCGCTGCTCCTGTTGGGCGAGATCGTGTGCGACACGAACTTCGCCATCTCCGAGCGGCGCATCGACCTGCGGCGCACCATCCACGCCTGGGAGGGCGAGGTGAAGCTCGGGTACCACGTCTACCTCGACGTGCCGCTGCCGGCGCTGGTGGACGCCCTCCTCGCCCGCACCCCGTCGAGCGCGCGCCACTTCGACCCCGAGCGTCCGTCCCACCCGCGTGGCCTCGTCGCCGACGACGCGCCCATCGCGCCGACCGACATCGCCGCCGCCCTCAACGACCTCATGGCGCGCCATGGGAAGCTGCCCATCGCCGCCGACATGGGCGACTGCTTCTTCACCGCCATGGACGTGGACCACACCGCGCTGGTCGCCCCCGGCTACTACGCGACGATGGGGTTCGGCGTCCCGGCGGCGCTGGGAGTCCAGGCGGCCACCGGCCGGCGACCCGTGGTGCTGGTCGGCGACGGCGCCTTCCAGATGACCGGCTGGGAGCTCGGCAACTGCCGGCGCAACGGCTGGGACCCCATCGTCGTCGTCCTCAAC
>Ga0318498_10000059_pt1 | contig 26318 bp, 24 predicted proteins | sample GRESIP109b1f24_FD_203488 | JGI IMG/M metagenome (GOLD analysis project Ga0318498, IMG submission 203488) | Tropical soil microbial communities from Luquillo Experimental Forest, Puerto Rico - GRE.SIPMG.109b1f24 | ecosystem: Environmental > Terrestrial > Soil > Tropical forest > Bulk soil... | reverse complement strand
CCGGCAGACCTGCCGGAGTCGCTGGCGTCGTTGCCCGGCTGCCATCTGCTGGTCGACCCGGATGCGATGCGTCGCGACGTCGATCTGGTTGTGACCGTTGACGTTCCGAGCCTCAAGCGGCTGGGGGAGTTGAGCGATTTGGCGCTTCCCGACCGGCAGCTGCTCGTCATCGACCACCACGCATCCAACGAGATGTTCGGCACCGCGAACTTCATCGATGTGTCGGCGGATTCCACCACGATGATGGTTGCCGAAATGCTCGACACCTGGGGCAAGCCGATCGAGCTCGACGTGGCGCACTGTATCTACGCCGGCCTGACGACCGACACCGGTTCGTTCCGCTGGGCCAGCGCCCGCGCCCTTCGGCTTGCGGCCCGGCTGGTCGACATCGGCGTCGACAACGCCGCGATCAGCCGGACGCTGATGGACAGCCATCCGTTCGGGTGGCTGCCGCTGCTGTCGCGGGTGCTCGGGTCTTCGCAACTGCTGCCGGACGCCGTCGGCGGTCGCGGGCTGGTCTATGCGGTTGTCGAGAATCGGGACCTGACCGGTTCTCGTCCCGAGGAAGTGGAGAGCATCGTCGACATCGTGCGCACCACGCAGCAGGCCGAGGTAGCGGCGGTCTTCAAGGAGGTCGCACCGCGCCAATGGTCGGTGTCGATGCGGGCCAAGGCCGAAGTGGATTTGGCGGCGGTCGCGTCCGCGTTCGGCGGTGGTGGCCACCGGCTGGCCGCCGGCTACTCGACCGCCGGCTCGATCGACGACGCCGTGTCGTCGCTGTGCGCGGCCCTCGGCTAAAACGCCCAGCTTCCCGAGCGCTGCAGGACGAATCCGTGCTCGCCGCTGGTGGTGTCCAGGCAGGCGACGAGATTGTCGGCCCCGACGGCGCATGTCACGTTCAGGTACGACAACTTCTGGCCCGCGCCCAGCGGTTTGCCGCCGGACGGCAATGTGGGCGCGCTGCCGTCGCATCCGCCGTAGGACATGCGGCTCAATTCGTAGCCGGGTCCCTTGAAATTCACCGCACCCACAACGCAATTGCCCGGTTTGGGATGACCCCCACCGGGGAAGGGAATGTCGTCAATTCCGGGCATGTCTCCGTTGCACTTGATGTCCTGTGACGGTTGCGGCGGGGGCGCCGTTCCGCCATAGAAGTCGCACACCAGGGTGGACGTGGCGGAAAAACTGATCCGCGGGGGCGCGCCCGGGCCGGCTGTCGTGGTATAGCCATCCGCCGGGACAGAAGTGAAACCATCGAGATTGGGAAATCCTGGTGGCGGCTGCGCGGCGGCCCGCGGTCCGGGCGCCGCGATCGCGGAAGCCGCCAGGGCCAGGCCGCCGAGGACCCGCATGGTGAGGCCGACGACAGCACGCATCGCGATTCCTCCCTTGGGTGACTCTTTCCGCCGGTTGGTTGGATCTTATTGGTTATCGCACTTGGGCCCGCCCGCGTTGCAGCACCGCTTCCCGATTGGCGGCGATGTCGTCGCCGCTGGTGCGGAATTGTCTGGCCGCCATGGCTTCGAGCCACAGCCCGGCGCTGGTCTGTGAGTCGTCGATCCGGTGATAGGACGCCAGCAAGGCCCGCACCGCGTTCTGATTGTTGCCGACGATGGACGCAGCCACCCGGCGGGCGGCGGACAGCAGCTGGTCGTGCGGCACCACCTCGGTGACCAGGCCGGCACGCAGCGCGTCGGTGGCGGACAGGTAATCCCCGGTCAGGCTCATGCGCCGGGCGAGGCCGACACCGGCCTTCTGGGGTAACCGCACGCTCAGGCCCCAGGTGGGCAGCAGGCCGACCCGGGCGTGGGTGTCGGCGAAGCGCGCCTGCTCCGAAGCGATCACGATGTCGCAGTACAGGACCAGCTCCAGGCCGCCGGTGACCGCGGCGCCGTTGATCGCGCCGATCACCGGCTTGGTCATCGGCGGCCAGCGCGGCGAGATGTCCGGAAGTGCCGACTGACCACCCAGCTCTTTGAGATCCAGCCCCGCGCAGAACACCGGATCGGCGCCGGTGAGGATGACGACATCGACGTCGTCGTCGGTCTCGGCGCCGGCCAGGGCACCGAACAACCGATCCCGCAACGCCGAGGACAGGGCGTTGCGGGCTTGGGGCCGGTTGAGGGTCAGGGTGCGCACCCGCTCGACGGTGTCGATCAGCAGGATGTCGTCGGTCATGCCTTCACCGTAGAGTGCCGCTCGCCGAGCCTGCGCTGAGAGCGTCGATGCGGCCGAAATCCTGGCCATGGGTGCAGGCTCGGTGCGCTGAGCGCAGGCTCGATGGGCATCGTCACCAGACGCGCCGCTTATCGTTGAGGGCATGTGCCGGAACATCACCGAACTGCGCGGCCTACAGCCGGCGGCCACAGCCGAGGAGATCGCCGCGGCCGCGCGCCAGTACGTGCGCAAGGTCAGCGGCCTCACGCACCCGCCGGCGGCCGCCGCCGAAGCGTTCGAGGTGGCGGTCGCCGAGGTCACGGAGGCGACGACGCGATTGCTGCAGGCTTTGCCGGCGCGGCGCCAGCCGCCGAAGACCGTCCCACCGCTGCGCCGGCCGGAGGTCGCGGCCCGCCTCGCCGGGGCGACATGACCCTGACCGCGCTCAAGGAGTGGAGCGCGGTGGTGCACGCGCTGCTGGACGGCCGGCAGCGCGTCCTGCTGCGCAAGGGCGGCATCGGTGAAAAGCGCTTCGAGTTGGCGGCCCGGGAGTTCCTGCTGTTCCCGACGGTCGCCCACAGCCACGCGCAGCGCGTCCGACCGGAGCATCGAGACTTGCTGGAAGCCGGGGCGGCCGACAGCACCGACGAGCACCTGCTGGTGCGCGCTGCGGCGAAAGTCGTTGCGGCAGTGCCGGTTAACCGACCGGATGGGCTTTCGGCGATCGAGGATCTGCACATCTGGACCGCCGAGTCGGTGCGCGCCGACCGGCTCGACTTCCGGCCCAAGCACAAGCTGGCCGTGCTGGTGGTGTCGGTGATTCCGTTGGCCGAGCCGGTGTTGATCGATCGCATTCCCGAGTACGCGGGCTGCACCAGCTGGGTGCGGTTGCCGCTGACGCCGGCCGATGTCGGGCTGGCCGCGCCGGTGCACGACGGCGCCGCGCTAGGTGAGGTCGCGGTCCGGGTCCGCGAGGCGGTCGGCTGACGGATCGGCGGGGCCGACGGGAAGTAGCAGGCGGGAGCGCCCGTAGTGCACGGCGTGCGTGGCCGGCCTGGACTGGCGGCCCGTCAGCACCGGTTCCTCGGTGCCGAGGTGGCGCGCGTAGCGGGGAAACCAGCTGCCGGCGATCAGGACGCGGATGCGCGAGCCGGCACGGAAGCGGTGGGCGATCCCGTCGAGTTCGACGCGGGCGGTCCCTGTCGCGGTTTCCTGCAACTTGTGGGTGGCGCCCAGCCGCCGGTAGCCGTCGCTGACGTTTCGGGACCGGCCCTTGGCGTCGACCTCGCTCACCCGAACGAACAGGTCGACATGTGGATTGTCGGACGCATGTGCCAGCTCGACCACCGGATTTCCGTAGACGTGCAGATCGCCGGTAAGGGTGAGGCTGGTGAAGGCCAGCACGTCGTCGCGTAACGCGAGCCGGCTGTCGTCGCGGTAACCGCCGCTCGGGGTCAGCAGGGGGCCGCCGGTGGTGGGCGTGGGATCCGCGGGGTCGTAGCGAAATGTGGCCGGCCCCAATCCCGTTAGGTCCGTGGGCGCGGTCTCACCCAGGTGGCCGCCGGGCCGAAGATACAGCGCGCGTTCCGTGGTGGCGGGTGGCCAGCCGTCCAGGTTGCGCCAGCCGTGGCCGGTGACGTACACCCGGACCCTGCTGGGCCGGCGCAGGACAGGCGCGCCGCCCAGGTGAGCGTCCAGCCAGTCGAGGGATTCCCGCGCGCTGGTAGCCAGCCCCTTGCTGAGCATTTGGGTGTGTGTCCACGGGCCGACGGTCAGCGCGACGTCGACGGCCCGGCCGCGCAGACGCCCGTACTGCTCCAACGTCTGCTTCAGGAAGATGTCTTGCCAGCCGCCGATGAGGAGCACGGGCACCCGCGCGGAGTCCAGCGCCTCGTTGAACCGCAGTGAATCCCAGAACGGATCGTCCGCTTCGGAGTGCTCGATCCACGATTCGAACCACGGCGCACCCGTGCCGAGCAGCGCGCGCGCCCCGGCGCCCATGGGGACTTCTCCAACCGCCTTTGCGACCTTCCGCTGGGCCCGCAGCTGGCGGATGCCGGATCTGAGGCGCCCGGAGTCCTCCTGATGGGCAACCAGATCGTTCCATCCCAGCCAGTCATTGATGGCGAACGACCCGGTGCCCCACACCGACGCGTTGAAATCGTGCGGACCCACGGTGATGACGGCCGCGGCCAGCTCCGGCGGGGGATCCCGCAGCAGCGCCCACTGGGTGAATCCCAGGTAGGACAGTCCGACGGTCGCGAAGCGACCGGTGAACCACGGCTGCTCACGCAGCCAATCGACCGTGTCGGCCCCGTCGGCGGCCTCGTTGACCATCGGTTCGAACATCCCGCCCGACCCGAACGTTCCGCGCACGCTCTGCAGCACGACGTGGTAGCCACGGGCTGCATACAGCCTGGCGAATGCCAGTGAGAACGGGAACGCGCGCCCGTAGGGTCCGCGGACCAGCAAGGTGCCGCTGGGACTGGGGGTCATCGGTGCGTAATGGTCGGCCACCAGCTGGACGCCGTCGCGCATCGGCACTCCGACGCGATCGACGGTGTAATCGGTGGTCGCGGGTGGCAGGCCCAACAGCCGGCCAACGGCGTTGCCGCCGACTTGTCTCAGGGTGCTGGGCTGTGTCGGTCTGGTGGTGGTCGTACTCACGGTCCCCAGGCTAAGGCCACCGCTCAGAACTTGTAGTAAGGCGCGAGGTCGTTGGCCCGCTGGAGGTTGGTGGACATGCAGTCGACCTCGGGGTTGGAGTAGATCGCAGAGAAGTACAGCGCTTGCTGGATCACCCCGTAGCTGGTCTTGAACACGACCATGCAGGAGAAAAACCAGAAGCTGTTGTGATACGTGGGCTTCATAACCCAGTACTGTGCGGCGCGGTGACCCTGGATCGTGGTCTCGACGGCGTCGGCGGGCAGGCTCTCCTGATAGGTCCGCCAGATGATGGGCTCGACCGCCACCTGATAGTTACCGGCGTCGAAGTGGCAGCGCAGCCCGTCCTCGTGTTCGGGCGGTGTGAACACCAACCCGAGGCGCTGAATGACGTCGAACGGGATGTCCTCGCACGCGTCGAAGGGGCGTGGGTCGGTGGTCGCCACGATCGGACTCTTCATGGTGGTTTCCAGCGGCTGACCGGTCGACCGCAGCTCGACGGGCCCGCCTGCGGTCGGCGCGGCCGGAGCGCCGTGCCAGCCCAATGTGCCCCCTACGACCGCTGTGACCAGCGCACCAAGGGCTCCGATTACACGCACATCGGCGAACATGACACCCCCTGCTGCCTCGCGGTCCCTTGCCGGGGAGTGTACAAGTCGCGTGGGCGCCGTCACAGGGAAAGCTGAACCTGTTCTAATCCCCCGAGCAACCGACTCATTAGTCTGGGTAGTCGTGGCTTGGCAAAAATCGGGGCATGAATCGGCTAATGGGGCGCAGCCGACGCTGTGGGCCGTCTCCGACCTGCACACTGGCCACCTCGGTAACCAGCCGGTCACCGAATCGCTGCACCCGTCGTCGCCGGACGATTGGCTGATCGTTGCCGGCGACGTCGCCGAACGCACCGATGAGATCCGCTGGGCGCTTGACCTGCTGCGGCGCCGGTTCGCCAAGGTGATCTGGGTCCCGGGCAACCACGAGCTGTGGACCACCAACCGGGATCCCATGCAGATCTTCGGCCGGGCCCGCTACGAGTATTTGGTCAACATGTGCGACGAGATGGGCGTGGTCACGCCCGAGCATCCGTTCCCGGTGTGGACCGAACGCGGTGGCCCGGCAACGATCGTGCCGATGTTCTTGCTCTACGACTACACCTTCTTGCCCGACGGCGCCGCGAGCAAAGCCGAGGGCCTGGCCATCGCCCGCGAGCGCAACGTGGTGGCCACCGACGAATTTTTGCTCTCACCGGAGCCGTACCCCACCCGCGAGGCCTGGTGTCGCGAGCGGCTGGCCAGCACCCGCGCCCGTCTGGAACAGCTCGACTGGATGACGCCGAGCGTCCTGGTGAACCATTTTCCGCTGGTGCGAGAGCCCTGCGACGCGTTGTTCTACCCCGAGTTCTCGATGTGGTGCGGAACCACCAAGACCGCCGACTGGCACACCCGCTACAACGCGGTGTGCTCGGTATACGGGCACTTACACATCCCGCGAACGACCTGGTATGACGATGTGCGCTTCGAGGAAGTGTCGGTGGGCTATCCGCGGGAGTGGCGGCGCCGCAAGCCGTACACCTGGCTGCGCCAGGTGTTGCCGGATCCCCGGTACGCGCCCGGCTATCTCAACGACTTCGGCGGTCACTTCGCGATCACTCCCGAGATGCGCCAGCAGGCCGCGAAATTCCGGGAACGGTTGCGCCAGCGGCAGTCGCGATGACGGGGGGCGTGCTGGTGTCGTCGGTGCTGCCCGACACGGTATCCGAGGATCTGGCGTATGCGGAGGTGTATTCCGATCCCCCCGACCTGAGCCCGTTGCCAGAAGAGGAGCCCTTGATCGCCAGGTCGGTTGCCAAGCGGCGCAACGAGTTCATCACCGTCCGTCACTGCGCCCGCATCGCGTTGGGCGAGCTCGGCGTGCCGCCGGCGCCGATCCTCAAGGGCGACAAGGGGGAACCGTGCTGGCCCGACGGCGTGGTGGGCAGCCTCACCCACTGCACGGGCTACCGCGGCGCGGTGGTGGGGCGCGCCGGCCCCGTGCGCTCGGTGGGCATCGACGCCGAACCGCACGACGTGCTGCCGAACGGCGTGCTGGACGCGATCACGCTCGACGAGGAACGCCACGAGCTCGCCGCGCTGCCCGATGGCCTGCACTGGGACCGAATCCTGTTCTGCGCCAAGGAAGCAACGTACAAGGCCTGGTTCCCGTTGACTCAGCGCTGGCTGGGTTTCGAGGACGCCCACGTCGTGTTCGACGTCGATCCGCCCGGCGGGGGAGCCTGCGGGGTGTTCGTCTCCAAGATCCTGATCGACGGTGCCGCGCTCTCGGGTCCGCCGCTGACGGCGCTGAGGGGCCGTTGGTCGGTCGACCGCGGACTGGTGCTGACCGCGATCGTCCTATGAGGGAAAGCCCCCTCGGACCAGGGATTGTCGTTGTCGACAAGCCGGCCGGGATGACCAGTCACGACGTCGTGGGAAGGTGTCGCCGGATCTTTTCCACCCGCAGGGTGGGGCACGCGGGGACGCTGGACCCGATGGCCACCGGCGTTCTGGTGATCGGCGTCGACCGCGCTACCAAGATCCTCGGCCTGCTGACGGCGGCCTCCAAGTCGTATGCCGCCACCATCCGGCTGGGCCAGACCACTTCCACCGAGGACGCCGAAGGTGAATTGCTGCAATCGGTTTCGGCGGGGCACCTGACCGACGAGGCGATCGGCGCGGCGATCGCCGGGATGCGCGGCGAGATCGAGCAGGTGCCGTCGGCGGTCAGCGCGATCAAGGTCGACGGCCGTCGCGCCTATCGGCTGGTCCGCGAGGGTCACGCCGTCGAACTCGACGCGCGGCCGGTCCGCATCGACCGGTTCGAGCTTCTTGCTACGCGCCGCGAGCTCGACGGCGTAATCGATTTAAACGTCGAGGTCGACTGCTCGTCGGGGACCTACATCCGGGCGCTGGCCCGCGACCTCGGCGATGCGCTCGGTGTCGGCGGGCATCTGACATCGCTGCGGCGCACCCGCGTAGGCCGCTTCGGGCTGGACGGGGCACGCTCACTCGACGACCTGGCCGAGCGGCCACGGCTGAACTGGACTCTGGGCGAGGCGTGCCTGCTGATGTTTCCGCGCCGCGACCTGTCCGCCGAGGAAGCCCGGGCGGCCGGCAACGGCCGGTCTTTGTCAGCCGCCGGTATCGACGGTGTCTATGCCGCCACCGATGCCGAGGGCCGGGTGATTGCGCTGCTGCGCGATGAGGGCCCGGTGACGAAGTCGGTGGTAGTGATCCGCCCGTCCACGCTGTAGTCCGTTCGCCGAGCCGGTAAATTTGCAGACAAAGTGCGAGTGGGGGCCTGCGAAATTACAGGCTCGGCGACGACGCAAAGGGTTCCTAAGTCTTCGAAAGGGGCAACGATGCCTAGTAATGGGTCCAACAAGGTCTACGTCGTCGGCGTCGGCATGACGAAGTTCGAAAAGCCGGGCCGCCGCGAGGGCTGGGACTACCCGGACATGGCTCGCGAATCCGGGACCAATGCGCTGCAGGACGCCGGCATCGACTACCGCGAGGTGCAGCAGGGCTACGTCGGCTATGTCGCCGGCGATTCGACGTCGGGGCAGCGGGCGCTCTACGAGCTGGGCATGACCGGGATTCCGATCGTCAACGTCAACAACAACTGCTCAACCGGCTCCACCGCGCTTTTGCTGGCGGCCCAGGCCGTCCGCGGCGGAATCGTCGACTGCGCCATCGCGCTCGGCTTCGAGAAGATGCAGCCCGGCTCGCTGAGCGGTGGCGCCCAGGACCGCGAATCGCCGATGGGAAAGCACGTCAAGGCGATGGCCGAGATCGACGAGTTCGCGATGCCCGTCGCACCGTGGATGTTCGGCGCCGCGGGCCGCGAACACATGAGGCAATACGGCACCACCGCGGAACATTTCGCCAAGATCGGTTACAAGAACCACAAGCACTCGGTGAACAACCCGTTCGCGCAGTTCCAGGAGTCCTACACCCTCGACGACATCCTGGCGTCGCGGATGATCTCCGACCCGGTCACCAAGCTGCAGTGCTCGCCGACCTCGGACGGTTCGGGGGCCGCGATCGTGGCTTCCGAATCGTTTGTCGACAGCCACGGGCTGGCCGGCCAGGCGGTGGAGATCGTCGGCCAGGCCATGACCACCGACTTCGCGTCGACCTTCGACGGCAGCGCGAAAAACCTGATCGGCTATGACATGAATGTGCAAGCCGGACAACGTGTTTACGACCAGTCCGGGCTGGGTCCCGAGGACTTCCAGGTGATCGAACTGCACGACTGCTTCTCGGCCAACGAGCTGCTGCTGTATGAGGCGCTTGGCCTCTGCGGCCCCGGCGAGGCGCCCAAGCTGATCGACAACGGCGACACCACCTACGGCGGACGCTGGGTGGTCAACCCGTCCGGGGGACTGATCTCCAAAGGACACCCGCTGGGTGCGACCGGATTGGCGCAGTGCGCCGAACTGACGTGGCAGCTGCGCGGGACCGCCGACAAGCGACAGGTCGACAACGTGACCGCGGCATTGCAACACAACATCGGCTTGGGCGGCGCCGCCGTCGTCACCGCATACCAGCGCGCCGAACGCTGAGCCCCGGGCTCGGGGATAAGCCATGATCGAGTGGTCCGACACCGATCTGATGGTTCGGGATGCCGTTCGTCAGTTCGTCGACAAGGAGATTCGTCCACATCTCGACGAATTGGAAACGGGCGCCTTGTCGCCCTATCCGATCGCCCGCAAGCTTTTCAGCCAGTTCGGTCTCGACGTGATGGCGGCCGAATCGGTCAAGTCGATGCTGGAGCGTGAGCGTGCCAGGGAAGCGGGCGTGGCGAGCGACGAAAAGCCTGACAGTGCAGGCGGTCTGGGGATGGGCGCCCCGGAGTCGATGATGGCGGTGCTGGTGTCCGAAATAGCCAGGGTCAGCATCGGATTGCTGAGCACCGCGTCCGTCAGCCTCGGTCTGGGTGCGGCGACCATCATGAGCCGCGGCACGCTCGCCCAGAAGGAACGCTGGTTGCCGGACCTGATGACGCTGAAAAAGATCGCCGCGTGGGCCATCACCGAGCCGGACTCCGGCTCGGACGCGTTCGGCGGCATGAAGACGCACGTTAAGCGCGACGGCGAGGACTACATCCTCAACGGGCAGAAGACGTTCATCACCAACGGGCCCTACGCCGACGTGCTGGTGGTCTACGCCAAGCTCGACGATGGTGACCCAACGGTGGACCGGCGCAACCGGCCGGTGCTCATCTTCGTGCTGGACTCGGGCATGCCGGGTCTGACGCAGGGCAAGCCGTTCAAGAAGATGGGCATGATGTCCTCGCCGACGGGCGAATTGTTCTTCGACAACGTGCGGCTGAGCCCGGACCGCCTGCTCGGCGAGAACCAGCACGATGCCGACGGGGACGGCCGCGACAGCGCCCGCGCCAATTTCGCCGCCGAACGGATCGGGATCGCGATGATGGCGCTGGGCATCATCAATGAATGCCACCGGCTGTGCGTGGACTATGCGAAGTCGCGCACGCTGTGGGGCAAGAACATCGGGCAATTCCAATTGATCCAGCTCAAGCTGGCCAAAATGGAAATCGCCCGGATGAACGTGCAGAACATGGTGTTTCACACCATCGAGCGACAGCAGGCCGGCAAACCGCTGACGCTGGCCGAGGCGTCGGCGATCAAGCTGTACTCGTCGGAGGCGGCCACCGAGGTTGCGATGGAGGCCGTGCAGCTGTTCGGCGGCAACGGCTATATGGCCGAGTACCGGGTGGAGCAGCTGGCCCGCGATGCGAAGTCGCTGATGATCTATGCCGGCAGCAACGAGGTTCAGGTCACCCACATCGCCAAGGGCCTGCTGGGCTAGGCGACCACCCAGATCGCCCGTGCCGCCGGGCTGCCCAGGTCGACGGTGCTCTCGGCGCCATCGGCGCATTCGATCGCCACCGAGATCATGCCGGCGAATTCCCTGCGAGTCAGGATCCGCAGCCGGGAGTCCAGGTTGATCCCGACGTCGGCGAAATAGCGCAGCATCTCGGGGTCGGCATCGGAGATTCGGGCCACCGTTCCGCTGTCTCCCTCGCGGCACGCCCACAGCTGACGGGCCGGCGGGGTGGGCACCTGCCCGTCGGACGCCGGGATCGGGTCACCGTGCGGGTCGCGCCGGGGGAAGCCCAACTTCGCGTCGATGCGGGCCACCAGGCGATCCGACACCGCGTGCTCGAGCACCTCGGCCTCGTCGTGCACCTCGTCCCAGCCGTAGCCGAGCTCGTTGACCAAAAAGGTCTCCAGCAGCCGGTGCCGGCGCACCACCTCCAGCGCCGCTCGCCGCCCCGCCTCAGTCAACGTGACCGCGCCGTACTTCTCGTGATCGACCAGGCCCTGTTCGGCGAGCTTGCGGATCGACTCCGAGGCCGTGCTGGCGGAGACGCCGATCCGATCGGCCAGCATTTTGGTGCTGACCTTCGCGGGGCCGCCCTCCCCCTCGGTGGACCATTCCTGGGCATTCCAGATGACCTTCAGATAGTCCTGGCCGACCGCGGTGATACTGCCAGGCTCGTCGTCAGCCCTCACAAGCAGAAAGTTTAGGCAACCCACGCCCGATCTGGCGTCCCACGCCCGCCATCGAGACGAGCGCAGCCTCGCGGCCCATCTCACACGCCATCGCCCGACTCGGCGCCGTAGGCTTGCGGTCGTGCAGCGGTGGCGCGGCCAAGCCGAGATTCCCACGGACTGGGGCAGATGCGTGCTCACCATCGGGGTGTTCGATGGCGTGCACCGCGGCCACGCCGAGCTGATCGCTCACGCGGTGAAGGCCGCCCGCGCGCGCAACGTGCCGAGCGTGCTGATGACGTTTGATCCGCATCCGATGGAAGTGGTCCATCCCGGCAGCCACCCGGCGCAGCTGACGACGCTGACCCATCGTGCCGAGCTCGTCGAAGAGCTCGGTATCGACGTCTTCCTGGTGATGCCGTTCACGAGCGATTTCATGAAGCTCACCCCCGACCGTTACATCCACGAGCTGCTGGTGGAAAACCTGCACGTGGTGGAGGTCGTGGTGGGGGAGAACTTCACCTTCGGCAAGAAGGCGGCCGGCAACGTAGACACCCTGCGTCGCGCCGGCGAGCGATTCGGGTTCGCGGTGGAGTCGATGTCATTGCTCTCCGAGCACCACAGCAACGAAACCGTGACGTTTTCCTCCACCTATATCCGGTCCTGCGTGGACGCCGGTGACATGGGAGCCGCCACGGAGGCGCTGGGCCGCCCGCACCGCGTGGAGGGTGTGGTGGTCCGCGGCTACGGTCGTGGTGCCGAGTTGGGCTTTCCCACGGCGAACGTGGCGCCGCCGATGTATTCGGCCATCCCGGCCGATGGCGTTTACGCGGCCTGGTTCACCGTGCTCGGGCACGGGCCGGTGACCGGCACCGTCGTCCCGGGGGAGCGCTACCAGGCCGCGGTGTCCGTCGGCACCAACCCGACCTTCTCCGGACGCACCCGTACCGTCGAGGCGTTCGTGCTGGATACCGCCGCGGACCTATACGGGCAGCATGTGGCGCTGGACTTCGTCGCGCGAATCCGCGGGCAGCGCAAGTTCGACTCGGCGAAAGATCTCATCGCCGCGATGGGCGAGGACACCGACCGGGCGCGGGGCTTGCTGTCCGCGGGTTGACGCCCGATCACACCTGCCACATCAGTCTCCGTGCGGCGAGCGGCACCCGTTTTGCCCGCACAAAGAGTGGTCCCCGGAGCGAGAGACTCGTGAGGCGGATGTGAAAAAGGCGCGGCCTCGGCGTTTATGCCTGCCGGTCGCACCGCTGCTAGACTGCCGGACGACATCGGCGCGTGCTGCGGTTCGCGGTGGCCGCGCCCTTAAAGAAATTCATGATCGCGGACCAATTGATGGAGATATCTCGTGGCGCTTACAGCCGAGCAGAAAAAGGAGATTCTGAGCTCCTACGGGCTGCACGACACCGACACCGGATCCCCGGAGGCGCAGATCGCGCTGCTGACCAAGCGGATCGCGGACCTGACCGAGCACCTCAAGGTGCACAAGCATGACCACCACTCGCGGCGGGGACTGCTGCTGCTGGTCGGGCGCCGGCGGCGGCTGATCAAGTACGTGTCCCAGATCGACGTCGAGCGTTATCGGTCGCTCATCGAGCGGTTGGGCCTGCGTCGCTGACTCCGGCAAATCCCGAGTCCCCACTGGCAGGCTAAGTTCGCCCGTGTAGAGTGGGACCGTTCTGGGCCGGTTCGGCCCGAGCAAACGGTGCGGTCCGCGCAGATCCGCGCGTGCCGTTCCAGCGTGTCACGACGGGAGCAGCCCAGTCTGCATCGGGCGGTCTTCGGTAGTGGCTGCCGGGCTCTCCGGATCTGGGGCAGGTCGGCCGCTTCGATCGATGGCCGTAGCCGCATTCAGACTCGTTCCTCTTAGGGAAGCTCTCGGGTTACTCGCGCGTGACGACGCGAAAAAGCTGAATAACCTGAGAGAGGCCGTCCGGACGCTATGTCTGTAGAGAAACTTGAAGAGGGCGTGTTCGAGGCGACCGCCATTATCGACAACGGGACCTTTGGCACCCGCACCGTGCGTTTTGAGACCGGCCGGTTGGCCCAGCAGGCCGCCGGCGCCGTGGTCGCCTACCTGGACGACGAGAACATGCTGCTGTCGGCGACCACCGCCAGCAAGAGCCCCAAAGAGCATTTCGACTTCTTCCCGCTGACCGTCGATGTCGAGGAGCGGATGTATGCCGCCGGCCGCATCCCCGGTTCGTTCTTCCGTCGTGAGGGCCGGCCGTCCACCGACGCCATCCTGACCTGTCGGCTGATCGACCGTCCGCTGCGCCCGTCGTTCGTCGACGGTCTGCGCAACGAGATCCAGATCGTGGTGACGATCCTGAGCCTGGATCCCAACGACCTCTACGACGTGCTGGCGATCAACGCGGCGTCAGCCTCCACCCAGCTGGGCGGGCTGCCGTTCTCCGGCCCAGTCGGCGGTGTCCGGGTGGCCCTCATCGACGGCACCTGGGTCGCTTTTCCCACGGTCGAGCAGATCGAGCGGGCGGTGTTCGACATGGTGGTGGCCGGGCGGAAAGTCGATGGCGATGTCGCCATCATGATGGTCGAGGCCGAAGCCACCGAAAACGTCATCGCGCTGGTCGAGGGTGGCGCGCAGGCGCCGACGGAAAGCGTTGTGGCCCAAGGCCTGGAGGCGGCGAAGCCGTTCATCGCCGCGCTGTGCGGCGCGCAGCAGGAGCTCGCCGACGCGGCCGCGAAGGAAACCGCTGACTACCCGACGTTCCCGGACTACGGCGAGGACGTGTACTACTCGGTGTCCTCGATGGCCACCGACGAGCTGGCCGCCGCCCTGACGATCAGCGGCAAGGCCGAGCGCAACGACCGCACCGACGAGATCAAAACCCAGGTTCTCGAGCGGCTCGCCGACACCTACGCGGGCCGTGAAAAAGAGGTCGGCGCCGCGTTCCGCTCGCTGACCAAGAAGCTTGTCCGCCAGCGGATCCTGACCGACCACTTCCGTATCGACGGCCGGGGCATCACCGACATCCGCGCCCTGTCGGCCGAGGTCGCCGTGGTTCCGCGCGCGCACGGCAGCGCGCTGTTCGAGCGGGGCGAGACCCAGATCCTGGGTGTGACCACCCTGGACATGGTCAAGATGGCCCAGCAGATCGATTCGCTGGGACCGGAAACCTCCAAGCGCTACATGCATCACTACAACTTCCCGCCGTTCTCCACCGGTGAGACCGGCCGGGTCGGTTCGCCCAAGCGGCGTGAGATCGGGCACGGCGCCCTGGCCGAGCGGGCCCTGATTCCGGTGCTGCCCAGCGTCGAGGAGTTTCCGTACGCCATCCGTCAGGTGTCCGAGGCGCTGGGCTCCAACGGTTCGACGTCGATGGGGTCGGTCTGCGCGTCCACGCTGGCGCTGCTCAACGCCGGTGTGCCGCTCAAGGCGCCGGTCGCGGGCATCGCGATGGGGCTGGTCTCCGACGACATAGAAGTTGAGGCGGTCGACGGCGGAAAATCGACCGAGCGTCGCTTCGTCACCCTGACCGACATCCTTGGCGCCGAAGACGCGTTCGGCGACATGGACTTCAAGTGCGCGGGCACCAAGGACTTCGTCACCGCGCTGCAGCTGGACACCAAGCTCGACGGGATCCCGTCTCAGGTGCTCGCGGGCGCGCTCGAGCAGGCCAAGGATGCCCGCCTGACCATCCTGGAAGTCATGGCCGAGGCGATCGACAAGCCCGACGAGATGAGCCCCTACGCGCCGCGGGTGACCACCATCAAGGTCCCGGTGGACAAGATCGGTGAGGTCATCGGCCCCAAGGGCAAGGTCATCAACGCCATCACCGAGGAGACCGGCGCGCAGATCTCCATCGAGGACGACGGCACCGTGTTCGTCGGCGCCACCGACGGCCCGTCGGCCCAGGCCGCGATCGACCGCATCAACGCCATCGCCAACCCGCAGCTGCCGACGGTGGGCGAACGGTTCCTCGGAACCGTGGTCAAGACAACCGATTTCGGCGCGTTCGTGTCGTTGCTGCCCGGTCGTGACGGTTTGGTGCACATCTCCAAGCTCGGCAAGGGCAAGCGCATCGCGAAGGTCGAGGACGTCGTGAACGTCGGCGACAAGCTGCGGGTGGAGATCGCCGACATCGACAAGCGGGGCAAGATCTCCCTCATCCTGGTGGCCGAGGAGGACTCAGCAGGCTCCGCTCCTTCAGCCCCCGCCGATGCCGGGGCTCCTCAGGAGGCGGCACCAGCCGATGCCGCGACGGCCAGCAGCTGACGTACCCGGGGCGCGTCCCGGTCGCGCGGGTGCCCTGCGGCGGGCGAAGCAGACCGCCGAAGCCAAACACCATGCCGCACCGCGCCGCACCACACTGCCTGGGGGCCTGCGGGTCGTCACCGAGTACCTGCCCGCCGTGCGCTCCGCGTCGGTCGGGGTCTGGGTCGGTGTCGGATCGCGTGACGAGGGTGCCACCGTGGCCGGGGCGGCGCACTTCCTGGAGCACCTGCTGTTCAAGTCGACCCCGACCCGCACGGCGGTGGACATCGCGCAGGCGATGGACGCCGTCGGTGGCGAGCTGAACGCGTTCACCGCCAGGGAGCACACCTGCTACTACGCGCACGTGCTGGACAGCGATCTGGAGCTGGCCATCGACCTGGTCGCCGATGTGGTGCTCAACGGCCGTTGCGCGGTCGAGGATGTCGAGCTGGAGCGCGACGTCGTCCTCGAGGAGATCGCCATGCGCGACGACGACCCCGAAGACGCGCTGGGTGACATCTTCCTGGCGGCCCTGTTCGGTGACCACCCGGTGGGCCGCCCGGTGATCGGCACCGCGCAGTCGGTGTCGGCGATGACGCGGGCGCAGCTGCACTCGTTTCATGTGCGGCGCTACACCCCGGAACGGATGGTCGTCGCGGTGGCCGGCAATGTCGACCACGACGAGGTCGTCGCGCTGGTCCGCGAGCACTTCGGGCCGCATCTGGTCCGCGGACGGCGCCCCACGGCACCGCGCAAGGGAGCCGGGCGGGTCAACGGGCGCCCCGGACTGATGCTGGTCAACCGGGACGCCGAGCAGACCCACGTGTCGCTGGGCATCCGCACCCCAGGGCGTGGCTGGGACCATCGCTGGGCGCTGTCGGTGCTGCACACCGCGCTGGGCGGCGGCCTGAGTTCCAGGTTGTTCCAGGAGGTTCGGGAGTCGCGCGGACTGGCCTACTCGGTCTACTCGGCGCTGGACATCTTCGCCGACAGCGGTGCGCTGTCGGTGTATGCCGCGTGCCTGCCCGAGCGTTTCGCCGACGTCATGGCCGTGACCGCCGAGGTGCTCGAAGCGGTGGCACGCGACGGCATCACCGACGCGGAATGCCGCATCGCCAAAGGCTCACTGCGCGGCGGCCTTGTGCTTGGGCTGGAGGATTCCAGCTCGCGGATGAGCCGCATCGGCCGCAGCGAATTGAACTACGGCAAACACCGCAGCATCGAACACACCTTGCAACAGATCGACGAGGTGACCGTCGAGGAGGTCAATGCGGTGGCCCACCGGCTGCTGAGCCAGGGCTACGGCGCCGCGGTGCTGGGTCCGTATGCGTCGAAACGATCGCTGCCCCAACAACTTCGGGCGATGGTAAATTAGCGCAGATGATACTGGGCTTTTGGGATATCGCGGTGCCCATCGTGGGCGCGCCCATGGCCGGCGGCCCGGGCACCCCGGCGTTGGCCGCGGCGGTGTCCAACGCGGGCGGGCTCGGTTTCATCCCCGCGGGGTACCTCGACGCGGACCGTTTCGCCGAGGACATCGCCGCGGCCCGCGCGATGACCACCGGTCCGCTGGGTGTCAACCTGCTCGTGCCGCAACCCAGTGTCGCCGACTGGGCGGCGCTGGACTACTACGCAAACGAACTCGAGGGGGTCGCCGAGCACTACCAGGTGGAGGTGGGTCGGCCCGAGTACGGAGACGACGACGACTGGGAGCGCAAGCTCGAGGTGGTGGCCGATCTCCGCCCGGAGCTGGTGTCCTTCACCTTCGGCGTGCCGTCGCCCGATGTCGTTCGGCGGTGCAGCGCGCTCGGACTGCTGGTGATGGTCACGGTGACGTCGAGCTACGAGGCCGGGGTGGCCGTTGCCGCCGGTGCGGACAGTTTGGTGGTTCAGGGTCCGGGTGCCGGCGGCCACCGCGGCACCTTTGCGCCGGACATGGAGCCCGGCACCGAGTCGCTGCATCAGCTGATCGATCGGATCCATCGGGCGCACCGCGACATCCCGATCATCGCGGCGGGTGGGCTGGGCACGGCCGAGGACGTCGCCGGTGTATTGCGCAGGGGAGCGGTGGCCGCACAAATCGGCACCGCGCTGCTGCTTAGCGACGAAGCCGGCACCAACCGCGCGCAGCGCACGGCCATGATGAACCCCCTCCACGGCAAAACCATCGTTTCACGCGCTTTCTCCGGCCGGTATGGGCGCGGTCTGGAGAACACTTTCACTCGCCTTCTGAATGACGTTGCGCCGCTGGGCTATCCCGAGGTCAACCAGATGACGCTGCCGATCCGGGAGGCCGCGGCCGACTGGGAAGACCCCAACGGGATGGCCCTCTGGGCGGGAACGTCGTTCAGGGAGGCCCGCTCCGGGCCGGTCGCCGACATCATCGCCGGCCTCGTCGGATAGCGCTCCGTGCCAGCGCTGTCACGTCGGCGGTTGCTGTCAGTCGCTGTGACGGCATCGGCACTCACCGCATGCGGGCGCGCCGCCGCCGCGCCCAGCCCGGATCCGTCGGTCATCTATGGCCGGCTCGCCGAACTGGAGCGCCAATACGACGCCTACGTAGGGCTTTTCGCCGGGAACATCGGAACCGGGCGCACCCTGGCCCATCGCGACGGCGATTCGTTCGCGATGTGTTCGACCTTCAAGGCCTACGCCGCGGCGCGGGTGTTGCAGAAGGCCCAGCGCGGCGAATTGGACTTGCGGCAAGCCGTTTTCATCGATCCGGGAGAGCTGCCACCCAATTCCCCGGTGACGGCCCCGCAGGCCGGTAAGACCATGACCTTGGCGCAACTGTGCGCGGCCGCGCTGCAGCGCAGCGACAACGCCGCCGCCAACCTGCTGTTGCGGACAATCGGCGGGCCGCCGGCCATCACGGAATTCGCTCGCTCAATCGGAGACGACCGCACCAGGCTGGACCGCTGGGAGACCGACCTGAACACCGCGATACCCGGCGACCCCCGCGACACCAGCACCCCGCGGGCGCTGGGCGGGGGGATCCAGACTCTGCTCACCGGAACGGTTCTCGGCGAGACGCAGCGCCGTCAGCTGGAGGACTGGATGCGCGGCAATGCGACGTCGACTATGCGAGCCGCCCTGCCGCCCGGGTGGACCACGGCGGACAAGACCGGAACCGGGGATTACGGCAGCACCAATGACATCGGAGTCGCGTACGGCCCCGACGGGCAGCGGGTGCTCTTGTCGCTGATGACGCGCTCCGAGCCGCCGAACCAAGACGCCGACCCGCTGCTGCCGCTGATCGCGGACGTGACGGGGGCGGTGCTGCCGTGGCTGATCGGAACAGGCTGAGGGATCAGGCCAACACGCTCGCCGGAGCGGTGAACGGCAAACCCAGGTCGGTGGCCACCCGCTCGGACAGCAGCATCCCGTCATGCGTCGAAAGCCCTTTGGCCAGAGCGTGATCCGACCGGCAGGCCGCCTGCCAGCCGTGCTCGGCGAGTTTGACCACGTACGGCATCGTCGCGTTGGTCAGCGCGAAGGTCGACGTCTTCGGCACCGCGCTGGGCATGTTCGCCACGCAGTAGAACAGCGTATCGTGCACGGCGAACGTCGGATCATCGTGGGTGGTGGGCCGGGAGTCCTCGAAGCAGCCGCCCTGGTCGATCGAGATGTCCACCAGCACCGCGCCCGGCTTCATCTGCGCGACAAGCGAATTCGATATCAACCTGGGCGCCCTGGCGCCTGGAACCAGGACCGCCCCGATCACCAGGTCGGCACGTTTGACGGCGCCTTCGAGCTCGTACGCCGAGGAATAGCGGGTGCCCACGTGGCCGGCGAACTCCGCGTCGAGCAGCCGAAGCTTGGCGATGTTGACGTCGAAAACCATGACGCTCGCGCCCATGCCGCCGGCGACCCGGGCGGCGTTGTAGCCGGCCGTGCCGGCGCCCACCACCACGACGTCGGCCGGTTTGACGCCCGGCACCCCGCCCATCAGCACCCCGCGCCCGCCATGGGTCCGCATCAGGTGATAGGCCCCGACCTGAGCGGAGAGCCGACCGGCGACCTCGCTCATCGGGGCCAGCAACGGAAGTGCGCCGTCAGGGGTCTGCACGGTCTCGTAGGCGATCGACGTCGCGCCCGCGGCCAACAGCGCGTCCGTGCATGCGCGCGAGGCGGCCAGATGCAGGTACGTGAACAGGACCTGGGCGCGCCGCATGAGGCCGTACTCGGCCGGGGTCGGTTCCTTGACCTTGAGCAGCAGGTCGGCCTCGGCCCACACCTGTTCGGCGGTGCTGGTCAGTTCGGCACCCGCCGCCTTGAACTCCGTGTCGGGGATTGCGGATCCTTCTCCAGCACCGGCCTGGATGAGCACCTCGTGCCCGCGGCGGGTCAGTTCGGCGACGCCGGCGGGGGTGATCGCCACCCGAAATTCGTTGTTCTTGGTCTCGGTGGGAATGCCGACGCGCATACCTCAAGTGTGAAGAACATTCGACAGCGCGGCAAACACCCCGATGATCATTCTGTACAGTCGTGTCGTGCCTGACAGGACTACGGACCAGCACAGCCCGTTGCCGGGCGAGCCGAATGATGTTCGACCCGCCGGTCTCGACAAGGTGGATCGCAAAATCCTGACCTTGCTGCACGGCGACGCCCGGATCCCCAACAACGCGCTCGCGGAGGCGGTCGGGATCGCGCCGTCGACGTGTCATGGCAGGGTCCGGCGGCTGGTGGACCTCGGCGTCATCCGCGGGTTCTACACCGACATCGACCCGGTCGCGGTGGGTTTGCCGCTGCAGGCGATGATCTCGGTCAACCTGCAGTCCAACGCGCGCGGGAAGATCCGCGGCTTCATCCAGCAGATCCGCAGCAGGCGTCAGGTGATGGACGTCTATTTTCTCGCCGGCGCAGACGATTTCATCCTGCACGTCGCGGCCCGCGACACCGAGGACCTGCGCTCGTTCGTCGTCGAGAACCTCAACGCCGACGCCGACGTCGCGGGCACCCAGACGTCGCTGATCTTCGAGCATCTTCGCGGGGCCGCGCCGATCTAGGCCTTATGATCGGCGGATGAACGACCCGTGCGTGACCGCCAGCGTGGAAATCGACGCTCGTCCCGACGTGATGTACGGGCTCATCACCGACCTGTCGACATTGACTTCGCTCGCCGAAGAGCCGGTGGCGATGGAGTGGCGCAAAGGTAGTGCGGTCGGTCCGGGCGCGGTGTTCGTCGGGCGCAACGAAAACGGCGGCCACCGGTGGACCACGAAGTGCACCGCCACCGCCGCCGCCGCCGAACCGGGTCGCGTCTTCGCATTCGATGTGCGGTACACCGTCATTCCGATAGCGCGCTGGCAATACGACATCACTGACCTGGCAGCGGCCGACGGCGGCTGCCAGGTCACCGAGAGCACCTGGGACCGGCGGCCCGGCTGGTTCCGCAAGCTCGCCCCCCGGGCCACCGGCATCGCCGATCGGGCGGCCGCCAATGCCGAGCATATCCAATTGACCCTGCAGCGCCTCAAGCGGCGCGCCGAGGCCGGGTAGCGGGAGATCGGCGGCGCCGGCGATGACGAGGCGTGATCCCGCGGTGGCCATCGTTGGGGCGGGCATGTCCGGATTGTGCGTCGCAATCGCGTTGCTGCGCAGCGGTATTACCGATGTCACCATCTACGAGAAGGCCGACGAGGTGGGCGGCACCTGGCGGGAGAACACCTACCCCGGTCTGACCTGCGACGTGCCGTCGCGGGTCTATCAATACACCTTCGCGACGAAGCCGAACTGGTCGCACTTCTTCTCGCCCGGTGGTGAAATCCAGTCCTACTTTCGGGGCATCGCCGACCAGTTCGGGCTGCGGGACCGGATCCGGTTCGGCACCGAAGTGGTCAGCGCGCGGTTCGACGGCGGCCGCTGGGTGCTGCGTACGGACGCCGGGGCGGAGTCCCAGGTGGACTTCCTGATCTCGGCGACCGGCGTGCTGCACCATCCCCGTCTGCCGTCGATCGCCGGTCTGGACGACTTCGGTGGCAATGTTTTTCACTCGGCGCGCTGGGATCACTCCGTCGACCTCGGCGGGCGGCGAATCGCGGTGATCGGCAACGGATCGACCGGCATCCAGCTCGTCTGCGGCCTGGCCGGCGTGGCGGGCAGGGTACTGACGTTCCAGCGCACCGCGCAGTGGGTGGTCCCGATGCCCAACCCGCGGTACTCCAGGTTCGCCAGCATTACCCACCAGGCCGCTCCGTGGCTCGATCGGTTGGCGTACCGGGCGTACAGCAGGGTATTCGACACCTTCGCGGTCGCGTTGACCAAGCCGGGCCTGCGGCGAAAGTTGATGGGAGCGATGTGCCGTGCCAACCTGCGCCAAGTGCGCGACCCCGAGCTGCGTGCCGCGCTGACCCCCGACTACCAGCCCATGTGCAAGCGGTTGGTGGTGTCGGGCGGGTTCTATCGCGCGATGCAGCGCGAGGACGTCGAGTTGGTGACCGCCGGCATCGACCACGTCGAACGGCGGGGCATCGTGACCGACGACGGCAAATTGCACGAGGTGGACATCATCGCGCTGTGCACCGGGTTCGACACGCACGCGTTCTTCCGGCCGATGCGGCTGACCGGCCGGGACGGGATCGCCATCGACGACATGTGGCGCGACGGACCGCGGGCATACCAAACCGTCGCGATGCCGGGTTTCCCCAACTTCTTCATGATGCTCGGGCCGCACAGCCCGGTGGGAAACCACTCGCTCACCTCGGTGGCCGAGTCACAGGCCGATCACATACTGCGGTGGATCGAGGGTTGGCGCTGCGGCGAATTCGACACCGTGGAGCCGACGTCGGCGGCCACTGAGCGTTTCAACGCGAAGTTGCGTGCGGCGATGCCCTTCACCGTGTGGACCACCGGCTGTGACAGCTGGTACCTGAACAAGGACGGCGTGCCCGAGGTCTGGCCCTTCACGCCGGGTGAACATCGCGCCATGCTGGCGAAAACGGATCCCGCGGAGTACGACTTGCGCCGCCACGCCGCGGCCCGGGGATAAACCCGGTACCGGCGGTTTCGCATATCTGAGCTGACTCACTATACTTGCCACGCGCGGATAAACGCCGAGGTAGGGGGACACCATGTTCACCGTCGACGACCAGGCGGCGGGGCCGCATGACGAATCGCTGGACCACGAGCGTCTGGTCCTCGAGGCGCGCGATGTCGATTTCGGCTGGGGCAAGCTGCCGTTTCACTATGTGCCGGGCGAGCCGTTCACAACCCACGTCCTCAACGTCCTGCACCTGCTGTTGCCCGCGGGCGAGGAGTTCTTCGTCGACGTGTTCAAGAAGGCGCTGCCGTTGATCAAGGACGATCAGCTGCGCCTGGATGTGCACGGATTCATCGGTCAGGAAGCCATGCATTCGCAGGCGCACTCCAAGGTGCTCGCCCACTTCGCCGCTGAGGGCGTCGACCTGACCCCGTACACCGACCAGATCAGGTGGCTGTTCGAGAAGCTGCTGGGCCCCAAGCCCGGGTGGAGTCTGCGACGGCAGCACAGCTGGCTGCTGGAGCAGGTTTCGATCGTGTCGGCGGTCGAGCACTACACCGCCATTCTGGGCGAGTGGATTCTGGACTCGCCGGCACACGATGCCATCGGCACCGATCCGGTGATGCTGGACATGCTGCGGTGGCACGGCGCCGAGGAAGTCGAGCACAAGGCCGTCGCCTTCGACACCATGAAGCACCTGCGGGTGGGGTATTGGCGACGGGTTCGGTCCCAGCTGGTCGTCACGCCGGCCATGCTGCTGTTGTGGGTGCGTGGCGTGCGATTCATGTATTCGGTGGATCCCCACCTTCCGCCGGGGAGCAAGCCGCGCTGGCGCGACTACTTCAGCGCGGCGCGCCGGGGATTGGTGCCCGGGCCGCTGCGATTCGTGCGAGTGGTCGGTGACTACTACCGGCCGGGTTTCCACCCGTCCCAGCTGGGTGGGCTGGAGCTGGCGGTGGACTACCTGGCGCTCTCACCCGCCGCCCGTGCGTCGCACTGACCTATGACCAGCACGTCGAGCGTCACCGCGTCCGACGGCGTCACCCTGGCCGTCCACCGGTACACCGAGGTCGATCCCAGCCGCCCGACCATCCTCGCCATTCACGGCTGGCCGGACAACCACCGCATCTGGGACGGCGTCGCCCAAGAGCTCGACAAGCGCCACCCGGGCCGCTACAACGTCGTGGCCTACGACGTTCGCGGAGCCGGCGAATCATCCCGTCCGGCAAAACGATCCGGGTACGCCTTTGTCCAATTGGTGTCCGACATCGCCGCGGTGATCGACAGCCTGGGCGTCGAGCGGGTCCACTTGCTGGCCCACGACTGGGGCTCGATTCAAACCTGGGCGGCGGTCACCGACGAGTCGGTGATGGACAAAGTCGCGTCGTTCACGTCGATCTCGGGTCCGCACCTGGAGTATGCGGGGAGCTTCCTGCGGTCGGCGCGCACTCCCCGGGCCGTGGCCCAGGTCGCCCGGCAGTTGGTGGGCTCGGGGTACATCGGTTTCTTTCTGTGTCCGGGCGTGCCGGAGCTGGCGTTTCGCTCCCGGCTCGGCGTGAAAGTCGTTGAAGCTGTTGAACGCATCGGCCGGTTGAGCACCCGCAGTCGACGCGACGCGACGCCGCGGTCGATCACCGACTACGTCAACGGGCTCAACCTGTATCGGGCGAACATGCCCGCGCCGATAGTGTCGCCGTCGCGGCCGCTGCCGCAGACACGCGTCGCCGTCCAGGTTCTGGTGCCGCGCAGGGATATGTTCGTGACGCCCGCGCTGCAACGGTTCACCGGCGCGATTCCCGCCCGCGGCCGGGTGATCCCGATCGAAGGCGGGCACTGGGTGGTGACGTCGCGCCCCGACGTCATCGCCCGGCTGACCGGCGACTGGGTCGACCAGAACGTCGGCGGCGCGGCCGGCGCGAGCGCGTCGGTGGTGCGCGGCGGACCGCGCGAGGTGCGCGGCAAACTCGCGCTGGTCACCGGGGCGGGCGCCGGCATCGGCCGGGCCACCGCGATGGAGCTGGCCCGGCACGGCGCCCGCAAGGTGGTGATCGTCGATCGCGACCTCGCCGCGGCCAACGACAGCGCCGACGCCGTTCGCGCGGCGGGCGCCGAGGCTGCGGTGTACCGGGTCGACGTCAGCGACGAGTCCTCGATGAACGACCTTGCCGCACAAGTCCTTAACGAGCACGGCGTGGTCGACGTCCTGGTGAACTACGCCGGCATCGGAATGTCGGGCCGGTTCCTGGAGACGAGTTCGGCGAATTGGGAGAACATCATCGGCGTCAACGTCCGTGGCGTCATCGCGGGCAGCAGGGCGTTCGGGTCGCAAATGGTCGAGCGCGGCGAGGGTGGAACGATCATCAACGTGGCATCGGCGGCGGCGTACATACCGTCGAAATCGATGGTCGCCTACAGCACCACGAAGGCCGCGGTGCTGGGATTCAGCGAATCGCTGCGGGCCGACCTCGCCGACGAGGGCATCACCGTCACGGCCGTGTGCCCGGGATTCGTCAACACCAACATCGCCAAAAGCACTGTCTACGCCGGGATGACGGCCGAACAGCAGGAACGATCCCGGGAGAAGGCCGATGCGGCGTATCGGCGGCGCAACTACACGCCGGAGGCGGTGGCCAAGGCGATGGTCAAGGCCGTCAGGACCGGCCCTGCCGTGCTGCCGATCGCCGCCGAGTCCAGGGTCGGCTACGCGATGCGGCGCATCAGCCCGTCGATGCTTCGATTGTTCGCGCGCTTCGACATTCGGCAAACATGAGGCACGCACTGTGACCGAAAACATCTGGGCCAGCAGGCCCGCGGATCTGTACGGTCGGCGCAACCGCGATCGCCTGGGCACCGCGGTGTGGGGCATCCGCGTCTTGTTGGGCGGATTCGCCTCGACCTCGCGCTGGCAGCCGTCGCGGGTAAAGCCGGTGCGGCGGACACAAACCGCGGTGGTCACCGAGCGCGAACTCGTCGCCCCCGACGTGGTCGCGTTGACGGTGGCCGACCCGGACGGTGGTTTGCTTCCGTCCTGGACGCCCGGCGGGCACATCGACGTTCAGTTGCCGTCGGGCCGACGCCGGCAGTACTCGCTGTGCGGTCCGCCCGGACGCCGCACGGACTATCGCATCGCCGTCCGCCGGATCGCCGACGGCGGTGGCGGTTCCATCGAGATGCACGAGGCTTACCGCCCCGGCGACCCCCTGGTCTTCGAGGGCCCGCGCAACGCGTTCTATCTGGGCGCGACCGAGCGTGAGGTGTTGTTCGTGATCGGCGGCATCGGGGTGACGCCCATTCTGCCAATGCTGCACGCGGCGGAGCAACGCGGAATCGATTGGCGCGCAATCTATGCCCGGCAGCAGCCGGGGATACATGCCGTTTCTGGACGAGGTGGTGTCGGTGGCCCCGGGCCGGGTTTCTGTGTGGGCCGACGACGAGCACGGCCGGTTGGCGGCCGTGGACGACCTGCTGGCCGCCGCCGGGCCGACGACGGCCGTGTACGTGTGCGGGCCGACCGCCATGCTGGAAGCGGTGCGCTCGGCCCGCGATGAACACGCCGATGCGCCACTGCATTACGAGCGATTCAGCCCACCGCCGGTCGTCGGCGGAGTTCCTTTCAAGTTGGAACTGGCGCGGTCGCAGCGGGTGCTCAGCGTCCCGGCGAATCGCTCGGCACTTGATGTCATGCTCGATCGGGATCCGACGACCCCCTACTCCTGCCAGCAGGGCTTCTG
>Ga0318498_10000031_pt1 | contig 33843 bp, 35 predicted proteins | sample GRESIP109b1f24_FD_203488 | JGI IMG/M metagenome (GOLD analysis project Ga0318498, IMG submission 203488) | Tropical soil microbial communities from Luquillo Experimental Forest, Puerto Rico - GRE.SIPMG.109b1f24 | ecosystem: Environmental > Terrestrial > Soil > Tropical forest > Bulk soil... | reverse complement strand
GGCGGAGACGACCCGGTGCACGCGATCGCGCTGCGCTGCCAGGTCCGGATCGAGCCGCTGCGGCGTTCCTACTCCGACGCCGAAGCCGCCGGGCTGCTCGACCTGTTCGGGCCCCGCGAACGCTGGGCCCAGACCCAACGCACGTTCCTCTGGCAGCATTGCACCGCGATGGTGCCGGGCTTCGCCGGCAACACGACGGTGGCCCTTCCGCTGGATTGCACCTACGACTTCGAGGTCGCCGCCGCCAAGTACCTGCACGCGTTGCGCGAAGGTGCGCTGCCGCTCCAGTTCCTTTTCAGCGGAACGATTTTCGTCAAGGCCGAACGCGGTTTCTCCGTGCAGCAGGTGCCGTGGGACTGCGAGTATCGCTACGACATGCCGGTTACGGTCTGGCAAGAGCTGATCGCGCAGCACTATCCGAACACCGGTTGGGTGCGGCTGAGCCACGAAACCATAACGGCGCTGGCCGCCTACAAGTCGGCGCAAGGGCTGCTCGACTTCGACCACGCGGTCACCTCGCTGCTGGACACCGACCGGGAGACGGCGCAATGACCTCCACCTGGGACCGCGCCCGCGCCGTCGCCGACGCCGTGCTCTACGAGGGCTATCTCCTCTACCCGTACCGCGGGACGTCGAGCAAGAATCAATCACGTTGGCAGTTCGGCGTTTTGGGCCCGCCCGGCGCCGCGGACGCGGGCCTCGGCGAAGACGACACCCTCGCGGCGGACTTTCTGGTCGAGGGGGCTCAGGCGATAACCCTGGTGGTGCGGTTCCTGCAGTTGCAGCGCCGCAGCGCCGAGCGCGAGTTCACCCATGGCGAATTCGAGCCCGTCGACGAGCTGATCACCCCGGCCGGGTCTTGGCTGACCTGGGATGAGGCGGTCGAATGTGAGCTGTCCTTCGGCCCCCTCGCATTCGATGACCTGCCCCGGACGCTACCGGTGCTGGCAGACGCGGCAACCGACGTTGAGCTCCTCGCCGGCGGTCGGCTGGTCCGCGAACGGCAGGAGGTGCGTGGCGCCCTGACCGTCGCCAGCGAGCCGGACGGCGACCTGCGCCGGGTCTCGGTACGGGTCAGCAACGTCGGCGCCAGCGTCGACGGCGGGGCCGACGACAAAGATTCGGTGATCGCACGGTCCATGATCGGAACCCACATCATCGCCGAGGTGGTCGGCGGTCAGTTCGTTTCGTTGCTCGAGCCGCCGCCGGACGCCACCGATGCGGTGTCCCGGTGCAGACGGCACCGCTGCTTCCCCGTGCTGGCGGGCCCCATCGGCACCCAGGACATCCTGTTGATCTCGCCGATCATTCTCTACGATCACCCGGAGGTTGCCGAACAGAGCAACACCGCCCTGTATGACTGCACGGAGATCGACGAGATCCTCACCCTGCGCGTGATGACAATGACCGACGAGGAGAAGGCCCAGGCCCGGGCCACCGACCCGCGGGCCGCACGGATCGTCGACCAGTGCGACGCCATGTCGCCCGAGGCGATGGCGCGCCTGCACGGTGTGCTGCGTGATCCGCACGCGCTCAACACTCCGGCGGGGCTGGTCCCGGAGATTCCTGAGGGAGTTGACTGGTGGGATCCGTTGGCCGACAACGCCGTTCGCCCGGAAATCGACGCGGTACTGGTGAACGGAGTCCGGGTCGCCCGCGGCAGCCTGGTCCGGTTGCGGCCGAGGCGCAACGCCGACGCGCAGGACATCTTCATCGCCGGCAAGACCGCCCGCGTCACGTCGGTGCATGAGGATGTGGAGGGCAGAAAGCACGTCGGGGTGGTCGTCGACGATGACCCCGCAGCCGAACTGCATGATTGGTACGGCCGCTATCTGTACTTCTCGCCCGACGAAATAGAGCCGCTCGAAGCTGAGCAACCCGTAAACCCCTGAAAGGAGTTCGAAATGGAAGTCTTGGGTTGGTTATTCCTTATCATCGTCGCGGTTTTGGTGTTGGTCGGGGTTGGGCTCGGACTGGTGTCGCTGCCCGACGCCCGCCGCTACCTGAAACTGAGGCGGATGTAATCAACTGGACAGCCTAATGACAGCGCGCATCCTGGTAGCTGGGATCGGCAACATCTTCTTGGGCGACGACGGATTCGGCTCGGAGGTAGTCCGCAACGCCGGAATCCGGCAGGACGATCCGAGTGTCCGGGTCATCGACTACGGCATCAGGGGCATGCACCTGGCCTACGACCTGCTCGAGGAATGGGACTCGCTGGTCCTCGTCGACGCGGTACCCAGCCGCGGCAACCCCGGTATGTTGCACGTCTTCCAGGCCGACCCCGAAGACGTACCCGCGGCCGACCGTGAATCCGGTTTCACGACAACCGGTGTCGACGCTCACGGCATGGATCCGGCCGCGGTGTTCGCCAGCCTGCGGGCGCTGGGCGGCAGCCCGCCCTACACGGTCGTCGTCGGCTGCGAGGCGGGCAGCGTCGAGGAAGGCATCGGGCTCACCGAGCCCGTGGCCAAGGCCGTCCCGCGGGCCGCGCGGGCGGTCGAGGAAATCGTCGCGGCGTTGCGGACGCCTACGGCCGCAAAGGGGCAACCAGCGTTGCGAGGGGACTGCTGAGCCATGTGCCTTGGGATTCCCGGTCAAGTGATCCGGATGCTGGACGGTTACGAGGGACAGCTCGCGCTCGTCGACGTGACCGGCGAGCAGCGCAAGGTCAACGTCGGCATGCTGCCGGAAGAGACGTTCGCGCCCGGTGACTGGATCATCATCCACATGGGCTTCGCCGTCGAGAAGACGGACCGCGCCGGGGCGGAGCAGGCGATGGCCGGCCTCGAGCTGATGGGTAGGGGACGCACCGATCCGACGGTCGGCCCGGGGGGCGGTTGAGATGACCGAGTCCCCCCTGATGCTGCGGTCCGACGTCCGGCAGCACTTCACCGTAACCGGTGTCGTTCAGGGGGTTGGCTTTCGTCCTTTCGTCCACCGCATCGCCAGCGAGCTGGGCCTTTCGGGGTTCGTCGGCAACGATTCGGGTGCGGTCTTCGTCGAGGTGCAGGGCGAACGCGCCCGCGTAGACGAATTCGGTCGTCGGCTTCGTTCCGAGGCCCCGCCGCTGGCGCGGATCAGTGCGGTCTCGGTTATTGACCTCACCGCCGACCGCGCGTGCGCACCCGAGTTCCGGATCGTGGAGAGCCGGACGCTCACCGGGGCCAAGACACCCAGGACACCCATCCCGCCCGATATCGCGGTGTGCGACGACTGTGTCTCCGAGCTGTTCGACTCGCGCGACCGGCGTTACCGGCACCCGTTCGTGACGTGCACAAATTGTGGGCCGCGGTTCACCATCATCCGCGAGTTGCCGTATGACCGTCCGGCCACCACCATGTCGACCTTCGCCATGTGCGAGCGGTGCGCGGCCGAATACCACGATCCGGCGAATCGCCGGTTCCACGCGCAGCCGATCGCCTGTCCCGACTGCGGGCCGTCGCTGTTCTTCCGGACGCGGGCCGGAAAGGTAAACGGATCGGATGCCGCACTGGCCGCCACCCAACGCGCTCTGGCCGCGGGCGAGGTGGTCGCCATCAAGGGCATCGGCGGTTACCACCTGGCCTGCACCGCCGATGACGAGGCCGTGGTCGCCGCGCTGCGGGCGCGAAAGGCCCGGGGCGCCAAGCCCTTCGCCATGCTGGTCCGGGATCTCGAGGTCGCTCGCCGCTACGCCTACGTCGACGACGCCGAGGCCGCGGTGCTGTCGAGTCCCGCACGCCCGATCGTGCTGCTGCGGCGGCGCCCCCGAAATATAAGCGCGCCCGTCGCCGACGCGGTCGCGCCCGGCAGCCCGCTCCTCGGGCTGATGCTGCCGTACTCCCCCATCCACCACCTGCTGCTGGCGCCCGTCCCCGGCGCCGCCGAGCGGGTACCCGACACGCTGGTGCTCACCAGCGCGAACCGTTCCGACGAACCCATCTGCTTCACCGACGACGATGCCGCCGAACGGCTTTCGGCGCTCTGCGATGCGGTCCTCGACCACAACCGGCCAATCCACGTGCCGTGCGACGACTCGGTGGTGCGCGTCGTCAGGGACCGGGACGGGGCCCGGGATCTGCCGATCCGCCGATCCCGCGGATATGCGCCGCTACCGGTCGATATCGGGCGGGCCGGCCCGGCGGTGCTGGCCGTGGGCGGGGAGCTGAAGAACACGTTCTGTCTTACCGACGGCTCGCGCGCCTATATGTCCGGTCACATCGGCGACATGGCCACCTGGGAGACGCTGCGCGCGTTCGAACGCGCGGTGGACCAGCTCAGCGAAATACGCGGAAGGCCGGCGCGAATGGCCGCCGATCTGCATCCCGGATACCACACCCGAAGCTGGGCGGAGCGCCATGCGGGCGACCTGCCGCTGGATCTGGTCCAGCATCATCACGCGCATGTGGTCTCGCTGCTTGCCGAGCACGGGCGCATCGGTGAACCCATCGTCGGAGTCTCCTTCGACGGAACCGGCTATGGCTGCGACCAGACCATCTGGGGCGGAGAGGTTCTCGCTCTCGGCACCGACAGCCACCGATTCGTTCGCGTCGGCCACCTGTTACCTGTACCGCTGCCTGGAGGCGACGCCGCGGTGCGCAACCCGTGGCGGATGGCGCTCTCCCAGTTGTGGATGGCCGGCATTGACTGGACCCCGGACCTGGCGCCGGTCGCCGCCGCAACCGAAGGCGAATTGCGCCTGACCCGTTCGCAATTGGAGAGCGGCGCCGGATGCGTGCCGTGTTCGAGCATGGGCCGGCTGTTCGACGCCGTCGCCTCCCTGCTCGGGGTGCGCCACCGGATCGACTACGAAGGCCAGGCCGCCATCGAGCTCGAGGCGCTCGCGGAGTCGGCCGATCTAAATCTTGACGGGATCGGGCCGTCGCTGCCACTTACCGTGCGGGCCGACGGGGTGATCGATCCCGCCACCATGGTGCAAGCGCTGGTGGCGGCCCTGTACGCCGGCACGCAGCCGGCGCCGCTGGCCGCGGCGTTCCACGAGGCCGTCGTGGACGCCGTCGCCAAGGTGGTCTCCCGGGTGGCCGGCGGGGTCAGACTCGTGGGCCTCACCGGCGGCGTGTTCCAGAACGTGCTGCTGCTGCGCGCTTGCCGTCAGCGATTGCAGCTGGCGGGATTCGAGGTGCTGACCCACCACACCGTGCCGCCCAACGATGGCGGGCTCGCACTGGGTCAGGCGGCGATCTCGATGCTGACGGGTTTGGAAGAGGGCTGGAGGGAGGATGAGTTATGACTCCGGCATCTGACACGGTTCTCAATCGCGGGCTGGGCGCCGAATTGGCCGAGGACTTGGCCGCCACCGCGTTCACGCTGGCCAAGCGTTTCGCCGCGGGCGCGACCATGTGGTCGATCGCGCCGTCGTGGGAGCCGCACGCGCTGCACATCGCGGTCGAGTTCGTGCACCCGGTGATCATGGGCAAACGGGCATTGCCCGCGGTGGCACTGACGGGGCCCGACCTGGTGGATCTCGTGCGGGTGTCGGTGCGGCCCGGCGACATCGTCGTCGCGGTGTCCGGCGCGGACGAACCCGACGTGCGCTCGGTGATGCGTCGCGGCCCGGCGTGGGGCGCGACCACGATCTGGATCGGCAGTGGTGAGCGGCCCGCGGCCGGAATGGCCGACCACGTGCTCTGGCTCGACGACCCCGATCCCCGGATCCCGGCGACCGGCGGCTTCGTGCTGTTCTATCACCTGCTGTGGGAGCTGACCCATGTCTGCTTCGAGCACTCGGGTTTGCTGAAACCCGAATGCTCCGAGGAAGTTTGCGTCACGTGCAGCGACGAGGGTCGCCTGGGCGAGGTGGTGAGCGCGTCGAAAAACGGGCAGGCCCCGGTGCGCACGGCGCGGGGCGTCGAGACGGTGGTGACCGCACTTGTCGACCCGGTCGACGCCGGCGAGCTGATCCTGGTGCACGCCGGCACGGCGATCAGCCGGGTCGACGACGAAAAGGAGGGTCGCTCATGAGTGACGAACCGACCAACTTCCTCTATCCGTTCATCGACGCCGAAGAGGAGGACCCCAAATCGCTGCTCGCAGACCTGGCCGCGTCGGCGCAGGCAAAAGCGGCCGAGAGCCTGGCGCTGCGGCGCTCCACGCTGGAAGCCAACGCCGACCTGCTGGAGCGGGCCGCCACCGAGATGGCTCAGCGCTTCGCTGCGGGCGGACGGTTGTTCACCTTCGGAAACGGCGGCAGCTGCACCGATTCCACCACCTTGGCGAGGTTGTTCGCCCGGCCGCCTTTAGGCGCGCCTGGAAAAACCCTGCCCGCGTGGTCGTTGACCGCCGATCAGGCCATCCTGACCGCGCTGGGCAACGACGTCGGCTTCGAGCTGGTGTTCGCCCGCCAGCTGATCGCCCGCGCAAAGGCCGGCGACATCGCGATCGCGATGTCGACCAGCGGCAATTCGCCCAACCTGCTCACCGCGTTGGCCGAGGCGCGCCAGCGGGGCCTGTACACCATCGGTTTCGCCGGCTACGACGGCGGCGCCTTCGCCAACGACCCGAACGTGGACGCCTGCTTCATCGTTCGTTCGCAAAGCGTGCACCGGATCCAGGAATCCCAAGCGCTCCTGGGCTATCGGCTGTGGTTGGCGGTGCATGAACGTCTCGGCGATCAAGGTTTGGGGGCCGCATGAGCAAGTCAGCGGGTGAATACCTGTCGTCGGGACCGCGGTTCGCCGAGGGCGAGGTCATCGAGCGGATCGAGTCGTTCCGCAGGCGCCGCCCCCGGTTGCTCGACGACCACGTCACCCTGGCGCACGGGGCCGGCGGGAAGGCCTCCGCGGCGCTGGTGGATGCGGTGTTCATGGAGGCCTTCCGCAACCCGCTGCTCGAGTCGCTGGGCGACGGCGCGGTCCTGACGTTGCCCGGCGGCGAGCGGCTGGCCATGTCCACGGATTCATTCGTGGTGCAGCCCAGGCGTTTTCCCGGCGGCTCGATCGGCGAACTCGCCGTCCACGGCACCTGCAACGACCTGGCGATGGCCGGTGCCGTCCCGTCCTGGATCGCGGCGGCGTTCGTGCTCGAAGAGGGCTTTCCCATCGCCGAATTGAAGGAGATCGTCGCCGACATGGCGACCGCTGCCACGAACGCGGGTGTGCAGATCGTCACCGGCGACACCAAGGTGGTGCCCAAGGGCGCCGCCGACGGCCTGTTTGTGACCACCACCGGGGCCGGTGTCATTCCCGCCGGGCGCACGCTGTCGGCGGGGTCCGTGCGCGCCGGTGACAAGGTGCTGTTGTCGGGGTCGATGGGCGATCACGGCATGGCCGTCATGCTCGCCCGCGGCGACCTGGCCATCGAGGCCGACATCGCGTCCGACACCGCCTCGGTCAGCCCGCTCGTGGAACTGCTGATGGCGGCCGCGCCGTCCACCCGGTGGCTGCGGGACGCGACCCGGGGCGGGGTCGGCACGGTGTGCAACGAACTCGCCCAGGCGTGCGGCCTGGGGGTGTTGCTCGAGGAGGAGCGACTACCCGTGCGGCCCATGGTCAATGGCGCCTGTGAGTTGCTCGGCATCGATCCCCTTTACGTCGCCAACGAGGGCAAGTTCGTCGCCGTCGTCGCGGCGGAGGAGGCCGAGGCCGGGCTGGCCGCGGTGCGGTCGCATCCCCTGGGCGCCGATGCGGCCGAGGTCGGGGAAATCGTCACCGAACCGGCGGAAAGCGTGGTGCTGCGCACCGGGTTCGGCGGAACGCGGATCGTCGACATGCTCGTCGGAGACCCGCTGCCCCGAATCTGCTGAAACGCCCTCGTTAGAGAAAGAGGAGAAACGCGAATGTGTCTGGGGATTCCCGGCCGGATCGTCGAAATCACCGATCCCGCAAACTATTTGGCAAAGGTTGACGTCAGTGGTGTGCAGCGCACGATCAGCGTGCGGCTGCTCGAGGACGACATGCCCCAGCCCGACGACTGGGTGCTCGTCCACGTCGGGTTCGCCATGGCCAAGATCGACGAGACCGAGGCGTTGCTCACCCTGGCCGCCATCCAGAAACTCGGTGACGCGTATACCACCGAAATGCAAGCCTTCGACTCGTCGGCCATCGTCTAAAAGGGGAAAGCGCACATGAAATTCGTTGACGAGTTCCGTGATCCCGCCGCGGCCCGCAAGCTGCTGGGCGCCATCGAGCACCTCGCGGGTGACGGCGGCGGAGAGTTCAAGTTCATGGAGGTGTGCGGCGGGCACACCCATACCATCTACCGGCACGGCATCGAACACCTGCTGCCCGACAATGTCGAACTGGTGCACGGCCCGGGCTGCCCGGTCTGCGTGATACCGATGGGCCGCATCGACGACGCGATGTGGTTGGCCGGCCAACCCGACGTCGTCTTCACCTGCTTCGGCGACATGATGCGGGTGCCCGGGTCCAACGGCAGCCTGCTGGATGCCAAGGCGCGCGGTGCCGACGTGCGGTTCGTCTACTCGCCACTGGACGCGCTGAAGATCGCGATCGACAACCCCGACAAGCAGGTGGTGTTTTTCGCCATCGGTTTCGAGACCACCGCACCGTCGACGGCGGTGACGCTGGTGCGGGCACGCGAATTGGGCCTGCCCAATTTCAGCGTGTTCTGCAACCACGTGACGATCGTGCCGCCGATCAAGGCCATTCTCGAGTCGCCGGATCTGCGGCTCTCGGGCTTCATCGGCCCCGGGCACGTGTCGACGGTGGTGGGCAACCGGCCCTACCGGTTCGTGCCGGACGTGTACCGAAAGCCGTTGGTGGTGGCGGGATTCGAGCCGCTGGACATCCTGGCGGCGGTCGCGATGCTGCTGCGCCAGATACGCGAGGGCCGGTGCGAGGTGGAAAACCAGTACAAGCGGGTGGTGCCCGAGCACGGCAATCCGGCCGCGCTGGCGCTGATGGGCAAGGTGTTCGCGTTGCGCCCGCACTTCGAATGGCGTGGGCTGGGGTTCATCTCGCAGAGCGCGCTGCGGCTGCACGACGATTTCGCGGAGTTCGACGCCGAGCTGCGGTTCGCGATGCCCGGCGTGCGGGTCGCCGACCCGAAGGCCTGCCAGTGCGGTGAGGTGCTCAAGGGGGTGCTGAAGCCTTGGGAATGCAAGGTTTTCGGCACCGCGTGCACCCCGGAAACCCCGATCGGAACGTGCATGGTGTCCCCCGAGGGGGCGTGTGCCGCCTACTACAACTTCGGCCGCATGCACCGCGATGCCGCCAAGCTGGTGGGGCGCGCTTGAGCGACAGCGTGATCCAGCGCGGTGTCGAGATGTTCGCCCGCTACGCGTATGCCCCCAATGCGCTGGGCTACTGCGGGCCCCCGCTGGGGGCCACCCTGCGTGACGGTTCGGTCGACGCGGTGCGCAGCGCGGCGACCAGGTTTTCCGGGGCGTGGCCGTACCTGCGGGTGCTGTCCCGGCTGACCGGCATCGCCGACCCACTGGATTATCGGCTCGTCGAGTCGTATTGGCTCGGCGGCGGCGTCGGCGCCGGCCTGGACCCGCAAGACTTCTTCGACGCGTTGCTGGCCATCATCGGCCCGCAAGCGGGCCGTTACTGGTCACACCTCACCGCGGGCCTCGCCCGCGAGGCCGCCGCCAACCACTGTTTCCACGTGTTCGGCGTGTATCCGTGGACGCGGTTCTTGGGACGGGGCATGGATGAACACCCGCTGAGCGTGCTCGACAACTGCCGGATCACCTGGGGGACAGTCGTTTCCCGCACCGGCGACGACGTCGAGGTCAGCTGTCAGCGGCTGGTGTGGGACGGCCAGGCGCTGACGCTGTCCGAACCCGCGACGCGTCCGCTCGACGTCTGGGCCGACGGGTACAGCGCGGTGCCCGGTGTCGCCGTCGGCGACGAGGTCGCCGTGCACTGGGGCCGGCTGTGCGGGCGCCTGTCACCGGAGCAGATCCGCGCGCTCGCCGACAGCACGGACCGTCAGCTCCGGGTGACCAGTCAACGGCTCGCGCACGTCTAGTCCAAGGGAGTGAACCGGATCGCGACCAGGTGGTTCTGCTCGACGGCCTCGGTGAAGTCTTCGAGCGTCGGCATGTGCCGATCGCGGAACTTCATCGCCATCATGCGCTGTGCGTTCTTGACGCCCTTGCTCTCGGCGAAGCGCCGGTAGAGATCGGCGACAGCGGCAGGGTCTTGGATGAGTTCGCCGCGCATGCTCGTCGTCTTTCCGTCGTACAAGACCTGGGCGGTCGCACCGTCGCGAAAGTTCCGGGTCCAGGCAGCGTCGCTCAGGGCATACAGATCCTTGTCGATCTGGTAGGCGCTCAGCGGAAATGAGTACCTCCGCCCTGTCTTGCGTCCGTTGAAGCTCATCACCATCAGCTGCCTGCGCGCGGCGCCCATTACCGGAGTGCGCAGCAGGAACCGCATGATCGGGTTGACGACTTTTTGTACTGCGCGCGGTGGGAACGAGAGCGTGATCGCATGCGGCTGTTCTGTCATGGCGCCACCGTAGAACACTGGCTGGCGCACGTTTGATTTCGTGCCAGACTTACCGTCGTGCCCGGTTCCATCTGCGACGTGCTGCCCGCCGCAGCCGCGCTGCTGGGGGTCCCGGATGCGATCGACAAGCTGGCGTTGGCGGATTGGGCCGGCGATCGGGTCGATCGCGTCGCGCTCGTGCTGGTGGACGGAATGGGCTGGCACCTGTTGCCGGAGTTGGCCGCCAGTGCGCCGCTGCTCGCCTCCGTCGTGGCCGGCGACACCGGACAGCTCAGCGAGCTCAGCTGCACCTTTCCGTCGACCACGCCGAGCAGCCTGGTGTCCCTCGGTACCGGAGCCCAGGCCGGCGAGCACGGCATCCTGGGTTTCACGCTCAACGTGCCCGGCACCGACAGGGTGCTCAACCACATCCGGTGGCGCGACGACCCGCCCCACACCGAATGGCAGCCGCTGCCAACCTGGTTCGGGCGGCTGCAACAAGCCGGCGTCGATGCGCGCGCCGTGCTGCCGGCCCCCTTCATGGGCAGCGGACTGACCGACGCGGCGTACCGCGGCGCCCGCTTTCGCCCAACACACAAGACAGACGACTACGCCCGGGAGCTGGCCGACGAGCTGCACGGTGGGCCGGGCCTGGTCTATGGGTATACGGCTGGTCTGGACACCGCCGCCCATGTGTTCGGTATCGGATCGCCCCAATGGCACGCGGCGGCCGCCCACGTCGACGCGCTGCTCACCCGCCTGGTCGAGAACCTGCCGCCGAACGCGGCTTTGCTCGTGACCGCCGACCACGGCGGTCTCAACGTCCCGCCGGAGGCGCGCGCCGACCTCGACACCGACCCACGGCTGGCCGCGGGGGTGCGGGTGGTCGCCGGCGAGCCGCGGGTGCGCTACCTGCACACCGAGCCGGGGGCCGCGTTGGACGTACAGGCCACCTGGAGCGAGGTGCTGGAGGGCCGGGTGCAGGTATACAGCCGCGAGCAGGCCGTGGCCACGGGGATGTTCGGGCCGGTCAACCCGGGGCACCTGGCGCGGATCGGCGATGTCGTCGTCGTGTGCATCGGCGACGCAGCCGTGCTGGCCACCGGCCACGAGCCGCCGGAAACGGCTCGCCTCATCGGTTTTCACGGCGCGGCCACCCCAGCCGAAATGGCCATTCCGCTGATCGCTTTCATGTCTCCAGAGCGCTGCTCGGCGAACCAATAGTTGACTTTCGAACGCGAATAGCACATGCGCTATTGGATTCGCGAATCGTGTATTGGTTGCCGCACGCTAGCCGTGTGGCGCGTGTGGCACCAGGTCTGTAACCGCCGCGCCTATAGAGATGTGATGAGCTTTGCGATGCTGCCGCCGGAGATCAACTCCGGGCTGATGTATGTGGGTCCCGGCTCGGGATCGATGACCGAGGCCGCAACGGCCTGGGGGAAATTGGCCACCCGGCTACACACCGCGGCCGTCGAAGCCGCAGCCCCTTACATAGACTGGCTCACCGCCACCGCCGCATGCGCCGAGCGCGCGGCCATCCAGGCCGCGGCGGCGGCGAGTGCCCATCAAACGGCGTTGGCGGCAACCATTCCCCCACGGGTGATCGACGCCAACCGCGCGCGGCGAAGGTCGCTGGCCTTCCGAAACTGCCTCGGCCAAAACAGCCCGGCTATCGCGGACGCCGATGCCGAGTACGAACGGATGTGGGCCCAGGACGCCGATGCCATGCGCGCCTACGCCGGCGCCTCGGCCAACGCGGCGGCGATGACACCGTTCAGTTCGCCGCCGGCTGACCGGGCCGCCGCCGCACGCACGTGGGTGCTCAAGTCGGCACCGGATGTGGTATCGGCCGGCTCCCACGTGATGTCAACCATTCCCCATGCGCTGCGGGCGCTTTCGCAGTCGCCGATGGCATCGTTCGATGTGTCGCTCTCGTCGGCGACCGCGTCACTGTCGAAACTGAGCTCGTTGTGCGCACCGTCGGGCGTCGCCATCACTCACCTGAATGTTCTCAACAAGCAAGCGGCGTTGTGCTCGCTCTTCACGAAACCCGGCAGCGCGGCGTTGATCGCGCACCTCGGTCGCGGAGCGTTGATCGGGAAGCTGTCGGTGCCACCCGCCTGGACAACGGCCGCGACGGCGAGCGGCGTCTTAGTCAGAGCGGGGTGACGTAGGCCGAGCTGATGCCGCCGTCGACCAAGAAGGTCGAGGCGGTGATGAACGACGCGTCGTCGCTGGCCAAAAAGGCCACCGCAGCCGCGATTTCATCGGGTTCGGCGAAGCGTCCCAACGGCACGTGCACCAGCCGCCGAGCGGCCCGCTCGGGATCTTTGGCGAAAAGCTCTTGCAGCAGTGGGGTGTTGACCGGTCCCGGGCACAGCGCGTTCACCCGGATGCCCTGCCGGGCGAATTGCACGCCCAGCTCGCGTGACATCGCCAGCACCCCGCCCTTGGAGGCGGTGTAGGAGATCTGCGACGTCGCCGATCCCAGCACCGCGACGAACGAGGCCGTGTTGATGATCGAGCCCTTCTGGGCGGGCACCATGTGCCGCAACGCGGCCCGGCAGCACAGGTACACCGATGTGAGGTTGACGTCTTGCACCTTTTGCCACGCCTCGAGTTCGGTCTTTTCGATCAGGTCGTCGTCGGGCGGTGAGATGCCGGCGTTGTTGAACGCGATGTCGACCCAGCCGTAGGACTCGGCCGCGGCGTCGAACAGCGCATTGACCGCCGCCTCATCGGAAACATCGGTTGGCACGAACAAGCCCGTCAGCTCGGCGGCCGCCGCGGCACCCGCGTCGCCGTCTATGTCGCCGACGACGATGGTCGCGCCTTCGGCGTGCATCCGCCGTCCGGCGGCCAATCCGATGCCGCTGCCACCGCCGGTGATCACCGCCACCCGGCCCGCCAGCCGTCGGGACAGATCGACCGCCACGCTAGCCCTCCTCTTTGATCGCGATGAACACGTTCTTGGTCTCCGTGAAATGCATTGGCGCATCGGGACCGAGCTCGCGACCCAAGCCCGACTGCTTGAAGCCACCGAAGGGCGTGTTGTAGCGCACGGACGAGTGCGAGTTCACCGACAGGTTGCCGGACTCGACCGCCCGCGACACCCGCAAGGCGCGGGACAGGTCGTCGGTCCAGATCGATCCCGAGAGCCCGTAGGCGGTGTCGTTGGCCAGCGTGATGGCGTCGTGCTCGTCGTCGAAGGCGAGCACGGTGACGACTGGGCCGAAGATCTCCTCGGTGACGCTGCGGTCGGTGCGCTGCGGGGTGAGAACCGTTGGTGGAAACCAGAATCCCCGACCGGTCGGCGCCGTGCCGCGAAACGCGACGGGCGCACCATCAGGCACATAGGAGGCCACCTTGTCACGGTGCGCGGCCGAGACCAGCGGACCCATCTCGGTGTCGCGAGATCCGGGGTCCCCGACGACGACGCCGCGCACCGCCGGTTCGAGCAGCTCCATGAATCGGTCATAAACGCTGCGCTGCACCAGGATCCGGCTGCGCGCACAGCAGTCCTGCCCGGCGTTGTCGAACACCCCGGCGGGGGCGGTCGCCGCGGCGCGTTCCAGGTCGCAATCGGCGAAGACGATGTTGGCGCTCTTGCCGCCCAGTTCCAGCGTCACCCGCTTGACGTGCGCCGCCGCGCCGGCCATCACTCGCTTGCCGACCTCGGTGGAGCCGGTGAACACGACCTTGCGGACGTCCGGGTGGGTGACCAGCCGCTCCCCCACCACCGCGCCCTTGCCCGGCAGCACCTGCAGCAGGTCGTTGTCGAGCCCGGCCTCCGCCGCCAACTCGCCGAGCCGGATCGTGGTCAGCGGCGTCGATTCGGCGGGTTTGACCAGCACGGCATTACCGGCCGCGAGGGCCGGCGCGATGCCCCAGGACGCGATCATCATCGGGAAGTTCCACGGCGTGATCACGCCGACCACGCCCAGCGGTTCGTTGAAAGTGACGTCGAGCCCGCCGGCGACGGGAATCTGCTTGCCGGACAGGCGTTCCGGGCTACCGGCATAAAACGTCAGCACGTCGCGGACGTGGCCGGCTTCCCATTCGGCCGACGCGATGGGGTGTCCCGAGTTGGCCACCTCGAGGGCGGCCAGTTCGTCGGTGTGGGCATCAACGACGGCGGCGAACGCCCGCAGGGCGGCCGCGCGTTCCGCCGGCGACAACCGCGCCCAGCGCCGCTGGGCCACCCGCGCCCGTTGCACCGCATCGTCGACCGCGGCGGCATCGAGGAGGTCGACCGACCGCAGCACCTCCTCGGTCGCCGGATTGACCAGCTGCACGGTGTTCATCCGCGCCCTGCATACGAACGCGCCGCGTCCACCACCGCCTCGAAAAGTCTCAGGTCCTCGAGCGACTTCTCCGGATGCCATTGCACCGCAACCACGAACCTGTCGCCGGGCAGTTCCAGCGCCTCGACCACACCGTCGCGGTCCCAGGCGCTGACCACCAGGCCCTCGCCGACCTTGTCGATGGCCTGATGGTGGTAGCACGGCGCCTCGGCGGACTCGCCGAGCAGGCCGGCCAGCCGGGTGCCCGCCACCGTACGGACCGGCAACCTGGTGAACACCCCGTCGCCCGCACGATGCCCGTTGTGGCCGAGGACGTCCGGCAGATGCTGGTGCAGCGTCCCGCCGAACGCGACGTTGAGCACCTGGGCGCCGCGGCAGATGCCCAGCACCGGCAGCCCCCGGTCCAGTGCACCCCGCAAGAGCGCGAACTCCCAAGCGTCGCGTGCGGCGCGCGGCTGGTCGGTGGTCGGATGCGGCTGCTGGCCGTAGGCCCCGGGGTCCAGGTCATAACCGCCGGTGATCACCAGAGCGTCAAGGCTCCCGAGCACCCCGCCGACTGCGTCCACCGGCTGCGGGGGCAGCAGCACCGCAGTACCACCGGCCAGGATGACGCCCTCGAAGTAGTCGGCAGGCAAATATCCGGCGCGGACGTCCCAGATCCCGGTCCGCACTTGCTCGAGATAGGTCGTCAGGCCCACGATCGGGCGCCTAGAGGCGTTCAAAACCACGCATCCTCTCCCAATCGGTGACCGCCGCGTCGAACGCCGTCAGCTCCACGCGTGCGTTGTTCAGGTAGTGCGCCACAACATCGTCGCCGAACGCCTCCCGTGCGAGCGTTGATTCCCCGAACGCCGTGGCCGCCTCGTGCAGCGTGGCGGGCAGCCGCTGGACGCCGGGTGCCTCGTAGGCGTTACCCGCGTACGGCTCGGGCGGCTCCAGGCCCCGTTCGATACCGTGCAGCCCGCCGGCGATCAGCGCCGCCACCGCGAGGTAAGGGTTGACATCGCCGCCGGGAACCCGGCATTCGACCCGCATGTTGGGCCCGTGACCGACGACCCGCAGCGCACAGGTGCGGTTGTCCAGACCCCAGGCCACCGCCGTGGGCGCGAAGCTGCCGTCGGCAAATCGCTTGTAGGAGTTGATGTTCGGCGCATAGAACAGCGTCAACTCACGCAACGTCGCCAGCAGGCCACCGACGAAACCGCAAAACGTTTCCGACATGCCGTGGGGGCCGCCGTTGTCGGCGAACACCGCGGAGCCGTCGCTGCCGCGCAGCGACAGGTGGATATGGCAGGAATTCCCTTCGCGCTCATCGTATTTCGCCATGAACGTCAGGCTCTTGCCGTGCTGGTCGGCGATCTCCTTGGCGCCGTTTTTGTAGATGGCATGGTTGTCGCAGGTGACCAGCGCCTCGTCGTAACGGAAGCCGATCTCCTGCTGTCCCTTGTTGCATTCGCCTTTGACGGCCTCGAACCGCAGGCCCGCGCCCTGCATGCCCTGCCGGATGTCGCGCAGCAGCGGCTCCATGCGCGACGACGCCAAGATCGCGTAGTCGATGTTGTAGTCGGTGGCCGGGGTGAGCCCGCGGTAGCCGCCGGCCCATGCCTGGCGATACGAATCGTCGAACACGATGAACTCGAGCTCGGTGGCGATATCGGCGATCAGCCCGCGCTCGGCGAGCCGGTCGAGCTGGCGGCGCAGGATGGCTCGCGGCGCGACGTCGACCTCACCGCCGTCGGCCCAACCCAGGTCGGCGATCACCAGCGCGGTGTTGGGCAGCCACGGGACGAGCCGCAGAGTGGACGGATCCGGCCGCATGACCATGTCGCCGTAGCCGGTGTCCCAGCTCGACATCGCATACCCGGCCACGGTGTTCATTTCGACGTCGACGGCGAGCAGGTAGCTGCAGCACTCCGCGCCGTGCGCGGCCACCTCCTCGGCGAAGAACCGGGCCGCCATCCGCTTGCCGACCAGCCTGCCCTGCATGTCGGTGAACGCCACGATGACGGTGTCCACCGCGCCGATCCCCACCATTTCTTCCAGCGCGGCCAGCGACAACATCGGAGAATCCGGACCGGTCATGACGGCTAGTCAACCAGGCGGCTACCAGGTGCTGGTGCGCAACACGATCTCGGCGGCCAACTGGGCGGTCGACTCCTGCACGCTGCGCCGTCCGAGGTCCACCACGCGGTATTCGGCGTAAACGAACCGCTGGCTGGCACGGGCCACCGCCCGAGCGGCCGGGGAACTGACCAGCACGGTCGTGCCGATCTCCACCGGCGGGCAGTGTTCGTCCACAACCTCGCCATCGGGGCCGGCCACCCGCGGGTGTCCGCGGTCGATCACCACCAGGCCGACGAACCGGCCCAACTTCGTTGCCGCCAATTCCCAGGCGAGCTCACCGCCGGCGCGGTCGCCGACCACGACGGCCCAGCCGATCCCCACCGCATCGAGGATGCCGACCACTGACTTGGGGGTCAGCCGCCGGTCAAGGCCGATGACGACGGTCCGGATCGATGCGGTATGCAGTCGCTCGCACACGGCGTCGTAAGCGACCGGGGCACGCTGCTCGTCGCCCAGAATGACGACGACGACGCCCTTCTCCGGGCCGGATACGGCGACCGGGACGGGAAACCCGTCGAGCGTGGTCATCATCGAGGGCACTTACGCACGCTACAGCCAATGGCCTGCGGGCGCGAGGTTTCCCTACCGCCGCAGCCGGCTTGCGACGTGCGGTCGCCGCGGCGGCGGCCCGTCGAGCAGGCCGAGGACGGCATCGACGTCGAGGTTGGCCGCCAACAGATCCGCGATCAGATCGAGTTGGGAATCGCGTCGCGAGGCGACGTTGGTGTTCCCGACAACGAAACCGCGGCGCCCGGCCGCGCCGGCGACACGGGTGAGCCACGAGCGACGGAAGTCATCGTTGTCGAGCAGGCCGTGCCAATGAGTGCCGAAGACGGCGCCGCGCACGATGCCATGCGGTTCGGAGTCGCCGCCGAACCAGCGCTCTTCCGCGCACCGGGACAGCCGCCCATGATGGATTTCATACCCGGTGAGCGGCCGCTGCCAGCGGCGCAGGACCTTGGCCTCGCCGAAGGCAATGTCGGCGTCCAACAGCCCCAGGCCCGCAACCACCCCGGCGCGGGATTCGACCCTGTCCTCGATGCGCCGGCATAGCATCTGCAAACCCCCGCAGATGCCCAGCACCGGCTTGCCGGCCCGGGCGTGATCGACGATCGCGCCGGCCAGTCCGCGATCCCGCAGCCAGGACAGGTCCGCGACGGTGGCCTTGCTGCCCGGAAGCACGATCAGGTCGGTGTCGGCCAGGTCGGCGGGGTCGGTGGTCCAGCGCACCAACACGCCGGGCTCGCATGCCAGCGCCTCGACGTCGGTGGAGTTGGAAATCCGGGGCAGCCGGACCGCGGCGACCCGCAGCCACTCGTCGCCGCGCGGTGGCTCAGGGCTGCCGACGACGCGGTGCGCAACCACCGACAACGAGTCCTCGGCGTCGAGCCAAAGCCCGTCGGCGTATGGCAGCACCCCATAGGTCGGACGACCGGTCATGGCATGCAGTTGCCGCAGCCCGGGTTCCAGCAGAGCGGGGTCACCACGGAATTTGTTGACGACGAAGCCCGCGATCAGCGCCTGGTCGGCGGGCTCGAGCACCGCGACCGTCCCGAACAGATGAGCAAGCAACCCGCCACGGTCGATGTCGCCGACCAAGATCACCGGCAGGTCCGCGGCCCTGGCCAGTCCCATGTTGGTCAGATCCGTCGGGCGCAGGTTTATTTCGGCGGGCGAACCGGCTCCCTCGCAGATCACCACGTCGAATTCGGCGCGCAGCGAAGACAATTCGTCGAGGACGATACCGGCGAGCCGGTCGCGATGCTCCACATAGCCGGCCGCGGTGACCGAGTCGGCAACCTGCCCGCGAATCACCAGCTGCGACGTCCGGTCACTGCCCGGTTTGAGCAGGATCGGGTTGAATCGCACGCTGGGCGCAAGCCCGGCCGCCCGTGCCTGCATCGCCTGGGCGCGGCCGATCTCGCCGCCCTCCACGGTGACCACCGAGTTGTTGGACATGTTCTGCGCCTTGAACGGCGCCACCCGGGTCCCGCCGCGCGCCAGCAACCGGCACAGACCCGCGACCACCACGGACTTGCCGGCGTCCGAGCTGGTGCCCGCGACCAGCAGCGCCCCGCTCACCTTTTACTGGCGGACGCCGGGAGTCTCACGGCAACGTGAGGATCTCGACACCGGTGTCGGTGACCAGCAGGGTGTGCTCGAACTGCGCGGTCCACTTGCGGTCCTTGGTCGCCACCGTCCAGCCGTCGTCCCAGATCTCGTAGTCCAGCGCGCCGAGGTTGATCATCGGTTCGATGGTGAAGGTCATTCCCGGCTGCATGAGCGTCGCGACAGAAGGCTGATCGTAGTGCAGCACTACCAGCCCGTTATGAAACGTGGTGCCGATGCCGTGGCCGGTGAAGTCACGAACGACGTTGTATCCGAACCGGTTTGCGTACGATTCGATGACGCGACCGATAACCGACAGCGCGCGACCCGGTTTGACGGCGTTGATCGCGCGCATGGTGGCTTCCCGGGTCCGGTCGACTAGCAGCCGGTGCTCCTCTGCGACATCGCCGGCCAGAAAAGTCGCGTTGGTGTCGCCGTGCACCCCGTCGATGTAGGCGGTGACATCGATGTTGACGATGTCGCCGTCGGCGATCACCGTCGAGTCGGGGATTCCGTGGCAGATGACCTCGTTGAGCGACGTGCAGCACGACTTGGGAAATCCCTTGTAGCCCAGCGTCGATGGATAGGCGCCGTTGTCGACCATGTACTCGTGGGCGATCCGGTCCAGTTCGTCCGTCGTCACCCCGGGCGCCACCGCCTTACCCGCCTCGGCCAGCGCACCGGCCGCGATCCGGCCGGCGACGCGCATCTTCTCGATCACCTCCGGCGTCTGCGTCCACGGCTCGCTGCCCTCCTGAGCGGTCGGCTTGCCGACGTATTCCGGACGCGGGATGCGGCTGGGCACCGGCAGAGTCGGGGAGATCACTCCGGGGGAAAGCGCGGTGCGAGCAGGCATGCGGACCAGCTTAGCGATGCTCACACTGCGGCGCCGTCGCCGAGCCTGTAAATTTGCTGGCCCCTGCTCGCACTTCTTCTGCAGATTTTCGGGCTCGGCGAATTAGGCCCTCGGCCGGCGCATAAGCGAGCGGCGCGGTCCTCGGATGACCACCGAACCGCACGTCACCCGACCGGTCAGCACGACATGCGGCGTTCCTTCTCCGGGCGCGTCTTTGCGGCGATCGCTGGCGCTGCCCACGTAAACCTCGACGTCATCGATCGAGGCGCTGGCGCCATCGGGCAGCCGAAGGTCCAGGGAGCCGAACTTCATGTCGAGTTCGATGACCACCACGGGCCCGGCGAACCGGGCCCTGGTCAGATCGAGTTCGACCGAGCCCAGTCGCCGTACCAGCGCCAGGCGGGTGGGCACCATCCATTCGCCTTGGCGCTTCAGCGAGCCGGCCCAGCCACGCAGCTGCACGCGGTCGGCCGCGGACGTCACGATGGCACCCGGTCCGGGCAGGTCACCGACGAGCCCGTCCAGCTCGATCCGGGTACGCGCGTAGGACACCTTTGAGGAGCGCTGCTCGAACTCGTCGATGTCGATCAGCCCGAGCGCGACGGCGTTGTGCAATCGCCGCAAAATGCCGTTCCGGTCGGCGTCCGAGATCCGCAACGCCACCATGTCTCCACCGGTCTCACTCACCCTCGCAACTTACCGCTGCAGGGAGCCGGGAGGCCGCGCTGCGGCGGCGGCCCTAAGCGAGGTAGTCGCGCGGCAGCGATTCGAACATCACCTTGATCATCCGGACCGCGTATTCCGAGCTGCCACCGCCGACGATCAGCGCCGCGAACGCCAGGTCGCCGCGGTAACCGGCGAACCAGGAATGCGATCCGCCCGGGAACTCGGCCTCACCGGTCTTCCCGTACACCTCGCCACAGCAGCCGGCGATCTCCTTGGCGGTCCCGTTCGTCACCACCAGCCGCATCATCGGCCGCAGCGAGTCGACCATCCTCCCCGAGATCGGCGTGTTGTCGCCTTCGACCGTCGTCGGGCGCCCCGCGATCAGCTGGGGCACCGGGGTCTTTCCGGCCGCGACGGTCGCCGCGACCAGGGCCATGCCGAAGGGGCTGGCCAGCACCTTGCCCTGGCCAAAGCCGTCTTCGGTGCGCTCGGCGAGGTCCACCGTCGGCGGCACGGACCCGGTCACCGTGGTGATGCCGTCCACCGTGTAGTCGAGCCCGATCCCGTAGCGGGTAGCGGCCTGCGTGAGACCGCGGGGCGGCATCCTGCTGCCCAGCTCCGCAAACGTGGTGTTGCAGGAACTGGCGAAGGCACGCGACATCGACACCACACCCAGATCGAAGCCGCCGTAATTGGGGATGGTGCGATGCCCGATGTCGATATGGCCCGGACAGCCCAGCATGGTGTTGGGCGTGGCCATGTCCCGGTCGATGGCCGCGCCGGCCGTGATCATCTTGAAGGTCGACCCCGGTGGGAAAAGGCCGTTGGTGGCGGGCAGGCCGTCCGCGTCGGCGCCCCCGTTCTGCGCGATCGCGAGAATCTCGCCCGTCGACGGCTTGATCACGACGATCATCGCCTTGCCGCCCCGGGTGTCCACCGCGTGCTGGGCGGCGTTCTGTACGGACCGGTCCAGGGTGATGGAGACCGACGGCGCCGGCGAGCCCTCGACCTCGTGCAGCACCGCGACGTCGACACCGTTCTGGTTGACGCTGACCACCCGCCAACCCGCCTGGCCGTCGAGTTGGTTGATCACCGCCTTCTTGACCTCGCTGATGACGGCGGGTGCGAAATGCGGGTCGGTCGGCAGGATGTCGGCCTGGGGCGTGACCACGATGCCGGGCAGCCTGCCAATCGCCGGGAAGACTTTGTCGTTGTCTTCGGGGTGCAGCGTGATGCCCAGGTCCAGCGGCCGGGTCGCCGAGGTGGCTCGCTCGGCGAGGAGCTGCGGGTCGATCAGCCTGTCGTTGAAAGCGTGCAGGACGTCCACCACCGCGTGCGCCGTCCCGATCAGGGCGGGCCCGGCCGCGGTGGCGTCCAGCGTGTAGTGGTACAAGTAACCCGGCGCGAGCACATCGCTGCCCCCGAGTTCGTTCACCGAGGCGCGCCGCGGCGGGTCGGCCCGCAGCGCGAACGTCTGATGCTCACCCAGCTTGGGGTGCAGCCCGGTGGTGGCCCACCGAACCTCCCAGCGACCCTCGTCGCGGGCCATCTGCAGCTGGCCGTCATAGCTCCAGGTCCGGTTCTTGGGCAGATGCCAGGTGAAGCGGTAGCTGACCGTACCGGTGTCCTCGGCGTACTTGGAGCTGAGGATTTGCGCGTCCAAGTGGGTGGTCTGCAGCCCGGCCCACGCCGCGTTGAGCGCTTCGCGGGCTTCGTTGGGGTTGTCGCTGAGTTGGGCGGCCGTCGCGGTGTCCCCGATGGCCAAGGCGCTGAAGAACCTTTCGGCGGCCGACGCCGGGCCGACCGGCCGCGGGGTGCATCCGGACAGGGCGACGACGGCGACGAGCAGCAGACCTGAGGCGCATGAGGCCAGTGTTGTTCTAGTTACCATCGTTGCTGATGGTAAGAACTGGGACCCCGACACCGGCGCAGACACACCGAGACCGAACCGTTATGCACAGACCGGGCGAGGCCCCTCATGCCGAATGTGCGGCCAGCCGCACGTTCGGTGCCGAGTGTGCGGCCAGCCGCACACTCGCGCCGGGGGGCGGCGATCGCCGGAAACCTCGGCGCTCAGTCCAGCAGGACCGTCGCGAAAGTGCCCACCTCGGCGAAGCCCACCCGGGTGTACGCGGCGCGCGCGACCGTGTTGAAGTTGTTCACGTACAGGCTGGCGATCCGCCCGCTGCCGACGATCACGGCGGCCACCGTTGCGGTGCCGGCGGTCCCCAGGCCCAGGCCGCGCCACTCCGGATGCACCCAAACCCCTTGGATCTGACCGACTCCCGGGGACTGCGACCCCACTTCGGCCTTGAACACGACCTGGCCGTGCTCGAAGCGGGCCCAGGCCCGCCCCAGCGCGATCAGGCTGGCCACCCGCCGGCGGTAGCCGCGACCGCCATCCCCCAGCCGCGGGTCGACGCCCACTTCGCCGATGAACATGTCGACGGCGGCCACCAGGTAGGCGTCCAGCTCGTCCGGCCGGACCTGACGCACCTCGACGTCGATGTCACAGTTCGGGTGCCTGGTGAGCGCCATCAGCGGCTGGTCGTCGCGCACATCGCGCGCCGGACCCCAGGCCGACTCGAGGCGCTCCCACATCGGCATCACCAGGTCGGCCCTGCCGACCAGTGACGAACACCGCCGCGTACCGCTCATCGCCTCGTCGGCGAAGGCGTTCAGGTCGGCCGGCGCGCCGCGCAGCGGAATGAGGTTGGCACCGGCGAAGCACAGCGACTCCTCCGGCCCGCGGCGAGTCCACAGTTCCCCGCCGATCGAGTTGGCCTCGATGCCGTGGTCCGCGACGCGCGCCGCGACCATGCACGAGCCGATGGGGTCGTCGTTGAATACCCGCCACACGGCGGCGGCGTCACGCACCACGGACACCCGCCGCTCGCCGACAAGGCGAAAGATTGGCGGAGCCGACATCTGGCGAACTCTCTGTGGTGCGAACTGAGGATCAGTGAACGGGCGCGGGACCCTCTCAGCTTACGGTCACAACCGGCGAACCGCTCGTTTCTTTACCGGGACCGTGATCGCCCATTTCCGACGCGAGCCGCAGGGCCTCCTCGATCAGCGTTTCGACGATCTGCGCCTCGGGCACGGTCTTGATCACTTCGCCGCGAACGAAGATCTGGCCCTTGCCATTTCCCGACGCAACGCCCAGATCGGCCTCGCGGGCCTCGCCCGGACCGTTGACGACGCAGCCCATCACGGCGACGCGCAGCGGCACGTCGAGACCGTCCAACCCGGCGGTGACCTCGTTGGCCAGGGTGTAGACGTCGACCTGCGCACGACCGCACGACGGGCACGACACGATCTCGAGCGAACGCGGCCGCAGGTTCAGTGATTCCAGGATCTGACTGCCGACCTTGACCTCTTCGACCGGCGGCGCCGACAGCGACACCCGGATGGTGTCGCCGATGCCGCGGGACAGCAGCGCGCCGAACGCCACCGCGGACTTGATGGTGCCCTGGAAGGCGGGACCGGCCTCGGTGACGCCGAGGTGCAGCGGGTAGTCGCACTGCGCGGCCAACTGCTCGTAGGCGGCGACCATCACGACGGGATCGTTGTGCTTGACGCTGATCTTGATGTCGCCGAAGCCGTGCTCCTCGAACAGCGAGGCCTCCCACAGCGCGGACTCGACCAGCGCCTCGGGCGTGGCCTTGCCGTACTTCTCCATGAACCGCTTGTCCAGCGAGCCGGCGTTGACGCCGATGCGGATCGGGATGCCGGCCGCGCCCGCGGCCTTGGCGACCTCGCCGACGCGGCCGTCGAACTCCTTGATGTTGCCCGGGTTTACCCGCACCGCCGCGCAGCCGGCATCGATCGCGGCGAAGATGTACTTCGGCTGGAAGTGGATGTCGGCGATCACCGGGATCTGGCTGTGCCGCGCGATCTCGGCCAGCGCGTCGGCGTCCTCCTGGCGCGGGCAGGCCACCCGGACGATGTCGCAGCCGGCGGCGGTCAGTTCGGCGATCTGTTGCAACGTCGAGTTGACGTCGTGCGTTTTGGTGGTGCACATCGACTGCACCGAGATCGGATGGTCGCTGCCCACCCCGACATTGCTGACCATCAATTGGCGCGTGGTGCGCCGCGGGGCCAGGGTGGGCGCCGGAGGCTCCGGAGCTTGCGGCATGCCCAGGCCAACGGTCATTGGAACAGCCTGATCGGGTTGACCAGATCGGCGGTCACGGTCAGCAGCATGTACCCGACCACGAACACCAACACCACGTACGTGGCGGGCATCAACTTCAGGTAGTTGACTGGCGCCGCGGCGACCATGCCACGGGCCGACCGGATCATGTTGCGGATCTTCTCGAACACCGCGACCGCGATGTGGCCGCCATCGAAGGGGAGCAACGGCACCAGGTTGATCGCGCCGAGAATGAGGTTCAACTGGGCCAGGAAGAACCAGAACGCCACCCACAGCCCGTGGTCGACGGTGTCGCCGCCGATGATGCTGGCCCCGACCACACTCATCGGCGTCTGTGGGTCACGCTGTCCGCCGCCGATGGCGTGCACCAGCGCACCGACCTTTGTCGGGATGGTGACCAGCGCCTTGCCCACCTCGACGGTCAGGTCTCCCGCGAAGGCGAAGGTGGCCGGTATCGCCGTGAGGACGCCGTAGTGCGCGGGCGCGACCCTGACGGCGCCGACGCCCATGGCGCCGACCGTGGCGGCCTCGGTTTGACCGCCCTGGCCCTTGGCCCCGTTAGTGAGGAAGCGCTGAGTTTGCGTGACGTCTACAGAGGTCGTGATCGTGGTGCCAGCACGCTCGACGACGACCGGAACGCTGCCGCGCGACTTGCGCACCGCCGCGGCCATGTCGTCGAAGGTGGACACCGGGGTGTCCCCGACCTTGACGACGACGTCGCCGGGGCGGATTCCGGCGAGCGCCGCCGGACCCGGTCCGGTGCAGTTCCCGAGCTTGCCCGGAGCCACTTCCGGTGCGACGCAAGCGGTTTCGCCGATTATCGCTTTGGTGGGCGGGTGCAGGTTGGGCAGCCCCCAGACCAGCGCGATGCCATAGATCAGCACCAGGCAGATGACGAAGTTCATGCCGGGGCCCGCGAATAGCGTCGCGACCCGCTTCCAGGTCGCCTGCTTGTACATCGCACGGTCGGCTTCGTCGGGCGCCAGCTCCTCGACCGGGGTCATGCCGGCGATGTCGCAGAAGCCGCCCAGTGGAACGGCTTTGACGCCGTACTGGGTTTCACCGCGCCGCGTGGACCACAGCGTGGGGCCGAAGCCGACGAAATACCGACGCACCTTCATGCCGGTGGCGCGGGCGACCCACATGTGGCCGCACTCGTGCAGGGCCACCGAGATCAGGATGGCGAGCGCGAACAGCGCAATGCCGACGGCGAACATCATCTTCGCTGCTAGGACCTTTCTAAGACCATTCCGGAAACCTGGCGTTGCGCGCGCTCGCGGGCCCAGCGCTGCGCTTCGAGTACGTCATCCACGGTAGCGGGTAAAACGGCCCATTGGTCGGCGGCGTGCAGCACTTCGGCGATGGTTCTCACGATGGCCGGGAAACCGATCCGGCCGGCGAGGAACGCCGCCGCCGCCTCTTCGTTGGCGGCGTTGTAGACGGCGGTCATGCAGCCGCCGGTCTCGCCGGCGTGCCGGGCAAGCTCGACCGCGGGAAAGACATTGGTGTCCAGCGGCTCGAATTCCCAGCTAGAGGCGGTGGTGAAGTCGCAGGCAGGAGCGGCACCGCCGACCCGGTTTGGCCAGCCCAGGGCCAACGAAATCGGCAGCTTCATATCCGGGGGGCTGGCTTGGGCGATTGTCGAGCCGTCGATGAACGTGACCATCGAGTGAACAATCGACTGAGGGTGTACGACGACCTCGATGCGGTCGTAGGGAATGCCGAACAGCAGGTGGGTCTCGATGAGCTCGAGCCCTTTGTTGACCAGCGAGGCCGAGTTCAGCGTGTTCATCGGTCCCATGGACCAGGTGGGGTGGGCGCCGGCCTGCTCGGGGGTGACGCCCTCGAGCTCGGCGGCGGTCCAGCCGCGAAACGGCCCGCCCGAGGCCGTCAGCACCAGCTTGGCGACCTCGTCGGGAGCTCCGCCGCGCAGGCATTGAGCGAGCGCGGAGTGTTCGGAATCAACCGGCACGATCTGGCCCGGTTGCGCCGCCTGCAACACCAGCGGACCCCCGGCCACCAGCGACTCCTTGTTGGCCAGCGCCAGGCGGGCCCCGGACTCCAGCGCGGCCAGCGTCGGTCGCAGGCCCAACGCCCCCACCAGCGCGTTGAGGACGACGTCGGCGTGGGTCTCCTGGACCAGCCGGGTCACCGCCTCGGGTCCGCGGAAGGGGACCCTCCCGATTTGTTGGTCGACCATTTGAGCCGCGCGATCGTCGGCGACGGCGATATTGGTCACTCCGGTCTCGGCGCGCTGCCGCACGAGCGTTTCCACGTTTGCGCCGCCGGCGGCCAGCCCGACCACCTCGAAGCGGTCCGGATTGGCCGCTATCACCTCCAGCGCCTGGGTGCCGATCGAGCCGGTGCTTCCCAGCACCAGCACGCGCAGGCGGGCCCCGGAACGTCCTTGAGCCGTCGGGTTGGTCACTTCCTCATTGTGCCCCGCTCGCGATCCCTACGGGGTCTCGCGGCGGGTGTGCCAGAATCTCCTCGGGAGATGCCGATCCATCCGAAAGGGATTCGCCGTGGCCAGTACCGAGGTGGAGCACTACAACGGCGTCGACGTCGCCGAGGTCCCGTCCGCAGCGTGGGGGTGGAGCCGGATCAATCACCGCACCTGGCACGCCGTCGGGCTGTTCAGCGTCATATTCCTGCTGGCGATGATGCGCGGCAATCACGTCGGCCATATCGAGAACTGGTTTCTGATCGCGTTTGCCGTCCTCACGCTCTTTTTTGTGGTGCGCGACTTGTGGGGCCGTCGGCGCGGCTGGCTCCGGTAGCCGGGCGGCGCCCGCGCCGCGCCCGTCGGTGCCGGGCGCTGGCGACTGCGCCCGCCACCAACACGAACAACGCCACCACCCAGGGCAGAACGCCATGCTGGTGCACCCAACCGGCCAGCGCGCCTTGCAGGCGGCCGGCGGACGCGATCACCACGTCCTGGGGATTCGCCTTGCCATCGAAGGCATTGAACAGACGCAGCTCGTAGACGCCGTAGTAGGCGACGTACAGCCCGACCAGCACCAGCAGGACGCCACCGATCCGGTTGACGAACGGCAACACTCGCCGCAGGCGGTCGGCCAGGGCCGAGCCGGCAATCGCCGCGGCGATGGCCAGTACGCCCACCACCAAGGTCAGACCCGCGACATAGGCGAGGTAGATCGACACGCCGGCCAGGACCGATCCACCCCGGAAACCGGCGGCGGTGACCGCCAGAAACGGCCCGATCGTGCACGACAGCGAGGCGATCGCATAGCTGACGCCATACCCGTACATGCCGACTAGCCAAGAGCGCTGCCGCAGGTCGGGAGCCCATCGCGGCCCGAGCGGCCGGGGCGTCAGCGCCGTCAATTCCCGACCCGACAGCAGCCAAAGGCCAAGCGCGGCGAGCACAACGCCGATCACCACGGTCGCGTACGGCAGGTATCGCTGCACGGTCGCGGCTGCCGATATGGTCAGCGCGCCGAACAAGCCGAACACCGTGAAGAAACCGAGAGCCATGCCGAACGTGGCCGCCAGTGCCCGGCCAACCGCGGCCAATCCGCGCCGTTCGCCCGCCCGCTCCCCGCGCACAACGAGAAGCAGGTACGCGGGCAGCATGGCAAACCCACAGGGGTTCAGGGCCGCCACCAACCCGGCGGCGAAGGCCAGTCCGACCAGACCCCGATCCACGAGGTCAGGAGGTCAGCGCGGCGACCCGAGCGGACAGCTCCTCCGGAGAGATCGCCGAGGTGGGATTGTTGACGAACGTCGAGCTGCCGTCCGCGCGATAGAACACCCAGGCCGGCTGCCAGGGCACGTTGTAGCGGGCCCAGATCGAGCCGTCGGCGTCGTTGAGGTTGGTGAACCTCAGGTTGTACTTCGAGACAAAGCCCTGCATCGCACCGACGTCGGAGTGGGCCGCGATGCCGACGAAGGTGACGGCCGGATGGGCCGCCGCCACCTGGCTAACGCCCGGAGCCTCGGCGTTGCAGAACGGACACCACGGCGTCCAGAACCAGAGCACCGCCGGCTTTCCCTGCAGGCTGGCGCCATTGAACGGCGCACCGCTGAGCGTGGTACCCGTGAACAGCAGACGATCGTCGGCGGCCGCCGACCGCGGCGCATCGGTCAGTCCGAGTATCGCGGCGGCCACGAAAACGGCCGCGGCAAACAATCTGGATAGCGACAACAAGCGAACAAACATGGCACCCCTCGTTTGCTGGTGTGATGCCTTACACACGTGCCAGTCGCCCCTGGGGTTCACCGCGCCTACCCGCCTTCGGCGGCCAGCTGTCCGCACGCGGCGCTGATCTCGCGGCCGCGGGTATCTCGCACGGTGCACGAAACGCCCTTCGACCGGACCCGCCGGACGAATTCCCGCTCGACGGCCTTCGGGCTGGCATCCCAATCGCTGCCCGGGGTGGGGTTGAGCGGGATGAGGTTCACGTGCACCAGCGGCCCGAGCGCACCATGCAGGCGCTTGCCCAGCAGATCAGCCCGCCATGGTTGGTCGTTGACGTCGCGAATGAGTGCGTACTCGACCGAAACCCGCCGACCGGTCGCATCCGCGTAATACCGGGCCGCATCGAGGGCCTCGCGTATCTTCCACCGGTTGTTGACCGGAACCAGCGTGTCGCGCAGTTCGTCGTCGGGCGCATGCAACGAGAGCGCCAGGGTCACCCCGAGCCGTTCGTCGGCGAGCTTGCGGATCGCGGGGACCAGACCCACCGTGGACACCGTCACCGAGCGGGCCGAAATGCCGAAACCGGACGGCGGGGGGTCGGTGATGCGCCGCACCGCGGCCACCACCCTGGCGTAGTTGGCCAGTGGCTCCCCCATGCCCATGAAGACCACGTTGGAAAGCCGCTCACCGAAGTCGTCGCGCACGACTGCCGCGGCGGCGCGTACCTGTTCCAGGATCTCGGCGGTGGACAGGTTCCGGGTCAGGCCGCCCTGGCCGGTGGCGCAGAACGGGCAGGCCATGCCGCAACCGGCCTGGGACGAAATGCAGACCGTATTGCGCTGCGGGTAGCGCATTACCACCGACTCGACCGCGGCACCGTCGGCGGCCCGCCACAACGTCTTCCGAGTCTGGCCCGCATCACAGGTGACTTCGGCGGCCGCGGTGAGAAGCGTCGGGAACATCGCCTCGGCGATCAGATGGCGCGCGGCCGCCGGAAGGTCGGTCATCTGTTGGGGGTCGGCGATCAGCCGCCCGTAGTACTGATGCGCGAGCTGCTTGGCCCGAAACGCCGGCAAGCCCAGTTCCGCGACGGCCGACGCGCGGCCCTCCGCGTCGAGGTCGGCCAGGTGCCGCGGCGGCCTGCTCGGGCGCGGCTCCTCGAACATCAACTCACCGACCATGACCTGTCCAGTATGGGTCCTGTCAGGCCGGCAGCAACGTGAACACCGTCCAGGCTGCCACCGCCGACGGGAGTATGCCGTCGAGCCGGTCCATCAGGCCACCATGGCCGGGGAGCAGCCGGCCCATGTCCTTAATGCCGAGGTCCCGCTTGACCTGGGATTCCACTAGGTCGCCAAGCGTGCACGTCAGCACCAGCACCACCCCCAGCAGGGCGCCCTCCCACGGCGGTCTGTGAGCCATGAAGGTCGCGGTCAAAAGCGCCGCGGTGATCCCGCAGACCAACGAACCGGCAAGTCCCTCCCACGACTTCTTCGGGCTGATCATCGGTACCAGCGGATGCTTCCCGAACAGCACCCCGAAGGTGTAGCCACCCACGTCGGAGGCCACTACCGTGATCATCAGGCAGAACACCCGGCCGGCGCCTTCCTTCGGGTGATAGACCAGCAACGCGGCGAAAGAGGCGAATAGCGGAACCCACGCCGCCAGGAACACGGTTGCCGACGCATCCCGCAAATAATTCGACGGGGGTGGCGGACCGGCGGCCGGATCGTGGTCTCTGCTCTCGTCGTGCATGAACAGCCGCCAGAACATGCAGACCACCACCATCGCTCCGAAGCCGGCCAGCGCGCCTCGAGCACCAAACGGCCAGGTCAGCCAGACCGTGACCTGCCCACCGATCAGCAGCGGGATGACCGGAATGACGTATCCGGCTTCACGCAGCCGCCGCACCACCTCATGGCTGGCGATGAAGATGGCCCCGGAGCAGAGGAGCACCCAGTAGCGCGGGGCGAACAACATCGTCGCGATGAGGACGGCACCGATCGAGACGCCCACCGCGATCGCGGCGGGCAGATTACGTCCCGCCCGGGACGTTTTCTTGGCGGGTTGCTGCGCCGTCTTTTTGCCCCCACGAGCCGGCTCGTCGGGCGGGGTGCCTGCGCCGGCATCAGTGGTTGCCACGGAATTGGTTGCTGAGCGGCCCGCTAGACCTCCAGCAGCTCCCCTTCTTTGTGCTTGACCAGCTCATCGATCTGGGTGACGTACTGATGCGTGGTCTTGTCCAGATCCTTTTCCGCGCGTCCGACGTCATCCTCGCCGGCCTCGCCGTCCTTGCGGATGCGGTGCAGCTCTTCCATTGCTTTGCGACGGATATTGCGCACCGACACCCGGGCTTCCTCACCCTTGTGCTTGGCCTGCTTGACCAGCTCACGCCGGCGCTCCTCCGTCAGCTGTGGTACCGCCACCCGGATCAGCGTGCCGTCGTTGGTGGGATTTACCCCCAGGTCGGAGTTGCGAATAGCCGTTTCGATGGCGTGGAGTTGGTTGGCCTCGTAGGGCTTGATGACGACAAGTCGCGCCTCGGGGACGTTGATGCTGGCCAGCTGCGTTATCGGCGTGCTGGTGCCGTAGTAGTCGATCACGATCCGGGAGAACATGCCGGGATTGGCGCGGCCGGTTCGAATGGTTGACAAGTCGTCACGGGCCACTGATACGGCCTTCTCCATCTTCTCTTCCGCATCGAAGAGAGCCTCATCGATCATGTGCGTCTTCCCCTTAGGTGGTGACCAGCGTTCCGATCTTCTCACCGGCGACCGCGCGGGCGATATTCCCATTGGTCAGCAGGTTGAACACCAGGATCGGCATGCCATTGTCCATACATAGGCTGAATGCGGTGGCGTCGGCCACCCGCAGCCCGCGGTCGATGACCTCACGATGACTGATCGCGGTGAGCAGCTCGGCCTGCGGATTCACCCGCGGATCCTCGGCGAACACACCGTCGACCGCCTTGGCCATCAGGACCACGTCCGCGCCGATCTCCAGCGCTCGCTGTGCGGCCGTGGTGTCCGTGGAGAAATAGGGCAGCCCCATGCCGGCGCCGAAGATCACCACCCGGCCCTTTTCCAGGTGGCGCACCGCCCGCAGCGGGATGTACGGCTCGGCCACTTGTCCCATGGTGATCGCCGTTTGGACACGGGTCGCGATGCCCTCCTTCTCCAGGAAGTCCTGCAGCGCGAGGCTGTTCATGACGGTGCCGAGCATGCCCATGTAGTCCGAGCGCGTGCGCTCCATGCCGCGTTGCTGAAGCTGCGCGCCGCGGAAGAAGTTGCCACCGCCGATCACCACGGCGACCTGCACCCCGCCGCGGACCACTTCGGCGATCTGGCGAGCGACCTGCGCGACGACATCGGGATCCAGGCCGACCTGCCCGCCCCCGAACATTTCGCCGCCAAGCTTGAGTAAAACTCTCGAATACTTGGGTCGACTCGCCTGCCCACCGGAAGGGTCTACGCCGTTGGTGTTTTTCGCCGGCTCCGGCTTCGGGGCCGCCCCGCCGGCGATATCGGACTCCGTCATCAGACTCCTCGCACGAGAGTGCCATCCCGGGCGACCTCATCCGGAACGGCAGTTCACATCCTGCCTCATCGCAGCACAACGCCGCGTGAGCGGGGTGCATTATCTGCACAGTTGGCGGATTGGGTTGGCACCGCATTCCTTCCGACATTGCACGTTTGGGCACGTTTGAGGACGTTTGAGCCGGTGGCGGCATGGGGAATCCGCATCGAGGCGGGGCAACAACGGGTCTTGAGAATAAGGATCCGCCCCGCCTTCTGAGGGCCGATCGCTCTTTCGATCGGCGTTTGAGCGAGATTGCGCAACCACGTACGCCAATGAGGAGGAAATCCATGGCGGACAACAAATCGGGACCTGCAGAAGCCGTGAAGGGCGTCGTCGAGGGCGTCAAAGGCAAGGCCAAGGAAGCCGCCGGTGCGGTGGCCGGTCGCGACGACCTCACCCGCGAGGGCCAGGCTCAGCAAGACAAGGCAGAAGCACAGCGCAACGCGGCAAAGAAGGAAGCCGAAGCAGACGCGGCCCGCGGTAGCGCCAAGGTAGCTGAGCTGCGCCAGAGGTCCAATCAGTAGCTTGTCTCAAGGATGGGTCCGGTTTGTGAAAACGGGCCGGACCCATCGACATTTCCGAGCCTGAGCCAAACGTAGCCGTACCTATCCCCGGAAATCCGGGGAATATAGTTTGCATTGGTTTCAAACGGGTATACGGCGCTGCGCTAAAGACATCTCCGGGTGAGGTGCCTACCGGTTGGGGGGCGATTCGCACAGCCTCGTAAGGTTTGGAGATGTCGTGAACGTTCTACTGCTTACCGATGAAGCCGATTTCGAATCGGCTTTACCGACGCTGAAGTCGTTCACCCAAGCCGTGCGGCGCGGCCCCCTGAGCGACGACATCAACGGCCATCGCGATACCGCCGACGTCGCGATCATCGATGCACGCACCAACCTCACGAGAGCTCGGACGGTCTGCCGCCAGCTGGCCGCTGACGCACCGACCATCGCGGTGGTGGCCGTCGTGGCACCGACGGACTTCGCGGCGGTAGACGTCGACTGGCATTGCGACGATGTGCTGCTGCCCGCCGCCGGGACCGACGAGTTGCAGGCACGGCTGCGGCTGGCGATCACACGCCGGCGCAGCGAGATGGACGGCACATTGAAATTCGGCGATCTCTTGCTCCGGCCGGCCAGTTTCACGGGATCGCTCAACGGCCAGGACCTGGCCCTGACCCTCACCGAGTTCAAGTTGTTGAATTTCCTTGTGCAGCATGCCGGTCGGGCATTCAGCCGCACCCGGCTGATGCACGAGGTGTGGGGTTATGACTGCAACGGTCGTTTCCGGACGATCGACGTTCATGTGCGACGACTGCGTGCCAAGCTCGGGGCCGAGCACGAATCGATGATCGACACCGTCCGCGGTGTCGGTTACATGGCGGCGACGCCACCGCACCCGGAATGGATTCTCAGTGAGTCGACGCTGACTACGGTCTGGACATCGACGACACCGCCCGCGAACGGATCCGGTCACGCGATGATCGA
>Ga0318498_10000025_pt1 | contig 36762 bp, 33 predicted proteins | sample GRESIP109b1f24_FD_203488 | JGI IMG/M metagenome (GOLD analysis project Ga0318498, IMG submission 203488) | Tropical soil microbial communities from Luquillo Experimental Forest, Puerto Rico - GRE.SIPMG.109b1f24 | ecosystem: Environmental > Terrestrial > Soil > Tropical forest > Bulk soil... | reverse complement strand
CCCACCTCGCGCAAGGTCTCCGCCAGCTCGACGCGCTGGTCGGGGGTCTCACCCATGCCGAGGATGCCGCCCGTGCAGAGCTGGTAGCCGAGCTCCTTCGCGGCTCGGATCGTCTCGAGCTGCTCTTCGTAGGTGTGCGTGGTGCAGACCTGGTCGAAGTGGCTGCGCGCGGTCTCGAGGTTGTGGTGGTAGTGCATGAGCCCGGCCTTCTTGAGCCGCTCCAGCTCGGGCTTGCGCATGAGGCCGAGCGAGGCGCACGGCTCGACGGTCGTCTCCTCCCGGATGAGCCGGATCGCCTCCTCCAGCGTCCGCAGCTCGCTCTCCCTCGACATGCGCGTCCCCGACGTGACGACCGAGAACTCGCGCGCGCCCGCCGCCTCGGCGGCCTTGGCCTGGTCCGCGATCTCGCGGGCGGTCATCATCGGGTACTCGGGCGCGCCGGTGTTCTTGAAGTGCGCCGACTGCTGGCAGAAGCCGCAGTCCTCCGGACAGTGGCCGCTCTTCGCGTTGACGATGCCGCACAGCGAGACGCCGGTGCCGTGCACCGCCTCGCGCACCGCCCGCGCGCGCGAGAGCAGCGCCTCGAGCTCCGGCCCGGCGGTATGACGGATGAGCCGCCGCGCCTCCTCGACGCTGATGGGCTCGATGCCCGCGGGCAGCGGCCTCGGGTTCACGCAGGTGTCGGTGCACATGGCGGTCCACCCTACCAGCGTGCAGGCAGTCGTCAACCCTGCACGCGCGATGGGTTGACAACTTGAGCTGCGGCGGGGGAAGAGCCCCCTCCCCACGGCTGCGGGTAGAGGTGCCGCCACGACCGTCCGCGGCGGCGGGGGACGTCGGACCTACATGGTAGGAACGCGCGTGGCCAAGCTCGCGCCGAAGCAGAAGACCGTCTTCGCCTGCGCCGAGTGCGGGCACGTCTCGCCCAAGTGGCTCGGGCAGTGTCCCGCTTGCAGGAAGTGGAACACCCTCCACGAGGAGGTCCCGCCCGCCGAGGCGCGGGGCGTCGCGCGTGGCTTCGGCGGCGTCGACCGCGCGGCGCGGCCCATACCGCTCCGCGAGGTGGAGGCGAGCGAGGAGGCGCGGCTCAGGACGGGCATCGGCGAGCTCGACCGCGTCCTCGGAGGCGGCGTGGTCCCGGGCTCGCTCGTCCTTCTCGGAGGCGATCCCGGGATCGGCAAGAGCACCCTCCTCATCGCCGCGCTGGAGCGGCTCGCCCGCGCAGTCGAGGGGCGGCCCATCCTCTACGTGACGGGCGAGGAGTCGGCGCGGCAGGTGAAGCTGCGCGCCGATCGCCTCGGCGTCGCGGCCGAGAACCTGCACCTCTTCCCGGAGACGGACGCCGCCAAGGTCCTGCACGCCGCGGAGCAGCTCCGGCCGGCCGTGCTGGCGGTCGACTCCATCCAGACGCAGTACCTGCCGGAGCTCGTCAGCGCGCCCGGCACGGTGACCCAGATCCGCGAGGTCACGGCGCGGCTCATGGCGTTCGCCAAGACCACCGAGACGCCCACCTTCCTCGTCGGCCACGTCACGAAGGACGGCGCCATCGCGGGCCCGCGCGTGCTCGAGCACATGGTCGACACCGTGCTCTACTTCGAGGGCGGCGGCGCGCACCCCTACCGCGTGCTGCGCGCGCACAAGAACCGCTTCGGCTCCGCCAGCGAGATCGGCGTCTTCGAGATGAAGGCGCGCGGCCTCAGCGAGGTCCAGAACCCGTCGGCGCTGTTCCTGTCCGAGCGCCCCGAGGGCGCGCCCGGCAGCGCCGTCGCCGCCGCGCTCTCAGGCACCCGCACGCTGCTCGTCGAGGTGCAAGCGCTCGTGTCGCCGACCAGCTTCGGCACGCCGCGCCGGACGGCGCTCGGCGTGGACTCGAACCGCGTGGCGCTCCTCGCGGCCGTGCTGGAGAAGAAGGTCGGGATCGACATCCTCGGCTGCGACCTGTTCGTGAACGTGGCGGGCGGCCTCACGCTCGACGATCCCGCCGCGGACCTCGCCACGGTGGCCGCGCTCGCCTCGAGCTTCCGCAACAGGGCACTCGACGGGCGGACGCTGGTGCTGGGCGAGGTCGGCCTCGCCGGCGAGGTTCGGGCGGTGGCGCAGAGCGACGCGCGGCTGGCCGAGGCGGCGCGGCTCGGCTTCGCGCGCGCGCTCGTGCCCGCCGGAAACGCGCGCCACGCCGAGGTGCCGCCGGGCTTCGCCGTCGAGCCGATCGAGACCGTCGCCGAAACGCTCGACCACCTGTTCCCGTGACGTCGACCTAGCGGACCGCGCCGTAGGGCGGGGGCTCGTCCCCCGCCGTGGCGCACGCGGGAACGCGGCGGGTAGGTCGGACGACCTTCTCACGCCGCATGGACCGCCCGCTGCCACTTGGCGAGGTGCCGCTCGCGCTCCTCCGGCTTCATCTTCGGCTCGAAGCGCTTCCCGATCTTGAAGCTCTTCGAGATCTCCTCGCGCGACGACCAGACGCCCCCCGCCAGGCCGGCCAGGAAGGCCGCTCCCAGGGCGGTCGTCTCGATCATGCGCGGGCGCTCCACGGGGATCCCCAGCAGGTCGGCCTGGAACTGCATGAGGAGGTCGTTGGCGGACGCGCCGCCGTCGACGCGGAACGCCGGCACGGCGCGCCCGGCGTCCTTCATCATCGCCTCGGCCAGGTCGTGGATCTGGAAGGCGATGCCCTCGAGCAGGGCGCGCGCGAGGTGCCCGGCGTTCGTACCCCGCGTGATCCCAGAGATGAGGCCGCGCGCCGCGGGACGCCAGTGCGGCGCTCCCATGCCCGCCATCGCCGGCACGAAGACCACGTCCTCCGAGTCCTTCACCGTCTTCGCGAGCGCCTCGACGTCGGAGGCCTTCTCGATCAGCTTCAGCTGGTCGCGGAGCCACTGCACCGCGGCGCCCGCGATGAAGGCGCTGCCCTCGAGCGCGTAGTGCGTCTCGCCGCCGATCCGCCACGCCACCGTCGTGAGGAGGCCGTGCTTCGACACGACCGGCTCGGGGCCGACGTTCTGGAGCAGGAAGGCGCCCGTGCCATACGTGCACTTCGCGTCACCAGGCGCGAAGCAAGCCTGGCCGAACAACGCCGCCTGCTGGTCGCCTGCGATACCGCAGACGGGGATGCCGTCCGGCAACGCGCGGCAGTTCTTCGTCTCGCCGTACACCTCCGAGCTGGAGCGGATCTCGGGCAGGAGCTCGCGCGGGACTCCGAACAGCTCCAGCAGCTCGCCGTCCCACGCGCAGCTGCGCAGGTCCATGAGCAGCGTGCGGCTGGCGTTCGAGACGTCGGTCACGTGGGCCGCGCCTCCCGTGAGCCGCCAGGCGAGGTAGCTGTCGATGGTGCCGAAGGCGAGCTGACCCGCCTCGGCCTTATCCCGAGCGCCGCGGACGTTCTGCAGGAGCCAGCTCAGCTTGGTCGCCGAGAAGTACGGGTCGAGCACGAGCCCGGTCTTGGCGCGGATGGTCTCCTCGCGCCCCTCGCTCTTGAGGCGCAGGCAGGCGTCGGTGGTGCGCCGGTCCTGCCAGACGATGGCGTTGTGGACTGGCTTGCCGGAGCGGCGATCCCACAGCGCGACCGTCTCGCGCTGGTTGGTGATGCCGATGGCGGCGATCTCGGCGCCGCGCAGGCCGGCCTCGCGGAGCGCACGTTGCACCGCCGACAGCACCGAACCCCACAGGTCCTCGAGATCGTGCTCGACCCAGCCCGCCTTCGGGAAGATCTGCCGGAACTCGACGTTGACCTTGGCGCGGACCGCGAGCCGCTGGTCGAGGATGAGCGCCGTCGTGCCGGTCGTCCCCTGGTCGATGGCGAGCACGTAAGACGCGAGCCGCCGCGAGGTGGTCATTCGTCAGGCCCCTTCCGCCGCCGAGGGCGGTATGGACGCGAAGAAGGCGGCCACCTCGCCGGCGCAGCGGTCGCGCTCGACGTCGATGCCCACCAGGTGAAAGCTGCGTTCCAGCACGACCACGCGCGCCGGCCCGCTCCCGATGCGCGCCGCCAGCCGGCGCGCTCCCGCCAGCGTGACCGTGTGGTCCCGACCCCCTGCCACCACCAGCGCCGGGGCCCGGACGGCGGGAAGGAGCTCGTCGACCTCGCGCGCGAGGAGCCGCAGCTCGCCGACCGCCGAAAGCGGCACCGCCACCATGGTGGGGTTGTCGTGGCGGGCGCCCGCGTCCCGCACGTCGGAGCCGCCCACCTTCGGCACGGGCGGCAGCCGCCGGCCGAAGGGAACCGCGCGCGCCAGCGCGGCCGCGACCCGGGCCGGACCCGAGAGGCGCAGCGCCGGCGCGAGCAGCGCGAGCCCGGCCACTCGCCCGGGTAGCGCTTCCGCCAGCGCGCACGCGACCAGCGCCCCCATCGAGCAGCCGACCAGGAAGACGCGCCGCGCGCCGTCCAGCCGCACAAGCTCGCGCCGGGCGCCCTCGACCCAGTCGCGCCAGCCGAGCGGCGCTAGCGCCTCGGGCCTGCCGCCGTGGCCGGGCATGACCGGGCCGACACAGCGGAGGCCGGCGCGATTTAGCCGTTCGGCGACGTGGCGCACCTCGAAGGGCGAGCCGGTAAGCCCGTGCAGGAGGAGCGCGGCGTCGGGGCCGCCCGGCAGGTCGAACGGCGCGCCTCGCCCGCCGCCGGGCGGTGCAGCGGCGACGGCGCTGGCGATGGGCGCGCCCACGGCGTTCAGGTGTACCCGGTCAGGCCGTCCCGAGGCCACTTCCCTTCCGGGCCCCTGGTCACGGCCCTTCATCCCAGCCTCGCTTTGGGCGATCCTGTAAAAATGGCTGACAAACCCATCCCGCCTCCCGGCGCCATCCAGCTGCAGATCGAGATCGACCCCGTCACCGCGAACGGCGTGTTCGTCAACATGGCCCTCGTGAACCACAACGAGACCGAGTTCACGCTCGACCTGCTCTATCTCCAGCCGCAGCCGTCGAAGGCGGTCGTCCGATCGCGAGTCATCACCACCCCCAAGCACATGAAGCGCCTCCTCCACGCGCTCGAGGACAACCTCGCGAAGTACGAGGCGCGGTTCGGGACCATCGACCTCGGCGACGCGCCGCACTTCCCGACGCCGAACGTGAACTAGTCACACTTGAGCGCGGGGTGTTCTCCCCTGCCCTCGCCCCGCCTGGCGGCGGGGCGAGGGTGACGAAACCCGCCGCGCTCACCAACCCATTCCCCCACCGGCGGGGGAATGGGGGCGGAGCCCCCATCAAGAAGTCGGCGAAGCCGGCGGCCGCTCGCGTGAGCGAGCGAAAGCGCCGAAGGCGCCGCCGCCGGGGTCGTACCGCGGCCGTACCGCGGCCTCACCGTCCGGCCGCGAGCCCACCGCTCCCTGCGGACTCGCTCTCTCCCAGCGTTTCCGCGAGGCACGCACGTTGCTCTCCGACGCACCAGCCGCGCCATGCGGCTCACACGGAGAGTACCCATGAACGACTCGAACGGCGGCGGCGGGCGAAAGCCCCTCGCCGTCTACACCATCGTCGAACGAGGCGAGAAGAAGTACTGGGTCAAGATCGGCGCCGCCTTCACCAACCGCGACGGCAGCATCACCCTCTGTCTCGACGCGCTACCCGTCGGCTCGAACCGGCTCCAGATCCGGGAGCCGCGGGTGTGGGACGACGCGCGCCCCGCGAACGGTTCCGCCACCGAGCTCAGCGAGGTGCAGCCGTGAGGACGGCGCGAGGACTCATCGCGCTCGTCGCGCTCCTCTCCGCCGCCCCTGCGCTGGCGGCGAAGAAGCCGCTCGCCTCCGGGGAGCGCATCGACCTGAACCGGGCCAGCGTGGCCCAGCTCATGCGACTCCCGGGCGTCGGCCGGGCGAAGGCGGAGGCCATCGCCGCCCAGCGCTCGCGCGCCCCGTTCCGCCGGGTCGAGGACGTGCTGGCGGTGAAGGGCGTCTCGCCGGGGTGGCTGGAGAAGCACCGCGCGCAGCTGGCGGTCGGTGCGGCCGCGGCACCCGCGAAACCCGCCACCGGCAAGGTGACACCCACCCGTCGTCCTTGACGCTCATGCGCGCGGCACGCTACGGAGAGCCTCGCAGCACCCGCTCGGAGGAACAGGGAAGCCGGTCCAGGGTCTCGGCAGCGAGCCCGATTCCGGCGCGGTCCCGCCACTGTAGCCGGGGTGAAGCACCTGCGTGTGGTCGCCACTGCCGCGCCGATGCTCGGGCGGTGGGAAGGCGGCGGGTGCCGCGGTCGTAGGGCGAGAGGGTTGGACCCTTCGCCGACTGCACCCCGGGAGCCAGGAGACCTCCCTTCGAGCCGGACCGCGCATGGTGTGCGGTCCACGGTTTCCGCGTCCGAAGGAGACGCGCGAACTTGGCTCGATCCCTCCCCACCCGCGCTCGCGCGTACACCGCGCTCCTCGCCGCGCTCGCCCCGCTCACCGCGGCGGCGGGCGACGGTGGCGGGCGGCCGCCCGAGTTCGGCGAGGAGCTGGAGGTCGTCGGCGAACGCCCGCACACCGCCGCCGCGGATCCGACCGCCGCGGCCACGGTCGTCGAGGCGCGGCGCTTCGCCGGCGAGGCGAAGAGCGTGGCCGAGCTCGTCGCCACCGCGCCCGGCGTGGCGGTGAACCAGTACGGAGGGCTGGGCCAGCTCGCGACCATCTCGATCCGCGGTTCCACCGCGGAGCAGGTCCCGGTGTTCCTCGATGGGCTTCCGCTCCTGACCGCGGCCGGCGGGGGCGTCGACCTGTCACGGATCCCGCGGACCTGGATCAGCCGCATCGAGATCGTGCGCGGCGCCGAGGGCGCCGCCTTTGGGGCCGGCGCCCTGGGTGGTGCGGTGAACATCGTGACGCGGACGCCGGATCGGCCCCAGTGGAGCGCGGAGGCGAGCGGCGGATCTTTCGAGATGGGTAGCGCGGCCGCCGAGATCGGCGGCGGCACCGAGACTGCCCGCGGGCTCGCCCTCCTCTCCGTCGACGGGTGGCAGGGGCGCTACCCCTACGACTACGAAGCGACGCCCAACGCGCCGGGCGGGAGCACGACGATCTACCGATCGAACAACGCCTGGCTGACCGGCGCGGTGCTGGGCAAGGGCGCCCTGCGGCTCGCCGGCGGGGACCTGGACGCCGCCGTCCAGGCGTCCGCAGGACGCCGGGAGATCCCGGGGAACGCCTACGCGTTCACCCCGCAAGACGCTCAGCGCGATCGCCGGCTCGGAGCGGTAGCGCGCTACGCCCATCCGCTCGACGAGGCTCTGCAGCTATCGGTCCAGGGGTACCTGCGCGAGGACGCGCTCGATCTGGACACGCCGTCGCTGGGGCTCTCCAGGCGACAAACCGACCTGGCCAGCGGCTCGGGCGCCCGCCTCGGCTGGTTCGTCGCCGACCATTCGCTCACCGCCGATGCGAGCGTCGGCGTCGAGCGCCTCGCGTCCGAAGGCAACGCGACGCGGTCGCGAACGACCCTCGCGGCGACGCTGGCGGACGACTTCGCCTGGGGCAGTTTGCGGCTCGCGCCCGCCGCTCGGCTCGAGCGCGTCGACCCGTTCAACGGCTGGTCCGCGAAGCTGGGCGCGATCTCGCGGATTGCGGGACCGCTCTCCGCGCGCGCGAGCGTCGGCCGCAGCTTCCGTCCGCCCAGCTTCGCGGAGCTCTACCTCCAGCAGCCGTTCGTGACCCCGAACCCAGACCTCACTCCCGAGCAAGCGTGGTCCGCCGACGCCGCGCTCTCCGTCGACGCGGGACCATGGCTCGTGAGCGCCGGCGGATTCTACACGCGCTACGCGGACGTCATCGTCTACTTGCCGGCTTCGCTGCAGCGCGTGAAGCCGTTCAACGTCGGCCAGGCGGACGCCCGCGGTGCCGAGCTCGAGCTTGCGCTCGCCCCCGTCGGGCGACTTGGGGTGTCCGGACAGCTTGCCTACACCTATCTCGTCACCAAGACGCTGAGCGGTTCCCCCGTGGGCCCAGGCTACGAGTTGCCGCATCGGGCGCGGCACCGCGGCTTCGCCCGCCTGTCGGTCGCGCCGGGGCCCCTCGGTGTGCACGTCGAGGCGCAGTACGTCGGGCCGCAGTGGCAGGACCAGCGGAACCTCCAGGCCTCACCCGCCACCTTGCTCCTCGGGGCCGGCGCGTCGGCTCGACTCCTCCGCCGCCCCGAGGTGAGCTTGCACGTCGAGGTTCGCAACCTCCTCGACGACCGCTCCCTCACCGACGGTTTCCTCAACCCGCTCCCCGGACGCACGGTGACGGTCACCGTGCGCGTCGCCGGGGGAAAGGACGCACCATGATCCGAAGAGTCTGGAGCATCACGTTCGCCGTCCCGCTCGCGCTCCTCGCCGGCTCGTGCGGCGACTCGAAGCCCGTCGACCCTCCGTGCCCGGCGGGTCAGTCCTGTAGCGCTCCGGTCTACGTCGCCTGCTTCGCGTCGAACGAGGTGCGCGGCGCGACGCGTGACCTGCAGCCGGCGGGGATCCCTCGCGCCGTCGGGCAGGGGCCGGTGAGCCTATCCCTCGACGGCGCCACGCTCTGGGTGTCGCACGCGCTCGGCGCGCCCGAGGTCGACGCGATGACTTCCGGCGGCCCCCCCACCCGCCACGTGCTCGCGGCCGGCGGCGACCTCGAGTACGTGCGGGCCCACGCCGGGCGCGTCTATGTCTCGAACACGATGCTCAGCACGGTCACCGTGCTCGACGCCGGCAGCGGCGCCGTCGTCGACGAGGTCTCGATGGCGGCTCACCCCGGCGACTTCGCGAATCCGCGCGCGGTCGACTTCGTCGGGACTCGTGCCTACGTCGCGCTCCCCGGCGGCTCCGGCCAGGACGCCTCGTTCGCGGTGGGGCAAGAGGTCGCGGTGGTGGATTTCGCCTCCACGCCCGGCCGCGTCGTGGAGCGCATCTCGATGAACGTCCCCGGCGCCTACGACGCGCCAGGGCTGCCGTTCCCGTATCGCCTCGTCGCTGCGGGTACGAAGGTCTACGTCGCGCTCGCGAACCTGAAGCTCTCGCCGCCCGACCCGAAGTACGGCAGCAACTACACCATCCCGGCCGGGAACGGGCGCCTCGCCGTCATCGACACGGCGGCCGGCGACGCGGTTTCGATCGTCGATCTGGGCGCGAGCTGCCAGAACCCGGGCGGCCTCGCCCTCGACGGCGCGACGCTGTGGGTCGCCTGCTCGAGCGGGGCGGTCGTGCCGGTCGCGATCGGTGGCGCGTTGCCGAGCGTCGGAAGCGCGATCGCCGCGCCGGCCGGCCTGGTACCGGGTAACGTGACGGTATGCCGCGGGACGGGCTACGTCACCGACCAGTACTCGGGCTCCGTCGCCCCGTTCAACACCGCATCGGCGGCCATGGCGGCACCGGTCGTGGTCTGTCCGACCGATCCGACGGCCGGGTTCGCGCTCGCCGCCGACGTCGCATGCGCACCCTGATTGCCCTCTTCGTCTTCGCAGCCCTCAGCGCGTCGCCCGCCGCCGCCGACCACCCCGGCGCGGCGGCGGGCGGCGTGGAGTGGCTCGGCCCCAAGCCGCCGGCCGCGCCGCGGCGGGTGATCTCGCTCGCCCCGTCGCTCACCGACACGGTCGTCGCGCTCGGGAAGGCCTCCCTCCTCGTCGGCGTCACGCGCTACGACGACGCGCCGGAGGTGGCGAAGCTACCGCGGGTGGGCGGCTTCCTCGATCCGTCGCCCGAGGCGGTGCTCGCGCTACGGCCCGATCTCGTGCTGTGGCTCACCGACGGCGGCGCCTATCCGGCGGTCCGGCGTATCGCCGGGCTGGGCGTGCCCGTCCTCGCCATCCCGGTGGTGAGCGTGGCCGACGTGCTCGGGTCGGCGCGCGTGGTGGGGAGCGCGCTCGGTGACGCTCCCGCTGGCGAGCGGCTGGCGCGCTCGCTCGAAGCCTCGGTCGACGCCGCCCGGCGGCGCGCCGCGGCGGGTCCGCGCGTCCGCGTGCTGTTCGTGGTCGGGCGCGATCCGCTGGTGGTGGCGGGTCCGGGGAGCTATCCGGACGAGCTGCTCCGCCTCGCCGGCGGCGAAAATGTCGTGAAGGAGGCGCGCCCCTGGCCGGTCTATCCGCTCGAGCGAGCGGTGGCGGACGACCCGGCGCTCGTCATCGACGGCGCGGTGCTCGAGCCGAAGGACGGCCTCGCCCGGCTCGGCGCCATCCCCGCGGTCCGCCGCGGCTCGGTCCACCGGCTGCGGGACGACGGCGCGCTCCGGCCCGGACCGCGCCTCGCCGGCGCGCTCGACGAGCTCTCGACCGCGCTGCGGTCCGCGGGCGCGCGGTGACGCCGTGACCGCCCGTCGCGTCACGCTCGTCTGCGCGGCCGGCCTCGTCGCCGCGGCGGCCGCGGTCGCCCTCTCCTGTCTCATGGGGCCGCAGCACGTCGACCTCGGCCGGGCGCTCGCCGGCGCCGAGCCCGACCGCTCCATCCTGCTCGGGCTGCGGCTCCCGCGCGCGCTGCTCGCCGCGGTGGTGGGCAGCGCCCTCGCCGCGGCGGGGATCGCCTTGCAGGCGCTCCTGCGCAACCCGCTCGCGGAACCGTTCGTGCTGGGCGTCTCCGGCGGCGCCGCCCTGGGCGGCACCCTCGTCCTCCTCGCCGCCTCGCTCGCGTCCCGGCTCGTCACGCCGCTCGGCGACGTGATCGGCTCGGCGCCACCGGTCGCGGCGGGCGCCATCGCGGGGGCTGCCGGCGCGACGCTCCTTGTGTTCGCGCTCGGCCGCGTCGGCGGGAGGCTCCTCCCCGAGGCCGCGCTCCTCGTCGGCGTCGTCTTCAACGCCTTCGCCGCCGCCGTCATCACGCTGCTCAAGGTGCTGGTGCGGCCCGACGACGCCGCCCGCCTCCTGTACTGGCTCATGGGCGCCATCGGGTACGAGGCCGGCACCACGCTCGCGGTGGGCGCCGCCTCGGTGGCGGTGGCGGTCGGCGCGCTGACGCTCCTGTCGTCGCGGCTCAACCTGCTCGCCCTCGGCGACGAGGAGGCGGCCAGCCTCGGCGTCCACGTCGGGCGCACGCGCGCCGCGGTGCTGCTCGCGGCGAGCGCCGCCACCGGGGCGGCGGTGGCGCTCTCGGGGATGGTCGGGTTCGTCGGCCTCATCGTCCCGCACGCCGCGCGCCGCGTGCTCGGGCCCGACCACCGCCTGCTCGTCCCCGCCACCGCGCTCTTCGGGGCGGCGTTCCTCGTGGTCGCCGACGCGCTGGCGCGCCTCGCGTTCCTGCCGCTCGGGACGGAGCCGCCCGTCGGCGCGTTGACGGCTTTCCTGGGGGGGCCACTCTTCCTCTGGCTGCTGCGTCGCGACGATGGACGCGGGCGCGGTTAGATTGGGGCGCGTGGAGACGGCCTCCTTCACCGTACGTCGCGCCTTGGTCCGCCTGGCCGCGCTGTGCGCCGCCGCGCTGCTGCTCGCGATCGGGGTCACCGTGGCGGTGCAAGAGGCGCGTCCTGGGTTGTTCCAGTCCGGGCCGATCCGGTCCCCGCCCCTGCCCCTGCCGCGCGTCGACGCGCACCAGCACCTCACGCCCGGCGCGGTCGAGCTGGCGATCCGCATCGCGGAGGTCCACGGGATCGGCGCGCTCGTGAACCTGTCCGGCGGCGCCGAGGGTGGCGCGCTCGAGGCGCAGCTCGAGGCAGCGCGGCCGTACGGCGAGCGCATCGCCACCTTCATGAACCCCGACCCGCGCGGCTGCTGCGACGAGGCCTGGGCCGTGCGGGAGGCGGCGCGGGTGGCGCGCGGCCGCGCCCTCGGCGCGCGCGGGCTCTCGCTCGAGATCACGCCTGGACACGATTTCGCGGCCGCCCCGACGCGGCCGCTTTTCGAGGCGTGCGCCGCGCTGGGTCTGCCCGTCGCGGTGAGCGCGGTGGGTGCGCCCGGCGCGGTCCGGGCGCTCGTGGCGCGCCACCCGCTCGTCACCTTCGTGGCCGCGCACTTCGCGGAGCGCGCGGAGGATCCGGCGGCCGCGCGCCGCCTGATGGACGAGCTGCCGAACCTCTGGATCGATCTGGCGGGGCGGGTGGCGGAGCTGGGCCAGCAGCCGGACGCCACGCGCGCCGCCATCCTCGCCCACCCCGACCGCGTCCTCTTCGGCACCGGCGTCCGCTACGTCGAATCGGGTGGGTCGCGCGGGATCGTGCTCGGCGCCGGCGATCCCATCCTCCTCGACGATCAGCTGCTCGGCGGCCAGGAGCGCCGCGTCTTCTTCGACGCGACGTTGCGCTTCCTCGAGTCGCGCGACCCCGGCCTCCCCGACCCGATCCCCGGGCGCGAGCTGCCGGGTCCGGCGGGGCTGGGCCTGCCGCGCGAGGTGCTGGAGCGCCTCTACCACCAGAACGCCGAGCGCCTGCTGCGGCTGCGCGCGGTCAGGGTGCAGGGATGACGGATCCGGTGGTGGAGCTCCCGACCGGCACGCTGGTCGAGGTGAAGGACGCCTCCTTCTCCTACGGCCCACGCGCCGCGATCGAGGGCGTGTCGCTCTCCGCTCAGGCCGGCGAGCTGGTGGGGCTCGTCGGGCCGAACGGCGCCGGGAAGAGCACGCTGGTGCGGCTCGTGGCCGGCCTCGCCGCGCCGTCGCACGGCTCGGTCCGGCTGTGCGGGCTCGACCCCGCCACCGCGCCGCGCCGGGCGGTGGCGCGGGTGGCGGCGCTCGTCCCGCAGGAGCCGCGCGTCGGGTGGGCCTTCACGGTGAAGGAGACGGTGATGATGGGGCGCGCGCCGCGCCAGGGGCTGCTCGGGCTCCCGTCGCGGCTCGACCTCGGCGCGGTGGAGGGCGCGCTCCGCGCCTGCGATCTCGACCACCTGGCCGACCGCCGCCTCGACGCGCTCTCCGGAGGCGAGCGGCGGCGCGTCTTCTTCGCCCGGGCCCTGGCGCAGGAGCCTCGCGTGCTGCTCCTCGACGAGCCGACCGCCTTCCTCGATCTCGCCCACCAGGTCGCGGCCATGCGCATGGCCGAGGTGGCGGCGCGGGCGGGACTGTGCGTCGTCGCCGTCCTCCACGACCTCAACCTCGCCGCGGCGTCCTGCGACCGGCTGGTGGTGCTGTCGCGCGGGCGCGTGGTGGCGGAGGGTCCGCCCGCCGACGTCCTCAGCGCGGAGCGCGTGCGCGAGGTCTGGGGGCTGCCGGTCTGGCGCGGGGTACACGGCGAGACGGGCGCGCCGTTCGTCCTGCCCAGCGGCGCGCGGCAGGGAGGTTGAGCTCACCGGCGCGCCGCTCGACGGGCGGAGCGGCCCGAGCTCGTCACTGCGTCATGACGAAGAGCTTCAGGCCCACGGCGAGAATCCGCTCGTCGGAGCGCTCGATGCACTGGCGGTAGGCGACGTCCACAGCGAAGCCCGACGTCGTGACGACGCCCACGCCGGCCGACCAGAAGCTGGCGTGGCGCGTGTCGTCGTGCACGTACCCGGCGCGCAGCGGGACGAGGTCCGACACCAGCACCTCGCCGCCGACGGCGAAGAGGCTCGTGAGGTGGTCTTGCCGCTGCGCGTCGCCGCGCCAGTCGACCGCCAGGAGGAAGGTGCGGTCGTCGCCGATGGCTGCGCCAGCCCCGTACGCGCGCGGCTGCTGGTCGCGGTGGCCGGCGGCGAGCACGTTGTAGACCGCGCCGCCCAGCGAGAAGAGGCTCGATGGCTGCCAGAACGCGGAGACGTCGAAGTTGGCGGCGCGCATCTGGTCGCTCGCGGGCCCGTCGAGCGACTGCCACTTCCCGGTCGCGCCGAGGAAGAAGCGATCGACGAGCGGGAAGGCGACGGGCAGGTGAAGCAGGTTGCCGATCCACGGCCCCGAGAAGACGCGGGTGTAGGCGAAGCCGCCGGTGACCGAACCCTCTGAGTCGACGACGGAGCCGGTCAGGAGCTGCAGCTCGTTCGAGGAGCCGGCTCGGTCGAGCAGCCACTGCGTCTCGACCGCGTACCGGCGGCGGGCCGCGAGCGCGGCCGCGTTCACGAACATCGAGTCGTTGCCGCCGGCCATTCCCCGGTAGGCGCCGAGCGCCAGCCCGCGAGCCCCGACCACGTCGGGGACGCCCATTGGGAGTGGCGGCTCGTCGCCGTGGGCGGACCCGGCGCCGGCCAGCACTGCGAGTAACCCTACGAGAACAGGGAGGTTACGCACGGCGCCACGATACCGGCACCGGACGACCCGGGCAAGGTGCGCGCTGCCGCCACCGGACCGGCGTAGGATCGTTTGCGATCCCCTCGAGCAGGTGCTGCGACATGGGAGGTCCCGCATGCGCAAGCAGGAGCTGATTCGTTACCGGAACACCCTCGCGGAGCAGCTCGCGGCGCTCGGCCGGCACGTCGCCCACACCGCACAGGAGCTCGCGGATAGCGGTGAGGATCTCCCCGATCCGACCGACCGCGCGACCCGCGAGACCGACCTCGAGGGCGAGCTTCGGATGCGAGATCGCGAGCGCCGCATGGCCGCCATGATCCAGTCGGCGCTCGCCCGCATCGACGCCGGGACGTTCGGCACCTGCGTCTCCTGCGGCCTGTCCATCCCGGAGGAGCGTCTGCGCGCCCGGCCGGAGACGGACCTCTGCATCGAGTGCAAGCGCGAGGCGGAGCGGATCCAGAGCCGCGTGTGAGAGGATCGTCCAGCACACCCCCATGACCGCAGGCCGGCGCCGCGGCCATCCTGCCGGGGCGGCACCTCCAAGGAGCGGCCCCCGGGCGCTCTTCCGTACCGCTCGCGAGCGGGAGCGGATAGATTTCGCCGCACCATGGCGCGAGCCCCCATCCGCAAGGCCGTCATCCCGGCGGCAGGTCTCGGTACGCGGTTCCTCCCCGCCACGAAGGCGGTCGCGAAGGAGCTGTTGCCGATCGTCGACACCCCCACCATCCAGTACATCGTGGCCGAAGCGGTGGCGGCGGGGGTGCGCGACGTCATCATCGTGAACGCGAAGGGCAAGGAGACCATCGTCGATCACTTCGACGTGGCGAAGGAGCTCGAGGCGCACCTCGCCAAGACCGGCAAGATCGCGCTGCGCGACGAGATCCGCGCCATCGCCAAGATGGCGAACGTGGTGTCGATCCGGCAGCAGGAGCCCCTCGGCCTCGGCCACGCCGTGCTCTGCGCCAAGGACCTCGTCGGCGACGAGCCGTTCGTGGTCATGCTGGGCGACGACATCATCGACGCGGCGGTGCCCGGCGCCAAGCAGCTCGCCGACTCCTGGGCGCGGCACGGGCTCGGCACCATCGCGCTCATGGAGGTCCCGCGCGAAGAGACGCACCTCTACGGCATCGCGGCAGGTCATCCGGTCGACGACCGCACGCTCCGCATCGAGCGGCTCGTCGAGAAGCCGAAGCACGACCCGCCCTCCAACCTGGCGGTCATCGGCCGCTACGTCCTCCCGCCGCGCATCTTCGAGATCCTCGAGCGCGTCCCGCCCGGCGTGGGCGGCGAGATCCAGCTCACCGACGCGCTGGCGGTGCTGGCGAGCGAGGAGGGGCTGCTCGGTTACCGCTTCGAGGGCCAGCGCTTCGACGCGGGCGATCGCTTTGGCTACCTCAAGGCGAACGTCGCGTTCGCGCTCAAGCGCCCCGATCTGCGCGAGCCGCTGCTCGCGTGGCTGCGCGAGGTGGTGCGGTGAGGCCGTCCCATCGCCTCGCGGCCCGGCTCGGAGCGGGCGCCCTCGCGCTCGCCGTCGCGCTCCCGGCCGCCGCCTACCTGCCGCCCGCCTCCGCCATCCTGAAGCGCGTCGCGCAGCGGCGCGAGGAGCTGCACCTGACGTCGCTGGAGGCGCGTGGCACGATCGCGTTCGCGGGCGAGGCCGCTCGCCGCGTCGCGGCGGCGCTCGGTGCGCCGCCTCCGGCGGGCGACCTCACCACCCCGGCGGTCCTCACGCTGAAGACGCCGGGGCGCTGCCGGCTCGAGCTCGCCCCCGAGCGCATGGCGTCGGCCGACCGGCCCGCGGTGTCGCTGCGCGCGGGGCGCGTCCAGGGGCACCGCGACCTCGACGCCGTGCCGGCGGCGCGCGCGCTCCTCGAGGGCGTGTGCGCGCTCCTCGCCCAGCGGACGGGCGCCGACGCGGAACGCGCGCTCGCGCAGGGGCTCTCCGCGCACGGCGTGGCGCTCTCGGACGTCGCGCTGGGGCGGGTCGGCGGACGCGTGGCGTGGGTGCTGGGCGGCCGCCCGCAGGAGACGCGGCCCCAGGCCTGGATCGACAAGCAGAACTTCCAGCCGATCCGCCTCGTCGCGCCGCTCGGCGGTCCCACCCACGACGTACGCCTCGTCGACTTCGGCGCGCCGGTCGGCGGCGACGCCTTCCCGGGCTCGGTCGAGGTCTGGACCGGCGGCGCGCTCGGGGCGCGCTTCACGCTCGAGAAGCTGTGGCAGAACCCACGACTGCCGGATTCCTTGTTCTAGTTGGCGCGCTGGTCCGCCGTCGCGACCCGGCCGGCGCGCTGACGCCGTCCGCTGCTACACTCCCGCCCGATGCTGGTCCAGGTGGCGGTCGCGGCCGCGGTGCGCGGCACCTTCACGTACCGCGTACCCGCGGAGCTCGAGGCGCAGGTCGCGCCTGGCGCTCGGGTCGCGGTACCATTCGGTAGGAGCCCCCGCGCCACCGGATACGTGCTGGGCTTCGCGGAGACCGCGCCCGCGGGCATCGCCCTTCGCGAGCTGGCGGCGGTCCTGGATCCGTTCCCGCTCTTCACGCCCGAGCTCCTGGCCCTCGTTCGCTGGGCGGAGGCGTACTACCTGTGCCCGCCTGGCGAGCTCTACCGGGCGGCGCTCCCCCCGGGCCTCAACGCACGCGCCGGCACGGCCGCACCGCGCCGGCGCGCGGTCGAGTACGCAGCGCCGGCGGCGGCGGCCTCCGAGGCGCTGACCGCGCTCGCCCGCCGCGCCCGCGCCCAGCACGCCGTGCTCGAGTACCTCCTGGCGCGTGGCCGGATCCCGGTGGAGGAGCTGCGCGCCGCCTTCCCCGCGGGGCGCGCCGCGCTCGGGGCGCTGCGGGAGAAGGGACTGGCGATCCTCGAGAGCGAGGCGCCGGTGCCGGAGGGCGCGCTCCTCGCGACGGGTGAGGCGCCGCCGCCGCTCACGACGGACCAGGCCGCTGCGCTCGAGGCCGTCGCCGCCGCGCTCGACGCGCGCGCCTTCGCGCCGTTCCTCCTCCACGGCGTCACCGGCTCGGGGAAGACGGAGGTGTACCTGCGCGCCATCGCCCGCGCGCGAGAAGCGGGGCGGGGCGCGCTGGTGCTCGTGCCCGAGATCGCGCTCACGCCGCAGCTGGCGGGCCGCTTCCGCGCCCGCTTCGGGGAGGCGGTGGCGCTGCTCCACAGCGGGCTCTCCGACGCGGAGCGGCACGCCGAGTGGCTGCGGTTGCGCCACGGCGAGGCGCGCATCTGCGTCGGCGTGCGGAGCGCGGTGTTCGCGCCGGTGCAGGACCTCGCCATCGTCGTCGTGGACGAGGAGCACGATCCGTCGTTCAAGCAGGAGGAGGGCCCCGCCTACCAGGCGCGCGATCTGGCGGTGGTCCGCGCCAAGCAGGCGGCCGCGGTGTGCCTGCTCGGCTCGGCCACGCCGTCGCTCGAGTCGCTCGAGAACGCGCGCCGCGGCCGCTACCGGGTCCTCGAGCTGCCCCGGCGCATCGACGACCGGCCCATGCCGGCGGTCGAGATCGTGGATCTCACGAAGCTCCGGCGAGGCGGACGGCCGGCGGGGCTGCTCTCGGCCCCCCTCGCGGACGCGCTGCAGGCGACCGTGGCCGCCTCGCAGCAGGCGATCCTCTTCCTCAACCGGCGCGGGTTCCAGACGCTGGTCGTGTGCGAGGACTGCGGGCGCGAGGAGCGGTGCCACCGGTGCTCGGTGTCGCTCACGTATCACCGCCGGCGCGGGCTCCTGCTCTGCCATTACTGCGGCGTCCAGGAGAAGGTGACGCCGGCGTGCCCGAGCTGCGGCGGCCCGCGCCGCGGGATCGGCGTCGGGACCGAGCAGGTGGAGGCCGCCGTCCGCGAGCTCCTGCCGGCGGCGCGCGTGGCGCGGCTCGACCGCGACGCGGTCGGATCGGCGGACGACGTGGCGGCCGTCCTGGCGCGCTTCGCCAACCGCGAGGTGGACGTGCTGGTCGGCACGCAGATGGTGACGAAGGGGCACGACTTCCCCGGCGTGACGCTGGTCGGGGTCGTGCTCGCCGACACCGCGCTGGCGCTGCCCGACTTCCGCGCCGCCGAGCGCACGTTCCAGCTCCTCACGCAGGTGGCGGGCCGCGCCGGCCGCGGCGCGGAGCCGGGGCGCGTGCTGGTCCAGACGTGGAACGCCGGCTCGCCCGCGATCTCCTGCACACAGGAGCACGACTACGCCCGCTTCGCGGACGGCGAGCTCGAGGTGCGGCGGGCGCTGGGGTGGCCGCCGTTCTCGCGTCTGCTCGCGGTGCGGGTGGAGGGCAGCGACGAAGGCGCGCGCGCGTGCGCGGCGGCGCTGGCCGAAGCAGCCCGGCCGGCGCTGCGCGGGCCGGGGGGCGTCTCGCTGCTCGGTCCGGCGCCGGCGGCCCTCGAGAGGCTGCGGGGGAAGAGCCGCTGGCACCTCCTCTTCCGCGCCGCGTCGGTCGAGCCCCTGCGGCAGGTGCACCGGCTGCTGGCGCCGCTCCGGAGCAGGCCACCCGGCGGCGCCGCGGTGCGCTTCGACGTCGATCCCTACTCGATGCTGTAGGCAGGCGCACGGTCGGCGTCAGGCTGGCGCTAGCGCCTCCGAGGTTTGCTCGTGGCGCGTAACGATCCGTTTTGGTAGACTAAATTGCTCCATGATTCGTGAAATCATCATCTGGCCCGATCCCATCCTCAAGCAGGTCGCGAAGCCGGTGGGCGCGGTCGACGACACGGTCCGCCGCCTGCTCGACGACATGGTCGAGACCATGTACGCCGCGGACGGCGTCGGCCTCGCCGCGCCGCAGATCGCGGTCGGCAAGCGCTGCATCGTCATCGACGCGTCGCCCCGCCAGGAGGGGCAGAAGCTCGTTCACCTCGTGAACCCCCAGATCGTGAAGACCGAGGGGGTGACCACCTACAACGAGGGGTGCCTCTCGATCCCGGGCGAGGCCGAGGAGGTCGAGCGGGCGGCCAAGGTCTGGGTCCGAGCGCTCGACTACGGCGGCAAGCCCTTCGAGCTCGAGTGCGACGGGTTGCTCGCCATCGCGGTACAGCACGAGCACGACCACCTCGAGGGCACGCTCTTCGTCGACCACCTCTCGAGCCTGAAGCGCGAGCTCATCCGCCGGCGCATGAAGAAGCTCAAGGCGGAGCGCGCCGCCGCGCGGGCTGATCAGATCCGGACGGCTTCCCGGCACGAGAGCGCGTTGTAACGCCCACCTTCGGGCACAGGTCCTCCAGCACGCACCGATCGCAGGCCGGGCTCCGCGCGGTGCAGGTGCGCCGGCCGTGCCAGACGAACAGCTGGTGCGCGCGCCCCCAGCGCGCGCGGGGCACGAGAAGCATCAGCCGGTCCTCCACCTTCCCTGGCTCGCGCTCGCGCGTGAAGCCCAGGCGCCGCGCCACGCGCCCGACGTGCGTGTCGACCGGGAACGCCTCGCCGGCCCCGAGGTGCAGCAGCACCACCCCGGCCGTCTTGCGTCCCACGCCGGGCAGCGCCTCGAGCGCCGCGCGGTCGCGCGGCACGCGCCCGCCGTGGTCGGCCGCGATGGCGCGCATCGCCCCCACGATCGCCTTCGCCTTGGCGCGGAAGAGGCCCAGCGTCCGGATGTAGGGCCACAGCTCCTCGGGCTCGGCGCGCGCGTACGCGGCGGCGTCCCGGAAGCGCGCGAAGAGCGCTGGCGAGACGAGGTTCACGCGCGCGTCGGTGCTCTGCGCCGACAGGATCACCGACACGAGCAGCTGCAGATCGTCCTGGAACTCGAGCGCGATGCGCGCCTCGGGCATGGAGCGCTCCAGCCGGTCCACCACCTCGTCCGCCCGCGCTCGCTCGCGCTCGGGCGGCCGCCGCGCCGCTCGCCTCGCCATGGTTGTGCGCATGGTAGCATCCGCCCCCCCGGAGGACCCTTGCGCCCCATCGACCTGCGCTCCGACACCGTCACCCGTCCCACCCCCACCATGCGCGAGGCGATGGCGCACGCCGAGGTGGGCGACGACGTATACGGAGAGGACCCGACCGTCCGACGCCTCGAGGAGCGCGTCGCAGACCTCCTGGGCAAGGAGGCCGGGCTCTTCGTCGCCAGCGGCACGATGGCGAACCAGGTCGCGCTGGGGGTGCTCGCCCGCGGCGGCGACGAGGTCATCTGCGAGGCGGGCGCGCACTGCTTCGCCTTCGAGGGTGGCGCGCTGGCGTCCCTGTGGGGCATCCAGGCGCGGACGGTCGCGGGGGAGCGCGGCGTGCTCGACGCGGCCGCGGTCGAGGCGGCGATCCGCCCGGACGACCCGCACTACCCGCGCACGCGGGCGGTCGCGATCGAGAACACCCACAACCGCGGCGGCGGGAAGGTGTGGCCGCTGGCGGCGGTGCGGGCGGTGGGCGAGGTCGCCGCCCGGCGTGGGCTGGCGCTGTACGTCGACGGTGCCCGGCTCATGAACGCCGTGGTCGCGAGCGGCACGCCCGCCCGCGACTACGCGGCTCCGGCGACGCTCGCCTCGGTGTGCCTGTCGAAGGGGCTGGGCGCGCCGGTGGGCTCCGTGCTGGCCGGGCCACGCGACCTCGTGAAGGAGGCGCATCGGCTCCGGAAGCGTCTCGGCGGTGGGATGCGGCAGGCCGGCATCCTGGCCGCGGCGGGGCTGCACGCGCTGGACCACCACGTCGAGCGGCTCGCCGAGGACCACGCGAACGCGGCGCGCCTCGGGACGCTGCTCTCGCAGCTGCCCGGCGCGCGGCTCCAGTTCCCCGTCGAGACGAACCTCCTCTTCGTCTCCTTCGAGGGACGGCGTGCAGCCGACCTCGCGCCCCGGCTGCGCGACGCCGGCGTGCTGTGCAATCCGGAGGGTTCGCGCCCCGACCTCCTGCGGTTCGTCACCCACCTCGACGTGTCCGCCGCCGACATCGAGGAGGCGGCGCGCAGGATCGCCGCCGCGGTCGACGCCTGAGAGGGCCATCCATCCTACCCGTCGCCGCGGTCAGCGATAGGGACGGCTACCCGTTCGAGCGCCAGCTCTGGCGGCTCGTCATCCGGACGGGTCCAGCCAAGCCGCAGTGAGCCTGGGTAGGACTTAGGTTTCGACCCAGTTCGGACCGTTCGCCCTCGACAAAGGCGGGCGCGCGTGACAGCCTCCGGTCGCTAGCTCCGGGGTGGGCGCGAAATGCAGATCAACCTGCGCAAGGCCATGTTCGTGCTGCCGAATCTGTTCACGTGCAGCTCGATCTTCCTCGGGTTCTACGCGATGACGCTGTGCGCTGGAGAGGCCTCGCCAGCGCAGCTCAACCAGGCCGCCCTGGCCATCTTCTTCGCCATCTTCTTCGACGCGTTCGACGGACGCGTCGCTCGGATGACGAAGACTCAGTCCGAGTTCGGGGTGGAGCTCGACAGCCTGGCCGACGTGATGTCCTTCGGGGCGGCGCCGGCACTGCTCGTCTACAAGTGGGCGCTCGCCCCGCTCGGCTTCATCGGGTTCTTCCTCGCCTTCTCCTTCGCCGCCTGCGGCGCGCTGCGGCTCGCCCGCTTCAACGTCCTCGCCCAGCGCGGCGAGAAGGGCAGCTCGCGCTTCTTCGTCGGGCTGCCCATCCCCCTGGCGGCCGGCACCCTCGTCTCGATCGTCATCGCGCACTACCGAGCCTTCGGCTCCATCGGCGAGACCGGTACCCGCATCTCGATCGCAGCGGTGGTGGGCCTGCTCTCGTTCCTCATGGTCTCGACCGTGCGCTACCGGACGTTCAAGGACGTCCACCTCTCGCGCAAGAGCCTGGCGGTGTTCGCGCTCATGTGCGCCGGCGGCCTCGCGGTCGGCATCGCCACGCGGGCCTCCTTCGTCATGGTCGTGTACATGGGCGCGTACATCGTCATGGGCCTCGCCGAGTGGGTCATCTCGCGCGGCCGGCCCGAGCCCGCGGTGGCGGCGCTTCCTCCGGCGGTGCGAGCGCAGCTCGAGGCCGACTCCGCGCTCGAGGCGGACGACGACGACGTCGATGCGAAGGAAGAAGGCGACGAGTACATCTGAGAGCCTGTGAAGAAATCCCCTCCCTTCGCAGGCCCTGATGCGGGTAAATCTGACGCGTGCCCGACCTCGCCCCGAACACGGCGGCTCCGCCCGCGCACCGCCGCCTCCAGCTGAAGAAGGGCGTCCCCGACGGCCCGCCCGGCCCGTGGGTGCTCCTCGCCGCCTGGGGCCCATGCGGCTATGTCCCCATCGCGCCGGGCACCGCCGGGACGCTCGGCGCGATCCCGCTCTTCTGGGCGCTGAGAGCGCTGCCGCTCGGGATGTACCTCCTCACCACCGCCGCCCTGATAGCCCTCGCGTCGTACGCGGCGGCGATCGCCGGGCGGTACTGGAAGGTCGTCGACGCTTCCCCCATCGTCATCGACGAGGTGGTGGGCTACCTCGTGACGATGGCGCTCTTCCCATGGTCCTGGCCGTGGGCCCTGGCCGGCTTCGTCCTGTTCCGGATCTACGACGTGCTGAAGCCCTGGCCGGCGCGGTACTTCGACCGGAAGGTGAAGAACGGCTTCGGCGTCGTGATGGACGACGTCTTCGCCGGCATCTGGGCGCTGGCGACCTTGCTCGCGGTGCGGATGGCGCTGCAGGCCGCCCTCGGGTGCGGCGGCGCGCCCTGGTGGTGCCTGGAGCTCGCGCGGTGACCCCGCACGTCGAGGTCCTCTCCACCGGCGACGAGCTCCTCACCGGTCAGATCGTCGACACGAACAGCGCCTGGCTGATGGACCGGCTGTGGGACCTCGGCGTGATGGTCCGGCGCAAGACGCTCGTCGGGGACGACCGGCAAGACCTCGCCGCCGCGCTCGCCGAGACCACCTCCCGCGCGGAGGTGGTGGTGATGAGCGGTGGCCTGGGCCCGACCGAGGACGACCTCACCGCCGAGTGCGTCGCGGCCGCGATGGGCGTGCCGCTCGAGGTGGACGAGGTGTCGCTCGCAGCGATCCGCGCACGGTTCGACAAGCTCGGTCGCACGATGACGCCCAACAACGTGAAGCAGGCGCGCTTCCCGCGCGGCGCCACGATCTTGCCGAACCGCTTCGGCACCGCGCCGGGGTTCATGGTGCGGCTCGGCCGAGCCGAGCTGACGTGCCTCCCGGGAGTGCCGGTGGAGTACCGCGGGCTCTGCGACGAGGTGGTCCTCCCCAGGATCGCGGCGCGGGTGGGCACCGTCCCGAGCTCGCGCCTGGTGAAGCTCATCGGCATCCCCGAGTCCCACGCCGACCAGGCGATGCGCCCGGTGATGGACGCGCCCGAGAACCGGAGCGTCCGCTTCGGCTACCGTGCCCACTGGCCCGAGATCCACGTGAAGTGGAGCGTTCCGGGGCCGGACGCGGACGAGCACGCCGAGCGGATCCTCGCCGAGGCGCGGCGCATCTTCGGCGACGCGATCTTCGCGGAGGGCAAGGACGAGCTGGCGCCCGTGGTGGTGAGCCTCCTCGCCGACCGGGGCGAGACGCTGGCGCTCGCCGAGAGCTGCACGGGCGGCCTCGTCGCCGAGCTCGTGACGAGCGTGCCGGGCGCGTCGAACGTCTTCCCGCTGGGGGTGGTGGCTTACGCGAACGAGGCGAAGACCGCCTTGCTCGGCGTCGACGCCGGGCTCCTCGCAGCCCACGGTGCGGTCTCCGAGCCGGTGGCGCGCGCCATGGCCGAGGGCGCGAGGGCTCGGAGCGGCGCCACCTGGGCCGCCGCTCTCACGGGCATCGCCGGGCCGAGTGGAGGCACGCCCGAGAAGCCGGTCGGCACGGTGCACCTGGCGATCGCCGGCCCCGATGGCACGCGGACCTGGGCGCGCCGCTTTCCAGGCGACCGCGAGCGCGTGCGCAAGACGAGTGCGTACGACGTGCTGAACCAGCTGCGCCTCCTCCTGCGCGCCCGCTGACCCGGCCCGACAGGGGTTCGACGCGCGCCGGCCGTGGCGCTAACCGCACTCGAACAGGAGACCGCCATGGCGAAGCCAGACCCCATCCCGAAGGGCATGCACACCGTCACGCCGAACCTCACCATCAAGGGCTGCGCGGAGGCGCTCGACTTCTACAAGCGCGCGCTCGGCGCCGACGAGGTGATGCGGATGCCCTCGCCCGACGGAAAGGCGATCTGGCACGCCGAGTTCCGGGTCGGTGACTCGATCGTCTTCGCGAACGACGAGATGCCCGGCGGACCGGCGCGCGCCCCCTCCCCGTCGCAGCCGGCCCCGGTCGGCATGTGGCTCTACGTCCCGGACTGCGACGCCGCGTTCCAGCGCGCCGTCCAGGCTGGAGCGAAGCCCTCCATGCCGCCGACCGACATGTTCTGGGGCGACCGGGTCGGCATGGTCTTGGACCCTTACGGCTATGGCTGGAACTTCGCGACCCACGTGAAGGACCTGACGTCGGACGAGATGCGCCGCGGCGCGGAGGAGTTCGCGAAGAGGATGAAGCCGACCTAGCGTCCCCCCTCGCCGCTCCGCGCCACGGGGTCGGTCCGGACCGGCGGCCGTGTCCCGGGTGCGGCCCCTCTGCCTGCCCTTCCCGGTGGGGGAGAGGATCGATCACCGTGGGTGATGGATCGTTCCGTCTCCCTCGCCCCGCGAAGCCGGGAGAGGGCCGGGGAGAGGGGCAGGACGCCGGCTCGACACCCGCGGCGCGCCGTGATTTGACAGCGGCGATGTCGTGGGTACGCGCGCACCGCATGGAGCTGGGCCTGTTCGCGGGCAGCTTGCTCGTCCTCGGGCTCTTCTCGCTCGGCCACTACCGGCCGTCGCACGCCCCTCACTTCATGTACCAGGCCGACGCCTGGCTCCACGGCCAGCTCCACCTGCGCCGCCCGCCGCCGGACCTCAACGACTGGGCGCGGGTGGACGGCCGCTGGTACGTGTCCTTCCCGCCCGGCCCGGCGCTGCTCATGCTGCCGCTCGTCGCCGCGTACGGGCTCGGCTTCGACGACGTGAGCTTCACGCTGCTGTTCGCGGCGCTGAACGTCGCGCTCTGCTTCCTCGTCCTGGAGCGGCTGCGGACGAAGGGGGAGAGCCCCCGCACGCGCGGCGAGGACGCCGCCCTGGCGCTCCTCTTCGCCTTCGGCACGGTCGCGTTCTCGTGCTCGATCCGGGGCGAGGTCTGGTTCACCGCGGAGGTGCTCGGCGTCACGGCGACCTGGCTGTATCTCCTCGCCGCGCACCGGGCCGCCCATCCGGTCGCGGCCGGGGTCGCCTGGAGCTTCGCCGCCATCACCCGTACGCCGCTCGTCTTCTCGGCGCTCTTCTTCCTCGCGGAGGTGATGTCGGGCGGGGGGCGGCTCGGCGAGGCGGTCCAGCGCGGCGCCACCTGGCGGGATCCTGCCCGCTGGCGGAAGGTGGCGCTCTTCGCGGCCGGCGCGGCGCCGCTCCTCGCCTTCGCAGCCTGGGCCAACTGGGAGCGATTCGGCTCTCCGCTCGACTTCGGGCACGCCCACTTCTGGAACAACCGCGTCAACGCCGACGTCGGGCGCTGGGGGCTCTTCTCCCTCCACTACCTCCCGAAGCAGCTCCACGCGGCGTTCACGAGCCTGCCGCGGCTCGAGGGTGGTCGCCTCACGTACGATCCCGACGGCATGTCACTGCTCGTCACGACGCCGCTTTTCCTGCTGCTGCTCCGGCCGCGGCTGCGGGCGCGCCTCGCCCCGGCGTCGTGGTTGACGGTGGCGGCGACCGCGCTGCCGGGCTTCCTGTACCAGAACACCGGCTACGTGCAGTTCGGGTACCGCTTCAGCCTCGACTACACGCCGTACCTGTTCCTCCTGCTCGCGGTGGGCGGCAGGCCGATGGGGCGCGTCTTCTGGACGCTCGCCCTGGCCGGCGTCGCCGTGAACACCTGGGGCGCGCTCGTCTTCGCAGGCGGGGTCAACTGACCCTCGCCACCTCGGTCCCGCTGTTCAGGTCTGACCGTTCGGCGACGGCGAGCTCACTGCGAGCTGCCTGCGAGCGCGTCGCCGTGATCACTCTGGGGGGTCGGTTGCCGGTCAACGCGCATGCAGCGCCCGTGACAGGCTCACCAGGTTTTGAGGCCGCACGTGGATGAGGCCGCCGCGCGGACTGTCGATTTCCGCGATGAGGAAGAACGATATGGACAAGACCAGCGGCAGCACCAGCAACAAGATGGACCTCACTCCAGCCTGTCGCCCGCCGTAACCGACCAGCAAGTTGCAGCAAATCGCGATCGCAGCCATGAAGCCCCACGCCGCGAGTGGAATTCGGTTCCACCACGCGGCCTGAGTGCAATCCTGTGCGCCCAACACGTCGTTCATGCCCGAGAGGGCCAAGGCGAGCACGGGCGTGGGCTGCGCCAGAGCTGGATCCCGCACTGCGGCCCATAGCTCGCTCTGCAACTGGCCGATGGTGGGGTTGATCCGCTCGAGCTCCTCCACCGTGCCCGCCGTGAAGAACAACACTCGCTGATCGACGTACTCCCTGAGCAGCGCACGCACCCTGACTGCATTGGCGACCGGCAGCAGATCGGCCCGGACGTATTCCGTGGCGATCGAGCTCGCCTCCGCCTCTTCACAGCTCCTCCGCTGGTCATATCGGTTGATGGCCATCGCAAAGCTGAATCCGACGATGAGGCCGAGCAGCGTCAGCGTGGCGGCCAAGATGAGGCCGAAGTCTTCACGCACCCTCTCTTCCAGGTTTCGACGCCTCTCGCGATAGGACGTCCCGATGAGCTCCGAAAGCCAGAGCGCGAGGAACGTCAGCGAGAAGACGAGCAGCGGATGGTCGGTCACGTACACGACGAAACCTCACTGTGAGTACCGATGAGCATGCGGACGGGACTGCGCGGCAGTCAACCCGCCGCGCACACGTCGAGCTCCGGCCCATCGGGCCGCCCTCCGGACAAACGCACGCTGGGCGAGCGGTGACCGACGAGCCCGCCCCTTCGGCATTCGCTCGCTCTGGCGTCTCGTCCGCGCGTGCCCGCGGCGCGGAGCCGTCGCGGCTCGCTACGGCTTCCGGGCGACGAGCGTCTCGAACCGCTTCACGGTCGCGTGCGGCGCGGGAAACTCGTCCCGGCGCGCGAGGAGGGTCGTCCAGCCAGTGAATGCCGCTTCGACCTCCTCTGGGGCGAAGAGGCAGTACCGGTCCCCATCGAACATGTCCATGAACGTCGTGCCCTGGACGAGCACGTTCACGATGGCGCAGCCGCCCGGCCGCACCGCGCGCTGCACCTTGTCCAGAAGCTCGAGCGCGACCTGGCGTGAGAAGAACATGAGCAGCCCGATGGCGACGACGACGTCGAAGGTCTCTCGGACCTCGAACTGCTGAACGTCGCACTGCGTCGCGGTGAGGCGCAGCTTCTCGTCCCGCGAGACCTGAGACAGGTGCTCGATCGCGGCGGGGCTCGCGTCCACGGCGACGACCTCACAGCCGCGTCTCGCGGCCGCGACGCTGAGGTTCCCGAGCCCGCAGCCCAGGTCGAGGACCTGGCCCGTCAGGTAGGGCAGGGCCACCTCCTCGAACGGGTTCAGGGTGAACACGTGCGCGGTCACCTGGCGTCGGAACTGCTTCTCGAAGAACTCGACGCTGCGGTTGGCTGCCATGGCAGACCTGACGCCCGGGAGGTGCGCGCTCCCGCTCGGGCACGCCGGCCGCTCAGGGTATCACTTCTTCTGTTGCCACTCGCGGGGGGACGTCATGTTCTCCGGCTTGAGCATCTCGTCCAGCTGCTCCTTGCTCATGAGGCCCTTCTCGAGGACGAGGTCGTAGACCGGGCGGCCGGTCTGCAGCGACTCCTTCGCGATGGCGGCGGACTTTTCGTAGCCCAGCACCGGGTTCAGGGCGGTCACGAGCCCGATCGAGCCCCGGACCATCGTGGCGTTGCGCTCCTTGTTGGCCTTAATCCCGGTCACGCACTTCTCCGTGAAGACGCGGGCCGCCTTGTCGAGCAACGCTGCGCCGCTCAGGAGGTCGTAGACGATGACGCACTCCACGGGGTTCAGCTCCAGGCTCGAGAGCTCGGCGGCCATGGTGATCGTCGTGTCGAAGCCCACCAGCTTGTAGACGATCGAGGTGGTGACCTCCGGGATGACGGGGTTCACCTTGCCCGGCATGATCGAGGAGCCGGGCTGCATGGCCGGGAGCGTGATCTCGTAGAAGCCGGTACGCGGCCCGGAGGACATGAGGCGCAGGTCGTTCGCGATCTTCGAGATGGCGACGCCGGTACGCTTCATCGCGCCCGACATGTTGATGTACCCGGCGCCGTCGGAGGAGGCCCCCACCAGATCGTGCGACTGCTCGAAGGGGAAGCCGGTGAGGTCCGCCAGCTTGCTGATCGCCAGCTTGCCGTACTTCGGCGGGCTGTCGATGCCGGTCCCGATCGCGGTGCCGCCCAGGTTCACCTTGTAGAAGGAGTCGCGCGCCTGACCGAGCTGGATCAGGGCCTCGTTGATCGTGTCGGCGAAACCGTTGAACTCCTGTCCCAGCGTCACCGGCACGGCGTCCTGCATCTCGGTGCGGCCCATCTTGATGACGTCGGCGAACTCGGTCCCCTTGGCGGCCAGCGCGGCCTTGAGGCCCTCGATGCTCTTGAAGGTCTGCCGGAGCTGCAGCAGGACGGCCAGCTTGGCGGCCGTCGGGTAATTGTCGTTCGTGGACTGCGACATGTTCACGTGGTCATTGGGGTGCAGGTACTTATACTCGCCGCGCTTGTGCCCCATGAGCTCGAGGCCGCGGTTGGCGATGACCTCGTTCACGTTCATGTTGGTCGAGGTCCCGGCGCCGCCCTGCATCATGTCGATCACGAACTGATCGTGGAGCTTGCCGGCGATGATCTCGTCACAGGCCGCCACGATCGCCTTCATCCGGTCGGCCGACAGGACGCCCAGCTCGTGGTTGGCGAGCGCGGCCGCCTTCTTCACGTAGGCATAGGCGACGATGAAGTTCGGGAAGTGGCGCAGCGGGTGGGTGTCGAACGGGAAGTTCTCGAGGGCGCGTGAGGTCTGCGCCCCCCAGTAGGCGGCGGCGGGGATCTCGCGGTCGCCGAGCGAGTCGTGCTCGACGCGCGTGCCGGCGGCGGCAGCGCGCGCAGGGAGCGGGAGCAGCAACGCGACGCCAAGCAGCAATGCGATCGAGCGTGTCCTGGCGCCTTTGACTTGAGGTGAGTGCGTCATGGGTCTCCTCGTTCGACCCGGATCGGGTCGTGGTACCTACGTCGCGCTCTCTTCTCGTCGCCCATCGGGCGCCACTTCCTTACGGGACCACCGACGCGCGTCGAGGGCGGGCGCCCGTGCGCCGGCGCAGCCGTCCGGGTGAGCGCTCCTTTCGTTTCGCGCTAGCGCGGGACGCAGAACAGCTCGAGGAACCGATCCCACGTGACGAGCGGCGCGCCCTCGGCCATGAGCGTGCGGTTGAGCGCCTCGGCCGACGCCGTCAGCTCGTCGTCCGGCCGCGGCGCATAGCGCTGGGCGAGCCCGGCGTTCGCGAGCGTGCGCTCGACCAGGCTCTTCACGTTCCGGGCCCTGCCGGCGAGCGCGCCCTGCCGATCGATGAGCCAGCCCACGAGCTTCCCGATGTCCTCGCGCACGATCGTGCGGCCGAGCGCGCCTCCCTCGACGAGCAGGAGGTTCACCGCGTCGGGGTGCGCGTCGCGCACGACGAGCCACGTCAGCGACTCCTCGGGCGCGAGCCCCGCCGCCTGGAGGATGCGGCGGGAGCGCGCCGCGTCCTCGGGCGAGCGACACCGGATGCGCACCACCGGCTCCGTCCGCATGGCGGCTTCCTACCCGCCACCCATCCGGTTCGCAACACCGGCGCGCGCGTAGGCGTGGGTTAGGATCCGGGCGTGACCGAGCTCGACGAGCGCACCTTGGAGCTGCTGCGCGAGCAGAGCGGACTCTCGATCGACCTGGAGGGCCGGTTCTGCCACCGCGGCGAGCCCATCACCCACCGCCGCACGCTGGAGGTGCTGTGGCGCTCGCTGGAGCGACGCCCCGATGGCCGTTACCTGGTGCGCGTGGGGCGGGAGAGCGGCTACGTCCGGGTCGAGGACGCGCCGTACGCCGTGCGCGGCATCGCGCTGGAGGGCGGCGCCGCCCACCTCCACCTCGGGGACGGCTCCGTGCAACCGCTCGATCCGACCACGCTCTCCCTCGACCCGGCGGGCGTGCTCCACTGCGTCGTGAAGGGCGGCCACCGGGCCCGCTTCACGCGCACCGCTCAGGTCGATCTGGGGCTCGCGCTGGAGGAGGACCCGCGCGCTCCGGGCCGCTTCCTGCTCCGCCTCGATGGGCGCGAGTACGAGGTCGCGGTGGAGGGGTGAGGCGCACTCCCTCGCGCGTGGTCGACCCCGCCTACCAGGGTATGCTCCCGGACGTTGCTGTGTCTGAAGTCTCCCGATACGCTCCGACTCCAGGAACTCATGCGTCTGCTCGCTGCCCTCTGGCTCGCCGCTGCCCCGTTCGCCGCGACGGCCCAGAACTTCGAGCTGGGTCGCCCGGACATCGGCGCGGCGCTGCGCCGCATGGACTGGCTGCACGATCACGCGGCGCGGAGCGGCCTCGCCACCCCGCGCCAGCTCGAGCAGACCTTCGTGCTCCCCGAGCGCCCCGGGCAGAACCAGGTCGCTTGGTACGAGTTCGACTGGCTCCACCTCGATGTGCCTTCACCGACGGGCGGCGAGGGCGGGATCCGGCTGTACTACTACCGGCGCGAGCGGGAGGTGGCGGAGCGAGCGCTGCCGGTCATCCGCAACGCGTACCTGCGGCTCGTCGATCAGTTCCACTACACGCCGACCAAGCAGATCCCGTACATCCTGTACGCCTCGCAGCGCGAGTTCCAGGCCACCAACGTCTTCGAGGTGAACGAGTCGGTGCTCGGCGTGACCTCGCCGCGCGACCTCAAGATGTCGCTCCCGTACTTCGGGAACCACGAGCTCTTCCGCGAGGTGTCGACGCACGAGCTCGTGCACCAGTTCACCATTCAGAAGCTGCTCGACATCTCGGGCTCCGAGGACCTGGGCTCTCCCATCGAGGCGCTGCCGCTCTGGTTCATCGAGGGGATCGCGGAGTACTACGCGAAGGGCGGCATCGACACGGAGACCGACCTCTACCTGCGGGACCTCGTCTGGAACCCCGACCCCGAGCGGCACTACGAGGTCGTCGCCTTCGCCGAGGACCGCTACCGAGGGTACATCCCGACCTACAAGCTGGGGCAGGCCCGCCTCGCGTTCATCGCCGATGTGTACGGGAAGGAGAAGATCCAGTCGTACCTCGAGAACGCGTCTCTGCTGGCCGGCGCGCCAGCTGGCGAGCGCGGGTTCGCGGCGCTCACCCGCCGCGTCCTCAACGAGCCGGTGGATCAGGTCGACACCCGCTGGCGGGCATGGCTCAAGCGCCGGTACTACGGCGCCTACGGCGGGCGCCAGGATCTGGCGCAGCTGCGCGAGGTCCAGGAGCTGCCGGACGAGCCGGAGTCGTCGCAGTTCTCGCCCGACGGGCAGCTCGTTTTCTTCCGCGGGATCGACCGCGAGGCGGGCCGGGCACACCTCTACCTCATGGATGCGCGCTACCCGCACGGCGCGGTGAAGGTGGCGTCCGACAGCCAGCCCGGCGTCGAGTCGCTCCACCCCATCGAGCACTCCGTCATGGCGGTGGCGGAGGGCATCGTCGCCTACTCGGCGCAGGCCGGCGCGGGCGACGTGCTCTACGTGCAGCGTTTCCGCCATACCGCGCCCGAAGGGGGACGGCCGCCCGGCCTCGCGCTCGGGCCCCGCCTGACGATCGAGTTGCGCCATCCCCGTGGCCGGCGCTTCATCGAGATCTCGGACCCGACCTTCTCGCCGGACGGCCGCCACATCGCGTTCGTCGGGATGACCGAGGCCGGCCAGCAGGACATCTACGTGGTGCCGGCCGACGGCGGGCCGGTCCGGCAGCTCACGGACGATCCGTTCGCGGAGCGGGACCTGGCCTGGGGACCGACGGGCCTCTACTGCTCGTCCGACGCCACCGACCACGGCCGCTTCAACCTGTTCCGGATCGACCCCGTGACGGGCGAGCGTACCCGGCTCACGACGGGCGAGTGGGACGACCGCTACCCGCGGCCGCAGGCGGACGGGTCGGTCCTCTTCTCCGGCACGGCGGCTGGGAAGCCGGATCTGTACGTGCTGCGCGGGGACGAGGTGCGGCGCCTCACCGACTTCGCCACCGGGCTCACCTCGCCGGCGGTCGCCCCGCAGGCGCGCGGCGTGTGGGCGTCCACGTTCTACCGCGGTCGGTTCCGGCTGGTGGAGGTGCCGCGCGTGTCCTGGCTCGACGAGCCGCCGGTGAAGGTCGTGGCGCCGGCGGGACCGCCTCTGGCCATCCCGCACGACGAATTCCCGCGCGCCGTCCCGAGCTACGACGCGTACGCGCTGGGCAACTGGAGGCCCGAGGCGGGCTACATCTACGGCGGCGCCGCGTCGAGCGCCGTGGCGGGGCAAGCGGCGGTCCTGTTCTCGGACGTCCTGCGCGACCGCATCGCTTTCTTCAATCTCGCCGTGCTGGGGTCGTTCGAGTACACCCAGGCGCTGGCGATGCTGGAGGACCGCTCTGGACGGACGGCCTGGGTGCTGGGCGCCTTCCACTTCGTCCAGGAGCAGGTCGACTTCGTCAACCCCAATCTCGCCTACCTGCAGCGCGACTTCGGAGTGCTGGGAACGCTGCGCTTCCCGATCGACCGGTTCAGGCGGTACGAGGCGGAGCTGACGGTGTCGGGCGTCCAGCGCTACTGCCTCCAGGCCCTCACGACCGAGCTCATCACCTGCGGCAACGTACCCCCGGGCCTCCCTGACGCGACGGCCTGGCACCTGCGCAACGGCGGCACGCACCTCCAATTCGGCCCCACCGTCCGCTACGGCTACGACACCGTCCGCTACGACCCGACCGCCGGCCCCATCTCCGGCAACGCCTTGCTGCTGGAGCTGGGCGGTCAATACCTGCCCGACGTGCGCGCGCTGAGCGGCTTCGCGCGGACCGACGCCGTCACCTACTTCCACATCGCCGGCCGCGCCAAGCTCATGCTGCGCGCGGCCGTCGGGACGAGCTTCGCACCGAACGACGTCGGAAAGAACTGGTCGCGCACCTGGTGGATCTCCTCCGCCGACAACCTGCGCGGTTACTACTGGAACGACCTCGCCTACCTCATCGGCCGCAACTACTGGATCACGAACGCCGAGCTGCAGCTGCCGCTGGATCCCGTGCTGCGGCTCGCCATCTTCGATTCCATCTTCGCCGTCGCCGCCCTGGACTTCGGCGGCGTGTTCAACAACTGGAGCACGCGCGACAGCTGCGGCGCCAGGAGCAATCGCTGCGCCGACGGGAGCGTGGTGTCGCCGAACGACCTCGGCGCCTGGGACGTACGCACCCTCACCGGCGTCCTGGGCGTGAACGTGCTCTTCGGGCCCCTCCTCCTGCGCGTGCACTTCGGCCACCCGTTCGACATCGGCGGGATCCGGACGCCGGCGCTGCTCACCGGGAACTCCTGGGTCACGAACGTGACGCTCAGGTACTTCTTCTTCTGATGGCGGTCTCGATTGACCTCGGCGGGGGACAAGGCCCCCGCCCTACGACTCCGAGACGCGCGGCGGCGGACCGCGCCCGCCTCCTCACGCGATCGCGCGCGCCGGCTCCGGATCAGGCCCGGGCACCGCGAGGAGCTTCGCGACGAGCGCGTTCAGCGCGGCGGGGTTCGCCTTCAGCCACTCGATCGCGCGCTCGCGCCCCTGCCCGATGCGCTCACCGTCGAGCGCGTAGTACGCGCCCGACTTCTCGACCAGGTTCCTCTCGACGCCGAGGTCGATCGCCTCGGCGAGCCGATCGACGCCTACCCCGTAGCGGATGTCGAACTCGGCCTCGCGGAACGGCGGCGCCACCTTGTTCTTCACCACCTTCACTCGCGTCCGGCTCCCCACCACCTGCTCGCCGTCCTTGAGCTGCCCGATGCGGCGGATGTCGAGCCGCACCGACGCGTAGAACTTGAGCGCGTGGCCGCCGGTGGTCGTCTCCGGGTTTCCGAACACGACGCCGATCTTCATCCGGATCTGATTGATGAAGACGACCGTGGACGCGTTGCGCGAGACGACGGCGGTGAGCTTGCGCAGGGCCTGGCTCATGAGCCTCGCCTGCACGCCCATGTGCGCGTCGCCCATCTCGCCCTCGATCTCGGCCTTGGGCACGAGCGCCGCCACCGAGTCGACCACGATGAGGTCGACCGCACCGGAGCGCACGAGCTGCTCCGCGATCTCGAGCGCCTGCTCGCCGGTGTCCGGCTGCGAGACGAGCAGGTCGGACAGGTTCACGCCCAGCCTGCGAGCGTACGCGACGTCGAGCGCGTGCTCGGCGTCGATGAAGGCGGCGACCCCGCCCGCCTTCTGCACCTCGGCGATGGCGTGCAGCGCGAGCGTCGTCTTGCCCGACGACTCGGGCCCGAAGATCTCGATGACGCGCCCGCGCGGGTAGCCGCCGACCCCGAGCGCCAGGTCGAGCCCGATGGACCCGCTCGAAACGACCGCGATCCTCGGCGCGTCGCCCTCCTCGCCGAGCCGCATGATGCTCCCCTTCCCGAACTGCTTCTCGATCGCGCTCACCGCCGCGCCGAGCGCCTTCATCTTCTCTGCCAGCTTCGACATGCTTCCTCCCATCGGTTGGCCTACCCAGTCCCCGGCCCTCCCCTGCGACGAGGAGGGAGCTCCACCCTTCAGGCGCGCCGATCGAGCGCGCGGTACTGCACCGCCTCGGCGAGGTGTCCCAGGCCGATGCGATCCGCTCCCTCGAGGTCGGCGACGGTGCGCGCGACGCGCAGGATGCGGTCGTGCGCCCGCGCCGAGAGCCCGAGCTTCTCCACCGCGTCCGCCAGCAGGCGCCGACCGTCGGCCGCGAGGACGCAGGCGCTGCGAAGGGCGGTACCCTTGAGCCGGGCATTGAGCCGTGGCCCGCCCGCCCGGGCGCGCTCCGCCTGGCGGTCGCGAGCCGCCAGGACGCGCGCGCGCACGGCCGCGCTCGGCTCGGTGTTGCCCGCGGAGGGGAGCGCGGCGCAGGGGACGGCGGGGACGTCGACGTGGAGATCGATCCGATCGAGGAGCGGGCCGGAGATGCGGCGCCGGTACAGGCCGAGCTCGTGGAGCGTGCAGCGGCAGGCGCGCCGCGGATCCCCGTACCAGCCGCACGGGCACGGGTTCATCGCGGCGACCAGCATGAACTCCGCGGGGTAGCGCACGGCGCGCGCCGCCCGGACGATGCACACCTCGCCGTCCTCCGCGGGCTGGCGGAGCGCGTCGAGGACGTGGCGGCGGAACTCGGGCAGCTCGTCGAGGAACAGGACGCCGTGATGGGCGAGGGACACCTCCCCCGGCCGCGCCGCGTGCGAGCCGCCGACGAGCCCGGCGTCGGAGACGGAGTGGTGCGGCGACCGGAACGGCCGCTCGGAGAGGAGGCCGCGGTCCCGGGTCAGGCCCGCCACGCTGTGCACCACCGTCGCCTCGAGCGCCTCCTCGAAGGTGAAGGGCGGCAAGATGCCAGGGAGCCTTCGCGCCAGCATCGTCTTGCCGCTGCCCGGCGGCCCGAAGAGGAGCAGGTTGTGTCCGCCCGCGGCCGCCACCTCCAGCGCGCGCCGGGCGTGCTCCTGGCCGGCGACGTCGGCGAGATCCGGCCCGGGATCGGCGGCGGGCCGCGGCGCGACGGGGAGTCGGGTGGGCGGCTCGGCGAGCCCGTTCATCCAGGCCACGACCTCGCCGAGGTGCCGCGCCGGGTGGACGCGCAGGCCCTCCACGACGGCGGCCTCGAGCGCGTTGGCCTCCGGGACGACCAGCGCGTGCGCCCCGCTACGCCGCGCCTCGATGGCCTGCGCCAGCGCCCCGCGGATCGGCTTCACCTCGCCCGAGAGCGCCAGCTCGCCCGCGAAATGGTACCCCTCCAGCGCCTCGGGTGGGATCTCGTTGCAAGCGGAGAGCAACGCGACGGCGATGGGGAGGTCGAAGCTCGCGCCTTCCTTGCGCAGGTCGGCTGGCGCGAGGTTCACCACGATCCGCTTCTCCGGCAGCTTCACCCCCAGGTTCCGCACCGCCGCCTGGACTCGGACCTTCGCCTCCTGGACCGCGCTCGATGCGAGGCCGACCAGGTCGACCTTCGGCATGCCCTGGATGGCCTCGACCTCGATGTCGATGCCGAGGGCAGCCACGCCGAGGACGGCGGAGGAGCGGACGCGCACGAGCACGGGCCCGAGGAGAGCAGCGGCCGTGCCAGCCGGTCGGCGCGCTGATCAGGGGCCGCGCCACGGGTGGCGGGCCTGCCGGGCGGACGGAGCGTCCGCCGGGCGGACGCGTTAGAAGCCCAGCGACAGCCCCAGCATCGGCGAGAACGCCCACTGCGACCCTGGCTCGAACCACTCGACCATGAACCGCAGGAAGATGATGTCCAGGCCCGCCGCCGCGAGGCCTCCCTGGACCACGGCGCCCGAGCAGGAGCCGATGGGCTTCCCGTTGCTCTTGCACTGGCCGCTCCCGAAATCGTCGCCGTGTGCGAACAGGTACCCACCGCGCACGAGCCCCGAGAGCTGGAATGCCTGCGAATCGATGCCCGGCACCCGGAAGCTCGCGCCCACGACGGGGGTGATCCCCCAGGGCTCCCCATTGGACGACATGAGCGTATATGGCCCCTCGAGCTGCAGGGCCGCGTCGAGCCGGAAGCGAGACCAGATCCCGGGCGCCTGGGAGAATCCACGGCTGTAGCCCAGCTCCAGCTCCCGCCCCCACCCAGACATGATTCGGATACGGGA
>Ga0318498_10000022_pt1 | contig 37581 bp, 33 predicted proteins | sample GRESIP109b1f24_FD_203488 | JGI IMG/M metagenome (GOLD analysis project Ga0318498, IMG submission 203488) | Tropical soil microbial communities from Luquillo Experimental Forest, Puerto Rico - GRE.SIPMG.109b1f24 | ecosystem: Environmental > Terrestrial > Soil > Tropical forest > Bulk soil... | reverse complement strand
GGAGAAGACGGGCTCGCCGCGCTCACGCGCGAAGCGCAGGATGTCGGTGACCCTCACGCCGCTCAGGTTACCATCGCCCCGTCATGAGCTCGAACCCGAAGCGTCCCCGCTACATCACGCCCGAGGGATACCGGCGCATCGCCTCCGAGCACGAGCGCATCTGGAGCGAGCTGCGCCCGCGCGTGGTGGCCGAGGTCGAGGCGGCCGCCGCGCTGGGGGATCGGAGCGAAAACGCCGAGTACATCTACGGAAAGCGTAAGCTGCGCGAGCTCGACCGGAGGCTTCGGTTCCTGTCCACCCGGATGGACGAGCTCACGGTCGTGGAGCCGCGCCCTCACCCGTCCGGCCGCGCCTACTTCGGCGCGTGGGTGACGGTCGAGACCGAGGATGGCGGCGAGAAGGCGTACCGACTGGTCGGCCCGGACGAGGCCGACGCCGCGCGCGGCCTCCTCAGCGTCGACGCGCCGCTAGGGCGGGCGCTCCTCGGCAAGTCGAAGGGCGACAGCGTCCACGTCGACCGGCCTGCCGGTCGGGTGGAGGTCACCGTCGTCGAGGTGCGCTGGTCCGAGCGGTAGGTAGTACCGCCAGTGGGTCACGCTGCCGGTCGCCCGACGGCTCCGCAACGTTGTGCGGGATGCTGGAGCGGACGAAGGCGAGGGCCGGCGACGCGCTCGCCCGGCTGACGGGACCGGGCGTGCGGCACGTCCTCCGGCCCATGTCCGAGCGCGGACGGCTCCGGCCGGGTCCGCTCGAGGGCGGGCGGAGGCTCCTGCTGATCCAGCTCGACGGCGTCTCGCGGCACCGCCTGGAGTGGGCCATGCGGGAGGGCCTCATGCCATACCTTGCCAGCCGGCTCGATCGTGGCCTGAGCGGGGTATCGAGCGCCCGCAGCGGCACGCCCGCCTCCACGCCGGCCTTCCAGGCGGGCCTCCTGTACGGCGTGTCGCCGAGCGTGCCAGGCTTCGTCTGGTACGACCGGCGCGACGGGCGCGAGATCCGGATGGACCGCGCCACCGACGCCGCGGCCATCGAGGCGGGCCTCTCCGAGCGGAACCGCCCGCTGCTCGAGGGCGGCACGTCCTACTTCTCCATCTTCAGCGGAGGCGCGGCGCTGCCGCACTTCTGCCTGTCCGGCCTCGCCGGCGAGTACGAGCTGGAGGCGCTCGCGGACGGCTTCTCCGGGTGGGACGCGCTGGCGAGCGGGCTCGTCCACTCGGTGACCGCGGCGCGCACCTCCGCTCGCGCCGCTCACGAGCTCACCCTCGGGCTCTGGCAGGGCGCCGCGTGGTCGCTCACGCTGGGGCGGCTCAAGCACGAGCCACGCTTCCTGATCCATCGCCTGCTCGTCGGCGCCCTCATGCGCGAGCTGGCGGTGGGAGGGATCATCATCGACGTCGCCCGCGGCGTTCCGGTCGTCTATTGCGACCTGCTCGGCTACGACGAGTTCGCGCACCGGCGCGGCCCGGACGCGTCGGAGGCGGTGGCCCACCTCCGCTCGATGGACCTCGCCCTGGCCGCCATCTACGCCGCGGCCGAGGCGGTCCCCGAGCTCAGCTATGACGTCTACGTCTTCTCGGACCACGGGCACGTCGCGACCAAGCCGTTCGAGTCGTTCACCGGGCTCTCCCTGCCCGAGTACCTGGCCCTCGCCGACGGCGGTGTCGCGGTGCCGCGGCGGCTCGGCAACGAGGAGGCGGTCCGGCTGGCGCAGACGCGCTCCCTGCGCGCGGCGCTCTCGACCTGGCCCGCCGCGCTGCGCGACCGGATCGGCCACGGCCTCGACCGGCTCGAGCGCGGCGTCATCGGCCACGCGCTCGGGTTCGCGCGCCTCGACCGCGTCGTGACGGCGGAGGCGGGCGACCTCGCTCACGTCTACTTCACCGGCGAGCGCGCGCCCATCGATCTCGAGGAAGTCCGGCGGCGCCACCCCGGCGTCCTCTCCGCGCTCCGCGAGTCGCGCGCGGTTGGGATCGTCGTGGCGCGCCAGGGCCGCCGCGGCGTGGCGCTGGTGCGGGGCGAGGAGCTCGATCTCGACCGGCCGGAGGACGTCGCGCGCTTGCCGCATCCCGCCCCGGAGCTCCTCGCCACCTACCTCGCCGACCTCGTCTCGATCCAGGACGCGGGCGACCTCGTCGTGCTGGGGTGGCGCGGGGAAGGACAGGTGCCCGTCGCGTACGCCTGGGAGTTCGGGTCTCACGGCGGCGTGGCGCCCGAGGAGATCGAGATCTTCTTCGTCCACCCGGCCGGCTGCGCGCTCCGCTTCGGCGACGTCGTGCGCCCCAACGCGCTGTACCACCTGTTCGATGACGCCTACCGGACGCCGCGGTCGCGCCGCGTGGGGGCGGCGAGGGCGCGGCAGGGCGGCGCGCCATGAGGATCCTGTCGTGGAACATCCACGGCATGCGCGGCCGCGACGGGCGCGCCGACCCGGAGCGCGTGGCGCTCGTCCTCGAGGAGGCCCGCGCCGACGTGGCCGGGCTGCAGGAGGTCGGCGCGCTCGGCGGCCCGGGCGAGCTCCTCGATCCCGCCGGCACGCTGGCCCGTCTCACCGGGCTCGCGCAGGCGTTCGGTTTGACCGAGCTGCGCCGGGGGTACCCCTACGGAAACTGCATCCTCTCGCGGCACCCCATCACGGCCACCCGCAGCTACGACCTGTCGGTACCGCGGCACGAGAAGCGCGGCTGCCTGCGCGCCGACGTCGACCTCGGCCACGGCGCGCTGCACTTCTTCAACGTCCACCTCGGCCTCGACCGCCGGGAGCGGCGGCGGCAGGCCGCGCAGCTCCTCTCGGCCGACATCTTGCGGGACAACGCCCTCGCCTACCCTCTCGTGCTGGTGGGCGACTTCAACGCGTGGTCGAGCCGGTCTGCGGTGCCGCGCTGGATCCGCCGTCAGCTTGTCGACGCGGCGCTGGACGCGGGCGCGCCGCGCGCCACCTTCCCCTCCGTCTTCCCGCTCGTCCGGCTGGACCGGGCGTACGTCGGCTCGGCGGTGCGCGTGATCGGCTGCTCGGTGCACGACAGCCGGCTCGCTCGGCTCGCGTCCGACCACCTTCCGGTGGTGGTCGATCTGGAGCTCACGCCCGCGGCGCGCCGTCCGCCGCAGGCCCGTCCCGTGGCCGCCCGGGGTGTCACCACCGAGGTGCGTTAGCGCGCGCCGTGGCGCGTGCGCAGCTTGGAGGGAGTCCGAGCGCGGGGGTGGGCATGGCCGAGGGAGCTCGACTCGACTTCGGAGAGGTCCTCGACGAGCTGGGGCGGAGGGTCCAGGAGCGTCCATACCCGATGCTCGGGCTCGGGTTGCTGGCGGGGTACGTGGCGGGCGGTGGGCTCTTCTCGCCCGTCTCGCGTCCGCTCGCGCGCGCGGCGCTGGGCCTCCTGCTCGTGTCGAGGTTCCGCGAGCGGCTGCGCGGCGCGGCGGCGGATCTGGGCGGCGCGCAAGCGACCGTTTCGGCGTAGCGAGGTCTCGAGCAAGGGGGAAACCATGAGGTGGAGCGACGTGGCGGATCTGCGCTGGAAGGACGTCAAGAAGGCCGTGAAAGGGATGGACCGCGGAGACGTGCTGCACCGGCTCGGTCTCGAGGAGCACACGCCGACCAGTGACTTCTTCACCGGGCTCGGCCTGTTCGCGGTGGGCGTGCTGGTGGGCGCCGGGCTCGGCGTCATGTTCGCGCCGAAGCCCGGGGCGGAGACGCGGAGCCAGCTCACCGACACGCTGCGGAACCGCGGCAATCGGATGGCCGAGGACCTTGGCCGCCGGATGGGCGTAGAGCCTTCGCAGGCGTCGACGCCGCACATGTCCTGACGGCCGTCAGGGACCGTGGGGGGTCGGAGGGGCCTCGTCCTCATCGGGCGAGGCCCTCTCCTTGAGGAGCGCGGCGATGCGCGCCCACAGCGCGTCGGTCCCTGTGCCCTCGAGCGCGGAGCACGGCACGACGTCCTCGGGCGCGAGCGCCAGCGCCAGGGCGGCGCCGCGGGCGGCGCCCAGCCGGTGGCTCTTCGCGAGCTTGTCCATCTTCGTCGCCGCGACGAGGACGCGCCGGCCGTGCGATTGGAGGAAGGCGAGCGCCTCGCGATCGCTGTCCGGCGCCGAATGCCGGGCGTCGACGATGAGGACGACCGCGACCAGGCGCTCGCGGTCGCGCAGGTAGTCCTCGATCATCGCTGCCCAGCGATCGCGCTCGCCCTTCGAGACCTTCGCGAAGCCGTATCCGGGAAGGTCGCACAGGCCGATCGGCCGCGGGCGCGCCCGCGGCGACTCCTGCCGCAGCACCTTGAAGAACTGGAGCGCCTGCGTGCGCCCTGGCGTGGCGGAGACGCGCGCCAGCTTGGCGCGACCCGCCAGCGCGTTCAGCAGCGACGACTTCCCCACGTTGCTCCGCCCGACGAACGCGATCTCGGGCCACGGCTCGAGGGGCCACTCGGCACGCTTCGTGGCCGTCTTCACGAACTCGGCGGAGATCACCTTACCGGCCACGCGTCACCCCCGGTGCCTGCCGCGGCGTACCAGCCGCTGCGCGGTCCCCGCCGTGCTCGATGAGCGGCAGCTTCCGCGCGTAGTCGAACCGCGTCAGGCCCGGCGCCGACTCGGTGTGGCAGGCGAGGCAGCTCTTCTCGCCGGGGTCGACGAGCCCGACCGCCCTCGCCAGCTCACGGTCGCGCATGACGTAGGCCTGTGCGTACACCCGTCCACCGCCGTGGCAGGTCTCGCAGGTGACGCCGCTCACACCCTTGTCGGCGTCCGGGGCGTGACAGACGGTACACCGCCGATCCTTGCGCTGGACCTCGTCGAGGCTGCTCAGGGCGCGGGCGTGCGGGCCGTCCTTCCACGCCTCGTAGGCAGCGGGGTGGCAGGCCTTGCAAGTCTCGGCGCCGATGAGGTCGGCGCCGGCGGCCAGCGCGGGCACGAGGGCGAGCAGGGCGAGGGAGCGGAGCACGGGCGGCCGAGTATAATGCCTCATGGCCTTGGAGCCCGTGAAGAATCCCCTTCCCTTCCGCCTCCTCGTCGCGCTCGCGCTCGCCCTGGTCGCGTCCACTGCCCCCGCGCTTGCCACCGGCCGCGGATGGCAGGGCGTCACGCCGGGCGCGACCACCGAGTCCGAGGTGACGTCCCGCTTTGGCACCCCTTCCACCCAGGGTAAGCTCTCCGGCCGCGTCGCCCTCGTCTACAAGGGCGACCAGGCCATCCCCGGCACGCGCCAGGCGCAGTTCTTCTCGCGAGAGGACGGGGTCGTGGTGGAGGTCGTCGTCTTTCCGGTGAACGCGCTCGACAAGGAGACGGTCGAGGGCACCTACGGACACCCCACGCAGAAGGCGTTCACGGACGACTTCCGGACCGTCTGGATCTACAAGGCCACCGGCGTGACCGTGTACTTCGGCAAGGAGGCGACCGTCGACGCCATCAGCTTCAAGCCGGTGGAGGCCACGGCCGTCAGGGGCGACCGCGCCGCGGCGCCACGGAAGTCGCCCGCCGCACCCGCGGCGCCGGCGCAGGCGGGCGGCGGGGGCCCGTAGCTCGGCGCATGCGGCTCGTCGGCCTCACCGGGGGCATCGCGAGCGGGAAGAGCACCTTCGCCGCCGCGCTCCGCGCCGGCGGCGCGCCGGTCCTGGACGCCGACCAGCTGGCGCGCGCCGCGGTCGCGAAAGGGTCGCCGGGCCTCGCGGCGGTCGTGACCGCGTTCGGCGGCGACGTCCTCGGGGACGACGGCGAGCTCGACCGCCGGCGGATGGCGGCGCGCGTCTTCGCCGATCCCGAGGCGCGGGCGCGGCTCGAGTCCATCGTCCACCCCGCGGTGAGGGCGCTCTTCCGGGAGGAGCTGGCGCGTCTCGAGGCGCGCGGGGCGCCGCTCGCGTTCTACGACGTGCCGCTCTTGTTCGAGGCGGGGCTGGAAGGCGAGGTGGAGCTCGTCGTCGTGGTGTGGGCACCGCGCGACGTGCAGCTGGCGCGCCTCATGGCGCGCGACCGGCTGGGGCGCGCCGACGCGGAGGCGCGCCTCGCCGCCCAGCTCCCGCTGGACGAGAAGGCCGCGCGCGCCGACGTCGTCGTCGTGAACGACGGCGATCCGGGGGCCCTGACGAGGAAGGCGGCGCGCCTGCTGGCCGACCTCCGGGCAGGCCTCACCCGAAGGCTTCCCAAGGCGCCGGCAGCGCGCTATTGACTCGGAGAATGGGTGAGCGCGCCCAGGTCGTCCTCGTCACCGGCTGGCCCGGCTTCATCGGCCGCCGGCTGGTGCGCCGCCTCGCGGACCGCCTCGACCGTTCCCGCGACCGGCTGGTGATCTTCACGCGGCCTCGCCACGTCACGGCAGCCCGCGCGGAGCTGGCGGCGCTCGGGGTCGCCGGCGACGTCGTCGAGGGCGACGTGGCGAAGATGCACCTCGGCCTCTCGGGCGTGGAATACCGGCGCCTGCAGCGGCACGTCACCGCGGCCTGGCACCTCGCCGCCGTCTACGACCTCGGCGCCGACGCGGACACGCTCCGCGCCGTCAACCTGGAGGGGACGCGTCACGTCCTCGAGCTGGCGCAGTCGGCGGAGCGGCTGACGCGCCTGCATCACTTCTCGACCGCGTACGTCTCGGGCGACCGGCAGGGCGTCATCCTCGAGGAGGAGCTCGAGCAGCGGCAGGGGTTCCACGACGCCTACGAACGATCGAAGTTCGAGGCCGAGCGGCTGGTGCGGCGGGCCATGCCGGAGCTGCCCGCCACCATCTACCGCCCCAGCATCGTGGTGGGCGATTCGCAGACGGGCGAGGTGGATCGCTTCGACGGCCCGTACTACCTCGCCATCCTCCTCGTCGCCTCGCCGCTGGCCGTTCCGCTGCCGCTGCCGGGCGACGGGGTGGCCCCGCTCAACGTGGTGCCGGTCGACTTCGTGGTGGAGGCGGCGCTCTCGATCGGCAGTCACCCGGCCGCCATCGGCAAGACGGTCCACCTCGTGGATCCAGCGCCGCTCTCGGCGCGCAAGGTCTACGAGCTCATCGCCGCCCGGGCCGGCAAGACGCTCCCTTCCGTCACGTTGCCTCACCGCGCCGTCGAGGCGCTGCTCGGGCTCCCGGTGCTGGAGCGGCTGGTGCGGCCGCACCGGAACGCCATCCGGCTCGTCAACCATCTCGCGATCTACAACTGCCGCAACCAGCTCGAGCTGCTCGCCGGGACGGGCCTCGCCTGTCCCCCCATCACGAGCTACCTCGACCGCCTCATCGACTTCGTGAAGGGCTACTACGCCGCGCCGCCCCGCCCGCCGGCACTGGACGAGCTGGACGACCCGCTCGATCGTCCGGCGCGGTGACGAGGCGCCCGCGAGGAGGAGCGCGCATGAAGACCCTCTCCGACTTCCGGGTCGGCGACACGTTCGAGCTGACACGCACGTGCGACCGTTACCGGCCCGTCTACTACGCGGCCGCTTCCGGCGACTTCAACCCCATCCACATCGATCCGGAGGTCGGGCGCCTCGCCGGGCAACCCGGCGCCATCCTGCACGGGATGTGCACCATGGCCTGGCTCGCCGACGCGTGCGGCCGCTACTTCGACGATCCCGGGCGGATGGCGGCGCTCTCGGTGCGCTTCGCGCGCCCGGTGAACGTGGGGGACACGATCCGCTTCGAGGGCCGCTGCGTGGCGGTGGAGGGGCGGCGGGTCCGGGTCGCGGTGAAGGCCGTGAACCAGCGCGGCGAGGACGTCCTCAAGGGCGCGCAGGCGGAGGCCGTGGTCGAGGAGGATCGGCCGTGATCGATCGCGCGCACCTGGGCCGCCGGTACGGGCCGTACCGTTACGTCGCCGGAGTGGAGGAGATCCGCGACTTCGCGGTGACGGTGGTGGGCGGGATGCCAGGCCGAGTCTTCGCGGAACAGCCGGCGGAGGCGCCCCACCCGTACTTCGTGGACGAGGGGGCGGCGGCAGCCTCGCGGCATCAAGGCCTCATCGCCCCACCCATGTTCTGCGTCCGGTTCGCGATGCAACCCTTCGCGCATGCCTGCGCCGACCCGGCTCTCGGCATCGATCTCGTGAAGCTCTTGCACGGCGAGCAGGCGTTCGCCTACGGCGACCCGGTCCGCCCCGGCGACGTGCTCGAGACGACGGGCGAGATCGTCGAGCTGCGCGAGAAGGCCGGGATGGACTTCCTCACCGTGAGGACGGTCACGACCAACCAGCACGGCCGGCTGGTGGTCGAGGGGACGTGGAAGGCCGTCGTGAGGCCGTAGGCGCGACAGCGGGGACGCGAGCAGGACCACCGCGAACGGGCCAGCAGCTCGCCGGAGGTCCCGGGCGCTCCCGGGACCCCGCCCTACTCCTCGTCGCCCGTCCCGAGCAGCGCGCCGAGGCTTGGACCCGCCTTGCCCGCGCCGAGCTTGCGCATGGCCTCGAGGTGGTGGAGCAGGAGCGATCGGTTGTCGCCGACGTTCAGGTTCTGCAGCTCGAGCGCTCCGATGCGGTCCTCGGGCGTGAAGGCCGGCTCCTCCACCCGCTCCATCGACAGCTTCTCCGGGGCGTAGCTCATGTACTGAGCCTTCGTCGCGACGAGCGTCCAGTCGTCGCCGCGCCGCAGCTCGAGGGTGACGGAGCCGGTGACCGCGGGCGCGATCCAGTGCGAGAGCGCGTCGCGCAGCATGAGCGCCTCCGGGTCGTACCACTTGCCCTCGTAGAGGAGCCGGCCCAGCCGGCGGCCCATCGTGAAGTACAGGTCGAGGGTGTTCTCGTTGTGGATGGCGGAGAGGAGGCGCTCGTAGGTGAGGTGGAGGAGCGCCATGCCCGGCGCCTCGTAGATCCCGCGGCTCTTGGCGTCGATGACGCGGTTCTCGATCTGGTCGCTCATCCCGAGGCCGTGCCGCCCGCCGATGCGGTTCGCCTCGAGGAACAGCTCGTACGGGGACGGGAAGCGCTTGCCGTCGATCTCCACCGGCTGGCCCTGCTCCCAGGCGACGGTGACCTCCTCGGCCGGGATCTGCACCTCGGGCCGCCAGTGCGCGACGCCCATGATCGGCTGCACGATCCGCATGCTCGTGTCGAGCCGCTCCAGGTCCTTCGCCTCGTGGGTCGCTCCGAGGACGTTGGCGTCCGTCGAGTACGCCTTCTCGGTCGCCATCTTGTAGGGGAGGCCGCGGCGCACGAGGTACTCGCTCATCTCCTTGCGCCCACCGAAGGCGGTGACGAACGCCTGGTCGAGCCAGGGCTTGTAGATGCGCAGTTCGGGATCGACGAGGAGGCCGTAGCGGTAGAACCGCTGGATGTCGTTGCCCTTGTGCGTCGAGCCGTCGCCGAAGACGTGCACTCCGTCCTCGCGCATGGCGCGCACGATGGCGGTGCCGGTCACGGCGCGGCCGAGCGGCGTCGTGTTGAAGTACTTCTTGCCACCGGCGGACAGGTGGAAGGCGCCGCACTGGATGGCGGTCAGGCCCTCGCGCACCATCGCCTCGCGGCAGTCGATGAGCCGAGCCTTCACCGCGCCGTGCTGCAGGGCGATGGGCGGGATCTCCGCCGGGTTCGCCTCGTCCGGCTGCGCCAGGTCGGCGGTGTAGGCGTGGACGGCCATCCCCTGCTCGGACATCCAGGCGACGGCGCACCGCGTGTCGAGCCCGCCGCTGAACGCGATGCCGATGGGCGTGCCCTTGGGAGGAAGCGACTTGTAGATCCGGCTCATGGGATGTGCGACCTAGCAGAAAAGTGGGCGAGGTTCCAGCGCCACCACCACCGTAGGCGGTGGCGCCGCCCCCGTTCTAGCGAATCACGCCCTGGGCGAGCAGGTTGGCGAGGATACGCGCCGTATCGAGCCTGGGCAGTCCGGAGAGCGCGAAGAGGTCCTCGTAGCTCACCGTGCCGTCGATCTGGGCGAGGAGGAAGCCGGCCCGGTGATCGAGCGATAGCCACGTCACCTCCTCCGGGCTGATGGCGAGGTGGGGGACTGCGCCGGGCGGGCCGAGCTTCGATTCGTACATCGCGATGAGCGTGGCCTCGTTGTGCGTCAGGTACTCGCGCGCCTCCGCGTGGGCCGGGTCGAGCTTCAGGATGCGCTCGATGAGCTCGAGCGACCCGGTGAAGTCACCCAGCGCGGACAGCTCGCGCGCCCCCCGCATCCAGACTTCGACATGGGGTTGCCTGCCGGCGGCCGGCGCGGGCGGCGTGCGCGGGACGAGCGTGTACACCTCCGACTGCTCGTCCACGCTGGCGAGGTCCAGCCCTTCGCCTTCGGAGATCACCACCGGCACGGCCTCCGCCGGCTCCTGCTCCCAGGGTGACGGCACGTACTCCTCCAGCGTCGCGCGCCCCTCGCCCCGGCACGGCTCCTGGGGGGAGAAGGGGTCGGGCTCGCGAAGCGGCGCCGGGGCGCTGGGCGCCGGCGGGGACCCGAGCAGCGCCAGATAGGACAGGGTCCGCTCGTCGCCGGGCACCAGCGCGAGCGCCTGGCGCCAGCGGCGCTCCGCGGCGACCAGGTCTCCGCGGGTGTACGCGCTGATTCCTTCCTCGACCAGCTCCGCGACGGTCACGCCGGCCGCCCTCCTCCTCCGGCGAGGCCGCGGAAGAGCTGCAGCGTCCGCTCGAGCTGCTCCTCCAGCGCGGGCAGCTGGCTGGCGTCTCCAGCCTCGATCGCCGCGTGCACGCGCTGCACCACCGCCTGCGCCTTCACCACGGCGTCCTTGCCGAAGTGGCTGCGGGCGAGCGCCGTAGTCACGGCTGGCACGAGCGCCTCGATCTCCGCCGCGAGCTGCTCCGCCGTCGCGCGCCGGCGTTCCAGCTCGCCGCGCGCCTGCTTGCGCTCGAGCAGATCGTCGACGTTCTCGTCCATGATCCGCCGCAGCTCCTCCTCGGTCAGGCCGGAGGTCGCGGTGACGGTGATGGACTGCAGCTGGCCGGTCACGAGGTCCTTGGCCGAGACGCCGAGGATGCCGTCGGCGCTGATCTCGAAGGCGACCTCGATCGCGACCTCGCCGCGGCGTGCGGGTCGGATGCCGTGGAGCACGAACTCACCGAGGAGCTCGTTGTCTCCCGCCTTCTCGCTCACGCCCTGCAGGACCGCGATACGGACCGAGGTCTGGTCGTCGTGCGAGGTGGTGAAGACGTGGGTGGCGGAGGTGGGGACGGTCGTGTTGCGAGGGATGACGGTCTGGAAGTAGCCGCCCGCCACCATGAGACCGAGGTGCTGCGGGGTGACGTCGAGGAGGAGCACCTCGGACGCACCCTGCTCCGGGTGCGCCAGCGCGTGGGCCTGGATGGCGGCGCCGAGCGCCACCACCTCCTCCGGGTGCACGCCGCGCGATGGCTCTCGGCCGAAGAACTCGCGCACCGCCTGCTGCACGAGCGGCATGCGGCTCATCCCGCCGACCAGGATGACCTCCCCCACCTGCGCCGGGCGCACGCCGGCGTCGTCGAGGGTGCGCTTGGTGACGGCGATGCAACGGGCGACGAGGTCGCGGGTGAGCTCCTCGAGCTTGTCGCGCCGCAGCTGACGCTCGAGGTGCAGCGCCGGCCGCCCCTCGCCGCCGCCGAGCAGGAACGGCAGGTGCACGCTCGTCGCGGCCACCGCGGAGAGCTCGCACTTCGCCTTCTCGGCCGCGTCCTTGAGGCGCTGCAGCGCCATGGTGTCGGAGCGCAGGTCGGCGCCGCCGTGCTCCTGGGCGAACCCGAAGACGAGCCAGTCCATCACCCGACGGTCGAAGTCCTCGCCGCCGAGGTACGTGTCCCCGCCCACCGCCACCACGTCGTAGACGCTCCTGGCGATGTCGAGGATCGAGACGTCGAACGTGCCGCCGCCCAGGTCGAAGACCACCACCTTGTCCTCGATCGACCGCCCGAAGCCGTACGCCAGCGCGGCGCTGGTGGGCTCGTTGATGATGCGCATCACTTCGAGCCCGGCGATGCGGCCGGCGTCCTTCGTGGCCTGCCGCTGGCCGTCGTTGAAGTAGGCGGGGACCGTCACCACCGCCCTCGTCACCGGCTGGCCGAAGAAGGCCTCCGCGTCCGCCTTGAGCTCCCCCAGCACGAGGGCCGAGATCTCGGGGACGGACCAGACGCGGTCGCCCATGCGGACGCGCACGTCGTTCGCCTCGGGGCCGGCCACGAGCGGGTACGGGAGCACCTTCCGGGCGTCCTCCACCTCGCGCGAGCCCCAGCGTCGCCCGATGAGGCGCTTGGCGGCGAAGACGGTGTTCTCGGCGTTGGTGATGGCCTGCCGCTTCGCGATCTGGCCCACCAGCCGCTTCCCGTTCCGCGCCACCGCCAGCACCGACGGGGTGAGGAGCTGCCCGGAACGGTTCGGGATGACGCGCGGCACGCCCTCGACCACCGCCGCCACCGCCGAGTTGGTGGTGCCGAGGTCGATACCGATGACGGGCCCCTCCCCCGACGCGCTCATCCGAGGAAGCTCCAGCGCAGCTTCCTGAGGAGCGCGCGCGCCGTGCCGAGGTCCGGGTCGAGCTCGAGCGCGCGTTCCAGCGCCCGCCTCGCCTCGCGCGGCGCGCCCGACGCGTGCAGGGCCGCGCCGAGCGCCTCGTACGCGCGCGCCTCGCGCGGCGCGGCGTGCACCGCCTGCTCGGCCAGCGTCCGCGCCTCGTCCTGGAGCCCCGCCTCGAGCGCGGCCCGCGAGGCCGCGACCGCGTACCGCGGCGACGCGGGGTCGAGCGCAGCCGCCTCACGCAGGGCCGCCAGCGCGCCGGCGCGATGGCCCACCACCTCCGCCGCCATCGCCTGCTCGTACAGCTCCCGCGCGCGCTCCGCGCCCGCGCCGCGCCGCGCCCGCTCGGCCAGCGTGCGAGCCTCGGGGTGGCGCGGATCGAGCCCCGCGGCCGTGAGGAGGTCGTTCGCGGCCTGCGCGAAGCGGCCCTCCTCGAGCGCCTGCTTCCCGCGCGCGACGAGCTCCTGGACGCGCGTCGCGCGCGCCACGAGGGGGTTGGAGCGGGCGAGCCGCGCCCGCCGCTCGCCCGCGCGTGCCTCGACCTCGAGCCGCTGCGCCTCGAGCCGCGCGAACTGCTCCGGCGGCGCCGTGCGGCGGGCGTACTCGCCCCGGCGCGCCTCGTCGGAGAGGACGTCTCGCGCCGTGGTGAGAGCGCGGAAGATTCGCTCGATCCGGGTCCGGTACGACCCGAGCCGCCGCCCACCGTGGCGATCGGGGTGGAAGACCTTCACCTTCTCGAGGTAGGCCGCGCGAACGTCGTCGCCGCTCGCGTTCCAGCGGACGCCCAGCAGCGACCAGTGGTCGAGCTCGCCGAGCCTGGCCTGCGTCCACAGGATCTCCTTTTTCAGCTCGAGCGGGAGATCCACCTCCTCGGCCAGATCGGCCGGGAAGAAGACGAAGTTCGCGTAGCGATCGGCGGGCACGGTGGTGGGCCCGTGTGCGCGCGCAGCTCGGCCCAGGCCGAGATTACGGCCGCCCCACCCCAGGGTCAATTCGCCATCAGGAGAGGAGGAGCTCGAGGAGCGCCTTCTGAGCGTGGAGGCGGTTCTCGGCCTCGTCGAAGACGGCCGACTGCGGGCCCTCCAGCACGTCCTCCGCGATCTCCTCGCCGCGGTGGGCGGGCAGGCAATGCAGGAGGATCGCCTTCCGGTCCGCCAGCGCCATGAGGTCGCGATCGACGATGAACCCGGCGAACCGGCGCTGCCGCTCCGCGGCCTCCGCCTCCTGACCCATGCTCGCCCACACGTCGGTGTTCACGACCTGGGCGCCGCGGGCCGCGTCGCTCGGGGTGCGCACGACCTTCGCCCTCGGGCCGCAGCGGGCGACGAGCGCCGGATCCGGGTCGTACCCCTCGGGACAGGCGAGGCGGAGCGTGAAGCCGAGCACGGCGCACGCCTCGAGCCAGGAATTCGCCATGTTGTTGCCGTCGCCGATCCAGGCCACCTCGAGGTCGGCCCGGCGCGGCGCGTCGGCGCCGAACCGCTCCGTGATCGTGAGCAGGTCGGCGAGGATCTGGCACGGGTGAGAGGCGTCGGTAAGCGCATTCACGACCGGCACGCTGGCGAAGCGGGCCATCTCCTCGAGCTTGGCGTGCTCGAAGGTGCGCACCACCAGCGCGTCGAGGTAACGCGAGAGGACGCGGGCGGTGTCCTTGATGGGCTCGCCACGTCCGAGCTGGGTGTCCGCGGGGGAGAGCATGATGGACTGCGCGCCGAGCTGGTAGGCCCCGACCTGGAAGGACACCCTGGTCCGCGTGGAGGCCTTCTCGAAGACGAGCCCCAGCGTCATCCCCGCCAGCGGGCGCGGGCCACCCTTGCCGAGCAGCTTCCATTCGGCGGCGCGCTCGAGGAGCTCGACGAGCTCCTCGCGGGAGAGGTCGGTCAGGCGGAGAAAGTCGCGCTTCTGCGTGGGTCCGGTCATGCCGATCTCTCCGGCGCGGCGGCCAGCGCGGCGGCGAAGCACGCCAGCGCCTCGTCCGCCTCCGCCGCGGTGAGGGTGAGGGCGGGCGCCATGCGGATGACGTCCTCGCCGATGGGGTTCACGAGCAGGCCGCGCTCGCGGCAGAGCTGGCCGACGTCGGCCGCGGCCACGCCCCGCAGCACGATGCCGACCAGCATCCCCCGGCCGCGCACCTCGCGCACGCGGCCGGTCCGCGCCAGCCCGGCCACGCCGTCGCGCAGCCGCTGCGCCACCGGGATCGACCGGGCCAGCACGCCGCCCTCCAGCTCGCGCAAGACCGCCAGCGCCACCGCGCAGGCGAGCGGGTTCCCGCCGAAGGTCGTGCCGTGGCTGCCGGCCGAGAGGTGCTGGCCCACCTCCTCCGTGGCGAGGAGGGCGCCGATGGGGAAGCCGCCACCGAGCGCCTTGGCGCTGGACATGAGATCGGGGACGACACCCTCCCACTCGTGCGCCCACCAGCGGCCGGTGCGGCCCATGCCGGTCTGGACCTCGTCGAGGAGCAGCAGCGCACCCGCCTTGCGCGTCAGCTCGCGCGCGGCGCGCAGGTACCCCTCGGGCGCGGGGATGACGCCCGCCTCGCCCAGCGTCGGCTCGACGATGAAGGCCGCGGTGCGTTCGCCGAGCGCGGCTTCGAGGGCGCTCGCGTCGCCGAACGGCACGTGCTTCACGCCCGGCACGAGCGGCTCGAACCCGTGCTGGTACTTCTCCTGCCCGCCGGCCGTCACCGTGAACAGCGTGCGGCCGTGGAAGGAGTCCTGGCAGGCGACGATCTCGTGCCGCTCCGGGTGGCCGCGATCGGCGTGGTACTTCCGCGCCAGCTTGAGCATCGCCTCGTTCGCCTCGGCGCCGCTGTTGCAGAAGAACGTGCGGCGCGCCCAGGGGACCTTGGCGAGAAGCGCCTCGGCGAGCTCGATCTGCCGCGCGATGTAGAAGTGGTTCGAGACGTGCCAGATCGTGCGGGCCTGCTCCTCGATCGCCTTCACCAGCGCCGGGTGACAGTGGCCCAGCACGTCGACGGCCACGCCGCCGATGAAGTCGAGGTAGGCCTTCCCGTCGGCATCCCAGACCCGCGCGCCCTCACCGCGCACGACGGCGATGGGCTGCTGCCGGTAGTTCGGGGTGAGCGCCTTCTTCGCGCGCTCCGCGAAGGCCTCGTTGTGCGTCATTCGGCGCCTATATCACAAGTCGCGGCGATGGGGAGCGGGCTCCTCCCCTGCCGTCGCCGTCACAGGATGTACCGAGACAGGTCCTCGTCGGCGAGCACGCCCTCGAGGCGCTCGCGCACGTACTTCGGATCGACCAGGAGGCGCTGTCCGCGCTTCTCCGCCGCGTCGAAGCTCACCTCGTCGAGGAGCCGCTCCATGACCGTGTGCAGGCGGCGCGCGCCGATGTTCTCCATCCGATCGTTCACGTCGGCGGCGATGCGCGCGATCTCCCCGATCGCCTCGTCCGAGATCTGCAGGTCCACCCCCTCCGTGGCGAGGAGCGCCACGTACTGCTTCACGAGCGAGTTCTTGGGCTCCTTCAGGATCCGCTCCAGGTCCTCGCGCTTGAGCGACTCCAGCTCGACGCGGATGGGGAAGCGACCCTGCAGCTCGGGGATGAGGTCCGACACCTTCGAGACGTGGAACGCGCCGGCGGCGATGAAGAGGACGTGGTCGGTCTTCACCATCCCGTACTTGGTGTTGACGTTCGAGCCCTCCACGATGGGGAGCAGGTCGCGCTGGACGCCGCCGCGCGAGACGTCCGGCCCCTGACTACCCTCGCGCCCGGCGATCTTGTCGATCTCGTCGATGAAGATGATGCCCGCGTTCTGCGCCCGGTCGAGCGCCTCGCGCGTCACCCGCTCCACGTCCACCATGCGCGAAGCCTCGTCCTCGGTGAGGAGCTCGACCGCGTCCTTCACCTTGAGCTTCCGCTTCCGCTTCTTCGGGCCGCCCCCCAGCATGGACAGGATGGGGTTGTTGCCGAGCTGGTTCATCATCTCGTTCAGGCCTTGGGCCATGTCCTCCATCCCGGGCGCCATGATCGGCATGAAGGGCATCCCCTTCTCGACGACCTCGACCTCGACGTCCTCCTCGTCGAGCGTGCCGGCGCGCAGCTGCGCGCGCGCGCGGTCGCGGCCGGCGGTCCCCTGCGGGCGCTCCGGCTCGCCCTCGCCGCGCACCCGCTGCATCGCGCCGCGGAACCCGAGCCCGAATGCGCCCCCGCCGAAGCCGAGCGCATCGAGGACCTTCTCCTCGGCCGCCTCGTGGGCGCGCCCGCGGAGCCGCTCCATCTCCTCTTCCTTGACGAGCTTGACCGCGGCCTCGACGAGGTCGCGCACCATCGAGTCGACGTCGCGCCCGACGTAGCCCACCTCCGTGAACTTGGAGGCCTCGACCTTCACGAACGGCGCGCCGGCGAGCCGCGCCAGGCGGCGGGCGATCTCGGTCTTCCCCACCCCCGTCGGCCCGATCATGACGATGTTCTTGGGGAGGATCTCGTCCTTGAGATCGTCCGCCACGTGCTGCCGCCGCCAGCGGTTGCGCAGCGCGATGGCGACCGCCCGCTTCGCGTTCGCCTGCCCGACGATGTAGCGATCCAGCTCGGCGACGATGTCGCGCGGCGTCAGGTCCCGGGGGTCCACGCTAGAGCTCCTCGAACGTCAGCCGATCGTTCGTGTAGATGCAGATCTCGGCCGCGAGCTTCATCGCCTCCTCCGCGACGGCGCGGGCCGGCAGCGAGGAGTGGGCGAGGAGCGCGCGCGCGGCGGCCAGCGCGTAGGGCCCTCCCGACCCGACCGCCGCCACCCCACCCCCCGGGACCACGTCCGGTTCGATGACGTCGCCGGAGCCGGAGAGCACGAGCGTGTGCTCCTTGTCCGCCACGATGAGCAGCGCCTCGAGCCGCCGCAGGAACCGGTCGGTGCGCCACTGCTTCGCGAGCTCGACCGCGGCCCGGGGCAGCGAGCGCGCGTGCTCCTTGAGCTTCTTCTCGAACAGCTCGAACAGCTGGAACGCGTCGGCGGTCGCGCCGGCGAACCCGGCCAGCACCTGACCCTCCGCGAGCCGCCGGACCTTCTTCGCGGTGGACTTCATGACGGTCTTGTCGAGCGTGACCTGGCCGTCGCCAGCGAGGACCACGCTTGCCTCGCGGCGGACGCACAGGACGGTGGTGCCGTGGAACATCCGCAGGACGTAGCGCGGAGCGTGGCGGGGGGCAAGGAGGACGTCGGGAGCGGCCCCATGTCCTGGGGGTGCCGTCGCCCTTCGACTTCGGCCGGCTGCGCCGGCCTACGCTCAGGGCGAACGGGCAGGGAACGCCCACGGCGCATGGAGTACGGACGCGCCGAGCGGAGCCCGCGCGCGTCCGTCTGGGACCGCGAGAAACGGGAGGCGCACCGCGCGCGGAGGGGCGGCGTGCGATGCGCGCTCCCCGGCGAGTCAGAACCCCACGCCCAGCCGGAGGCTGTAGGAGCCGACCTCGGCGCGCAGCGCGACCTTGTCGAGCTTGTAGACGATGCCCGCCGCGAACTGAGCGTCGAAGCCGCCGTAGCCGCCGGGGGTCTGGGCGCCCGCGACGTTCGAGGACCACCAGCCGATCCGGTAGAAGAGATCGACCTTCGGGTAGATCGCGAGCCTGTCGTTGAACCAGAAGTTCCAGACGCCACCGAGGACCGGCGCGATCTCGTTGTACGACCAGCTGACGTTGAAGGGGACGCCCTGGCTCCAGCTGTAGTGACTCCAGTCGAGCCCGAACTCGAGCCCGATGTCGTCTCGCACCCGGGTCGCGTGCAGGATGCCTTCCGGGACGAGGGTCATCTGGTAGCGAGCGCCCACGCCGACGCCGGTGCCCGCCCCGGCGTAGCCGCCGTACGGGGTCATGAGGCCGAAGATCGAGGCCTCGCCGTCCATGGAGCCGGGCACCGAGGCGGTGGATGCGCGAGAGACCGGCGCGGCGCGGGCCGGGCCCGCGAGGGCGAGTGCTCCGAAGACGAGAGCCAAGGTGATCGTTCGCATGGATTCTCCAGACTGAGTGATGTGGTCAATGTGCGCAAAATGTGGCCAATTACGCGCGCAATATCGTAGCACGAGCCTGCGCTCGGCCAGCCGAGTTCCTACGCCGCCGCCGTCGGCGGAGGGCGGAGAACAGCCTACTTCGCCCGCGGGTGCGACCGGTCGTAGACCTCCGCCAGCCGCTTCCAGTCGAGGTGGGTGTAGCGCTGCGTGGTCGAGAGCGACGCGTGCCCCAGCAGCTCCTGGATGGCGCGCAGGTCGGCGCCGTTCCCGAGCAGGTGGGTGGCGAAGCAGTGCCGCAGCACGTGCGGGTGCACGTGGCGCGGGAGACCGCTCGCGAGCACCGCCCGCCCCAGGCGCCGCGCCACCGAGCGCTGCGACAGACGCCCGCCGCGGTAGTTGAGGAACACCGCGCGCCGGCCGCGCGAGCCGTCCGGGCCGGCGGCGAGGACCGGCCGGCCCTCCTCGAGCCAGCGCGCCAGCGCCGCGCGGGCCGCGGATCCCACCGGCACGACGCGCTCCTTCTGCCGCTTACCGAGGACACGCACCAGCCCGCCCGCGAGATCGAGGTGCTCGAGATCGAGCCCGGTCAGCTCCGAGACGCGCAGGCCGCTCGCGTAGAGGAGCTCGAGGAAGGCCCGGTCGCGCAGCTCGAGGGGCACGCCGAGGCGCTGCGACTCGACGAGGGCGGCGACCTCCTCCTCCGGCAGGACCTCCGGCAGCCTCTTCGGCCGCTTCGGACTCGCCACCGCCCGCGCCGGGTTCGCCGATGCCAGCCCCTCGCGCACCAGGAACTTGTAGAAGGTGCGCAGCGCCGAGAGCTTGCGGCCGAGCGCGACCGGCCCGCAGGCGCCGGAGGCCTGGGCGATGAAGCCGCGCACGGCCGCGGTCGACGAGGGCACGAGCGACAGGCCGCGCGCCGCGAGGTAGGCCTCGTACTGGGCCAGGTCCGTGAGGTACGCCTTCGAGGTGTGCGCCGAGACGCGCCGCTCGCCGGCGAGGTGGGCGGCAAACTTCTGGAGCTCCGGCGCCTGCGCGGCGAGGTCGAGCGGCACCGGGCGATCGTGCCAGAGCGCGGGGGGCGCGCGAGTTTTCGTCCTTCGACTTCGGCGCTGCGCGCCTACGCTCAGGACGAACGGACCTTTACCGGAGATCGGCGACGTAGACGCCCGACCGCTTCGGATCGACCACCGCGTAGGCGAGCCGGCGCGCGTCCCCGCCCAGGAACTGGATCGAGCCGGGGAGCGCGTAGGTGTCGACCGCGGTGAGCTTCCCGCCTTCCCACAGCGCCAGGTCGAGCGCCACGCGGTCCTTGCGCGCCCAGGAGACGAGGAGCCGGTCCGGCGCGCCGGGCGCGTACTCGAAGCTCTTCACCCCCTCCGCGACGAGCTCGCCCCTGGGCTTTCCGCGCCCCGCGGGAGGGGCGGAGAGCTCCTGGGCCTCGAGCGCGACCCGGTAGAGATCGCACGCCTCGCCCTCCCGGACACAGGCGGTCCGGTAATAGAGCCACCGGCCGTCGGGAGAGAAGGAGAAGCCGAACACGCCCCGCGCCACCACGATCGGGCCCGAGTCGCGACCGAGGCGCTGGAGGCCGAGGTCGACCGAGTAGCCGCCGGACGTGACGTGGTGCAGGAACGCGACCGCCCCGCCGTCGGGCGAGAGGTCGAAGTCCGACACGTTCCGCTCGACGGGCACGGCCTTCGCGCCCGGTCCCCCCACCGTGAGCCGGCCGGTGCGGCCCCGCGGATCGTACTCCTCGAGCCAGGCCAGCCGGTCGCCGCGCGCGCTCCAGCGCGGCTCGCCGACCTTCTGTCCGAGCTTGTGCGGCGGCCCGCCGGCGAGCGACGCCACCCACAGATCGCCCTGGCGCCCCGGCGCGGCGTCCGCCACGAACGCGATGGCGCCGCCGGACGGCGAGAAGAGGAACGACTGCACGTCCCGCCCGAGCGAGGGCGAGGGCCGGGGCGCGTCGGCGCTCGCCAGCGCCAGCGCCTGCGTCGGCCCCGCCGTGAAGGCGAAGCGATCGCCGCTGCGGGAGAAGGCGTAGTCGCGCACGGCGACCGCGACCGGCGCCGCCGCCTGACCGCGCACCGCGAGGAGCTCGCCGCCCGCCACCGCCGCGCGGCGCGCCAGCAGCGACACCCCCTCGCCGCCGAACTCGAGGCTCGAGACCCCTGCCCCGCCGGCGATCGCCTCGCTGGGGCCGTCGATGCGCGCGACGAACAGCTGACCCTGGGCGCTGTAGCCGATGCGGGAGCCGTCCCGGGCCAGCGCGTAGAACGTGACGCCGTCGCCGAGCCGCCGCGGGGCGCCACCCGACCAGACCCACAGGGCGCCGCGGCCGCGCGCATGGTCGTACTCGCCCAGCGCCGCGATCGCGTGCCCCTGTCCGCTCCATCCGAAGCCGGGCGGGAGGCTCGTCACGCCCTTCGCCACCTCGAGCGGCTCACCGCCCGCGGCGGGGATCACCGACAGCTGGCACGAGGCGGTGCCCGGCGGCAGGGTCCGGTCGTTGAGCTGCCGGCAGGCGTGGAGGTACGCGAGCTGCGCGCCGTCCGCCGACGCGCGCAGCGCGATCACGTCGCCTCCCACCACCCGGTGACCGACGCTCGGGTGCGAAGGCGCAGGACGGCTGCACGCGGCCAGGATCAGCGCGAGCGCGAGCAGTGGCAGCGGGGAACCGACGCTCCCCCAAGCAGCGGGGGTGACGCGGACAGGACGGGCGATCACAGCCATGAGGCGAGCTCCCTCCGGGCGCGCTCCACGTGCGCCTGCTTGCGGGCGGCCTTGCCGCGGTGCCTGCCCTCGAGGGGCGGGAACAGGGCGAAGACGACGTTCGTCGGCTGGTACGGGAGGTCCGGCGGGTGCGCCGCGCCGGTGAGGTGACGGTGAAGGGCCCCGAGCGCCGTCGCCGGCGGGGGCGGACGGAACGGCCGTGCCGCCAGCCGGTCCAGCACGGCGCGCGCGGCGAGCAGCCCGCACGCGGTCGACTCGACGTATCCCTCGACCCCCGTGATCTGGCCCGCGAAGAAGAGGTGCGGGCGCTCCCGGTGGGACAGGTCGGGCGCGAGCAGGCGCGGCGCCTCGATGAAGGTGTTGCGGTGGACCTGGCCCATGCGGACGAACTCTGCGTCGCGGAGGCCGGGGACGAGCTCGCGGAAGATACGACGCTGCTCGGGCCAGGTGAGCCGGGTCTGGAAGCCGACCAGGTTGTAGGCGGTCCCCGCCTCGTCCTCGCGGCGGAGCTGCACCACCGCGAACGGCCGGCGCCCGGTGCGCGGGTCCTCCAGACCGACGGGCTTCATCGGCCCATAGGCGAGCACGTCCGGGCCGCGCTCGGCCATGACCTCGATGGGCAGGCAGCCCTCGAAGTACCGGGGCTCCTCGAATGCGTGCGGCGCCACCTTCTCACCCGCGAGGAGCGCGGCCACGAAGGCCCGGTACTGCGGCTCGTCGAACGGCAGGTTGAGATAGTCGTCTCCGCCGCCCTTGCCGTAGCGGGAACGAGCGTAGGCGATGGCGCGATCGATCGACTCCGCCGCGACGATCGGCGCGATGGCGTCGTAGAAATGGAGGCGCCCCCCGCACAGCTTCGCGATGGCCTCGGCGAGCGCGTCGCCGGTGAGCGGGCCGGTCGCGATCACCGCCGGCGCGGGGCCGTCGGGCAGCGCCGTGACCTCCTCGTGCACGACGTGGATCAGCGGATGGGAGCGGAGGCGCTCCGTCACCGCCGCGCTGAACCGCGTCCGATCGACCGCCAGCGCGTCGCCAGCCGGCACGCGCGTGGCGTCCGCGGCCGCGAGGACGACGCTCGAGAGCCGCCGCAGCTCCTCGTGGAGGAGCCCCACGGCGTTCTCGGGGTTGTCCGACCGCAGCGAGTTCGAGCAGACCAGCTCCGCCAACCCGTCGAGGTGGTGAGCGGGGGAGCGGCGCGCGGGCTTCATCTCGTGGAGGGTCACCGGGACACCCGCGCGCGCGAGCTGCCAGGCCGCCTCGCTCCCCGCGAGGCCGCCGCCCACCACCGTCACTCGCATCTCGTCACGCATGTCCGCTCGTCCGCCCAGCTGCTCGCGCTCCCGACGCCCGTCGCGCGGGCGGCCGGCCGAGGGTTGCCGCCACGGCCCTCGGGTGCCCAGGTTGTAACCCAAGCGCGCGGGACCCGAGGGGTGGCGGGGGTCGTTCTTCTCGTGGGGGTGGTCCGCGCGCGCCCACTTCATCACCCGCGCCCCGGAGGCCGAGCGCCGTGCGAGCCAAGGAACTCGACAATCTCAGGAACGAGCTGCTGCGCCGGCGCCGGACCATCCTCGAGACCGCGGATCGCGCGCAAGAGGAGCTCGAGGCGCTCCGGGGCGCCGAGCGCGATCCCGAGTTCGAGGAGGGCGCCCAGAACGAGCACGAGCAGTACACGCTCACGCTCCTGGGCGAGGCGCAGCGCAAGCAGGTTGTCATGATCGACGCCGCGCTGGCCCGCATCGCGGGGGGCGAGTACGGGGTCTGCGTCGACTGCGGCACCGACATCGATCCCAAGCGGTTGCAGGCGCTCCCGTTCGCGCTCCTCTGCACCGACTGCGCCACGCGCCGCGAGCGAGGTACGGTGGCGGAGCTCCAGGGCCCGACGATCTAGCGGTACGCTCCATCGCCAGCACCTCTCCCGGCCCTCTCCTCACCCACGCCGCCTCAAGAAGGCGGCGCGGGGGCCCGGCGGGGCGAGGACGAAGCCCACCGCGCAGCGTGTCACGGAGGGTGAGCAACCCTCTCCCCCACCGGGGGAGACATACAAGGGAAAGGGAGAGGGGGCCGAACGAAGTGACCGCCGGCTCGAACCACCGTCAGACGTCGATCTCCTCCGGCACCGGCACCTCGGTCCCGGCGGGCGGCGCCGCGCCCTCGACCTGGCGGCGGTAGTCGCACTCCTTGTTCGGGCAGGCGATGAACGGCCCCGTCTTCTTCGAGAACTTCTCGAGCAGGTAGGGGCTGCCACAGGTCGGGCAGGCCTCGTTCCGCGGCCGGTCCCAGGAGACGAAGTCGCACTTCGGGTAGGACGAGCAGCCGTAGAACGTCTTGCCTCGCTTCGAGCGGCGCTCGCTGATGTAGCCGCCGCAGCCCTTCGGGCAGTTCACGCCGATCGAGATCGGCTTCGAGGTCTTGCACTCCGGGTACTTCGAGCAGGCGAGGAACCGCCCGAAGCGCCCGCGCTTTACCACCATCGGCGCCCCGCACGTCGGGCACTTCTCGTCGGTGGTGATCTCCTCCTCCTTCACCGGCTCGATCGACCCGTCCTCGCCCCGCTTGAAGTTCATCGTGTTCCGGCACTCGGGATACCCCGAGCAGGCGAGGAACTCGCCCATGCGGCCCCACTTGATGACCATGGGCTTGCCGCACTTCTCGCACACGAGGTCGGTCGCGATCTCCTGGCGCTTCACGTCGCGCATGGTGACCTCGGCCTTGGCGAGGTCCTCCTTGAACCCGGTGTAGAAGTCCTGCAGGACCGCCTGCCACTGCACGTTCCCCTCCTCGATCTCGTCGAGCTTCTCCTCCATGCCCGCGGTGAACGTGACGTCCATCTCGCGAGGGAAAGCACGCACGAGCTCGTCCGTCACGAGCAGGCCCAGCTCGGTGGGCTTGAAGTTGCGCTCCACCTTCTCGACGTAGGTCTTCTCCTGGATGGTGGAGAGGATGGCGGCGTAGGTCGAGGGGCGGCCGATGCCCCGCTCTTCCAGCTCCTTGATGAGCGACGACTCGTTGAACCGCGGCGGCGGCTGCGTGAAGTGCTGCTCGGCGTCGAGCTTCCTCCGCGTCAGCGCCATGCCGGCCTCGAGCGGCGGCAGGATCTTCTCCTGGTTCTTCGCCTTCTCGTCGGCTTCGGTCTCCGTGCTCGGCTCCGGTTGCGCGCCGGCCTCGTCCTCGGGCCGCTGCGCCCCGTACACCGCCAGGTACCCCGGGAACTTGAGGACGGAGCCCGTGGCGCGGAACACCGCCCGTCCCGCCGCCACGTCCGCGGTGGTCTGGTCGTAGACGGCCGGCACCATCTGGCAGGCGACGAACCGGTTCCAGATGAGCTGGTACAGCCGGTGCATGTCGCGCTCGCCCATCTGGTCGAAGTACGGCTCGACCCGCTCAGGCGTCCACTCGAGCGAGGTGGGGCGGACCGCCTCGTGCGCCTCCTGCGCCGCCTTCTGCTTCGTCCGGTAGAAGTTGGGCTGCTCCGGGAGGTGATCGTTCCCGTAGGTCTGGCCGATGTGGCTCCGCACCGCGTCGATCGCCTCGGTCGAGAGCCGCACCGAGTCGGTGCGCATGTAGGTGATGAGGCCGACCGCGCCCTCGTCCCCGAGCTCGACGCCTTCGTACAGGCGCTGCGCGAGCGTCATCGTCTTCTTGGCGGTGAAGCCGAGGCGGTTGGCGGCCTCCTGCTGCAGCTTGGCCGTGGTGAAGGGAGGCGGCGGGTTGCGCCGGCGCTCCTTCTTGTCCACCGCCGCCACGACGAACCTCTCGCGCTCGAGCTCCTGCACGAGCGCGCGGGTGGTCTCGCCCTCCTTGAGCTCCGCCTTCTGGCCCGAGAGCTTCACCAGGCGGGCGCGGAAGTCGGGCGGCACGGCCGCGGCGAGCTCCGCCTCGATCGACCAGTACTCAACGGGGACGAAGGCCTGGATCTCGCGCTCGCGCTCCACCACGAGCCGCACCGCCACCGACTGCACGCGCCCGGCCGACAGGCCGCGCCGCACCTTCTTCCAGAGGATGGGGCTGATCTGGTACCCGACCAGCCGGTCCAGGATGCGGCGCGCCTGCTGCGAGTCGAACCGGTTCTGGTCGAGCGCGAGCGGTTCCTGGATCGCCCTCTGGATGGCGTTCTTGGTGATCTCGTTGAAGAGGACGCGGCGCACGCGCTCGTTGCCACCGCCCGCGCCCAGCTCCTCGGCGATGTGCCAGGCGATGGCCTCGCCCTCGCGATCGGGGTCGGTGGCGAGGAAGACGCGGTCGGCGTTCTTCGCGGCGCGCTTGATCTCGGAGAGGACCTTGGCCTTGCCCTTGATGACGTCGTAGGCCGGCTCGAAGCCGTTCTCGATGTCGACGCCGATCTTCGACTTGGGGAGATCCTTCACGTGCCCGACCGACGCCTTCACGTCGAAGCCGCGTCCGAGGTACTTCTTGATCGTCTTCGCCTTCGCCGGCGACTCGACCACCACCAGGCTCGGACCGGCACCGCCCGCCTTGCGCGCGGCCGTGCTCTTGCCAGCGCGGGCGGGCGCCTTCCGCTTCGTCGTCGTCTTCGCTTCGGTCTTGGCCTGGGTCGGCATCGTTTCCTTCGTTCGAGAGACTTCGTGGCGTCGCGGCTCGCTACCCGCGGCGCAGGAAGAGATGACCGGGGCGCTGCTCGCAGAGCCCCCTCAGCTCCAGGACGAGGAGCGCCGACATCGCAGCGGCCGGCGTCACCCCGGCGGCCCGCGCCACCTCGTCCGCGTGGCGCGGCACCCGCCCGAGCGCCGCGAGCACGGCCGCCTCGTCGCCGTCCACCTCCGGCTCCGGCGCCGCCGGCAGCGAGAGCTGCCCGGCGAGGCCCAGGGCCTCCAGCAGATCGCGGGCGCTCGCCGCGACGCGCGCGCCCTGGCGCAGCAGCGCCAGCGGCCCCGCGGATCCCTCGAGCCGGACGTCTCCGGGGAGCGCGAACACCGGCACGCCCTGCCGGCGTGCCCACGCCGCCGTGATGAGGGCGCCGCTCCGCTCCCCAGCCCGAACCACCAGCACCGCCTCGCTCATCCCGCTCACGAGCCGGTTGCGCTTGGGAAAGGTCCAGCGCTCGCCCCGCTGCCCGTCCTCGTACTCCGACACGAGCGCGCCCCCCGAGGCGACGATGCGCTCGAACAGCGGGCGATGGGCGGCCGGGTAGGCGACGTCCAGCCCGGTGCCCAGCACCGCGATCGTCCGGCCGCCCGCATCGAGAGCGGCGGCGTGAGCCGCGCCGTCGATCCCCTCGGCCCCTCCCGACACGACGCACACGCCGGCGCGCGCCAGGTCGCGCGCGATCTCCCGCGCCACGTCGAGCCCATACGGGTCCGGATGCCGCATGCCGACGACGGCGACGCGCCGCTCCGAGTCGGGCCCGAGCGCCCCGCGCACGCGCAGCCCTCCGGGGGGTTCCGGGATGGCGGCGAGCCGCGGCGGAAACCGGTCGTCGCCGCGCTGCAGGGTCCACGCCGAGTCCATGAGGCGGGTCCCTATACTCGTCGCCTCCGGCACGGTCAAGCGGGAGCGGCGGCGACTTGGCTAAAAACCTCTGGGGTTTCCGGGACCTGCACGATCGGCTCGCGCGCACGCCCGCGCGCGCGGGCGAGGCGCGGGTGGCCTCGCCGCTCCGGTGAGGAGCCGGGCGCTCGCCGCTCGACGAGCGAGCGGGCTTCCATGTGCTCGCTAGTCGCTGCCCGCGCCGGCCAGTGGGGCGGCGCCAGCTGCGGCGCGCATCTCGACCTTGTCCCCGACGAAGAGCTCGCGCAGGCTCCTCACGACCAGGGCCGAGGAGGAGGTCTGCTGGGCGTCGACGACCACCAGCGTCCCGACGTCCTCCTTCGGCAGCGAGGGGTCGCGCAGCGGCGCGTTCGAGTCCTGGCCGTACGGATCGCCGGAGCGGATGACCGTGAAGACGTTCCCCTCCTCGACGCCGTCCTGCCGGCCCTTGTCGAGGAACACCATGTGGTGCTCGCCGATCTCCGACACCAGCTGCTGCTGGGTCGCGACGATCACGCCGGCCAGCGCGCGCTGGTTCGCCCGCGGGTGCACCTGCTTCACGACCTTCTGCGTGAACGGAGCGAGGAGCGCGCCGCGCTCGATGGGCTCGAAGGCCTGCGCGATCGTGAGGGTGACCGCCTTGTCGTCGACCGCCACCACCTTCCCCGCGCCGATGATGACCGACTGGTACCCGAAGAGCTCGCCCGTCTCGGGATGGCGCACGGGGCGCTCGGTCCGGTAGAGGACGTACGTCTCGCCGCGCTTCACCGGGGCGGCCGCCGTGAACTTCGCGTAGGCGCGATCGTCGATCGTGAGCAACTGCTTGTCCTCGAAGGCGGCGGTGAGCGTGCCCGACTCGGCCAGCTCGCGCGGGGTGACGAAGCTGTCGCGGCGCGCGAAGAGGCCCTTCGGCGGCACGTAGCCGATCTTGTACGGGCCGACCACCGCCACCTCGTCGCCCTCGCCGATCTCCTGCGGCTTCTTCATGTCGGCGCGGGACAGGTCCTCGAGCTCGCGCGGCGCCTGCAGGTCCTCCTCCGCCGCGGCGGGCGCGCCCTGCGCCACGTCGAGCGGCTCGACCCGGCCCGGCGCCTCCTCGGCGGAGGGGTGGAAGCGGATCACGCTGCCCGGGTAGATGAAGTGCGCGTTCGGGATCTCCGGGTTGTAGGACCAGACCTTCGGCCAATACCACGGGTTGTTGAGGAAGCGCCCCGAGAGATCCCACAGCGTGTCACCCGGCTTCACCGTGTACGCGTCGTCGAGCGACGAGCGCGGCGCGGGGGCCGGCGCCGGCGCGACCGCGACCGGCTCCCCCTCGAGCTGCGCCGCGGCGGGACCGAGGTCGACCCCGGGCTGCTCGGCGGAAGGCTCGGCCAGCGCGGCGGCGGGGAGCAGCACGGCGAGGAGGAGGCGGGAGGGGCTCATGGGGAACGGCTCCTGGCCCGGGCTCTGGCGCGCGCGTACCGCGCGACGTCCCGGGGAGACGTCCAGATGTTCTGGCAGCGCTGCAAGTGAGTCAAGAAACGCAGGGCACCGAAGGTGCGATGAAGCCCACCTGCCGCCCCGTCCGCCCACGATCGCGCCGGTGCGAGAAGAACGCGTCCGGCTCGCAGGCGGTGCACCGCCCGAGCACCTCGATCCGCTCGCGGCAGAGGCCGGCCTGGCGCAGCACGATCTCGTTGGCGAGCCACAGGTCGACGCGCGAGCCGCCGCCGCGCGGCTCCGCCACCTTCGCACCGAGGTCGGCGCGGAACACCTGCGCCAGATCGGGGGAGACCTCGTAGCAGCACGGTCCGATGGCCGGGCCGATCGCGGCGAGCAGGTCGCCGGGGTGCGCCGCGACCTCGCGCCCTAGCGCCTCGACGGCGCGCGCCACGATGCGCGCGAGCGTGCCGCGCCAGCCCGCGTGGACCGCGATCACGGCGCCGGATCGCGGATCGCCGATGAGCACCGGCACGCAGTCCGCCACCGCGACGCACGCCGCGAGCCCGGGCAGCGTCGACAGGACGGCGTCGGCCTCCTCCAGCGGGAGGGAGGGCTCGCGGGCGGTCACCACCCGGTCCCCGTGCACCTGCCGGACGCGGGCGAACTCGAGCCCGGTCGCCTCGCGCAGCGCCCGCCAGTTCGCCTCGACCGCCGCCTCGTCGTCCCCGACCGCGCCACCCAGGTTGAGGCTGCCCCACGGCGCGGCAGAGGCGCCGCCGCGCCGGGTCGTGAAGCCGTGGGGGAAGGCGGCGAGGAGCGCGCTCGACAGGAGTTCCATGCGAGCCCCTCCCATGTCCGACACGGCGCGCCAGTGCAACCTCGACCCTCGGGCCGCGCCGCGGGTCGGCGGGCGTCCGGCGCCGTTCCCGCCACGGCCCTTGTCGGCGGGCGCGCCCCTTACTAGGCTCCTTCGTCCCACGATGCCTCACCCCATCCGTACCCGCGTCGGCCGCAAGCTGCTCCTCGCGGTCGGCGTCCCTTCCCTGGTCGTCTCGCTCCTCGGCGTGCTCTGGCTCCGCGTCGAGACGCGCGAGGTGGCGCCGGCGCTGTGGGGGTTCGTGCTCGCCTTCCTCGCCGTGCTGGCGCTCGCGATGGCGATGGTGCACCTCATCTCGGTGCGGCTCGTCGTGGAGCAGCCGCTGAAGCGCATCGTCCGCTCGCTCAAGCGCGCGGAGCAGGGCGACTTCCTCCTGCGCGCGCCGGTCGAGTCGGAGGACGAGCTCGGCGAGCTCGCCAAGAGCTTCAACACCGCCCTCGCCGCCATCACCGATCTCCACTGGCGCCGGATCGAGGACGCGCGGTCGATGGAGTCGCTGCAGCGGGAGGTGGCGCTCAAGGCGCAGGTGGAGGCCCAGGCCAAGCTCCTCGACGACGCGAACCGGCGACTCGAGGTGCGCCTGCGGGAGCTGACGCTCCTGGCGGAGCTGGCGCGCGCCACCAGCTCGACGCTGAAGCTCGACGAGCTCCTCGAGCAGATCACGGCGCGCATCGGCGGCGCTTTCGGGTACGAATCGTTCGCGGTGTTCCTCGCCGACGAGCGCACGGGCGAGCTGGTGGTGACGAGCACCTTCGGGGTCGACGCCCAGGTGAAGGGGACGCGGGTCCCGCCCGGCGAAGGGCTCGCCGGCGTCGCCGCGCGTGAGCGGCGCCTCGTGGTCGCCCGCGACACGCACGGCGACGAGCGCTTCCCGGTGCAGCGCTGGACGGGCGGGCAGCACGGGTCGGTGCTGGCCGTCCCCATGATCGCCCAGGACGCGTGCGTCGGCGCGCTCGACTTCTTCAAGCCCGCGCCGGACGCGTTCGGCGAGGACGAGCTCCGCTTCCTCGAGTCGGTGGCGGGCCAGGTCGCGATGGCCATCGCCAACGCGCGGCTCCACGAGAAGACGGTGGCGCTCTCGCTCACCGACTCCCTGACGGGCCTCCACAACCGGCGCAGCCTCTTCCAGCGCCTGGAGATGGAGCTCGAGCGATCGCGCCGCTTCGGGCACGGCTGCGCCATCATCATGATCGACGTCGACCGGTTCCAGGAGCTGAACGAGGGGCGCGGGCGGCTCGCCGGTGACGGCACCCTGAAGAGCGTGGGCGAGCTCCTGGCGAGCGCGCTCCGGCGCGTGGACGTGCTGGCGCGCGCCGGCGGCGAGGAGTTCGCCGCGATCCTGCCGCGCGCGAACCGGGCTGCGGCCCTCGAGGTCGCGGAGAAGCTGCGCCGGCTCGTGGCGGAGGCACCGCTCGAGCACGGCGCCGCCCTGCCGGGCGGCCGCGTCACGATCTCGCTGGGGGTGGCGGTCTTCCCCGAAGACGCCGAGGACCTCGCCACGCTGCTCGACTGCGCCGACGCCGCCCTCTTCGGCGCGAAGAAGGCCGGCCGCGACGCGGTGGTCGCCTACGCCCCCGGGATGCGCGACCGCCCCGGCCGGCGCCGCGACGTGCGCCTCACCGGGACGGTCTGACAGCCGGAGCCCGGCCGATCGAGCCGGGGGTCGAGGTCGAGGTCGAGGTCGGGGTCGAGGTCGGGGTCGGGGTCGAGGTCGAGGTCGGGGTCGAGGTCGGGGTCGGGGTCGAGGTCGAGGTCGGGGTTAACGACAGCCGAGCTCGAGCCCGGCATGCTTCGGGCTCGGGCACGTTCACGGGCCCAGCGCAAGCAGGGCCATGAGGCTTCACTTCCCGCCGCTCTCGCGTCCGTCGGCCGCGACCGGCGAGGACGTCAGGCGCGCGACATTCCCGGCCCGGAGCCGCTGGATCTCGATCTCGGCGACCCGGAGCAGGCGCGAGCGCTCCTGCAGCGCCGCCTGGAGGCGCTGCGCCTCCTGGGCCCGCATCTCGTCGCGGCGCGCCAGCTCCTCCTGGAAGCGCGCCTGCGCCTCGGCGAGCGCCCGCAGCGCGCGGGCGTCGGCCTCCTTGCGCTCCTGCTGCATTTGCACCTTCGCCCGAGCCGCCTCCTCGATCCGCGCCTCGGCCGCGCTCACGCGAGCGGCGGCGTCGCGCTCGGCGCGTGCCCGAGCCTCCCGCGCCTCGTGGAGCGCCGACTCGATCGCGCGCACCCGCTCGGCGTGGGCCGCCTCGGCGCCGGCGACGCGCCGCGCCGACTCCGCCGCGGCCGCGCGCAGCTCGTCCGTCTGCGCGCGCGCCTCGTCCCGCTCGGCGCGCAGCGAACGCTCCGCCTCGGCCCGCGCCCGGCCCGCGTCGGCGAGCGCCGCCTCCAGCTCGCCGGCGCGGCTCGCCAGCGCCTCGGTCCCGGCGGCCGCCTCGGCGCGCTCGGCGGTGCGCGCCGTCTCCACGTCGGCGAGGCGTGCGTTCGCCTCGCCGAGGCGCGCTTCCAACCGCTCGCGCCCGTCGCGCTGCCGCCCCAGGTCGGCCTCCAGCACCTCGATCCGCTTCTCGCGCGCCTCGAGCTCGCCGGCGTGCCGCTCGGCGGCGCCCTCCTCGCGCCGCTCCGCGAAGGAGAGTGTCTCGGCGCGTGCCGCCAGCTCCTTCTGCAGCGCGTCCTCGCGGTGGGCGTGCTCGGACGCCGCCGCGGCGAAGCGCCGATCGAGCTCGGACGCCGCCTCGGTTTTGCGCGCGAGCTCCTCGAGCAGCTCGCCCTCGCGCCGATCGCGCTCGGCGCCGAGCGCCTCGACCCGGCGCCGCCAGGAAGCCTCGCTGTCCGCGCGCGCCTGAATCTCCGACGTCAGCTCCGCCTCGACGCGCGCTCGCTCCGCGTCGCGCTCGTCGGCGAGCGCGCGCGCCTGCTGCAGCTCGGCCGCCCGCGCCCGGCCTTCCGCCAGCGCTCGCTCGAGCTCGCCCGAGAGCGCCTCCACCTGCTCGCGCAGCTCGGAGGCGGCGCGCTCCGCCTCGGCGAGGGAGCCGGCGAGTCCGTCGGCGCGCTCCCTCAGGTCCTGGCGCGAGGCGGCGAGGGCCGCCTCGCGCTCCACGGCGGCGGCGAGCGCCTGCGCCTGCTCGACCGCCGCGCGCTCCGCCGCGGCTCGCGCCTCGGACAGCTCGGCCTCCGTCTGCCGCGCCCGCCCGTCGAGCTCCGCGACGCGCCGCTCCGACTCGCGCGACAGGGCGTCGAGCGCGACCCGCGCGTCGTCGAGGTCGCGCGCCAGGGCGTCGCGGGCCTCCGCGAGCGCCGACTCGCGCCCCTTCGCCTCCTCCGCTCGCGCGGCCGCCTCGCGGGCGCCGCGCTCGACGGACTCCAGGGCCGCGGCCAGCTGGGCGGTGAGCTCCCCCTCGCGGGCGCGCCCGAGCCGCTGCACCTCGTCCAGCGCCGCGCCGGCGGCGGCGGCCTCGGCGCGCGCCTGATCGCGCTCCGCCGTGAGCGCGGCCTCGCGCAGCTCCGCCGCGCGCCGCGTCGCCTCGAGCTCCGAGGTCAGCCCGGCCACCCTCGACCGGGCGTCGTCGAGCGCGTGAGACAGCTCCTCCTCCCGGCGCGCCGCGCCGGCCCGCTCAGCGTCGAGGAGCTGGGTGAGGTTGCCGATCTCGCCGCGCGCGCTCTCCACGGTCTCGGCCAGGCCGGCGGCGCGCGCCGCGTGCTCCGCCCCCTCGGCGGCGAGCCGGTCGCGATCGTCCGCGGTGGCCGCGAGCCCTCGCGAGAGCTCCTCCGAGCGGGCCTCGGCCGCGGAGAGCCGCTCGGCGTCCTCGCGCGCCTGGGCCTCCAGGCCATCGATGAACGCGGCCCGCTCGGCGAGCCGCGCGTCGCGCTCCTCGAGCCCCTTGCCGAGGGCCTCGACCTCGGCGAGCGCCCGGGCCAGCTCCTCGTCCCGCACCCGCAGCGCCTCCGCCGCGTCCTCGACGCGGCTCACCAGCACCGCCTCGGCCGCCGCCGCGCGCCGCCGCTCGTCCGAGAGCGCCGCGTCGAGCGCGTCTGCCCGGCCGATCGCGGACCCGAGCTCCGCCTGGAGCCGCTCCTCGCGCGCCCGCGCCTCGGCCGCGGCCGCCTCGCGCGCGGCGTCGCTCTGCTCGAGCTCCGCCCGCAGCGCCGCGCCCTCCTCGGCGCGCGCGGACTCCGTGGCCTGGAGGTCGCCCTCCAGCTCGCCGACGCGCTCGAGCCGCTCCTGCAGCTCACGCGACAGCTCCTCCTCGCGTGCCCGCGCGGCGTCGCGGAACGCGCGGTACTCCTCGTCGAGGAGCGCGAGCCGCCCGTCGCGCTCGGCCAGGCCGGCCTCGGCCTCGTCGATGCGGGCACGCAGCGCTTGCGCCTCCTCGCCGGCGGTCCGCCGCGCTTCCTCGAGCTCGCGAGCGGACGAGTCCAGGCGTAGCTCCAGATCGCGCTGGACCTCGGCCGCGTCCTCCGCCGCGGCCCGGCCCCTCTCCTCGGCCGCCGCGAGGCGGTCGGAGAGTGCCGCCGCGTTCGCCTCGCGCTCGGCGAGTCGCGCCGCGTGCTCGGCGGCGGCGCGCTCCGCCGCCGCGCGCGCCGCCTCCAGCTCACCCTCGAGCGCCCGCCGCGCGGCCCCGGCCTCCTCCACCGTCGCCTGGTGGCGGCGCGCGTCTTCCGCCGCGGCATCGAGCTCCGCGGTCCGGCGCCGCTCCAGCTCCGCCACCGCGGCCTCGCGCTCTGCCACCAGCTCCTGCAGCTCCTGCTCGCGGACCTCGAACCGCTCCGCCTCGATCTCGAGCCGCCGCTCCAGCCGGGCGATGTCCTCCGCGGCCCCGTCGAGCGCAAGCTTCCGCGCGGCCAGGTCCTCGTCCCGCAGGCGCAGCTCGCGCTCGAGCTCGTGGATCTTGCGCTCGTGCGCGGCGACGACCTCGATGAGCTCCTTCTCCTGACCGAACTTCTCGAGCAGGAGTCCCTCGAGCGAGGCCCCGTGCTCGCGCTCTTTCTCGACGAACAGGTCGCGCGCCTCGGCGAGGCGGCGAAGGAGGTCCTCCACCTGCAGCCGCACGCCCTGGAGCTCGACCTCCTTCTCGTGCATCCGGTCATCGGCTTGCGCGACGTCGCGCTCGCGCGCGTCCCACACCTCGGCGAGGCGAGCGATCTGCGCCTCGCGCGCGCGGAGGTCCTCGCGCAGCACCTCCAGCTTGCCCTCCGGCGTCGCGAGGCGCCCGCGTTGCGGCGGCGGCCTCGGGCGGCGCGCCTCGGCCACCAGGTCGGCGCGGCGCTCCGAGATGGAGCGGAAGGTGCGCTCGAGGAACAGCCGGTCGTCGTCGGTGATGGCGCTCCGGCGAGCGCGCCGTGGGACGGGCGGCGGCGTGGGCGCGGTCGGCAGCGAGCTCAGCGCCGGCGGCACCGGCCCGGGGCGCACCTCGACCACCTCGTCCTCCAGGATGGCGTCGTCGGCGGACTCGAGCGGCTCGCTCATGACGAGGAGGTTGGAGACGAGCTGCCGCAGGGCCCCCGTATCGAGCGGCATGCCCAGGTAGCCGTTGGCCGCCGCGGGCGTACGCGCGTGCTCCTCGAGCGCCTCGTGCGGGGCGTCGGACGAATAGAGGACGACCGGCAGCCCCGGCTGCTCGCGGCGAAGCCGGCCGCACAGCGCGAACCCCGACGCGTCGGGCAGCTCGGCCCGGGCGAGTACGAGGTCCGGTCTGCGGGCCGCGATCTCGCGCTGTCCGTCCGCGGCGCTCGCCGCCACGGAGGTCAGGTGCCCGTCGTCTTGGAACAGGGACGCGAGCGAGAGCGCGAAGCTATTGTCCGGCTCGACGATGAGGACGCGCTTGGATTCCATGAGAGGGCCTGGAAGGGTAAGCGAGTTTATCGCCCGCGCTGGAGGCAATCTAGGCACGGGGGCACACCTTCACCGTCTCACCCGACAGGCGCATGAGATGGGTGTCGAGCGGGGGACACGATCGGTCCGTCCCATGCGTGATGGCGTCGCCGAAGTCCTCAGGCGCCCGCGCCGGCGAGGGCATCGCGGAGCCGCGGGCGCACCTTTTCGAGGTCCGCCTCGTGCTTGAGCACGAGCGAGAGCGTCTCGGAGACGACCGGCTCGTCGAGCGTCTCCGCTCCGAGCAGCGCGAGCGCGCGGGCCCAGTCGAGCGTCTCCGCGATGGAAGGCGCCTTCTTGAGGTCGAGCTGGCGCAGCTTCGCCACCACCGCCACTGCCTGCCGCGCCAGCGCCTCGGTGACCTCCGGCGCCCGCGCCCGCACGATGGCGAGCTCGCGCGCCTGCGTCGGGAAATCGAGGTGCAGGTGCAAGCAGCGCCGCCGCAGCGCATCGGAGAGCTCCCGCGACGCGTTCGAGGTGATTACCACGCGCGGAGGCGACCCGGCGCGGAACGTGCCCAGCTCGGGGATCGTCACGGCATAGTCCGACAGCACCTCGAGCAGGAACGCCTCCAGCTCGGGATCGGCCTTGTCGATCTCGTCGACGAGCAGCAGCGCGGGGTCCGCGCTCGTCACCGCGTCGAGGATCGGCCGCGGGAGGAGGAAGCGGCGGCTGAAGAACACGTCGCCCTCGGCCTCGATCCGGTCGGCCGCTTCGGAGAGCGTCCGCGCCCCCTGGAGCGCCTGGCCCACCTGATCGCGGAGGAGCTGCGTATAGAGGAGCTGCTTCGCGTACTCCCACTCGTAGATGGCCTGGGCGGCGTCGAGGCCCTCGTAGCACTGCAGTCGGATGAGGCGCCGCCCCGTCGCCGACGCGAAGGAGCGGGCGAGCTCGGTCTTGCCGACGCCTGCAGGGCCCTCGACGAGGATCGGCTTGTCGAGCCGGTCGGCGAGGAAGACGGCGCTCGCGATCTCCCGCGAGGGCAGGTAACCCGCCGCCTCGAGCGCGTCTGACACCGCGTCGACCGTGTGGAACATCGCGTCAATGTAATCGGCGGGGGCGGCGGCGGGCACGCCGGCGCGAAGGCAGAAGGTGCGCTGCGCCCGCACCTTGCGCGCGATGTCGACGTCGGGACCGTCACCGAACCGTGGGTCATCCTGGAAGGGTGCCTGCAGACCCTCGACTCCGCGGCGACCCATGTTTTACAGCCTCGCCCTGAGAGTGAAACCGCCAACCGACCGATTTTCCTCAGAGGCGAATGGGGCCACCCCTCGGCATGCCGCTTGAAGGGTTCCGGTGACGAGTCCTACCGGAGACCGACCAAGGTGTACCCGCCTCGAAGCTCCAGCCTGAAACTCGATTCGCGGGACGCCATCTCCTCCTTCTCGTCCAAGTCGATCGTGGTCGGATGATCGACTCCCTCCACCGTGGGGAGCCCCAGCGAGGGCGAACCACGGAGTTCAAAGCGGGCGCCCGACGCCCAGAGCTGATGAGGCCGCGAAGAGCGGCCTCTCGCTTTTTCGGAGCGCCGACCCACGCCGGCCGCGCTGGCGCGGGTGCCCGGCCGCCCCAGTGCTAGGCCGCGGCGCGGATCGTCTCGTTCGCGGCGCGCTCGGGCGGCGCGGGTGCGGGGGCGCGATCGAGAGGCAGCGCCCAGGCGGCCGCGACGGCGCCGAGGCGCAGCACGCCGCCGCCGACGAGGAGGGCGCGCAGCGGTGAGCCGCTCGCCGCGGCCACGAGCGAGCCCCCGGCGGCCGAGGTGGCGGCGAACGCGGCGCCACCGGCCGCGGCCACGGCGGCGAGGTAGAACGGGCGCTCGCGCGCCGGCGCGACCTCGAGCGGCAGCGCAAAGCTCGCCACGCCTTGTCCGCCGAGCAGGATCCCGCCGAGCGCGGTCTCGATCGCAAGAGGCCAGAGCCGGCCCGGGCCGCTGGCGAGCCAGGCCCACGGCGAGAGCGCCAGGCCGGCGGTGCAGACGACGAGCACGCGGCGCGCGCCGGCCCGGTCGACGATCCGGCCCCACCCGGCGGCGCTCGCGATCTTGGCCGCGGCGAGGCCCGCGCCCTGCGCGGCGAGCAGCGCGTAGCCGGTGCCGAGGTCGCGCAGCAGGTAGAGCGTGAAGAAAGGCGCCGACAGCCCGCACGCGCCGTTCCAGGCGACGGCGTAGACGAGCATGCGGCGCGCCCTCGCGTCGTGGAGCGGGCGCGCCATCGCGCCGATCATCCAGCGCGCCGGCTCGCGCCGCGGCGGCCCGGCATGCTGACGCGCCATGAGGACGACGCTGGCCGCGCCAGCCACGCTGGCGAGGCCCGCCAGCGCCTGGAGCACCGGACCGGCGGCCGCCGCGCGCTGGCCCCGGTCGAGCGCGAGCCCGGCCGCGAAGGCCAGGGCGCCGCCGGCGACGGTGCACCACGCCGTGCGACGCCCGAAGTACCGCCCGCGCGCCCGCCCCGGGACCAGCTCGCCCATCCAGGCGTTCCAGGCGTTGTTGGCGACGATGCCAAGGCCGTGATGTGCGCCCGCCGCGACGAGCAGGAGGCCCCGCCGCGCGTCAGGCCCGAGCGGCAGGACCGGCAGCAGAACTAGCGGCAGGAACGCCTGCCGCGACAACGCCACGGCCACGAGCGCGGTGCGCCGGTGGCCGAAGCGCGCGGTCAGGAACGCCCCCGCGAGCTGGAGCACCTGCGCCACGACCGGGAGGGCGCCGACGAGCCCCACCAGCTTCGCGCTCATGCCGAGGTGCAGCGCCCAGCCGGTAAGCGCTGCTCCGCCGCAGCAAGCGCTCACCACCTCGGCCGTCGCGCCCTCGGCGGTGCACGCCGAGAGCGACCTGCGCAGGCGGGAAGGCGGGCGGT
>Ga0318498_10000018_pt1 | contig 43467 bp, 35 predicted proteins | sample GRESIP109b1f24_FD_203488 | JGI IMG/M metagenome (GOLD analysis project Ga0318498, IMG submission 203488) | Tropical soil microbial communities from Luquillo Experimental Forest, Puerto Rico - GRE.SIPMG.109b1f24 | ecosystem: Environmental > Terrestrial > Soil > Tropical forest > Bulk soil... | reverse complement strand
GATGAGCCGAGTGCGGCCGGTGCTCGAAAACAGTAGGTACAGCGCAACAGGATGGACCTCCGCTGGCGCTTGGCCAGCGCGCGACGCCTCCATCGCCTTCCCGACCTGCCGGTTGGCGGGCGGCGTTGCGGCCATCCCTTGGACTCACGCCCGGACGCCCGCTCGCAGCACAGGCGCTGCCTGAGCAGGAAGAGAGGCTCACGAGACTCTGGACGATCGGTCAGCTGCCGGAGCAGGACCGGAGGCTCACGAAGCATCAGCGATCGGTCAGCTCGGTCGGAAGACGGTGGCCGGGCGCGGATTCGCGACGATCGCGGACAGCGGCGAAGAGACGACGTCAATGGCTTCACGGGGCCGTTCCCCGTGGAGGGAATGCCACTCGCGCATCGACATGTGCTCCCTAGTTCCTGCGGCGCGAACCCCTTCGCTCATGGCGACACCCGAAGTGAACATCGAAAAGAGAAGCAAGGGATCGGTGCGCTGACCTGGAGTGGCAGATGGCCGTGAAGATCGTGGTGGCAGCTCTGGTGGGGGCGCTGTCCGGAATGCTTGCGGCGACGCGTGGAGCGCTCTGGCCGCCCACACCCCTGGCCTATGACGTGGTCACCGTCGCGCGTCTCGAGACCGCATGGACCGCCTTGCATCACCACTATGCGCCCTGATCCCAGCTAGGACGTGATGCGACCGGGTCTCCGCTCGTGAGGAGCCTCGGCCTCTGGCGACGCCTCTCGAGCCCGCACGCCATCCACGAACCGGAGTAGATCGCGCCTCAGCGCGCGACACATGAAGAGCAGGCTGATGTGGCCGCGCGGATAGAGCTGCGGCGTCACACCCCATGCGCGCGCCAGCGCGACCTGCGCTGCGACGGGCACCACGGCGTCGTGCACGCCTCCCGCGATGAAGAGCCGGCCTGCCGTCAGGACGCGTGTGCGTGGGTCGAAGGGCGCCAGCGCCGCACCCAGCGCATCCGAGTCGGGCCAGCTCGACCCGGCGCGAGCTGCCAGCCGTCGGTATCGGCGCCCGATGCCGCTCTCCGTCATCACCAGCGCGAGCTGCGCGGGGGCGATGAGCCCCGCGAATTCGAGCCGCTCGGACGCGGTCGCGGCGAACCCGCCGGCGAGCCCTCCCAGGGAGAGACCGACGAGCCCTACCGGGCCGCTCCGCGCCGCGAGGGCGGCGCAGACGCGCACCTCCAGCACGAGCTGCTCGAAGATGCAGCGCATACGCTCGAGCTCGAGCGAGACGAACGCCTCGCCGCTTCGAGTTCCAGCGGCGGCGCGGTCCAGGTGGTGGGGCGGGCAGACGAGCCACACGTCGTATCCCGCGGCGGCGAGGAGCCGGTTGTACCCGCTCACCAGCTCCGGACTCGCGATCTTCCACGGAGGGACGAGGAGGACCGTGCCGCGCCGCGGACCCAGCGCCGGCGTGACGTCGACACGCATCAGGTCGCCGTCGCGCGCCGGCCTGGGCGAGGGCGCGCGCCACGATCCGGCTCGCGCCGGAGGATCGGGGAGCGGCGGCAAGGGACCGAAGCAGTCGAGCGGACCCGGCGCCGCGAGGCGGCACGCTTCGGGGTTGCGGTCGATCCGGTCCTCGGTCCAGATGGCGAGCGCGTCGATCGAGCGGTGTAGCAGGCCGAGGGCCATGCCCTCGCATCATGTCGCCGCCGGCGCGTCGGCGTCACCTACCGCGGCGGGTACCGTCAACGCGGGCAGGGCCACGCCTTCGAACAGGACGTGGGCCGCGAGGTGGCTCGTCACGTCCGCGTGGTCGAGCGGAGGGCAGACCTCGACGACGTCCATCCCGACGAGCCGGATCCCGGCCAGCTCACGCACGAGCTGCAACGCCTCTCGTGAGGTGAGGCCGCCCGGGACGGGGGTGCCGGTACCTGGCGCGAAGGCTGGGTCGACCGCGTCGACGTCGAACGAGAGGTAGACGGGGCGACCGCGGACCTCATGCCGGATCTCGGCGGCGATGCTGGCGACGCCGCGATCGGCGACGTCCTCGGCGGTGTGGACCCGAGCCCCGTGCATGGCGCCGAGCTCCGCCTCGCGCGCATCGCCCCACGGGCCACGGATGCCGATCTGGTGGAGCTGACCCTGGGCGATGAGCCCTTCCTCGAGCGCGTGACGGAGCGGCGTCCCGTGGTGATAGCGTTCCCCCCACACCTCCGGCCCGCTCGTGTCGAGGTGCGCGTCGACGTGGACCACCGCCAGTGCGCCGTGCCGGTGAGCGACGGCCCGGAGCGCAGGCAGCGCCACCGAATGGTCGCCTCCGACCAGGAAGGGCACGGCCCCCGACTCGACGACGGCGGCGACGGCGCCTTCCACGCGCCCACGGACGGCCGCGGCGTCGAACGGCGGGAAGGCGACGTTCCCGCCGTCGACGACCCGGATCCGATCGAACACCGCCAGGCGGTGCAGGGGGTGGTATCCCTGCACCAGCGCGCTCACCCGGCGCACCTCGAACGGCGCCAGCCGCGCTCCCGGGCGATAGGTCGTCCCGCCGTCGTAGGGGACGCCGAGGATGACGGCGCCCACGCCCTGCGGAACGCCGCCCGCCACGGGGGCCATCGGCAGGCGGAAGAACGGGATCTGGCCGTGGCTCAGGTAGTCGAACGCCGACTGCTGCGTCATCGGAGCTCCTCGAGCAGCCCCGCCACCTCGGAACGGGCGGCGCGGGCCAGCTCAGCCGCGCTCCCGTGCGCGGCGGCGGCGATCGGGGCCCCCAGGCGAATGGACGCGCGCGCGCGGCGTGTCGCGGCCAGGCCAAGCCAGTGCGGCAGGAACGCGTCGTTCCCCACCCAGGCCAGCTCGGGTGGGTCATAGGAGATGGCGACCGGGACGATGGGGAAGCCGCGCGCCCGCGCGATGCCGAAGAGCCCCTTGCGGAAGGGCAGGACCGTCTCGCCGGCCGTCGTCGTGCCCTCGGGGAAGTTCAGCACCGGCAGGCCGTCCGCCAGCGCCGCCTCGGCGCCGCGCAGGACGCGCAGCCCGCTGCGCGCGTCGCCCCGCGCCACGAACACGACCCCGAGGTCACGGGCGAGCCCGCCCACCACGGGCCACCTGGCCAGATCGAGCTTCGAGATGGGCACGCAGGGCAGCAGGCTCGCGACGACGAGCGGGTCGAGCCAGCTCACGTGATTCGCGACCAGCAACGCGGGTCCGAGCGGCAGCGGCCCTTTCGCGTCCAGCTCGATCCCGTGCAGCTCGAGAGCGCGACGCGCGACGTCCCGCAGCACGAGCGCTCGCTCCCGCGCCTCGTCGCGCCCGGACGTGCCGCGGAGCTTGCGGAGGCGACGGGTGGTCGTGAACGCGGCGACGCCGAGCTGGGCCACGCGGGTTCCGGCCCGCGTGAGGCGTTCCCGGGCGGGCTCCGGCGCGGCGCAGAGCACGCCGGCCTGCTCGAGGGGGCTCACGCGACCTCCAGGCGGTTCCGCTCGCGGCTCTTCTCGATCAGGCCCAGCCGCTGGAGCCGCGCCTCGAGCCGCTGGAAGGCGCGCTGCTCGATGCGCGACACCATCCGGCGATCGCCCGGCCCGTAGAAGTCCTCGCGGATCCCGACGTCGGTGGCTCCGAGCGCGGAGTGGAGCGCCCGCGCCGCGACGTTGTCCTCCTTGACCGTGAACCAGCACGACTCGACCCTGCCCAGCAGCGTGCCGATGAGGGCGCGCAGGAGCTGGAAGGCGACCCGGGAGCCCTGCATCTCGGGCGCGACGGCGAGCGTCGTGCAATACGCCTCACGCCCGCGGAGGAAGCAGAGCACGTAGCCCACCGCACGCTCACCGTCGTACGCGATGAAGCAGGTGTCCCGGAAGAACTCGCAGCAGAGGCGGACGTAATACGGGCCGAGCACGGATTCGCCAGCCGCGGCGAAGACCTCCTCCTCGAGGCGCATCAGCTCGCCGAAATCGTCCTGGCGCAGCGGTCGGATCTGTCGTTCGTTCAAGGCTCACACCCTCCTGTGACGCCGACGCTACGTCACTTGGGTGAGCGCCCTGTCACGCGCAGGCGACGTTTCGGTGATTGTGGCCGATCAGGTCCTCAGCGCGTTCGCGAGCTCGGCGTACAGGTGGATGGCGCTTCGGGTCGCCTTCTCGAAGTCAGCCAGGTCGACGCTCTCGTCCTCGGCGTGCGCGTTCGACCGGGGGTCCTCGACGCCGATCAGGAGCACCGGCGCTCCGCCGAGCTCGTGCGCGAACGCCTCGACGAAACCGATCGATCCGCCGCAGCCGATGGCGAGCGCCTCGCGCCCGTAACCCTTCTCGAGCGCCCGCCACGCCGCGGCGAAGGCCGGGTGCGTCGTGTCGGTCGCCCAGGGCGCGATGAGCTCGACGACCTCGAGGTCCACCTGGACACCCCAGGGCGCGGCGCGACGGAGCGCGGTCGCGAGCTGCTCGGCGATGTCGGATGGGCTCATTCCGTGCACGAGCCGCATGCCGAGCCGGGCCCAGGCGCCGGAGTTGATGACGCTCCGCGCGCCGTCGCGGGTCGAGGCCTGAAGGGCGTCCACGGTCAAGGACGGCCGATACCAGCTCGTCGCGCAGGGGTGTCCGGCGCCCAGGAGCTGCACGCCCTGAAGCATCCCTGCCTTGCTGCGGAAGAGCTCCCGCGCCTCCGGAAGCCGCGCGAGACCGCTCCGCTCGATCTCGGTGAGCGACCGTGCGGGTTCGACGCCCCCGAGGAACGAGACCGAGCCATCCGGCCGCACGAGCGCGGAGAGCATCGCGGCGAGCGCGAGGGCGGGGTCGGGCACCGGTCCGCCCCAGATCCCGGAGTGCAGCGCGCGCTCCAGGGCCCGGACCTCCACCTCCATCGTGACGAGGCCCCTCAGCGCGACGGTGAGGCAGGGAAGGCCGGTGTCGACGTTGCCCGTGTCCATGAGCACGAGGACGTCGGCGTCGAGCCGCGATCGATGGCGGCGCAGGAAGTCCCGAAGGTGAGGGGAGCCGATCTCCTCCTCGCCTTCAATCAGCACCCGCACGTTGAGCGGGAGCTCGCCGCCCCCGCGCACCCAGCTCTCCACCGCCGCCGCGTGCACGACCACGCCGGCCTTGTCATCCGCGGCTCCTCGACCGTACAGCCGGCCACCGCGTTCGGCCGGTTCGAACGGAGGGCTCGTCCACGCTTCCTCGTCGCCCGCAGGCTGCACGTCGTGGTGCGCGTACAGGAGGATCGTGGGCGCCGAGGGATCGCGCAGCCTCTCGCCGTAGACATACGGGTGCGCGCCGGGGACTTCGAGGACGTCGACGCGCTCGAGTCCGCGCTCCGCGAGCAGCGCGGCCACGGCCTCCGCGCTGCGTCGGAGCTCGCCGGCCGGATGGGCGCGCGACGAGACGCTCGGTATCCGGATCAGGGATTCGAGGTCGTCACGGTATCGGCGCGCATGCTCCGCGTGATAGGCGAGCGCCCGGGCGCTATCGGGCACGAGGACGGCTCATGCGGCTTGAGCGGACCGGCTGCTCGCACCCACGATGGATTCGCTGGTGCGCGACAACATCTCACCGGCTGCGTGACCGGAGCCTCGGATGACCCTCGTCACCGACATGGCGATCGATTCGACGCCGCCGATGGCCTCGGACGAGAGCTTGTCGGCGGTCTCGAGCCCGGCCCTGACGACCTTGAAAGGCGCTTGCTGAAGGGACTCCACCCAGTCCACCGCGCCGTGAGCGGCGCGGAACAGCTCGCCCCGCAGCGTCCTCACGATGCCGAGCGAACCCGCGAGGCTCTGCTCGGTCAGGTCCGAGGCAACCGCGACGACCGTCATGAGAACTCCGGCCCCGCCATCCTTCGGCGACCGCATCGTCGACTGCGCCACCACGTCGGCCATGGTCTCTCTCTCCTCGCGTCGGGACTTCGTCCGAGACCCATGATGCGTCGGGCGGATTGACGCCGGAGTGACGAGTTGGCGCCGACTTCGAGACGCACGGATCATTCGGGTGGTGGGGCGCAACCCGGTCCGAGCGATGCATGCCGGAACGCCCGACACATGAGGGGCCTGCGACCGTCCGGCACCCCGAGCATCTTCCTTTTTGCGCGATGATCACCCTGGAGCCCGGACATGACGGAATCGCGAGAGGACTTCTTCGAGTGTTCCTCGACGCTGGAGGGCGAGCTGACGAAGGCGCTGGTCAGTGCCTGGGATCCGGAGCAGGCCGAGAACATGTTCCGCGAGATGCTCGCCGCGCAGGGCGTGAGCGACCCTGGCGAGATCGTCGTGACGAGGCTCGCCGCCGACATCACACGGGGCATCGCGGCCGACGAGTGATACGGGCCGCGCCCCGCCTCACCGAGCCGCTGGCGCGCCGACGTGTGAACGTCGCTCGTCGATGATGGCGAGGAGTCGCTGGAAGGGCTCCGAGAACTTACGCACTCCCTCGGCGAGGACCTCGTCCGTGACCGCATCGAGGGAGATCCCGAGCTCTTCGAGCGCGGCGAGCTGAGCGCGCGCTTCCGCCACGTCCTCCTCGAGCGTCGGGCGCACCACGGCGCCGCGGCGCAGCGCCTGGAGGGTGTCCGGCGGCACGGTGTCCACCGTGTCCGGTCCGACGAGCGACTCGACGTAGAGCAGCTCGGGGTAGCGAGGATCCTTCACGCTCGTGCTCGCGAAGAGGACGCGCTGAGGACGGGCTCCGCGGGCCGCGAGCGCGGACCAGCGCGCGCTCGCGACGAGCGCCTTGAAGTCCTGGTAGGCCAGCTTCGCGTTCGCGATCCCCGCCTTGCCGCGGAGCCGCTCGATGCGCTCACGCGCCTCGGCGCCGGCCGCGCGATCGGCGATTGCGTCGAGCCGCCGGTCGACGGCGGTGTCGATCCGCGAAACGAAGAAGCTGGCCACGCTCGCCGCCCGTGAGAGCTCCTCCCGACTCCCCACCCGCCGCTCGAGTCCGGATATCCAGGAGTCCGCTGCCCGGCGGTACGCCGCGCGCGAGAAGAGCAGCGTGACGTTCACGTTGACACCTTCGGCCGCCAGCGTCTCGATGGCCGGCATCCCTTCAGGCGTGCCGGGAACCTTGATGAAGACGTTCGGTCGCGCCAGCGCCTTCCAGAAACGGCGGGCCTCCTCGACGGTTCCGCGCGTGTCCCGGGCAAGCAGGGGCGAGACCTCGAGGCTCACGAAGCCGTCGCGGGCGGCCGTGGCGTCCCAGACCGGGCGCATGAGATCGGCCGCGGTCTGCAGGTCCTTGACCGCCAGCGACTCGTAGATCGCCTTCGCGTCGAGACCCTTGGCGCCCAGCGCGGCGATGTCGGCGTCGTAGTCGCGCGTCTCGCCAATCGCCTTCTCGTAGATCGCCGGGTTCGTGGTGAGCCCGCGCACGCCGTCCTCGACGAGACGCCCGAGCTCCCCGGTGGTGATCAGGTCCCGCTTCAGCCCGTCGTACCAGATGCTCTGACCGTGGCGAGCGAGTTCGTGCAGTGAGTCGATCATGTGCGCCTCCCGGAGCGCGCCCACCCTCGACCGCTCACTCCTCAGCCGTCGGGATCTTCCCGCGCCCACGCCCAAAGGTGCGTGGAGTCGACGATCGCGGCAACCCGAGCGCGTTCGCCCGTACGTGACCTCTGCTGCCGAGGCGGCGTGAGGGCCAACCTCGGATCGTGCTCACTCGTACCGGAGCGCCTGGATCGGATCGAGGGCCGAGGCCTTTCGCGCCGGGTACAGTCCGAACCCGACGCCGACGAGCCCGCTGAACCCGACTGCGATGAGGATCACGTCCGGCCGGAACATGACCGGCCACCCGAAGCTCGCCGCGAGCCGCCAGGCGGCCCCGAGCCCGAGGAGCACTCCGATGATGCCTCCCATGACGGCCAGCGCGAGCGCCTCGGCCAGGAACTGCAGGAGGATGTCGCCGCTCTTCGCGCCGACCGCCATGCGCACGCCGATCTCACGGGTGCGCTCGGTCACCGAGACCAGCATGATGTTCATGATCCCGATGCCGCCCACGAGGAGCGACACCGCCGCGATGCTCGCGAGCAGGGTCGTGAGCGTGCGGGTGCCCTCCTGCTGCGCGTTCGCCATCTCGGCGAGGTTGCGGATCGAGAAGTCGTCGTCCGCGCTCGAGCCGAGGTGGTGGCGATCCCGCAGCAGTCCCCGGATCTGGTTCTCGGCGCGCTGCGTGTCGCTGCCCGCGGCGCCCACGTAGATCGTGCCCGACAGGTAGTTCTTGAGCCCGCCCTGGATCTTGGTCTGGAACGTCGTCGACGGCACGAACACCGCGTCGTCGTAGTCCTGGCCGACGGGCGATTGCCCCTTCTTGACGAGGACGCCGACGACCTGGAACGGGATGTTCTTGATCCTGACCTGCTGTCCGACCGGGTCGGCGTTCGTCCCGTAGAGCTTGTCGACCACCGTCTGGCCGAGCACGGCCACCTTGGTCCCCGAGTCGACGTCCGACGCGGTGATCCCGACGCCCCGCGCGACGGCCCAGTTGCGGATCGCGAAGTAGTCGGGGGTGGTGCCGCTCACGGACGTGCCCCAGTTCTGGTCTTCGGAGAGGACCTGGGCGCTCGTGCGCAAGACCGGAGCCGCGTAGCGAACGGCCGGAACGTCGGTCTGGATGGCGTGGAGGTCGTCCCAGGTGATGGTCGGCATCGACCCGAACCCGCCCTGCGCTCCGCCCATGCTGGTCGTGCCGGGCAGGATGATGAGCATGTTCGAGCCCATGGCCGCGAACGACTCCTCGACGCGGGCTTTCGCGCCGTCGCCGATCGCGACCATCGCGATGACGGCGGAGACGCCGATGACCATCCCGAGCGTGGTCAGGAACGAGCGCAGCTTGTTGCGGCCCAGCGCGCGGAGCGCCACCCGGAAGGTCTGCAGCCAGCTCACGGGAGCGCCTCCTCGACGTCGTCGATCCGGACCTCGGCGATGCGCGGCTTGCGGCGCGTGTCGGAGACGATCCGGCCGTCTCGCATGACGATGACGCGCGAGGCGTATTCGGCGATGTCGGGTTCGTGCGTGACCAGGATGACCGTGATCCCGCTCCGCCCCAGCTCCTGGAACAGCGCCATGACTCCGGCGCTCGTGCGCGAGTCGAGGTTGCCGGTCGGCTCGTCGGCGAGGATCACGCCGGGCTCGTTCACGAGGGCGCGGGCGATGGCGACCCGCTGCTGCTGCCCGCCCGACATCTGGTTCGGGTGGTGCGCGGCGCGCTCGGCCAGGCCGACCCTCGCCAGCGCACCCTCCGCGCGTGCGTGGCGCTCCGCCGTCCCCACGCCGGCGTAGAGCAGCGGCAGCTCCACGTTCTCGAGCGCCGTGGTCCGCGCCAGCAAGTTGAAGCTCTGGAAGACGAAGCCGAGCCGTCGGTTCCGGACCGTGGCGAGCTCGTCTCGGGAGAGCTGCGAGACCTCCTCGCCGTCGAGCACGTACCTCCCCGCCGACGGGCGATCGAGACACCCCAGGATGTTCATCAGGGTCGACTTGCCCGAGCCGGACGCTCCCATCACGGCCGTGAACTCGCCCGGCGCGATGGAGAGGGTCACGCCGCGCAGCGCGTGGACCTGCACGTCGCCCATGACGTAGGTCTTCGTGACGTCCTCGAGGCGGATCAGGTCCATCGCCTTCTCCCTCTAGAAGAGCCGCGGCCGCATGCCGGCGCTGCCTCCGCCCGGAGTGCCTGGCGCGCCGCCGCTCGCGTCCGTCACCACCGCGTCGCCTGGCTCGAGGGCGCCCTCGACCACCTCCGTCACGGATCCGTCGGAGATGCCGGTCCTGATCCGCACCGGCCCGGGGCGCTCGCCCCGGAGGACCCACACCGTGCGTCGATCGGGCGCCTCGCTCCGGCTCGCGCCCGTCCGCCCCGCCGGCGTCGCGGCGGCGCCGCGGGTACCCGCCGCGTCCGGCCCGCGCGCGGCGGCGTGGTTGCCCTTCGCGTCTCCCTGGCCCAGCCGCGCCATGAGCTCGGGAGGCGGACGGAACCGGAGGGCGGCGTTCGGGACCCGGAGGACGTCGTCCTTCTCGGCGTAGACGAACGTGACGTTCGCCGTCATGCCGGGTCGGAGCTTCAGCTCGGGGTTGCTGACGTCGATGACGGCGTCGTACGTGACGACGTTCTGGACGGTCTGCGCCGCGTTGCGGATCTGGCGCACGATCCCGCGGAACGTCTCGGCGGGGTAGGCGTCGACGGTGAACGTCACCTGCATGCCGTCGCGGAGCCGGCCGACGTCCGCCTCCGCGACGCTCGTGTCCACCTGCATCTTCGAGAGGTCTTCCGCGATGACGAACAGGGTGGGCGCCTGCAGAGAAGCCGCGACCGTCTGCCCCACGTCGACGTTGCGTGAGATGACGACCCCGTCCGTCGGCGAGACGATGTTCGTGTAGGCGAGGTTCACCTGCGCCTGGTGGAGCGCCGCGGCGGCCTGCGCGAGGCTGCCCTGAGCGGCCAGCACCGCGGCGTCGGCTGCGTCGGCGTTGGCCTGCGACGTGTCGTAATCCGCCTGTGCGACGAGCTTCTCCCTCGCCAGCTCCTCGTTGCGCTTCGCCTGTCGCCGTGCATCGACCGCCTGGGCCTTGGCCTTGGCGAGGTTCCCTTGCCCCGCGACGAGGTTCGCCCGCGCCTGCTCCACCGTAGCCTCGAACAGCGCCGGGTCGATCTTCGCGATGAGCTGCCCCTTGCGCACACGCGAGTTGTAGTCGGCGTGGAGCGCAGCCACGCTCCCCGAGACCTGACTGCCGACCTGGACGGTGACGATGGCGGACAGCGTCCCGGTAGCGGTGACCTTCGCCACGATGCGGCCCCGGTCGACGCTGACGGAGTCGAGCTGGAGCTTGGGGCGCCTTGCTGCGGTGCGCCACGAAAACACGCCCGCGGCGAGCGCCAACAGCACGAGCGCCGCGACGACCAGCCGGACCGTGCGTCTCGGCCGCTTCCGCGCAGCGGTCGGGCCGCGAGCTCCTCGTGGCGGCTCGGCCTCCGGCTGCGCGATCTCGTGGACCGGTGCTCCAGACATCACGGGCCTCCTGGACTCGTCAATGACGACAACACGTTACGCCCACCGATCCTTACCCCGTCGATCGTGAAGAAGTATGAAGGATTCACGAATTCTCACGTCACGGTGGCGCCCTGGCGTCCACCGCGCAACGCGGCAGGCTACACCCGTCGCGAGATGGGGTGGCGCCGGGTGGCCCGGAGCGGGACGAGCCCCGTCGCGAGCACGGCCAGGCCGAGCCAGGCGCCGCGCCCGGCGTGCACGAGGCTCGACCAGAGGAGGAAGGCGCACGTCGCGCAGAACACGGCGGGGGTCACCGGATACAGCGGTACGCGAAACGGCCGGAGCGCGCCAGGGTCGCGGCGCCGCAGCACGAACAGCGATACGCCGCTGAGCAGGAAGAAGCCCCAGAAGACGGGCGCGACGTAGGCGACCATGGCTTCGAACCCGGCGCGCCAGGCCGCCCCCACTCCGACGAGCGCGAGCGCCATGCCGCCCTGGGCGAGGACAGCGTTCACCGGCGAGCCGGCCCGCGTGCTCCACCGTCCGAGCGCCTCGAAGACGGGGAAGTCGCGGCCGAACGCCCACACCAGCCGCGAGCCCATGAGCAGGGTGGCGTTGGCCGAGGCGACGGCCGAGGCCGCGAACACCGCCGCGACGGCGAGGGCGCCCGCAGGCCCCATCCAGCGGGCGAGCACGTCGGCCGCGACGGCCTCCGAGGCGCGCACGCCCCCGAGCCCCAGGGCGCGGACGTAGGCGGCGTTCGCGAGCAGGTACAGCGCGCTGATCAGCGCCAGGCTCACGACGAGCACGACGGCGATGCGACGGCGGCCGCCCCTGAGCTCGGTCGACACGTACGCGGCCTCGTTCCAGCCGCCGTACGCGAGGAGAACGAACACCATCGCGAGGCCGGGGCCTCCACGCGGCGGGCCGGCCGCGGCGGCGCGCGCGGGTGGGACGGCGAAGCCCGCGATGATCACGAGGACGATGACCAGGACGAGGGCCGCCGTGAGGAAGCGCTGCACGCCGCGCGCGACGCGCAGGCCGCTCGCGTTCATCGCCGTCACGGCCGCCACCATCGCGCCGGCCAGCGGCGCGCTCGCCGCCGGCACCCCGGCCGCCGACGACACGTAGTCGCCGAAGGCGAACCCGAGCATCGCGACGGAGCCGGTGGGGATGACCGTCAGGCGCGCCCACGCGAACAGGAACGCGACGGGCCGGCCGAGCGCGCGCAGCAGGAAGTGGTAGTCGCCCCCCGGGTCCGGGTACGCGGAGGCGAGCTCGGCATAGCACATCGCCCCCGCCAGCGAGACGACGCCACCCGCGAGCCACGTCGCGAGGAACGGCAGCTCCGCGGATACGCTCGCCGCGACGCTCGGAGGGGCGCGGAAGATGCCCACCCCGATGACGATGCCGAGGACGAGCGCGATGCCGTCCTGAAGGCTCAGGACGGGCCTCGGCTCGCCGGCGAGAGCATCACGGAGCGTCTGCCTCATCCCGATGAACCGCCAGGTGCCGTACTCCGCTCGGGGACGATCCACAGGTACAGGTTCCACCCGCCGGGCACCGGAACCGTCCGCTGCGGCGACCAGTCGCCCATGTCGTGCATGTACGAGACGACCCGCGCGCCAGGCCTGAGCTGCGCGAGGAGGGGGGGGCGGAGGCGAAGGTTGACCTCGGGCCAGAGGAAGAGGGTCACGACGGTGGCGGGGCTCACGTCGGCCTCGAACAGGTCCCCCTGGCGGAACTCGACGCGGTCCTGGACGCCCTCGCTGAGCGCTCGCTCGCGGGATTCCCGGATGCGCTGGGGGTCGATGTCGATCCCGACCCCGCGCGCGCCGCGCTTGGCCGCCGCTACCACGATGCGCCCATCACCGCAGCCGAGATCGTAGACGGTGTCGCTCGCCGTCACGCCGGCCAGATCGAGCATGGCCTCGACGATCGCGGGAGGCGTCGGCTCGAAGGGCACGTCCGGCTTCCGGGTGGCACCGTCCCCGGCCGCCGCGGCGCACGCCAGGGCGAGCAGCGCGGCCACCGCGGGGCCGCGCCGGACGCATGGACATCGCCGCGCGAGATCGAGATCCGAGCGTCGCAAGCCAGCTCCAGCCAGGCACCTTGTTGCGGGAGAGCGGACGCAATGCAAGCCGCAGCCGGGCTCTCGTCGCACCCTTGCAGGGAGCAGGCTGGCCGCGCGAGCGCTCGTCCAAGAAGGGGCCGGCGACGCGGCGCCGGCCTCACGTTCACTGTGCGCGTGGCCTAGCTGCGTTGACGTACGTCAGTTGGTGAGCGTTCTTTTATCCTGTGGGCGCTTGCACGCCGTTGCCGGAAATGTCACCGTCGAATTTCCGACGCCATCGCGCCGCGAGGCGTACGGAATTCGCTCCAGCTCGTCATCGAACCGCCGTCGCTCCCTCGCGACGCCAGCCCGATTGTTGCGCCGCGGAGGCCGCACATGAACGTCCTGGTCCTGAATTGCGGAAGCTCATCCGCGAAGTTCGCCGTCATCGACTCCACCACGGGTCACGAGCTCATCGCCGGGATCGCGCAGCGGCTCGGATCTCCGCAGGCGACGCTCGACTTCAAGGCGGACGGGCGGAAGGAATCGCGCCTGCTGCACGGAGCGGAGCACGAGGCGGCGCTCCGCTCCGTCGTCGAGCTCCTCAACGAGGTGGGCCTGGCGCGTTCGATCATCGCGATCGGTCACCGGGTCGTCCACGGCGGGGCCAAGTTCTCCGGCTCGATGCCGATCACGGCCGAGGTGATCGCCAAGATCGAGGAGTGCATCCCGCTCGGCCCACTGCACAATCCCGCCAACCTGCTCGGGATCCGCATCGCGCAGGAGCTGTTCCCGGCGCTGCCGCAGGTGGCCGTCTTCGACACCGCGTTCCACCAGACGATGCCCCCGCGCGCCTACCTCTACGCGGTGCCGTACGAGTGGTTCGCCCACCACGAGGTGCGGCGGTACGGGTTCCACGGCACGAGCCACCGGTACGTGTCGATGCAGGCCGTGCGGCAGCTCGGGCTCGACCCCGAGGACCACGCCATCGTGACCGCGCACCTCGGCAACGGGTGCTCGCTCGCGGCGGTGCGCAACGGGCAGAGCGCCGACACCACCATGGGCCTGACGCCGGTGGACGGCGTCGTCATGGGGACGCGCAGCGGCAACATCGACCCGTCCATCATCTCTCACATGAAGAAGGAGCTGAATTGCACGGCCGACCAGGTGATGGATGCGCTCAACAAGCGCTCCGGCCTGCTCGGCATCTCCGGCCTGTCGAACGACATGCGCACGCTTCAGGAGGCGGCGGATGGCGGGCACGAGCGCGCCGCGCTCGCGATCGACAAGTTCTGCTACTCGGTCGCCAAGGCCGCGGCCGGCATGGTCGTGTCGCTCGGCCGCGTCGACGCGCTCGTCTTCACGGGCGGCATCGGCGAGAACGCGGTGAAGGTGCGCGCCCAGATCGTCGATCTGCTCGGGTTCGCCGGCTTCGCGCTCGATCCCCACGCCAACGCGTTCCACGGCAAGGCGCTGCGCGGCCGCATCACGCGGAGCACGAGCCCGATGGCGGCCGTCGTCGCCACGAACGAGGAGTACATGATCGCGATGGACGCCGCCGCGATCGTCTCGTCCTCTCCGGCAGGACACCTCGAGATCCCGGCCGAGCGCGCCGCCAACGCCTGATTCAGGGAGCGTCTCATGCCACAGACCCTCGTCGTCGCCCCCGCCGGGCGCCAGGTCGGCCTCACCACGGTGTGCCTCGGGCTCGTCCGCGCCCTCGATCGTCAAGGTGTCCGCGTCGCGTTCGCGAAGCCGATCGCCGCGCGCGGCGAGGACCGCGTCTCCATGCTGATGAGGCTCGGCGCTCACGTCTCGCCCCCCGAGCCCATCTCCCGGAACGAGGCGGACGACCTGCTCGCCCGCGGCGATGACCAGCTCCTCATGGAGCGCGTGGTCGCGATCTGCTCGCGGGCGGCGGAAGGCGCCGACGTGCTGGTGGTAGCGGGCATGTGGCCGGAGCCCGGCATGGTCCACAGCTCCCGCGTCAACGCCCTCATGCTCAAGGCGCTCGACGCCGAGCTCGTCCTGGTGGGCTCGCCGCGCGGGGAGACGCCGGCCGAGCTCGCGAACGCCATGGCGATCGCGGCGCGGGGCCTCGGCGCCTTCGAGGAGGGCGGGACGGTCAGCTGCGTGCTCAACCGCGTCCTGCGGCAGCCGGCCCGCGCACACGGCGGCGAGTCGCGGTCGATCTGGGCGGAGACCGCCGAGGACGAGGAGCTCGCGTCCGACGATCTCCAGGCGTACCGGGCCGCGCTCGAGTCGGAGAAGCTCCGGCCGATCGCCATCGTCCCGTCGCGCGGCGATCTGGCCTCGCCGCGCGTGAAGGACCTGGCGGAGGCGGTGAGGGCCAGGGTGCTCCGCGCAGGCGACTACGAGCGGCGCCGGATCCGGCACGTCGCGCTCTGCGCCATGGCGGTGCCCGGGTCGATCAAGGTGTTCCAGCCTGGGACGCTCGTCATCACCCCCGGCGATCGGAGCGACATCCTGGTGGCCGCCTCGCTCGCCGTGCTGAATGGGACGCCGCTCGCCGGCCTCCTGCTCACGGGCGGGGTGCAGCCGGAGGAGCACGTCCTCGCGATGTGCGAGTCGGCGTTCCGCACCGGGCTCCCCGTCCTGGCGGTGGACGACGGGAGCTACGCGGCGGCCAACGCGGTCGCCAACATGAACCTGCAGATCCCGCCCGACGACGGCGTGCGGGTGGAGCGCGTCATGACGGCCGTCGCCGACCGGATCGACCCCGGCTGGACCAGAACACTCGCCTCGAAGACCCGCGCACCTCGCCTCTCGCCTCCGGCGTTTCGGCACCGGCTGGTCGAGGCCGCGCGGGCGGCGCGGAAGCGGATCGTGCTGCCGGAGGGGTCCGAGCCGCGCACGGTGGTGGCCGCCTCGATCGTCGAGGAGCGCGGGATCGCGCGCTGCGTCCTCCTCGGCAACCCCGACGAGATCCGCGACGTCGCTCAGAAACAGGGGGTGACGCTGCCTGCGTCGATCGAGATCGTCGATGCGGCGAAGGTCGCGCCGCGGTACGTCGCGCCGCTCGTCGAGCGCCGGAAGAGCAAGGGGATGACGGAGGGGCAGGCGCTGCAGGAGCTCTCGGACACCATCATGGTGGGCACCATGATGATGGCGCTCGACGAGGTCGACGGCGTCGTCTCCGGCGCGGTACACACGACGGCGCACACCATCCGGCCCGCGCTTCAGCTCATCAAGACGGTGCCCGGCTGCGACCTCGTCTCGAGCGTGTTCTTCATGTGCCTCCCGGAGCAGGTGCTCGTCTTCGGCGACTGCGCCGTGAACCCGAACCCCACCGCGGAGCAGCTCGCCGACATCGCGATCCAGAGCGCTGACTCGGCGAAGGCGTTCGGGATCGAGCCGCGCGTGGCGATGCTGTCGTACTCCACGGGCTCGAGCGGGTCGGGCGCCGACGTCGAGAAGGTGAAGCGCGCGACCGAGCTGGCGATCGCGCAGCGTCCGGACCTCGCCATCGACGGCCCGCTCCAGTACGACGCCGCCATCATGCCGGACGTCGCCCGGCAGAAGGCGCCGAAGTCGGCCGTCGCGGGCCGAGCGACCGTCTTCATCTTCCCCGACCTCAACACCGGGAACGTCACCTACAAGGCGGTGCAGCGGAGCGCCAACGTCGTGAGCATCGGGCCGATGCTGCAGGGCATGGCGAAGCCGGTCAACGACCTCAGCCGCGGGTGCCTGGTCGAGGACATCGTCTTCACGATCGCGCTCACCGCGATCCAGGCGCAGCAGGCCGCGCAGCGCCGCGGGACCTGAGGGCTGTCCAAAATGCCCGTCCCGTCGCCGAGTCGAGCGATCCGCGTCGCATCGCTTCGTTGCTCCTCTCTCACATAGCCTCCGGCTATGCTCGGTCGTCGCGCCTCGCGCTGCTCGCGCCTCGCTCGCCTGGCTCGGTCCCGGGCATTCTGAACAACCCTGTGAGAGGTCGTGCGCGGCTGAGCGCAGCTCGACGCCGCGCTTGACGGAGATCACGAAATCCCCGCCGCTTGGGGCAAACCCAACGGCGCGCGTTGCGGTGTTTCGTTTCGACGGGGACCCTCTGTTGCAAGGAGGGCACCCACATGAAGCTCACGATCAGCGTCATCAAGGCGGACATCGGGTCGATCGGCGGCCACCTCGCGCCTTCGCGCGAGCTCGTCGCCATGGTGGAGGAGCGCGTCCGCGCCGGCGGACGGGACCTGCTCCTCGACTCACGCGTCAGCCACACCGGCGACGACATCGCCATCCTCACGACGCACCGGCACGGCGTCGGAGATGAGCGCGTGCACCGCCTGGCGTGGGATGCGTTCGTGGCCGGAACGGAGATCGCCCGCTCGCAAGGCCTCTACGGAGCTGGCCAGGACCTGCTCAAGGATTCGTTCTCCGGCAACGTGCGCGGCATGGGCCCGGCCGTCGCCGAGATGGAGATCGAGGAGCGTCCCGCCGAGCCGTTCTTGCTCTTCGCCGCGGACAAGACGGATCCGGGCGCGTTCAATCTGCCGCTGTACCTGAGCTTCGCGGATCCGATGAACACGCCGGGCCTGCTCCTCGCGCCACGGATGTCGACGGGGTTCCGCTTCGTCATCATGGACGTGCAGCACACGGCGGGCGACCGCGTCATCGAGCTGAACGCTCCGGAGGACCTATACGACATCGCGGCGCTGCTGCGCGACCCGGAGCGCTTCGTCATCGAGTCGGTCTGGTCGCGCGCGAGCGGCGCGCAGGCGGCCAGCGTGGCGACCTCGCGCCTTCACAACATCGCCGGCAAGTACACGGGCAAGGACGACCCGGTCATGCTGGTCCGCTGCCAGATGGATTTCCCCGCGACCGGAGAGCTGCTCGCCCCGTACCGCATCGGCCACTTCGTGGCGGGCGGGATGCGCGGGTCCCACCAGATGCCGCTCATGCCGGTCTCGCTCGATTCCGGGGTCAGCTACTTCGACGGCCCGCCCGTGGTGAGCTGCGCCGCCTACTCGGTCCGGCAGGGGAAGCTCGCGGGGCCGATCGATGCGTTCGCTCACCCGTTCTGGGACACCGTGCGGAAGCAGGTCTCCGAGAAGGCGATGTCGATGCGGGACCAGGGCTTCTTCGGGGCGGCGATGCTGCCGATGTCCGAGCTCGAGTACACGGGCATCGTCGAGAAGCTGGACGCGCTCGACGGGCGCTTCAGCGTGCGGTCGGCCTGACGTGACGGCGGCAGGGCGAGGCCTGGGCTGACGGGCGAGCCCCCGGTCTCGCGCTCGCCTGGCCACCGTTCGCTCCAACGGGCCACGGAGCCAGGTCGTCACGGTGCGCCCCGCTACGACGCGCGTTGCCGCGCGCGCCATGCGCTCACAGGATGGGATCGTCTCGAGCTCGGGGAGGTGCGAGCCATGAGCAAGAGGAGCGATTCCAGGTCGATCCACCCAGCCGACGAGGAGCCGCGTCGCGAGGCGGCGGAGGACCTGCGCGAGAACGCGAGGTCCACCCGGATCCAGGACGAGCCCGAGAGCACCATCGGACGAAAGCCCATGGAGCCGCACCATCCGCCGCCTGGCGAGCGCCCGGCGTGAATCACGCGGACCGAGGAAGCCTGCAGCCCTGAGGTGAGTCATGCGCTTCGACGCCATCATCCTCGGTGCCGGGCAAGCGGGGATTCCGCTCGCGCAGCGCCTCGCGAAAGCGGGGCGCGAGGTGCTCCTCGTGGAGCGCGCAGAGGTGGGCGGGACGTGCATCAACTACGGCTGCACGCCGACCAAGACGATGGTCGCGAGCGCGAGGGCGGCGCACGTCGCGCGCACGGCCGGGAGGCTCGGCATCCACGCCGACGCCGTCCGCGTGGACTTCCCCGCCGTCGTGGCGCGCAAGGACGCCATCGTCCGCCGCTGGCGCGAGGGGCTCCAGCGGCGGCTCGCCTCGGCCGGCGACCGGCTCCGCCTCGTCTCCGACCACGCCCGGTTCGTCGGCGATCGCGAGATCGAGATCGCGGGGGCGCGCCACCGTGGAGACGTCGTCGTGATCAACGTCGGGGGTCGCCCCGACCCGCCGCGGGTCGAAGGCATCGCGTCGGTCGCGTGGCTCGACAACCACCGCATCATGGAGCTGCGGCAGCTCCCCTCGCACCTCGTCGTCCTCGGTGGCGGCTACATCGGGTGCGAGTTCGCGCAGATGTTCCGGCGCTTCGGGTCCGTGGTGACGATCATCCAGCGTGGGCCGCACCTCCTCGATCGCGAGGATCCCGAGGTGTCGGAGGCGATCGAGGGAGTGTTCCGCGCCGAGGGCATCGAGCTGCTGCTCGGGACGCGCGTCGCCCGCGCGTTCAATTCGAGCGAGGGTGGCGTCGGGGTCGCGCTCGAGGGCGGGGGCCAGGTCGTCGGCTCGCACCTGCTCGCCGCGGTCGGGCGCAAGCCGAACACCGACGATCTCGGCTGCGACGCGGGCGGCATCCGCCTGGACGGGAAGGGGTACGTCGAGGTCGACGATCACTATCGGACGAGCGCGGCGGGCGTCTACGCGGTCGGCGACGTGGTCGGCGGACCGCAGTTCACCCACACGTCGTGGGACGACCATCGCATCCTCTTCGACGTCCTCGAGGGCAGGGCCGTCCGCGGCCGGTCGGGGCGGGTCGTCCCGCATGTCGTGTTCACGGATCCGCAGGTGGCCGGGGTGGGGCTGAACGAGCGCGAGGCGCGGGAGCGCGGGATCCGCCACGACGTGGCGACGATGCCCTTCGGCGACGTCGCGCGCGCGATCGAGCTCGACGAGACCGCCGGCACGATGAAGGTCCTCGTCGATCCGGAGACGGAGCGCATCCTGGGGGTGTCGCTCGTCGGCGCGGAGGCCGGGGAGCTCGTCCACGTGTTCGCGGTGATGATGCAGGGCGGTACGCGCGCTCGCGCCATCGTCGACGCGGAGATCGCGCACCCGACGTTCGCCGAGGGCCTGCAGAGCCTCGTCATGAAGCTGCCGCGGTACGCCCTGCGCTGAAGTGAGGGGCAAGTCCGGTGGACAATCGCCGCCGCTGGGTCAGAATCTCCGGTGCATGAGAGCACCAGGTCGCATCCTCGCCGAGGCGGCTCCGCTGGACCTGCGGATCGTCGGACGCACGTTGCTGCACGCGGGGCTCGTCGGCGTGGCCGCGGGCGTGGTGGGTGCCGCCTTCTTCGCCTCTCTCGAGGTCGCCCAGCGGTGGATCCTCGGGGCCGCCGGCTTCGAGCCGCTCCGCGCCCGCGGCGAGACCTTCGCGGTGCCGGGCATCTCCGCGCCGTTCCGCCCCTGGCTCCTGGCGCTCGTCCCCGCCGTCGGCGGCCTTGCGAGCGGGCTCCTCACGAGCCGCTTCGCCCCCGAGGCGTCCGGCGGCGGCGGTGACGCAGCCATCGACGCCTACCACCACGGCGGCATCGTGCGGCGGCGGGTCATCCCGGTGAAGGCGGTGGCGGCCGTCCTGGCGCTCTCGTCGGGCGGCTCCGGAGGCCGGGAGGGGCCGACGATGCAGATCGGCGCCGGGATCGGTGCGGCGGTCGCTCGCCTCCTGCCCACGCGGCGCGAGGAGCGCCGCATCCTGCTCGTCGCCGGGATCGCGGCCGGCATCGCCGCGGTGTTCCGGACGCCGCTCGGTGCGGCGCTCCTCGCGACCGAGATGCTGTACCGCGACGACTTCGAGGCCGAAGCGCTCGTCCCGTCCATCTTCGCGAGCGTGGTGGCGTACTCGGTCGTCATCGCGCTCTTCGGCGAGACGACCCTGTTCGGGCACCTGCCCAGGTACGGCTTCCACCCGGCTCACCTGCCGCTGTACGGCCTCGCGGCGCTGGTGGTGTCGCTCGCGGCGGTGCTGTTCGTCGGGCTCCTCCGGAGGGTCCAGCGGGTGAGCGCGCCGATCCCCGCCTGGCTGCGGCCGGCGGTCGGTGGCCTGCTCATGGGCTGCATCGGGACCGGGCTCGTCCTGTGGTTGGCGCACGCGCATGGCCAGGTCTCGGGGTTCGGCGTGTTCGGGGGTGGGTACGGCGTCCTGCAGGTGGCGATCACCGGCGCCGACTGGCTGCCGCCCGGCGCGGGCCTGGTCGGGCTCCTCGCCACGGCTGCGGTCCTGAAGGCGCTCGCCTCCGCGCTCACCATCGGCACCGGGGCCGCCGCGGGCGACTTCGCCCCGTCGATGGTCATGGGAGGGCTCCTCGGGAGCGCCTTCGGCCACGGGGCGCGGCTGGTGCTCGGGGATCCGTCCATCCAGCCTGGCGCGTTCGCGCTGGTCGGGATGGGGACCTTCTACGGGGGGCTCGCGCACGCGCCGCTGTCCGCGCTCGTGCTCGTGGCGGAGCTCGCGGGGAGCTACGACCTGCTCGTCCCGATGATGCTCGCCACCGGCATCGCCTACGTCGCGCTCCGGAAGCACTCCCTCTATCCGGCTCAGGTCCCGAACCGGGCCGCCTCACCGCGGCATCGCGCACCGTCGCTGGACGGGGATCTCCCCGCGCTCCGTGCCGGCCGCGTCGCGGATGCGCTCGTGAAGCCCGAGCTCGCGCCCTTCAGCGACCAGGCGCCGCTCGCGACGATCGCGGAGGCGGCCCGCGACGCTCACCGGCAGCGCGTGGTGGTGGTCCATGGCTCGGCAGGCCCGCGAGGGCTCGTCGAGCTCGACGTGGTCCTGCAGGTCCCGGCCTCGGAGCTCGCCTGGATGAGGGCGGCGGACGCGATGGTGCCCTTCGCCGCGGTCGAAGGGGACGCGACCTGGGGCGAGGTGGCGAGCGTCCTCGAGCGGTGCGGCGTCTCGCAGGTGCCGATCGTGGCCGGCGGCGAGGTGATCGGCTGGGTCGGGGATCGCGAGCTTCGCCACGCGGTCCTCGGCGCGAGCCGACCCGCGAGCCCCGGCTGAGCACTCGACGTGCCCTGCGGAGCGATGCCCCGCTGGGAGGAGGGGGCGTCAGCTTCGCGTGATGAGCGCCCGGAGCGCCACGCGGTCCGGCGCGAGCAGCTCCTTCACGCGCTCCTTGCGCACGTCGGCGACGATGATCTCGCCGACCTCCTGCGTGACGGAGCCGAAGAGCCCCTCCGACTTCATGCCCTCGGCCTGGCGCTGGTTGTCCTCGGTCGGGGTGACGTAGTGCACGGAGTCGACCTTGTAGCGGTGGAAGAGGAAGAGCTGCACGAGCGTCATGAGCCGCTTCTTGCGCAGCGGCAGATCGAAGTTGTTCTGGTCGCGCACCGACAGGATGCTCCGCCCGCGGCGGTCGTGGATGCTGGCGAACACGATGTCGAGCTTCTTCTCCCCCTCCGGCGAGAGGAGCGCCAGCTCGAGCAGGTCGGATTCGGCGGTGTGCGGCTTGAGCGAGACGCGCAGCTTTCCCGGCACCCGATGGTGCTCGCGCCAGAGGTCGAGCCACCCCTCCAGCAGCTTGGGCGGCACCTCGGTCTGGACGAGGTGCTGGTGCTGCGTCGAGCCTTGCCCCATCGCCTTGGTGGTGGCGGTGCGGCCGGAGATGGACATGAGCGCGGCGTCCGCGCGCGGCCCGCCCACCAGCGTCTGAGGCGTGCGGTAGCCCGACTCGAGCAGCCGGAACTTCCGCTGCAGGCGCGCCAGCGCCAGCATGCCGTCCTGCCGCAGCCCGGTGGAGAACTCCTCCGCCGCCAGGCCGTCGATCTGGTGGCCGCCGTAGGTGATGAAGTTGAAGACGAAACCCAACTTCCCCAGCTCCTCGGGGAAGCGCCGCATCTGCTCGTCGTCCATCCCGGTGGTGTCCCAGTTGAACGAGGGCGAGAGGTTGTAGGCGAGCATCTTGTCCGGGAAGCTGGCGTGGATCGCGTCGGCGAACCGCTTCGCGTCGCGCAGGTCGGCCGTCTTCGTCTCCATCCAGAGGAGATCGGCGAAGGGCGCCGCCGCCAGCGACTTGGCGATCGCGTAGTCGATCCCGCCGCGCACCTGGTAGAAGCCGTCCGGTGTCTTGGCGTGCTCGCAGTCCCACGTGACCTGGACGCCGAGGGCGCGCGCCTTCTCCCTCACCGCGTAGAACGGAGCGCGGGCGGCGAAGGCCATCCACTGCTCCTCGGTCATCGCCGGCGGATCGCCCTCGTTGGAGCGGAAGCGGATGGCCTCGCTCACGGCCTCCGCGTACGTGCAGATCCCCGCCTCCTGCTGCCAGCCGTCGACGAACGCGTCGAAGACCTTGTCGAGCGCGGCGTCCACGCTCGCGATCGATCCCTTCGCGTAGTCGGCGGCGGCGGTCGCGATCGCCCGGGCGAAGCCGGCCCGCTCCAGCCAGGCGTCCGCCGCGGCATACTCCTCGTCGCCGAGCGCGTAGAGCTCGTGCCCGCTCAGCTCTTCCACGCCCGCCCGCTGGAACCTTCGCAAGATCGCCAGGAAGGCGGCCCTGAAGCTGGGGACCGCCAGGTGCGTGGCGCCGAGCATGAACGGCTGGTCGCGTTCGTCGCCGCGCCCGTCGAGCAGCGTGGCCGACTCGGCGTCGGTGCGCGCGACCAGGATCCCCGGCACGCCCATGATGTCGAGCTGGAACCGCGCCGCGGAGAGGCGCTTGAGCTGCTCGTCCTCCGAGACGAGCACCTTCCCGCCCTGGTGGCCGCACTTCTTCACCCCGGGCTTCTGGTCCTCGATGTGGTAGCCCGGCACGCCCACCTCGACGAAGCGCCGGATGAGGTTCCGCACGTGGGCGTCGCCGCCGTGACCGGTGTCCGCGTCCGCGATGATGAACGGCCGGAAGTCCACCTGGGGCGTGGCCCTCCGCTGCTCGTCGGTCATCCGAGCGCGGGTGTGGAGCTGGTTCCGGTCGGCCGTGAGCAGGGCCCGGACGATCGGCGCCGCCTCGTCGGGCACCTGGCTGAGCGGGTAGCTGGCGAGGTCGGGGCCCGGGTCCTCGTGCGCAGACCCCTTCGCGGACGTCGCCCAGCCTCCGAGGTAGATCGCCTCGATCCCGGCCTTCTTCATCGCCACCGCCTGGCCAGGCGAGTAGGGGCCGAAGGTCGTGATGCACTTCTTCTGCTCGAACAGCTGGCGCAGCCGCGCGTGGAACGCCTCCGCCGCGCTGCGCGCGACGGCGTAGTCCGGGCGGATGGTGCCGCGCTGCTCGACCACCTCGCGCGCCGAGTAGACCCGCTTGATCCCCTGGAACCGCGGGGTGGCGAACCACCGGCGGAGGTCCGCGACCTCCTGGGCGAAGTCCATTTCCGTCCCTCCTCGGCCGGAACGGACCCACGGGGGGCCACGACCGGCGACGGTCCGCACGACCAAGGCTTCTTAGTCGGCGGCCGTCGCCGCGTCTGGCCGGAACGCCGGCGGCGGCTACTGCGCCGCCCGAAACGCCTCGTCGAAGTCCTCCTTGATGTCGTCGATGTGCTCGATGCCGGTCGAGACGCGGATCTGGTCCGGCGTCACCCCCGCGCTCGTCTGCTCCGCGGCGGAGAGCTGCTGGTGGGTGGTCGACGCGGGGTGGATGACGAGCGTCTTCGCGTCGCCGACGTTCGCGAGGTGCGAGGCGAGCTTCACGCTGTCGATGAACTTCTTCCCCGCCTCGAAGCCGCCCTTGATCCCGAAGGTGAAGACGCTGCCGAACCCGTTCCGGAGGTACTTGCGGGCGCGCGCGTGGTACGGGTGATCCTCGAGGCCGGTGTAGTTCACCCACGCCACCGCCGGTTGCGTCTTCAGCCACTTGGCGAGGGCGAGCGTGTTCTCGCCGTGGCGCTGCACGCGCAGCGAGAGGGTCTCGAGCCCTTGCAGGAGCAGGAACGCATTGAACGGCGACTGAGCGGGGCCGAGATCGCGCAGGCCCTCCACGCGAGCGCGGATGATGAACTGGATGTTGCCGAACGGGCCCTTCGGCCCGAAGACCTCGTTGAAGACGAGGCCGTGGTAGCCGGGTGAGGGCTCGGTGAAGACCGGGAACTTGCCGCTCCTGGCCCAGTCGAACTTGCCCGAGTCGACGATGACGCCGCCGAGCGAGCTCCCATGGCCGCCGATCCACTTCGTGGCGGACTCCACCACGACGTCCGCCCCGTGCTCGATGGGGCGCACGAGGTAGCCCGCGGCGCCGAAGGTGTTGTCGACGATGAGCGGGATGCCGTTCTCGTGCGCGACCTTCGCGAGCGCCTCGAAGTCGGGGACGTTGCCCGCGGGGTTCCCGATCGACTCGACGTAGAGCGCCTTCGTCCGCCCGTCGATCGCCTTCTCGAGCGACCGGACGTCGTCGCCGTCGACGAGCTTCACCCCGATGCCGAGGCGCGGCAGCGTGACCTTGAACTGGTTGTAGGTGCCGCCGTACAGGAGCGAGGTCGACACGACGTTGTCGCCCGCCTGCGCGATGTTCGAGATCGCGATGAACTGCGCGGCCATCCCTGACGAGGTGGCGAGCGCCGCGACGCCGCCCTCGAGCGCGGCGATGCGCTTCTCGAAGACGTCCGTGGTGGGGTTCATGAGGCGCGTGTAGATGTTCCCGAACTGCTTCAGCGCGAACAGGTTGGCGCCGTGCTCCGCGCTGTCGAAGGTGTACGAGGTCGTCTGGTAGATCGGGACGGCGCGCGCGTTCGTGCCGGGCGCCGGCTCCTGTCCGGCGTGGACCTGCAGGGTCTCGAAGCGCAGCTTCCGGCTCGGGGGGATCGCCATCGGTCGGTCTCCTTCTCGGGGGCAGCGGGTCGGTCGTCCATCCGGTAAAGTAGACGTCATCCTAAATAACGGACGATCGTCCTGTCAACCGGAGGGCTCATCGATTCCCAGTTGGGTCGCCCGTGAACGAGCCCGCGGCCGCGCCCGAGAGTCGGACCGGGCTCGGACTCGGGCTCGGGCTCGACTCAGCCGAGCGGCGCCGTCAGGTCCAGGGGAGGGTGGCGCGCCGCTGCCAGTAGCTCGCCGCGTCCTCGCGTAGAGCGGCGAGATCCCCGAGCGCGCCGGCGGGGAGCGAGACGTCGAGCGCGCGGAGGTTGGAGCGGAGCTGCTCGGCCGTCGCCGCGCCGAGGAGCACGACGTCGGCAAAGGGTTGCGCGAGCGCGGCGGCGAGCGCGACGGCGTCGGCCGAGCACGCCGCGGCGCGCGCGACGTCGGCGAGGAGACCGCGGACCCCGGCGTCCCCCCGGGGCGTGAGGCGGCCGTTCGCGAGCGGCTCCTTCACGAGGACCGCCCGCCCGGCCGCGTGCGCCTCTCGCAGCGCCGGTTCGCAGGAAGGCTCCAGCAGGTTCCAGGTGGCCTGGATCGCGTCGAAGAGGGGCGCGCCCCCGCGCTCGATCTCGATCGCGGTCCGGACCACGTCGGCTTGTCGGGTCCCGCTCACGGTGACCCCGATGTGCACGCCGCGGTCGCGCAGCCGCGCGAGCTCGTCCAGCACGGGCGCGTCGTGCAGGACCGGGCTCTCGGGGGTCGCGGAGTGGATCTGGTAGAGCGTCAGGTACGGGCCCAGGGTGTCGAGCGTCTCGGTCGACTGCGATCGGAAGGCGGAGAGCGAGTGGTCCTTCACCTCGTGCCGCTCCGTCTCGAGGCGCCAGGCACCCGTGTAGCGGTAGCCCCACTTCGATCCCACGACCAAGTCGGACGGCGCGAGCCGCCGCTCCTCCAGCCACGATCGCACGAACTCCTCGGCCCGGCCGTACGAGCGCGCGGCGTCCACGTACCGGATCCCCGCGGCGAAGGCGGCGTCGAGGACGGCGTGCGCGCGCCGCCGCATCTGCTCCGGGGAGCGCCCTTCGGGAAAATCCGTCCCGTGCTCGAGCGTGTGGTACGCGGGCCGGCCGAGCGCGGCCAGGCCGAGGCCGAGACGGCTGACGGGTGGGCCGTGGGGTCCGAGGCGTCGAGTCTCCATGGGGGATCCGGCGCCGCATCCTATTTAACGGACGCGAGGTCCTCAAGGCGGATGAGGCGACCTCGGAGCCCGCGAGGAGGGTCTCTTCAGGGCGAGGGCGACGGCGACGCGGCTTCGGCAGCCGACGCTGGGAGCCCGCAGAGCGCGCGCAGCACGTCCGCCGCGGCCTGGCCCACGCGCTCCGGGACATACCCGCCCTCGAGCACGACCGCCACGCGGCCGTGGGCGGCGGAGCGCGTGCGCTCGAGGAGCTGGGACGCGATCGCGTGCAGATCCTCGGGCTCGAGCGGGAACCCACCCAGCGGATCTCCGGCGAGGCAGTCGAACCCGGCCGACACGAGCACCAGCTCGGGGGAGAACTCGTCGAGTGTCAAGTCGAGAGCGTCCTGGAACGCGTGGCGGTACTCGGTCGCCGTCGTGCCACGCGGGAGCGGCACGTTGCGCGTCTTGCCGGTGCCGGCGCCGCCACCGCGCTCGGAGGCGGCGCCGGTTCCGGGGTAGTGGTCCTCGAGGTGAAGGGACAGGTAGTAGACCGAGGGATCCGTCCAGAAGAGCTCCTGCGTACCGTTGCCGTGGTGGACGTCCCAGTCCACGACGAGCAACCGCTCGATCGCGAAGTGCTCCTGCACCGCTCGCGCGGCGATCGCGACGTTGTTGAGCAGGCAGAAGCCCATGGCGCGGTGGGCCGTGGCGTGGTGGCCGGGCGGGCGGCAGCACGCGAGCGCCGTGCTCGCTTCGCCACGCGCGACGCGCGCGGCGGCTTCGATGGCGCAGCCGGCCGAAGCGAGCGCCGCCTCGAACGACAGACCGGAGACGGCGGTGTCCGGGTCCAGCCAGCGGAGACCTCTCGCCGAGGAGGCCTCCTCCACCTCGCGTCGCAAGGCCGTGAGGTACTCCACCGTGTGCACGCGCAGCAGGTCCTGGAGCGTCGCGGGCCGCGCCTCCACCTCCCGCACCACTCCGGCGAGGGAGGGGTCGGCGCGGATCGCGTCGAAGATGCCCTGGAGGCGCGCGGGGCGCTCGGGGTGGCCCGGCCCGGGATCGTGCTCCTGGCACCAGGGGTGGTAAACGAGAGCGCTCGTCGGCATCGCGCCTCCGGCTCACCGCGTCTTCTGGTACGTCCCCATGAGCTCGGCCTTGGCGAGCACGTGGCCGTCCATCGCCGCCTCGAGCTTGGCCTTGGTGCTGGCGCCGAGGTCGGGCAGGGCGGCGTCGAGCGCGTACAGCTTGAAGAAGTACCGGTGGCGTCCGATGGGGGGACACGGACCGCCGTAACCGGTGCGCTTCCAGTCGTTCGTGCCCTCTCGCGTGCCCGCGGGGAGCTTCGCCGCGGCGACGGCCTCCGGCAACCCCGTCGCGTTCGGCGGGAGCGCGTAGAGCACCCAGTGGACCCACGTCATCTGCGGCGCCTTGGGGTCCGGCGCGTCCGGATCGTCGACGATCAGCGCCAGGCTCTTCGTCCCCGCGGGGAGACCGCTCCAGGCGAGCGGCGGGGACGTGTCCTTCCCTTCGCAGGTGTGGACGGATGGGATCTCGCCACCTTGCTGGAAGGCGGCCGACGTGAGCATGAGCGCCATGAGTCCTCCTCGCCTGTGCATCACCCACCCGTCGCCAGCGCCACCTCCCGGGGAGGGGCGCCGCGATACCACGCGGCCCGCGAGCGCGGCACGCCGACGGCGCGTCCGGCCTGGGAGCGCTTCGCGAGCAGCATCTGGAACACGCTGATCCGGCCCAGCCGGAAGGCGACCGCCGACGACGCGAGGTACAGCCGGTAGGCGCGCGCGGCGCGCTCTCCGACGAGCGCCACGGCCTCGGCCCACCGCCTCTCGAGGCGCTCGAGCCAGGCCGCCAGCGTCTCGGCGTAGTGCTCGCGCAGCGACTCGACGTCGCGTACCTCGAAGCCGGCACCCTCGGCTGCGGCGACGACCAGGTGGAGCGGGACGAGATCGGCGTCGGGAAAGATGTAGCGGTCGATGAACCCGCCGTCGCGGCGGGTCAGCCACGGGACCGTCGCGACGCCGGGCGCCAGGTCGGCGATGGCGTGGTTGAGGAAGAGACCGCCGGGGAGCAGCACGCGATGGATGGCCGAGAAGTAGGCGTCGAGGTTCGCCCGGCCGACGTGCTCCATCATCCCGACGCTCGCCGCCTTGTGGAAGCCCTCCTGGGCGGGGACCCGGCGGTAGTCGGTGGCGAGCGCCGTCACGTGGCCATCGGGCGAAGCGCGTGCCAGGCGGCGCCGCGCCTCGACGAGCTGGTGTTCGCTGAGCGTGATGCCGAGGCCGACGACCCCATAGTGCACCGCCGCGTGCTCGAGCAGGGCGCCCCAGCCGCAGCCGACGTCGAGCAACCGTTCCCCCGCGGCGAGGGCGAGCTTCCGGCAGATGAGATCGAGCTTCGCCTCCTGCGCCTCGTCGAGCGACTCGGTGCCGGTCGCGAAGTAGGCGCAGGAGTAAACCAGGGCACGGTCGAGGAACAGGCGGTAGAACGCGTCCGACAGGTCGTAGTGGTGGCGCACCGCCTCGCGATCGCGCGCCAGGGAGTGGACGCGGCCGCGGGGCCGCGGGGCGAGGGCGCGCTCCAGCGCGTGCCGCGCGCCGCGCCGGAGCGCGGCGGACACGAGCGCCGCCGCGAGCGAGGCGCGCAGGTGGGGACCTTCCCAGCGCGCCGCCGACTCCAGCAGCCCGATGGCATCGCCCTCGATCTCGATGTCCCCTTCGAGGATGGCCTCGGCGAGCCGCCGCTCCGACGCGGGCGGGAGCAGCGCTTCGAGCGCGCGCGGGTCGGTGAGCGCGATGGCCCCGCGCAGCCCCTCGTCGCGGGCGGGCGGCAGGACCGCCCCGTTCCACAGCCGGACCGGGAACGCGCGGGTCGGGCTCTCGAACAGGGCGAGGGCGGTTTCGACGGGATCCACGGTTTCCTCGACGCGACGCTTGCCGGGCCGCCGAGCGGCTGCCTCCACGCCGCCGGCCTTCACGTCATGTACTGAGGGTAGTTGCGTCGCTCCGAGAGCGGGAGCGCTCGCGCTGGGTGCCGGGAGGCGGAACGCCCTTCGCTCGGGGAGGAGCCGGGCCGGCGCGGGCACGCGTCCCGCCGGGAATTCCCGTTTGACACCGCCAGCCTGCGCGCCTAGCGTGCCCGGTCCGGCCGCGCCGAGGGCGCCGCCGAGGAGGCGCGCGTGACGTTCCAGGAACTCATCCTCAAGCTGCAGCAGTACTGGTCGAGCCGGGGCTGCATCCTCGCCCAGGGCTACGACCTCGAGGTCGGCGCCGGGACGATGAACCCGGCCACCTTCCTGCGCGTCCTCGGCCCCGAGCCGTGGAACGTCGCCTATGTCGAGCCGTCGCGCCGGCCGGCCGACGGGCGCTTCGGCGAGAACCCGAACCGCCTCTTCCAGCACCATCAGTTCCAGGTCATCCTGAAGCCCCACCCGCCCGACGTGCAGGACCTCTACCTCGGGTCGCTGAGGGCGATCGGGATCGACCCGCTCGAGCACGACATCCGCTTCGTCGAGGACGACTGGGAGAGCCCGACGCTGGGCGCCTGGGGGCTCGGCTGGGAGGTGTGGTGCGACGGGATGGAGATCACCCAGTACACCTACTTCCAGCAGGCGGGCGGCTTCGAGGTGAAGCCGGTGGCGTGCGAGCTCACCTACGGGCTCGAGCGCATCGCCATGTACCTGCAGAACGTCGAGAACGTCTATGACGTTGAGTTCGTGAAGGGCGTGAAGTACCGCGAGGTCTTCCACCGCAACGAGTACGAGCAGAGCGAGTACAGCTTCCGCGCCTCGGACCCGAAGATGTTGTTCGAGCTTTTCGCCACCTACGAGCGCGAGTGCAAGCGGCTGCTCGAGCTGAAGCTCCCGCTGCCCGCCTACGACTACTGCCTCAAGTGCTCGCACGCGTTCAACCTGCTCGACGCGCGCGGCGCCATCAGCGTGACCGAGCGCGCCGCCTACATCGGCCGGGTGCGGGCGCTCGCCCGAGGCTGCGCCGAGGGCTACCTCTCCATGCGCGAGCAGCTCGGGTTCCCGCTCCTCGCGGCGGCGCAGGCGAGCGGCAAGAAGACGAAGGCGAAGGCCAAGAAGAGGGCGGCATGACGATGGCACACCTGCTCTTCGAGATCGGCAGCGAGGAGATCCCGGCCGGCTTCGTGCCGCCGGCGCTGCGGCAGCTCACCGAGGACCTCACCAAGGCGCTCGACGAGGCGCGCCTCGCGCACGGCGAGGTGAAGGCGGTCGGCACGCCGCGGCGGCTCTGCGTGTGGGCCCGCGACGTGGCGGCGAAGCAGCCCGACGCGAAGACCGAGGCGCTCGGCCCGTCGGTGCAGGCGGCCTTCGACGCGGAGGGCAAGCCCACCGCCGCCGCCCTCGGCTTCGCCAAGAGCCAGGGCGTGGACGTCGCCTCGCTGGCGCGCGTGCAGACGCCCAAGGGTGAGCGGCTCGCGGTGCACAAGGTGGAGAAGGGCCAGCGCGCGGAGAAGGTGCTCCCGGCGCTGCTCGAGAAGCTCGTGGCGGGGCTGCGCTTCAAGAAGGCGATGCGCTGGGGCGACACCACCGTCACCTTCGCGCGGCCCATGCGGTGGATGGCGGCGCTCTACGGCGGCAAGGCGGTGAAGGTCCGCTACGGCGACATCGTCTCGGGCGCCGTCACGTACGGCCATCGCTTCAAGGCGCCGAGGGCGATCGCGCTCAAGGGCACGCCCGAGGACTACCTCGCGAAGCTGCGCAAGGCGTTCGTCATCGCCGATCCGGGGGAGCGGCGCGCGCTCATCGAGGCGCAGCTCGCGGCCACCGCGAAGAAGGGCGGCGGCCAGGTGCGGCCCGACGAGTCGCTCCTCGACCAGGTGACGTTCCTCGTCGAGCACCCCACCGCCGTCCTCGGCGAGTTCGAGGCCTCGAACCTGGAGCTGCCGGCGGAGGTGGTCATCTCCGAGCAGCGCAACCACCAGCGCTACTTCGCGGTGGTCGACCGAGGAGGGAAGCTGACGAATCGGTTCGTCGCAATCTCGGGTACCCCCGTGAAGGACCCCAAGGTCGCGCGGAACGGCTACCAGCGCGTGCTGCGCGCGCGCCTCGCCGACGCGCGCTTCTTCTTCGAGGAGGACCGCAAGCGGCGGCTCGAGGATCGCGTGCAGGACCTCGCGCGGCGCACCTACCAGGCGAAGCTCGGGACCGAGCTGGAGCGCGTGGAGCGCATCGAGCGCATCGCGTCGCGGCTCGCCGAGGCGCTCGGGCTGCCTCAGGAGCAGCGCCTGGTGGTGGCGCGCGTGGCCCGGCTCTGCAAGGCCGACCTCGGCACGGGCATGGTGGGCGAGTTCCCCGAGCTGCAGGGCGTCATGGGCGGGCACTACGCCCGGCTCGACGGCGAGCCGGCGGAGGTCGCGGAAGGGGTCGAGGACCACTACAAGCCGATCGGCGCGTCGGAGGACATGCCGCGCGGCGAGGCCGGCGCGCTGGTCGGGCTGGGCGACCGGCTGCACCAGCTCGCGGGCATCATCGGCGTGGGCGAGAAGGCCACCGGCGCCGCCGACCCGTTCGGCCTGCGGCGCGCCGCGATCGGGATCCTGCGCATCGTGCAGGCGCGCGGATACCACCTCTCGCTCGGCGCGGCCGTCGACGCCGCGCTCGACGCGCTCGCCGGGAAGGTCGGTCAGGACCCCGCCGCCGTGAAGGGGCAGGTGCTCGACTTCCTGCGCGGGCGCATCAAGGCGCAGTGGAGCGACGAGCACGACGTGGACCTGGTGGAGGCGGTGCTGTCGGCCGGGTTCGACGACCTCGTCGATGCACGGCGGCGGCTCGAGGCGCTCGCCGACGTGAAGCGCCGGCCCGACTTCATCCCGCTGGCGGTCGCGTTCAAGCGCGCCGCCAACATCCAGGAGAAAGCGAAGGGAGAGGGCGCGCTCGCCGTCGACGCGGCCCAGCTCCGGGACGACGCGGAGCGCCAGCTGCTCGCCGAGCTGGAGCGGGTCGAGCAGGCGGTGGCGGTTCACCGCGACCCCGCGCGGCGCGACTACGCCTCCGTCCTGCGCACCGTGGCCGAGCTGAAGCCGAGCGTCGATCGCTTCTTCGACGACGTGCTCGTCATGGCGGAGGAGCCGGCGCTGCGCGCCAACCGCCTCGCGCTCGTCAAGCGCGTCGCGGACCTCTTCGCCGACGTCGCAGACTTCCGGAAGATCCAGGTCGAGCAGGCCCCTGGTTCCGCGCCCGCGCGCGCCGCGGGGTAGGGTGAGTGGCGGGGTGCCGCAAACCCCTTGACCCACCTCGGAGACGGCGGTTACGGTTCGCGACCCTTGGCCGCCCGCTCCCTGACCGCTGCGCTCCTGCTGCTCTCCGTCGCGGCCGCTTGCCACGACTCGCAGCGCAATGTTTCCCCGCCGTTCGACCGGTTTTATTACCCGACCGGCGTGGCGGTGCGGCACGAGCCGCCCGGCTGTGCCGCTGGGACCCCCGGCTGCCAGAGCCAGCTCCTGGTGGCGTCGTCGAACTTCGACCTGCAGTACGAGGCGCTCACCGGCGGCACGCTCCTGTCGGTCGACGTCGACCGAGCGCTCGGTGGGAACGTCAACGCCGCCGCCGGCGCGTTCCTCCCGGGCGCCGTCCTGGGCGCCTCGAAGGTCGGCAGCTTCGGCGGCGAGGTGGCGGTGCTCGACGACACGAGCTGCCCCGGGTGGGCGCGGAACCCGCAGGTGCTCGTCGCCTCGCGGGCGCAGGACATGCTTTACCGGCTCGACATGGACCCCGCGACCGGCGCGCTGTCGTGCGGCGACGGGTGCACGGTGGCGCTTCCCTCGGGGCTGGCCGACACGTACGGCGTGACGGTGGTCTGCGGGACCCTGGCGGCGGCGGCCGGCGGCTCGCCCGCGCAGCGCCACCTCGCCTTCGTCACCTTCCTGCGGGCGCAGAACAACGAGGGGTTCCTGTCCCGGATCGACCTCGACAGCGGGGCGATCGAGACCACCTACGACGTCGGCGCCGGGCCGACGCAGAGCACCGCCTACGACGAGAGCCGCGGGCTCCTCTTCATGAGCGAGCGCTTCTCGGCCGTCGGGGTGGCCCGGCTGCGCTGGATCGATCTCGGCTTCCCGCAGCTCGGCGTGGCGGCGATCGACTACGGCCCGGTGGTGCGCGGGGCCGAGCTCGTCTCGCTGGCGCTCTCGAGCGACAGATCCCGCGTCTACCTGGCGGCCCGGCTCTACGATTACGACACCGCGGCCACGACGGGGACGCGCCCGCTGGGCGATCTGGGCGCCGCGCTGCTCGTCATCGACCTCCAGCGCGTGCTGTCCGGGGCCGCCGCCGCGGACACCATCCTGAACGTGGTCCACCTCGACCGCGGCCCGGTCGCGCTCGTCGCGATCCCGCGCACCGACGCGACCGGCAACCGCATCCGCGATCTCGTCGCGGCGACGAGCTCGGACGACGGCACCATGACGCTCTACGACGACGAGCTCGGGGCGACGGCGGCCGTGTTCGGCATCTGCGACGGCAACTCGCCGCTTGCGTTGAACAAGCAGAGGTCTGGAGGCACGGGCGGGCTCGTGCCTGATCCGTGCCCCAACGGGAATCCCGGCCTCGGGAAGCAGCCGTTTGGCCTCGCCTGGGAGCCCTACACGTCGGGGACGCAGACCCTGGCGCGGCTCTTCGTGGGCTCCTTCGACCGGAGCTGGGTGAACGCGATCGTGCTCGACCCGAACCACCCCGACGCCTCCACGGACGCGTCCAGCCCCTCCTTCTCATGGGGACGCATCGGCCCGGAGCGCCCGTGAAGCGCCTCTCTCTCGTCCTCCTCCTCGCGGCGACCGCCGCGTGCTCCTCCGGGACCACCACGGTCGGCGCCCGCTTCATGGGCCCGGCCGCGATCGTCCAGTTCTCCGGCGTGACGCGGAACGGCGCGAAGCAATACCTCGCGGTTGCCGACGCGCGCGGGAGCGACCTGCGGCTCATCGATCCCACCGAGGGTCAGCCGGTGCTCGGGCCGTCCATCATCTACCCGCTCTCGATCATCACCTTGCCACGTCCGCTCCACGTCGCCGCGGCGTCGCTCGGCGACGGCGGCGCGGACGTGCTGGTCTCGGCGAGTGCAGGCGAGCCCACGCTGGAGGTCGTCGAGACCTGGACCGCCCAGAATCGGGTCAGCTTCGACATCCCCCTGGCGGGCCTGGTCGGCGCGCAAGCCGAGATCCTGACCATGGTGGGACTCACCGTCACGCCGGCGGGCGGGACCCCGTTCGGCCGGATCCTCGTGTCCGTCAGCGGGAACCAGCTGGTTGTCGTCGATTTCATCCGCGCTACCGACGGCTCGGGAGCGGTCGTGCAGATGAAGCCGACGCCCGACGTCCAGCAGCTCGGGTTCGAGGCGCTCGACCTCTCGGTGGGCCCGAACGCCCAGGGCGCTTTCACCTCCGTGTACGCCGCGACCCGGGATCCACTCAGCCTGAACGGCGTGACCGTCCACGGCGTGGTCGAGATCGACGCCTCGGCTGCGGCGACGCCGCTCACGACGACGGTCTACGACGCGCTGGCGCCGACGGTGGCGGTCGCGGCGGCCTTCGTCGACGAGCGCATCACCTCGACCTCGCAGCCGTGCGCGGCCGAGCAGGTCACGGGTCAGCCGATCCGCCGCGTCTACGCCGTCCTCGATCCCGACGGGTGCGGCTCGGACCACGCCATCGCGTGCGGCGTCGCCACGATCAACCCTGCGCGGATCTGGGCCGCCACCACTGGCAGCCTCGAGCTCGATCCGGCGGCCCTGGTGACGCCCGCGCAGGCTAGGTCCGATTTTCCGTCCGCCTTTCCGTCGGTCGCCGCGCAGTCGTTCCGCGCGCCGATGCCGATCCAGGGCGTGCCGCTCCACATCGCGATCGCGAACGCGCCCTCCAAGAACTCGGCCACCGACAACCCCGCGCGCATCGTGACCACGGAGACGATCTCCGTCGGCGCCGTCTGCCAGGCCAACGGCAGCCCGGCCAGCCCACTCGGGCGCGTTCTCTACGGGACGAATTTCCGCGCCACGAGCGCGCTGGCCGCGGTCACCTCGATGGACGGCCACGTGTACTGGCTCGACCTCTCGCGCTTCGCGCCGGTCGTCGACTCGACCCCGATGGTGGGCCTCGCCTCGACGATGGTCCTCAGCTCCTCGACGGACGTGGTCGGGGCGAACCAGTGGCAGATTGGGCTTTGGTTCAACGACGCCGTCGTCGGCAAAAAAAACACGACGACCACTCCGAGCGGGAATGTGGAGACGACGGTGCCGGGCACGGTCGTCGTGGACGCGGCCCAGCTGCCCAACGCCATCGAGGTCTGGCCCGGGTTCACGCCGACGTCGGTGTGGACGGTCACCTACCAGGGTGCGCTGCCGGGGCTCGCGGGGCGCCCGGGCGTGGTCGCGCCCGACGCGACGGGAGTCTTCGTCGGGCTGCAGTCACAGGTGGGGAGCGACGCCTCGAAGTCCTCGAGCTGGTCGGTGCCGGTTCAGGTGGATGATCCCGCTCGAGGCGTCCGCGTGGGAGACATCGTCACCTTCCCGGACCTCGGCTGCGAAGCGACCGTAGCTTCGATAGTGCCGCGCTCGACTGATCCGGCGAGCCCGCTCCTCAAGGCGGGCGTCGCATTCCCCGGCGGCGCCCTCCAGCTCGCCGCGCCGCTGCCCCCGTGCCTGGCGTCGGTCGCCGCGCCGGCCCCCCTGCAGATCACGGTGCTCGGCGGCGAGGTCGTGGTCTCGAACGACGTCTCCGGTTACGTGGGCCGGGCTCCCATCTCGCTCTCCTCGACCGACCCGAGCGACAACGTCTTCGCGCTCGCCTGGAAGGACGAGTCGACGCTGGCCGGTGAGGACCTCGCCGTCGCGCGGCGTGCCCGCCGCATCTTCTACCCGACCGACGGGCCCTGTCCGCTGGCGGGCGCGTCCGCCAACACGGCTTCAGCCAATTCGCCGGGGTGTTACAGCCTGTTCCCGCGACTCGCCGACCCGCTCTCGCCGGCCCCCGCCGTCCGCTTCCGGCTCGGTCTTCGCAACATCACGACGCCGACTCGAGCGGCCACCGCGGCCGATCGCCCGCCGCGCGGCGCCACGCTCCACATCACGACGCACAGCGGCCTCACGCAGACCTCGCGGATCCCGACGTCGGGCGGCACTCCGCCGGCGGCCGTGGTCGCGGTGGACCCGGGCGATCTCGTCGACGCCTCGAACAACCATTCGCACGAGGACTACCGGTTCTACGTCACCTACCAGGACGATCAGGTGGCGTGGTTCTGGACGACCAGCACCACCAGCCAGGTGACGAGCATCCGCTGAGCGAGGCGCCCGCATCGCGGGCGCCTCGTCGAAGCACGGACGGAGGCCCGGGTCGCGGCGCCCTCGTTCGGTTATGCTTCGCCCCTCCAGATGCCCACCCTCACGCTCATCGACGGCTCGGGGTTCGTCTTCCGGGCCTACCACGCGCTGCCGCACCTCTCGACGACCAAGGGCGTGCCGACGAACGCCGTGTACGGCTTCACGACGATGCTGCTCAAGGCGCTCCGCGAGCACGCACCGACGCACGTCGCGCTGGTGTTCGACGCCAGCCGCAAGAGCTTCCGGCACGAGCTCGACCCCGCGTACAAGGCGAACCGCCCCGAGGCGCCCGACGACCTGGCGCGGCAGTTCCCCCTCGTCCGCGACGTGGCGAAGGTGCTCAACGTCCACGTGCTGGAGGAGCCGGGGGTCGAGGCCGACGACGTGATCGCCACCCTCGCCTGCCGCGCCCGCGAGCAGGGGTGGGAGGTCGTCGTCGTCACGGGAGACAAGGACTTCGCCCAGCTCGTCGACGACAAGGTCTCGCTCTACGATCCGATGGCAGAGGCGAGCGGTCGCGGGGGGTGGACCGGGCCGGCGGAGGTCGAGAAGAAGCTCGGGATCCCGCCCGCGCAGGCGGTCGAGTACCAGGCCATCCTGGGGGACAAGATCGACAACGTGCCCGGCCTGCCCGGCGTGGGCGAGGTCACCGCCGCCGCGCTCGTGCGCAAGTTCGGGTCGGTGGAGGAGATGCTGCGCCGCCCCGGCGAGATTCCGGGCGCGGTTGCGCGCGGCGGGGAGAAGCTGAAGGACAAGATCGTCGCTGGCGCGGAGCGGCTCCGCCTCAACCGGCGGCTGGTGGCGCTGCGCTGCGACATGGAGCTGCCGTACCGCCCGGCCGACTTCGAGCGGCGCGCCATCGACGCCGAGAAGACCCGGGCCCTCTTCGGCGAGCTGGAGTTCTCGCGGCTCCTCAAGGACCTCCCCGCGCCGCCTCCCACCGCGCGGCGCGAGGAGACCGAGATCCTGCTCACGCGCGCGGCGCTGGACGAGGCGGTCGCGGCGGTGCGCGCCGCGGGAGAGGTGGGCGTGCGCGCCGCGCTCGGCGGCGATCACCCGCGCAAGGATCCGCTCTTCGGCGTCGCGTTCGCGGGCGGCGGGCGCGCCTTCTACGTGCCGCTCGGGCACCGGTACCTGGGCGCGCCGGCGCAACTCACCTCGGACGACGCGCGCGAGGCGCTGCGCCCGCTCGTCGAGGACGCGGCGGTCGCGAAGCACGGGCACGGCCTCAAGGCGGAGTCGCACGCGCTCCGGCAGCTCGGGCTCGGGCTGGCCGGCCCCGGGGTCGACACCGAGCTCGCGAGCCGCCTGCTCCTCCCCACCCGGCGGGAGCACGCGCTCGTCGACGTGGCCCGCGAGCGGCTCTCGTGCGAGCTGTCGGCGCTGGAGGAGGGCGGCGGCAAGCGCGGCGCACGCACGCCGCCGTGGGAGCTTCCGGTGGAGAAGGTCGCCGCGGTCGTCGGGGCGTGCGCGGCGGTGATCCCCGACCTGGCCGCCGCGCTCCGGCGCGGCCTCGAGGACGAGGGGCTCACCTGGCTCTACGACGAGGCCGAGCGGCCGCTCGTGCCGATCCTGGAGCGGATGGAGCAGACTGGGATCCAGGTCGACACCTCGGCCATGGACGCGATGAGCGCGGAGTTCGGCCACGCCATCCGCGACCTCGAGGGCCGCATCCACGCCGCCGCGGGCCGCGCCTTCAATGTCGCCTCCACCCGCGAGCTGGCGCACGTGCTGTTCGAGGAGCTGAAGCTGCCCGTGCTCAAGCGGCTCAAGACCGGCCCCTCGACGGACCAGGACGTCCTGGAGAAGCTCGCCGAGCAGCACCCCCTGCCGGCGCTCGTCCTGGAGCACCGCTCGCTCTCGAAGCTCAAGGGCACGTACGTCGACGCGCTGCCGCACCTCGTCGAGGCGGACGGGCGCATCCACACCACCTTCCACCAGGGCGGCGCCGCGACCGGACGGCTCAGCTCCTCCGACCCGAACCTCCAGAACATCCCCATCCGCACCGAGCTCTCGAGGCGGATCCGCGCCACGTTCGTGGCGCCGCCGGGGCAGCTCCTGCTCTCGGCCGACTACTCGCAGGTGGAGCTCAGGATCCTGGCTCACTTCGCGAACGATCCGGCGCTGCTCGAGGCTTTCCGGCGGCGCGAGGACGTGCACGCGGCGACCGCCGCCGAGACGTTCGGGGTGGCGCGCGAGGCGGTGACGCGCGACCAGCGGCGCATCGCCAAGGTGCTCAACTTCGGCATCGCCTACGGGCTGTCCGCGTTCGGCCTCTCGCAGCGCCTCGACATGCCGGCCGCCGAGGCGCAGGCCATCATCGACCGCTACTTCGCGCGCTACGCGGCGGTGAAGCGGTGGCTCGAGGGCACGGTCGCCGAGGCGCGCCGGACGGGCGAGGTCCGCACGCTCTTTGGCCGCAAGCGCGCCTTGCCGGAGCTGCTCTCCCGCAACCCCGCCCTGCGCCAGGGCGCGGAGCGGATGGCGGTCAACACGCCGATCCAGGGCACCGCCGCCGACCTCATCAAGATCGCGATGATCCGCGTGGATCGGGAGCTCGCCGCACAGCGGCTCGACGCGAGGCTCCTGCTGCAGGTGCACGACGAGCTGGTGCTGGAGGTGGCGGAGCGCGACGCGCCGGCGGCGGCGGAGGTCGTGCGCGCCCAGATGGGCGCGGCCGCCGAGCTGGCGGTCCCGCTCGAGGTCGAGGTCGGGACGGGGCGGAGCTGGGCCGAGGCGCACTGAGGCGGGGGACGAGCCCCCGCCCTACGACCCTACGCCTCCGACTTCTTCTTGGAAGGCAAGTACTCGACGCCGGCCTCGCGGCCGTCCTGGGCGAAGGCCTCGAGCAGCTTCAGATGCCCGCTCACCATCGCGCGCACCTCGGCCTCGAACTGCACCCGCTGCCGCTTCATCTCGTTGATGTCGTCGACGATGCGGGTGTAGCGCTGGTGCGCGCCCTGGACGATCTTCTCCGCCTGCAGCTCCGCCTCGGCGAGCGTGATCTCCGCCTCCTTGCGCGCCGCCTCGCGGATCTCCTCGCACGCCCTCTGCGCCGTGATCATGGTCTCCTGGAGCGCGCGCTCGCGGCTGCGCAGCTCGGAGATCTCCTCGTCCATGTGCAGCACGTCCTCGCGCAGCATCTGGTTCTCGCGCGCCAGCTCCTCGACCTGCGCCGCGACGAGGCCGAGGAAGCCCTGGACCTCCTCGCGATCGAACCCGCGCATGCGGCGGCGGAACGACTTCTGCGTGATGTCGATGGGCGTGATCTTCATGGCGCGGCTCCGGCTGGGGCGGCGCCGACCCTATCGCGGTTGTGTGGGTCCGTCCAAATCGGGCCCTAGGCCCACCTTGACCCACCTGCGCGAACCGCGTACAGGCCAGAGGGCTCTCACCCGGGAGGAGCAGAACTTGAGAACCAACCCCCGCCCCTGGAAGCGCGTCCTCCTCGGTGTCGGCGCCGGCGCGCTGCTCGGGCTCGGCTATAGCTTCGCGTCCCGGGCGCTCGGTTCCACCTGATCCATCGCCTGCAACCCGGCGGTCGCCGGGTCCATGGGAGCGCTGCTCGGTGCGGTGGCCTTCGCGGGGGAGGGGCGCCGCGAGGGACGCTGACGCGCTCCCCGTGCCATCGGGTTCAGAGCCTGGAGCTCACGCCAGGTCCTTGAAGATCGCCCGCAGCCGGTCGAGCAGCTGGTGGGGCTCCTCGGGCAAGGGCACGGGGCCGCTGACGACGTTCCCGGCGATGCGGGCGAGCCCCTCGCGCCGGCGTGCCAGCACCTCCGCGAGCTTCTGCGCCACTTCGGGCGCGCGCTCGAACAGCTCGGCGAACGCCTCGCGGTCGACCGCCACCAGCGCGCTGTCCTGCGCCGCCGCGACGGTGGCGGTGCGGGGATCGCCGGTGAGCGCCGCCATCTCGCCGAAGAACTCTCCAGGCCCGAGCCGCGCCACCTCCTGCTCCCGCCCGTCCGGCGAGCGCACGCGCACGACCGCCTCGCCGTCCGCCACGACGTAGAAAGGTGCGGGGGTCGTGTCGCCCTGTCGCAGGATGATCTCGCCGCGGCCGAAGCGAGCCACCCGCGCGCGCGCGGCCAGGGCTTCGCGGAGCGCGGGCTCGACCGGCGCCAGGAAGTCCACCTGCGAGAGCAGGCCGGCGACGTCCACGTCCTCCGCCCCGGCGGCCGGCCGCGCGCCGCGCGCCAGCCGCACCTCGTTGCCCACCGGCGAGAGGGCGATGCCGGCGCGATGGAGCCGGTACCAGAGCTGGGACCGGACCTCGTCCTCCACCTCGCCGCCCTGCTCCCAGCGGCTCACCCAGAACAGCACCTCGTACTGGACCGCGCTCGCCGCCAGATCGGCGGTGCGCACGATCGGGGCAGGCTCGGCGACGATGCGCGGGTTGGAGCGGACCACCGTCATGGCGGCGTCCTTGAAGGCGTTCGGCGGCACGTCGTAGGCGAGCGAGAGCGTCACCTTCCGCATGATGGAGCCGCGCCGCGACAGGTTGTAGACCGCCTCCTTGGCCACGGAGTTGTTGGGGATGGTGAGCCCCTCGCCGGCGCCGGTGAGGATGCGCGTGGCCCGCCAGCCGATCTCGATGACCTTGCCCTGGTGCGGGCCGATCCTCACCCAGTCGCCCTCTCCGAACGGCCGCTCGGCCTGGAGTGACAGCCCGGCGAAGAGGTTGCCGAGCGTGTCCTGCAGCGCGAGGCCGAGCACGAGCGAGATGACGGCGGAGCTCGCCAGCAACGCCCCGAGATCGATCTGGAGCGTCGCCTGCAGGATGACGAGCGCCGCCAACACGGAGAGGAAACCGTCCACCAGGTCTCGCAGGATCTTGGGAGTCTCGACCCCGCTGCGGCGGCGATGCAGGTGCGTCAGGGTGGCGGCGGCGCCGCGGATGAGGCCGAAGGCGAAGAGCACCAGCCCGGCGGCGAAGAGGTACTTGTCGACCTGGACCCAGCGCTCGGGCGTGAGAGCGCGCAGGAACGCGATGCCGAGGAAGAGGACGAGATACCTCTCGGCACGACGCAGGTCGCGCCGGTACGCCTCGTCGGCGGTGATCGCGCGGGCCACCACCATGGCGACGAGGAGCGCGACGCCGAAGGCGCTGGTGGCGTACCGGGCGAGAAGGTCCTCGAGGGCCATGACGCCCGAATACTACGGCCTTCACGAGGGCGAAAGCGGCGGAAAGTCCCGCCGCCGCTTATGTTATGGTCCGCCGGCCCATGCCGTTCTCGGAGCTCATCGGCCAGGATCGCGCCCTGGGCGCGCTGCGTTCGGCGCTCTCGCGCGGGGCCCTCCACCACGCCTACCTGTTCGCCGGCCCCGAGGGGGTGGGGAAGGGCACCGCGGCGCGGCTCCTCGCCCAGGCGGGGAACTGCGACCGAGCCGTTCGAGATGGGGTGGCGCCCGCCGTCGATCCGTGCGGTCAGTGCGGTCCCTGCCGGAAGATCGCCCACGGCACCCACCCCGACGTCATCGCGCTGGCGCAGGAGCGCGTCATGGCGAAGGCGGGCCGCTGGGAGCCGAAGGGCGGGCGGACGCCGTCGAAGGACATCGTGGTGGATCAGGTGCGCGACCTCGTCGACCACCGGCTCTCGCTGCGCCGCTTCGAGGGGCGGCGCCGGTTCGTCCTCATCGACCCCGCCGACGCGATGAACGCTCAGGCGCAGAACGCGCTCCTGAAGACGCTGGAGGAGCCGCCCGAGGACACGACCCTCGTGCTCGTCGCCTCGAGGCCGGACGCGCTGCTCCCCACCATCCGCTCCCGGTGCGCGCGGCTGTCCTTCGCGCCGCTGCCGGAGGCCACCATCACCGAGCGGCTCGCCGCGGCGGGGCGCTCGACGGAGGACGCGCGCCTCGCGGCGGCGCTCTCGGCCGGCTCCCTCTCGCGCGCGGTCCGGATCGGGGACGAGCTGGAGGCGGAGCGGAAGAGCGGCGACCGGCGCGAGAGCGCGGCGGAGGACGCGGCGGCGATCGATCCCGACGACGCCTCGACGTGGATCGGCTTCGCCGCGCGCCACGGCCACGACCGCGAGACCGCGAGCGCCACCTGCGAGCTGCTCCAGGTGTGGCTGCGGGACGTGCTCGCGTTCCAGGCGGCCGGCGCGGCGGCGCCGCTTGCGCTCGGGGACCTCGCGGGGCGGACCGCGGCCGCGGCGGGCGCGCTGGCGCCGGCTGACGTGCTCCGCCGCGGCGAGGCGGCGCGGGACGCGGCGGCGGCCCTGCGGCAGAACGCGTCCCCGGCGCTGGCGCTGGAGCGCATGCTCATCGGCTGGTTCCATGGCGAGCTCCGGTAAGGCACGCCCGGCCCGGAAGGGCGACGGGGCCACCCTGGAGCTGTGCCTCGAGGAGGCAGGCGCGGGCCGGGCGTGCCTTAC